>Ga0164296_1001972_pt1 | contig 20989 bp, 15 predicted proteins | sample GEODES057metaG_FD_113533 | JGI IMG/M metagenome (GOLD analysis project Ga0164296, IMG submission 113533) | Dystrophic lake water microbial communities from Trout Bog Lake, Wisconsin, USA - GEODES057 metaG | ecosystem: Environmental > Aquatic > Freshwater > Lake | place: USA: Trout Bog Lake...
CATTTTTATCAAACCGTGGACGATTCGGAAGATTACCTCCCGCAGGTAGCTTTAGCCCTCAAGCATTTAGAAGGTATAAAATTTCTCATTTATAATGCCGGCATGGACACCCACGAAAAGGCCGGCGGCCTTCGGGGGATTAATACCAAACTCATTCAGCAACGCGAGGAACTCGTCGTCGCTTGGGCACGTCAGCGCCAGATTCCTCACATCTTTGCGCTCGCAGGCGGCTACACCTGGTCGGGCCTCACCCTTCAAGAAGTCGCCCAACTCCACCTCGAAACCATCAAAGCCTTTAATCATTAGTACCATCACTCCTTGCCTCGGGTAGGGAGGCTGCTGCGCCAGCCTCCTTGTTTATCCCTATATGACTCGGTTAGGCCACTGCTCCGTCAGCCTCCTTAATTGGTAGGGATGGCATCACCATGCCATCCGTGCATTTTAAATCTTCCGGTTTGGTCGGAACCACCAAGCCATCCCTACCCGATACCCTTAGCGTCTTCCGTTTGATACGTGTTTGGGTAGGGACGTGATTACCATCACGTCCGCTGGCAAAGTCCGTCCTGGAGGGTCGTAAGATGCGGAAAGGTGTTTTTACGCGTAACGGCGAACAGGACGATGATGCCGCTCTGATACATTGCCTTGGGTAGGGAGGTTGCTGCGTCAGCCTCCTTGGGTCAACTGGTAGGGATGGTATTGCCATCCCATTTGGTCTACTGTAACTTAAATGGGCAGGACAATTACCTCTATGTACTCCCAAATCCCTTTCAGGCAAAGTGTGCCCAAGGAGATTATCCCGCTAAATCTTGGAAGCTCGGCAAATCGCCGAGAGGGTGCACGGTGCCGTGCTGCACGGCGGCAGTCCGGATGCGCAGCGAGTTTATAAAGCGCAGGTAGTCGCGGGTATCTTCCGAATCATGAGGCGGGCGGGAGAATGCCAGTAATTGATGTTCGTGGCTCGGCTGAAGGCCGTTGCGACGTTTATAGGCTGTTACCTCAAAGTGATTATATTCGAAGAGTTGGACAATCCCCTTGCGCGCTTGCGGAATAAAGTTGGCGTTCTCGATGCTCTTTGCCTCCACTAAGACACTGCGTTGTTGATCGTGACTGATCGCTAGTAAATCGATGTGGTTATTCTGGTAGCAATTATAACCCCGACTGCGGAAAATCGTGAGCAATTGCTGAAGTATTTCGGTATGGGCTCGATTGGCGTCGCGCAATTTTTGTACGTCCACCAGGCGTTGACCGTCATCTGCTTGAATCACCCGATCTTTGATATCATCGAACTCCAGCAGGGAAGTACTATTGCGTACGGCCTCTTCGACTTGAGCAACTGGACGCAATTCTGTGCGTTTAGTGGGAAGGTTGTCGCCCGTTTCGGTTGGATTTGAATAGGCGTAAAGCCCGCGCGTACTATTGAGTAGGGCTGCTTTCGTGTCGGCGTCTTGAATGCTAGAGTAGGAGCCCATCTTGGGGAACGAGGGCATCTCACTGAGAGGGATGCCAGCATCGAGCAGTCGCTTAAGGATGGCTCTGGTTGACTCCAGTTTAGTGAGGTTTTGGGACTCCCAGTTCGTGAAGGCAGGAATCTCGGCGAACAGGTAAATTTCCGAAAAGTGAAACCGCCAAAGGTAGATTACTTTTTGGGCTGCAAATTCTTCAATCCAGAGCGGCGTCTTACCTTCAAAGAAATAATTCCCGACCACGCCAAAGCCGACGATTTTCGAAGAGAGTTCGGTGGGTTTTAAAAAGCGACTCTCGGACTTTGAGGAGTGAAAGAAGATAATATCCCCTGGTTCCAGTTTAGTCCACTGGGAGCGTAATCGCTCGTCATGCTTAAAGCCCCACGTTGCAGTTCGTAGGGCGGTCAGGAAGTTCTCTGGCGTACCAGTGACCCGAAAAATGGCTTTTACATTCTGGAGGGCGGACAGTCTCATCCCTTATAGCTCGTCGTACTTAGTTGCCCGGCCTTTAGCCTTTTCGATGGGGTATTTGGCCGCATTTTCGGCTAATTTCTCCGTAATCGCCACTGGAATATCGATTTTTTGCTCATGGGCCAGTAACAGTGCGAAGATGAGGACATCCGCTAATTCCGCCCGCACCTTGGCCGGATCGGCTTCATGGGGCTTTTTCCATAAGAACTGTTCAAGAAGCTCGGCCGCTTCGATACTTAACCCCGTCGCCAGATCTTTGGCGTTGTGAAATTGAGCCCAGTCACGTTCGTCCCGAAATTTACGGATTAAGTCAGTTAATTGGGTAATTTCGCTCATGGGTCGTAGTTGTCATGCATTAGGGGGGCTTAGGGCAGACAGCACTATTTTTTGTAAAATAGATGAGGCTTACCCTTGATTAGAAGACCCTAGTCGGCAAATTAAAAACAATCCTTTTTGTTTTATGGTGCCTCCTGATATCGCCAATCTTTTACGTGCCCGCCTTTGTGTGGCATATTTAGGCGAGGCGACCGCGCGTGATTGGTGGAAGGGAGCTTGGAAAGGATCTTTTTTACAAGCATCTACTTTAGATGAGTTTCTGCGCCCGACTTTTCCGCGGACTTATTTTTCTGCGGCGCTTCGCTCTGCCACTGAGGTGGCCGCTGCTGAGCATGATGATGGTAAGACGGCCGCCGCGGGGATGTATCACTTATTTCGATTGCCTATCGAATTGGAGGATCAGGTGGCGAGTCATGTCACGACTTTCGCTGGAGAGGCTGCACGCTCCCTGATTGCGTCTCCGGAATTCGCCATGCAGGCCCTGCAACGACTTGCCCAGGACGCCAAATATCGCGCTGGTGTTGGGGGTCCGACCAAGGTTGGTGATGATGGTTACGACGCCACAGTTCTTGGGCTAATCTGCGCCGCCTATCTGGATGCTTTTGCCACGCGCCGTCCAGTCTACCCCTACTTTACGATTAGCCGATGAGCGAAACTAAACTCGGCGCCTACAGTTCCAAGCTCTCCTCTGGCTTCGGCGCTCTGCAGGAGACTCGGGACTTTTTGCGACTTTGGACCCCGGGCATGACGCCCAAGGTATTAGTCGATGCCGCGGTCCGCCAAGGAATCTTCGGTGAGGCGACAGAACGTCGCATCTTCGACCAGGTGAACGACGTGTTTGCGCCGCGCTACATGATCCAGGATGGTCGTCCCGCTCGACAGTTGCAGGCTCTCCTGGCCGGCGGGTGCGGGGGTTCCGATTTCGCACAGATTTGCTTTCTGCACACCTGCCGGGTCCAAGTAATGCTGCGGGAGTTCGTCCTGCAGGTCTATTGGGATTATGTCCGGCAGCGTGCCACGACGCTCGATCGTGCGGCCGCGATGCGCTTCATCCATCAAGGCCTCGACACCGGCCGGATGCCGACGCGCTGGAGCGACGTGACGATTAAGAACAACGCCGGTTATCTGCTCAGCACCTGTGTCGAGTTCGGCTTGCTACAGCGCGTCCGACCTGGCGTCTGCCAGTTGACGGCGTTCGACCTACGGCCGAAGGTCTTCGCCTATCTCGCGCATGACCTGCATTTCGCCGGTTTAAGTGATGTCGACATCGTCGCCCATCCTGATTGGCAGCTTTTCGGCTTGGTCGCCGCCGATGTGCACCGTCGCCTTGGCCAAGGCCAGCTCGACGACGATGCACTCTACCAATATGGTGCCGGCCTCACCACCCTTTCTTGGCGCCATGCCACGATGGACGCTTTCCTTCATGCTCTCGCTCAACGATAAATTCGCCGAACTACGGACGCGCATCGCCCAGGGACCATCCCTGCGCGGACATGGCGTCGAACCAGTCTACTATCTCGTTTTCCCGTGCGCGGAGATCATCCTCGTTAAGGAGAAGACCCCGGCGTGGTTGGGTGAACTGCGTAATTCCGGATGGGATGCCCACGAGCTGTCGATCGGCCGTATGGTAACCGATCACCTCCAGCAGCATCCTTTGCTCAAGGCGATGCATGCCGGGGAGAAGATGCTGCTGCGGACTAAGGGCGCCCAGGACATGGACGCTTTCCTGCGTGACCTCGGCAGTTCTCTGCAGGAACTGGTCATGCCCCAGGGAAAGCTGCACGCGTTGCTCGCTAAGCGCCTCGAAGATGAGGTTGCCGCTTCGAACGCCCGCCCGAAGGGCCTGCTTCTGTTCACGGACATCGAGGCCCTGCATCCGTTGATCCGCATCAACGTCATCGAAAACCATCTGACGGGTAAGGTTAAGCAGCCCATTGTGGTCCTTTACCCTGGCAAGCGCCACGACCAGACGACGCTGCGCTTTCTTGAATTCTACCCCCCTGACCCAAACTACCGCTCCGAACACATCGGTTAACTTATTTTACGCACATGCCTACTATTCGCACGCTCTTCGACCAGCACAAGCAGCTGGACCGACAAATCGAAAAAGTCATCACCTACAGTCGTGTCGAGGAGGCTCAGCTGCAGGCGGAAATTTCCGAGTACGTCGTCACCGACAAGATCGATGCGGCCTACGTCAAGCTGCTGAAGCTCATGCAGGATTCCCTCGACGGCCGTCAGGCCGAGATCGGGGTGTGGGTCTCTGGCTTCTACGGCTCGGGTAAGAGCTCCTTCAGCAAGTACCTTGGCTTCGCCCTGGACTCCGAACGCAAGCTCGGTGGCGGTCTTTTCCGTGATGCCCTCAAGGAACGCCTGCGCACCAGCGAGGCCAAGGCGCTGTTGACCGCGGTCGCCAACCGCTTCAACCCGCAGGTGATTCTCCTCGACCTCGGCTCGGAGCAGATCGCCGGGAACACCACCATGCCGGTGAGCGATGTGCTTTACGCCAAGGTCCAGCAGTGGGCGGGGTATTCGACCGTGCCGCAGATCGCCCACTTCGAGCTGATCATCGAGCGCGATCAGAAGAAGGCTGAGTTCGAAGCCGCGGTCCAGGCGATGCACGGCACGAGCTGGACCGAGCTGAAGAGCGCCCCCCTCATGGCGCTCCCGGTGGCCGCGGAATTCGCCCACAAGTTTTATCCGGCGATCTTCCGCGACGCGGAGCATCTGACCCGCCTGCAGCTGACGGAGATGATCAGCGAGCAGGAACGCGTGAAGGAAATGATCGACCTCGTCCGCCGCCGTTCGGGCCGCGAAAACGTCCTTTTCATCGTCGACGAAGCGGGCCACTACGTGTCTGCCCGGGAAGAGCTGATCCTGAATCTCGATGGCTTGGCCCGGAACATCAAGAGCCTCGGTCAGGGCAAGGTCTGGTTGGTCGCGACCGCCCAGCAGATCCTGGCGGAAAACGCCGCCGCCCTGAACTCGGAGAATCTCTATAAGCTTAAGGACCGCTTCCCGATCAACGTCCATCTCGAGGCGAGCGACATCCGGGAGATCTGTTACCGCCGCCTTCTCACGAAGTCGGACGCCGCCTCCGCGGACCTTCGTCGTCGCTATGACGAACAGGCAGGTAATATTCGCCTGAATACCGAGCTTGAACAGGCCGGCGATCTTTCGGTGCCGCCTGACCCCCAGAGCTTCGTCAATCTTTATCCGTTCCCGCCCGCGCAGTTCGAGATCTTGGTCCGCCTGCTCGGCCGCTTGGCGCGCAAGACCGGGGGCGTCGGCCTCCGTTCGACCATCAAGATCCTGCAGGATGTCCTCACCTCCCAGCCCTCGCCGCTCGCTGATCGTGAAGTCGGCTATCTGGCCAATGCGGTGATCCTGTATGATTCCCTGCGGATCGAGATCGGGAATTCCTTCCCGTTCATCACGGCCGGGATTGAAGCCGTCACGAGCCAGTTCCCCCAGAGCCCGCTGCACCAGCAGGTGGCCAAGGCCATCGCGGTGCTGCAGGTCTTGGATTCCATGCCGTCGACGCCGAAGAATCTGGCCGCCGTCCTGCAGTCTGACCTGACCTGCCCGACCGCGCTCGGCCAGCAGGTCGCCGGGGTCTTGGAGGATTTCGCCCGTAACTCATTCGTCCCGGTTCAGCCGGCGCAGGGCAACAGCTTCCGCTTCCTGTCCACCGAAGGCACCAACCTGCAGCAGCAGTATGAGCGCCTCGAGGTCACGCAGGTCAGCGTCAATCAGACCCTGAATCGCGCCGTGAAAGCCGCGCTCAACGACGAGCTGCCTTTCGCCCAGGTCTTCCCCGGGAAGAGCCTCAAGGCCGGCCTTAAGGTCGCCATGTCGGGCAGCCAGCCAGTGGCCATCGACGGCCAGAACGAGCCCGTGCAACTGGTGGTCCAGTTCGAGACGGCCACGCAGTTGGCGGGCGCGACCGCGGGGGCCAAGCTGAGCTCGGTCCAGCCGACCCATCGCAACGAACTCTTCCTGATCGCCCAGCGTCTGCCGGAGCATCTCGAGTTCGCGCGGACGATGACGCAGTGCGACGAATTCCTGCTGCGCCACACGGGGGCGGCGACGATCGAACTCCAGGAATTCATCAAGGTCATCCAGCATCGACGGGAAAGCGCCCAGAACGAACTGCTCAAGAGTTACCGCAAGGTCATGGCCGCCGCACCGCTCCTGGCCGCGGGCCAGGAGTACGCCCTCGACGCCTCCCGTCCCTTGCCCGAAGCCCTCTCGACGGTCTTGGCGGCGGCGGGCAAAGTCATCTTCAACAAGTATGAGCTCGTCGGCCAAGGCATCCCTTCGGCCTGCGCCGAGCGCCTGCTGAGCTCCAATCTGGATGCCGTGGCGACCGAGGCCGATCCGCTCGGCCTGGTCCGCCGCGCTGGCGGGGTCGGCCTCGTCAACGATGCGCACCCCGCGCTCGCGGCGGTCGTCGACCTGCTGCAGACGCACGGGCGCTCGCAGGGCAAAGACGTGGTCGATCGCTTCAAGGAGCCGCCCTACGGCTGGACGCCGGACACGGTCCGTTACCTGTTGGCCGCGTTGCTCCAGGCCGGAAAGATCCAGCTCATCATCAATAATCACGTCCACGCGACGGCTTCGGATGACGCGCGCCGGGCCCTGTCCAGCACGCAGGGCCTGCATGCCGTCGGTCTCGAAATCCGCATCAATGCGCCGTCCGCGGAGCTGCGCGGCCTGGCCGCTCAACGGCTGACCGACCTCTTCGGCACCACGGTCCAACCGCAGGAGAAGCCTCTGGCTCAGGCGGTCATCACCCACATGCCGGGCTTCCTGACGAAGCTCACCCACCTGTCCGGCCGCTTGGCCGCCCACAAGCTGGCCTGCCAGGCTCGCGTCATCACGGCCAATGAGCAGTTGAGCCAGTTGATCGTCGGTGACGGCTCGGCCGCCATCGCGAGCCTCGGTGCGCAGGAAAGTTCGACCTATACCAACGCGAAGTGGGCACGTAGCCTCCAACTGGCGTTGTCCGATGACGTGCTCGCGGCCCTCGATTATGCGGCCCAGTTCGAAAACCTGAACCTCGCCGCCGCGACGGAGCTGGGCAAGGAGAAGGCCGAGCTGGCGGATTTGCTGGCGGTCTTCCAGCAGGCCCGCTCCGATCAACAGGGCAATTTCCAGCCCGCCGCCTTGGTCGCCGGCAAGCCCCGCCTGGCCGCCTTGGTCGCGGCGATGATCGTCCAGCTGAAGGCGCATGACGCCGCGGAGCGCGAGCAGGTAGTCGCCAACTTCCAGAAGATGCAGGAATGGACGACCGCGTTGGATGCCGAGCAGCGCGCGAGCATCGAACAGATGCTCCGTCAGCAGCCGCCCATCACCACGACCGGACTGGACGGACTCCGCGAATGGCTGATGGCCGGCGGCGCTCGCGGCCAAAGCCAATTGGCGGCCCTCAACGCGATGCGCCGCTACGCCGACGCCAAGGTGCCCCCGACGCCGGTGCCTGTGCCGCCCTATGTCCCCACGCCGCTGCCGACGCCACCCCCGGCGCCGGAAGTCGATTTTGAACTCACGTATCCGGAAGTCCTGCGGTCCGCCGCGGAAGTGCAGGCCCTGCAGGCGCAGTTCGTCCAGCTCGGCCGCCTCCTGCAGACCTCGCCGGTGCGCCTGAAGCTCAAGCAGCTGCCCTGATCATGGGTCTGACCTCCGAACAGCGCGCTGGCCTGCAGCGTTTCGTCGCCAAGGCGCGCAAGCTCGTGGCCGACGACTTCATGGTGCAGATGCAGTCCGTCTACGGCCTGAGTGAGACGACGATCCAGCCTTTGGAGGCGTTGCCGGCGCTCAGCCAAGCCGAGCTGACGGTCGCCCGCATCCTCCGGGAGCGTTTGAGCCACATCCGTTCCGGTACGCCCGAAGGGCGCGACCGGGAGTCGATCGCGTTCGCCCGCTTGGCGCGGGAACTTTCCTTCGGCCTCGTCAACCGCTTCGCCGCGGTCCGGATGGCGGAGAAGCGTCAGCTGATCGAAGAGGCCTTGGCTTCGCACTACGAGTCCACGGGGTTCCTGAACTTCAAGGACGCCGCGAGCTCGCAAGGCTCGACGGTCGTGGCCTATGCTTCGACCTACGAGGCCTATCGCCAGTTCTTGCGCTGTCTTTTCGATGAGCTCGCGACGGACCTCGGGGAAGTCATGGCTTCCGGCGCCGCCAACGCTTTGCTCTTCCCGACGGAGGCGAAGTTGAAAGACCTTATCGACTTGATGAACGACGGGGCGGTCGATCCGCTCTGGGCGGAGGATGAGACCATCGGTTGGATCTACCAGTATTACAATGATCCCGAGGAGCGGAAGCAGATGCGCGACGACTCCCAGGCGCCCCGCACCAGCCGGGAGCTGGCCGTGCGCAACCAGTTCTTCACCCCGCGCTACGTCGTCGAATTCCTGACGGATAACACCCTCGGCCGGCTTTGGTATGAGATGACCGAAGGAGCGACCTCCTTGGTCGATCGTTGCCGTTATCTGGTCCGCCGTCCGCAGACCAAGTTCCTCGCCCCGCAGGAAAAGTCCACGGCCGCCCCGATTCCGCCGGAACTGCCCTCGGCCGAGCGACTGCAGCTGCCGGAAGAAGTCCCGCACCGTCCGCTCAAGGACCCCCGCGCCTTGCGCTTCCTCGACCCAGCTTGTGGTTCGATGCATTTCGGCCTCTACGCCTTCGAGCTCTTCGAGGTGATCTACGCCGAAGCCTGGGAGCGCTCAGTCGGCGGGCTCCGGACCGACTATCCTGACCGGGAGGCTTTCCGTCGCGAGGTGCCGCGGTTGATCCTCGAAAACAATATCTACGGCGTCGATATCGACCCACGTGCCGTGCAGATCGCCCGCTTGGCGCTTTGGCTCCGAGCCCAGAAGGCCTGGCAGCAACTCCGTGTCGCCGCCGTCGATCGTCCACAAATCCGCAAATCCCACGTCGTCTGCGCGGAACCCATGCCGGGCAATCGGCTGTTACTTGATGAATTCATCGCCGCTCACCTGGCCGGCACGCCAGAGAACGAGATCTTGGCCAAGTTGCTCCGCCGGATCGTCGAAGCCATGGAACTCGTGGGCGAAGCCGGCGTCTTGCTCCGGATCGAAGGCGCCATCGCTGACGCCGTGAAGCAGGAGAAACGCAGGGATCAAGCTGTCGTCCAGAAGGCCTTGCCCGGCCTGGGCGCCGACCGACCGGTCGCCACCCAGGATGCTTTGCCAGGCTTTTCGCTGGGCGGGGTGGCGGACGCGTCCTTCTGGGCCAGCGCCGAAGCCCGTCTCTACGCGGAGCTCGCCCGCTACTCGGCCCGTCTAGAGCAAGGTGGACTCCAACGCCGCATGTTCGCCGAAGATGCCGCCCAAGGCTTTGCTTTCATCGACCTCTGTCGCGAACGTTTCGATGTCGTCGTCATGAATCCGCCCTTCGGCGAATGGTCGGTGGGCTTCAAGAAGCAGTCCAAGGATCTTTACCCGAACAGTTATTGCGACATCCTTGCGGCTTTTGTTGAGCGCGGAGGCGAGCTCTTGCAGTCGGGCGGCCGTTTCGGCGCCATCACCTCCCGCACCTGTTTCTTCCTGTCGTCTTATGCCAATTGGCGAGAAGAGGTCGTCCTCAAGGCTTTTGAGCCCAAGCTCCTCGTCGACCTTGGGCAAGGCGTGATGGATGAAGCCATGGTCGAAGCCGCGGCTTACGTTTTTCTTAAACCTTATGCCTGAGCTTACCTGTTTCCGCTTATTAAACACGGAGTCTCCGGCGGGGCCTTTGGCTGAATCCGTCCGTCAGGTGAATGCCGGGCAAGAATCCGCTTCAGTTTTCGCAATTGATTCTCGGTCGTTTGCGCAGGTCCCTAATGCTCCGTTCGCTTATTGGGTCGACGAAAAGATCCGCAGATTATTCAAGGAGTTAACACCTTTTGAGTCTGCAGGCCGGACTGCGCGTGTTGGTTTGCAGACAGGCGACGACTTCCGTTTTGTACGTTGTTGGTGGGAGACCCCGGTTGGGGATGCTTGGCAGCCTTTTGCTAAAGGAGGCGGGGTCTCGCCCTTTTACGCGGATATTTATATGAAGGTAAATTGGCAGGAAAATGGGGCGGAACTAAAAGCATCATCTTCTGCACGAGTCCAGAACACCGATTATTACTTTAAGGCAGGCTCCTTTCAGACCCTTCGTTCGCTCCGTTTGGCCCCACACATCACCCCGCGTGGCTGTGTTTTCTCTCACAACGGATTTCAATATTTCGCCACTGAATGCGATTTGCTTTTCTTGCTAGGTCTGACAAACAGCAGCTTTTTTGAGTCCCTCTATAGGTTGAATGTCGGGAAAGATGAGATGCCGCTCTTTATTGCAGGTGTTATGCAGCTGGTGCCCGTGCCAGAGGTAGACGGGGGCCTTAAGAACGAGATGGAGAATCTCGCTAAGGCCTGCTGGCTGAATCGACGTCGATTAGCGGTTCGGTCGGAGCGCTCGCCGTGGTTTAGTCGACCGGCAATCAAGGCCTCCACGATTGCCGATTCGCAAGCCGCTGAGACGGCGCTCAGGACTCAGCTAGAAATCGAATTCGCGCAACAGCAAGCCTGTATCGAAAAGTTGGTGCTCAAGGCCTATGGGAATGTCGCTCCTGTTGAAGGGGGGCATTCGGCCCGCAGTCGTCCGGCCGAGTCAGTCGAAGAAGAGGCCGAATCAGACGATTCGTCCAATTTGGCAAGGTCGCTCATTTCTTTCGCCGTCGGTTTAGCTTTCGGTCGCTGGCAATCGAACGCGATCACCCCCGAGGAGGCCTTGCCTGAAGATCCCTTGACGGCGTTGCCCCAATCTCCGCCTGGTTTAGCGCCCAGAGGCCAGTCCCTATTTATTACTGATGATGTGACGGCCGGTTCATCGTTCGTCGAGCAAGCTAGGAACAGGCTCGTTAGCGAATTCGGTACAGACGCCGAAGCTGTAGTTTGTGCTCAAATTGAAACTGATGATTTGGGAGTTTATCTATCAAAGTCGGGAGGGTTTTTCGCAGATCATCTGGCGGTCTACACCAAGAGTCGCCGCCAGGCCCCAATTTACTGGCCCCTGTCGACGAAGTCGGGCAATTTCACACTCTGGGTTTATTACCCAAAACTCGACGACCAGTCGCTTCCGAAGCTCATCGCCGACGTGCTTTCGCCGAAGATCCGCACGCTTTCCCAAGAAATCGAAAACCGCCGAGCGACCCCAGAGGGGAGGGTCGGTGAGCTGGAAGCCCTTCGTCTGGAGCTCCAGGAGATGCGCGCCGACTTCTTGGACCTGATCAATCGCGGCTACCGCCCGAATCAAAACGACGGCGTCCTCATCACGGCTTGCCCGCTGGCCAAGTATTTCAGGCATGCCGGCTTTCGTGGTAAGCTCGAGGCATGTTGGCGAGATCTCGCGCGCGGTGATTTCGACTGGGCGCATCTCGCCATATCGATGTGGGAAGGCCGTGTGTTGGAAGCCTGCAAAAAGGACCGCTCCATCGCGATTGCCCATGGCAAAGAAGACCTTTGTCCCGCGGAGCTACCGAAGACCACGCGTGGTCGCAAGAAAAGCACACCTTCCACCTAATTTATGACGATTGAAAAGTTTCTGCAGGACGAAATCCTCCGCCCGCGCGCCGACAAGGCCCGCGCCCTTGTTGTCTATGACCCCACCGGCCTTTATCACGGTCTGGTCCTGGCCATGGCGACGCCTCGCCTGAAGGTCATCGACGCGCAAGTCTCGATCATCGACGCCCGCTCCGCGGCCGCCTTGGCCTTGGCCGACCTTGGTGCGCGGCGCATCGACACCTTGATCATCTGGACGCCGACGCCGCGTCCGTTGACCGACGAAGGTAAGAAGCTCGATCCGTTCGCTGCGGTGGCCGCGGTGGGTGAGGTTTTTCCCGCCGGCGCCGGCGACTCTTATAAGGCGCTCTGCCTCCGCGCTCGTCCCGAGAACGCGGTGGGCATCCAGCGCCTTTTCGAAGGCCAGGAGGCCCCATCGTTTGCCCTCATCAACGCGCTGGTCGGCGGCACCCAATTTGTTCAGTTACAGGCGGCCTTGGGCCTGAGCCACCCCGACACCCGCGCCATCTTCGAAGGGCTCCTCTGCCCGGCGCCGGAGCAGGCAGAGCGCCTCCGGAATCTCAGCTGGCTGCCGGAAGCCAAGCAGTGCATCCAAGATGTCCTCGGCGTGGCCGCTCCGTCGGCCGATCTCGCCAATCTCCAGGACTACCTCTGGCTAGTACTCCTCTTCAGCGAATTCTATTTTGATTCGTCGCGCGTTGACCTGCCCGCAGGACTTCGGACCGTCCCCCGAGCAGCGGACGGCGCCCAGCCGTTTGTCTACCAACTGTGCGACGGCCTTCGTGCCGGCCGTTTCCAGGACACGTACATCGAACGGGCGAACCGTCTGGCTGACCAGCTTGGTCTGGAAAAGCAGGCGACCGCGATGAAGAGTCTGGGCGAGCGGGACACCTTCGCCTTCGAAGAAAGCTACTTCCTCGAGCAGTTTGTCGCCGCTATTCAGGCGCAGCAATGGTCCCAGGCCCGAGGCTTGGTCGAGATCCGCCGACGCTCGATGTGGATCAACTTTGAAGCCTATCAGGCTCGCAAGGTGGAATGGGAAGTCGCCGGACGGTCATTAGACCTACTCGAGAAGCTGGCACAATTTACGACACTGCCGGGTGAACTCCCGGGCTTAGTCGAGCATTACGTCGGCAAGCTGTACCATGCTGATCGCCTCCATCGTTACCTCGAAAGCGTCCTGGTCGATCGCGTGGAGCATCACCAAGGACTCGACACCGTCATCGCCTTGGCGCGGGAGGCCTATGTCCGTTTCACCCAGCGGCTGCATACCGCCACCTTGGCGGCCGTGACCACGGCGGGCTGGCCACTGCGTGGGTTGGAATACGTCGAGAACAGCGAACTCTTCGACAAGGTTGTCGAGCCGCTCTTGGAAACCCGTGAGCCTAACCGCGTCGCCTACTTCCTCATTGATGCGCTTCGCTATGAGTTAGCGAAAGACTTGGAGCAGCAGCTGCTGAAGCACTACCGGGTAGACCTGAAGGTCGCTTGCGCCCAGCTGCCCACGTATACCGAAATCGGCATGGCCAGCCTGATGCCGAAGGCGAAAGGCAACTTATCGCTCAAACTCAGGGACGGCGAACTGACGACCTACCTGGGCGACATGGTGGCCACTGATCCCCAGAAGCGCTTCGCCTGGATGAGGCAGCAGAAAGGCGATCGTTGCCAGGATATCCCCCTATATGAGTTGATCGGTTCGCGTCGTCCCATGGTAGCGGACAATGTCAACCTGCTGCTGGTCCGCGACAGCAGTATCGATGAATCAGCTGAAAAGTCCGAAGAACTCACTATGCGGATCATCCCGAAGCTCCTGAATAACGTGCAGAAAGGCATCCGTAAGCTCCAGGAGATGGGCTTCACCCATGTTGTCATCGCTACTGACCACGGTTTCATGCTAAACATGGATGTCGGTGCCGGCACGACCTGCGAATACCCCGAAGGGGAATGGACGAAGCGAACCAAGCGCTGTGTCTTAGGGCGCGGCACGGCTGATTCGGCTAATGCGGTGCTGGCCCGGGTAGCGGTAGGCATTCCTGGAGAATTTGAGCATCTCGCCACGCCACGGGCTTTCACGAGCTATCGTTCAGATAAGGGGTATTTCCATGAAGGCATTTCCCTCCAGGAAAACATCCTCCCACGGATGGTCGTTACCTTGGCGGCGCCGGCGACGCCGGAGCGTGCGACAATGGAAATCACTGCCCTCTATCGAGGTGGCAGGACTAATCTTGTGCCGACCCGCCGTCCCTTCATCGATGTAGTCTGGGCGCAGACAGAGATGTTCGCAGGTGAGGCCGAATTGCGGGTCATCGCCCAGGATGCTAATGGTCAGGAAATCGGCTGGGTGGTTCAAGGCGACCATACCAACCCTGCGACCGGCCATTTGCGCATCCGTCCTGGGCAGGTAGCTTCCTTTTGCCTGCGGCTCGAAGAGACCTTCGCTGGGCAGTTTACGGTGAGCATCGTTGACCCCGTGACCCAGCAGAGCTATGCCAAGCTGGAACTCGAAACCCAATTTCACCGATGAGCGCCCCTGACGACCTAGATCGCAAACTTAACGAGGCTTTCGTCGGGCGTGTCGTCCGCAAGGACCTGCTCCAGCGGGTCAAGAAAGGCACAAATGTGCCGTCCTTCGTTTTGGAGTTCCTCCTCTCTCGTTATTGCGCGACGGACGATATCCGCGAAATCGAAGAAGGCCTGAAGGTCGTTCTCGAGACTTTGCAGCGGAGCTTCGTCGGACCAGATGAGGCTAATCGGGCCCAGATCAGCGTCAATCGCGACGGACGGAAGAGCTTCATCGATAAGATTCACGTGACTTTCAATGAGAAGGAGAAGCGCACCTGGGGTCGCATGGAGAACTTTGGCTCGGGTCGCATCGCCATCAACGAGCGCTTCCACCAGAACGAGAATGAGCGGATCTATGAAGGAGGCATCTGGGCCGAGTGTACGGTCGCGGCTAATCCGACCGAGGACGATGACTACGCTTTCTTCATCGAGGACCTGAAGCCGATCCAGATGTCGCGCTTTGATTTCGAGGCATTCGTCAAGGCACGGGCCAGCTTCACGACTTCAGAGTGGCTCGACATCCTGATTCGCTCTTTTGGCCTGGAGCCGACCCAGATGAGTAGGCGGCTGAAGTTCCATTATCTCGCCCGCCTTTTTCCATTGGTGGAGTCCAACTATAATTACATCGAGCTTGGTCCCCGCGGTAACGGAAAGTCTTACTCCTTCAGCGAGTTCTCGCCTTATTCGACCTTGCTCGGTGCGCCGACCAGTGCGTCGACCTTGTGGTGGAACGCCGGTCGCAAAAAACCCGGCCTGATTGGTTTCTGGGACGTGGTGGCCTTCGACGAAGTTGGGGAAGGCGTTGTGGTCAAGGATCGTGAAACGTTTCAGATCATGAAACAATATATGGCCAACGGTAACTTCACCCGCGGCAGCGCGAGCGTGACGGCCAACGCCAGCATGGTGTTCCTTGGCAACATCGACGACGCTGTCCAGGCCGTGGTGGATTCGCGCGAATACAACCTCTTCAAGCCGCTCCACGCGGTCTTCGACTTGGCCATCCAGGACCGCTTCCATTACTACGTCCCAGGCTGGGAAATTCCTAAGGCCAAGGAAGAGAGCCTGACGAAACATTACGGCCTCATTATCGAGTATCTTGCGGCTTCATTCCATCATCTCGCGCGCAAGACCAACCGTTTCGCCTACGCTAAGGCCAAGTGTCAGCTGGGCGAAGGCTACGCCCAGCGTGACCAGACTGCCGTCCTTAAGACCGTCTGCGCTTTGCTCAAACTTCTGCACCCGGATCCCGCTTCGGAGCCGACGCCGGCCGAGCTCGACGAGTATCTCACTTACGCCGTCGAGGGACGTCGCCGCGTGAAAGAGCAGCTCAACAAGCTAAAGCCCGACGACGAGTTCTCCCAGATTAACTTGAGCTTTGTTGATTCCTCTGGCCAAAACCGAATCGTTTATTGTCCGGAATCGAAGGACTCACCCGCGGTTCAACGTCCGACCCGAAGCAGCCAGTTGGCTGCCAAAGGTCCTTCACTGTTTACCGGTCCGGGCGAGACATTGCCTCCGTCGCCCGTGACGAAGAGCGAAGTCGTGGCGCCCTTGGAAGTCGCCCCGCCGCCGCCTGCTTCGTTGCCAGTGGCCCCCGTACCTGCGCCTGCTTTAACGGAGCGTCATTATCGAATCCATTACGGTGCTGTAGGATATTCCTATCAGTCCATCATGGGGGTTTACCTTCTCGGAGCCAAGGAGATCGTCATCGAGGACGCTTACATCCGTCATCAGCATCAAATCCGTAACTTCCTGCTCTTCTGTGAGCTGGCCGTCCGCGTGGCTAAACCGACGAAGATCAAATTGATCACGAAGTTTGAAGACGAGGTCGAAAAGGCGGAAGCTCTTGCGAAGCTTGCCATAATCGGCGAGAGCCTCAAGGCGCATGATGTTGAACTAACAGTAGAAGTTAAGGAGACGCTCCATGATCGCCACATCGTTCTCAGTAATGGCTGGACGGTGAAGATTGGACGCGGATTCGACATCTACCAGCGCCCAGACGACTGGCTCCATATCGGCGCCAGTGATATGGACCTGCGACCTTGTCTGGAGACTTCGGTTGATATTTTCCTTACAAAGTAATCATGTCGACTTCCTTGCTGGCGGCACCTCAGCCGATTATCGGCTCCTTCAACTTCGCGGTCTTTCCGCCTACGGTTATAGAAATTCAGCCGAATTTTCCGCTGACAGATCTATCGACGGTTAGCTTGGAAGATGAGGTCGGGTCGATAGTTGAGTTAGATTTTGATGCACGAACCGGAATCTTCGCAGGGCTACGGCTCCAGGCTTATCATGATGTTGGCCAGCAACAGCTCCCCATGACATTGCCAGAGGTTATGGGAATGCCTGCGTTAACTGGAGTAGCCTTATCCAGAAAATTGACCATCCCTCGATTAGTATGTAGCAAGCAAATGACTTCGAAGGGTAGAGGAAACTTACTTTTGAATTGGTCCGGACGCCTGAACTTTGATGTGACTAGTGTGCTCGAATTTGAGAGCCATACCAGAGGTTTATTCAGGGCTTGTTACCTGCATGATGAACTTGTCGCGCTGAGTTTAGAAAAAATTCATGGAACACTACTTAACGAAATGCCCGATTTTGATTCGCCGGGTAATTAGACTGTTCGATAACTAAGCGCTTTGCGTTTAATTGTTGCCCGCCTTAGTGCTAAATGGACCAGTAGGCATTCCTTATAGGTTTGGATGGCAAGTTTAGGTTGGCAGACGGTGTAGGGGGGTGGGAGACAGTCTCTACCCATTGGCGAATTTGCTAACTGGTCACCCCACCGATGTTTATACTGCGTTATGATTTTCAGATTTAGTAACCGTTGGCACAGGGAATTCATAGATATCAATTTTTGTCTGTGACTCTACTTCTCCAATGTTGAAGTACAACGTGTCCACTTTTGTGAGTGCAGCAAGAGGGCCTTTATCTCCTTTCGTGGGTGATGCTGTGTTCTGACTCGGATAAATTAAAGCAATTGAAGGGATGATATCGCCTGTAGCATAGTAACGGGAATAAGCGAACATCTGGTAGAGGTCGGTTTTTTTAACGATGTATTTACCCTTTTTCCCATTAATCACGGAAGCATCTCCCTCATCTGACTTGCGGATATCGTATTTCCACTTGGTATCACAAATTACCCTTGGTGTCATATTTTGATCATAGATAATAATGTCAGGCTTAAGTATATAATCTGTTCCCCTTTTTGTTCCATTTCTACGAATCATGTGTCTACCCCCAACTTGGTTTTTGATAATCCATTTTTTGGGGGAAAGTGTGAAAATAGAATCATGATTTTCACCCGAAAGTTCTCTGAAAACAAGAGACTCGAAGAGTCGCCAGGCGCTCCACATAATGCTCAGACCTTCTGAGTTGTTTTCCTCTTCGCTGGATCTAACGTCTTGATGCCTTTTATTGCTAATAAATCGTGCCGCTAGTTTGAGCAATGGCTTGAATCTCAGGTCTTTTCTATCAGGTTTATAGGAAAATGCATTCTGGGCGGTGACTGTTACATCGGTGATGCCATCTAGAAGTTTGAGAGCATTGCTCAATGCCATTCTAGATTCAGGCAACTTTGCTTGAGTCGAAAGTGCCGCGCGAAGTCCGGCTTTAAGAATTCTGTTAAGTTGGTTGTCCTCGTTGTGATCGTCAAATTTGCAGGCTAAAAGCATTCTTCTTTGAGCTTTATTTCTCCATTCGTTCGAGAAATCAATTTGGCCTCTTTTATTCGGAATATTATCTGCAACTGCTACATAACCCCTTGAGAGCCCCCTGTTGCATTCCTTGGATATTTTTCTAGCATACCATATAGCCAATAGTTCGAAGGCAGTGGCCCTATTGGCTAAGTTTGAGACCTCTCTAAATTCGGCATCAACAACTCCCGCTTTAATTAAAAGCTCTATTAAATTAACCTCAGTTTCCGCTCCATCATCATTTTCAATCTTTGGTCTTACTTCAATTTGTTTGTCGCCGCCTTGTATTGAGCCAACCCAACCACCGCATTTCAGTACTTTGTTGTTTGTCCTTTTATAAGTGAACCATTCCCCTTCGCGGGTACACCCGAATTTAGATGCGGAATTGATTATTTCATTAGCTGATAAAAGCGAGAGTTGATCATCAGAAGGGGTTTCCCCAAGTTCGATTTCTTGGTATTCAAGCCGTCTTATGACATGAGTCATTTGTTTTTAGCTTACTTTGCTTTCTTCAGTACTTCCTTTAGATGTTCTTGGAGTTTATAAATATTATCGGCTGAAATAGTAGAGGGGTCGTCTTGCTTAAAGATGCCTCCAAAGACGCTACGACCCTCATCGTCTTTAATGCCCCATAGTTTTTCAGGTGTTTCATACATCCATTCCTGAAGTAACGGTACGATTTTTTTTCTAAATCTTGAGACTAATTTCTTGGTAAGACTCTCGTTAGTGTCTTCATTTTTATCCTTACTAGGCATCGCAAACCATGCATGCCCGATTTGATAGTCACGGTTCCCAAGAATTTCCTTCCTTAGGAGCATGTCGTTCAGGTTGGACATGAGTTCTGATTGTTTAATTACACCATCAGTTGTTTTAATGTCCGCTCCGGTAAGAAGTTTGGGGTCGGGTTGTACCTCTTCAAATTCAAACCGACGCCTTAGTGCAATGTCGAGCATGGCAATCGATCTATCAGCGGTATTCATTGTAGCTCGAATATAAAGATTTTCTGGAAGGCCAAATTTCTCCCTAGATCCAGGCAGCACAGTCATAAGTTCAAAATCGCCTTTAATACGTTTGTCGTCTTCAAGTAGTGTTATTGTTTCGCCGAAAATTTTGGCGATATTTCCGCGATTAATCTCATCGATAACTAACAAGTAGTTGTTCTGTGGATTTTTAATCGCAGTTTTGGCTAAGCGCACTAAGACCCCATCTTCCAAGGCGAAGCCATTGTCTTTAGGTCTAAAACCCTCAATGAAATCAGAGTAGTCGTAGTTAGGATGAAAGGTCACAAATACGACTCTTGGATCCTCTCCTTGAGTAAGCTGCTTAAAAGCATCATTCAGGGATACCTTTTTCCACTCATCTAAGTTTTCCCAGTCGGGCCCTAAACAGACCTCGCATGCCGTACGTTTAGTGCGATATGTTTTTCCTGTTCCTGGTGGTCCGCATAGGATTAGATTGAGCGTTTCTACTTTAGGGCGTGTCATGGTTGTAAATTCGTATTCGCGGGTCTTCTCCAGTTGATCTTTGTTCTTTAGATCTTGGAAGAATGTGCCACCCACTTGCAGTTTGTCTTCGACTTCGAATTCGGTGAACGGAGAATCCCATTTAACTTCTACAAATGCTGGATATTTTTGTAGAGGATTTTGCTCATTAAACGTTTTATTCGCCTTGGCGTAACTCGTAACCAAACCTTTGGCTAGGACTCTCTTAGAGTCCTGAACTAATACAATCCGGTCTCCAGGGGAAATGTTCCAGAATATATTCCAGAAGTCTTTTTGAAATCTGTTTTTTGGTAGGCACCAGTCACTTCGTATGGGAAAGTCAGGTGGGTATTCCTCACTCCAAGTTGGCATTCCACAAATACGATGGGTGATGAAGTCCTTTAGTACTTCATTTCTTACATCAAATAACGGCATTTTTTTAACACTGCCCCCTTGTTCGTACCAGTACGATTTCCAGATGCCAATGCGCCAGACTTTTCTCTTTACGGGTATTTTCTGATTATCAGCCATTTTGCGTTCAAGTGCGTTAACATGTTTTACGGAGTTAACATTGACTAGCAATGTAATTCTTTAATAATTTTATTATAAATTTAATAAGAAGAGCGCAAAATATCTTAATGGATAATCTAGAAATTACCGTATAACGGTTTTTGTTTGATTGTTATTTTAAAACATGAAGCAGCAAAATTTCCGGGATTATTTCGAGGATGAGTTTCAGTTAGATTTGGCAGCGTTCATCAGCGCAATGCCTGCAAGTCAGAGGAGGCATTTCAATCGCTCGCCGTCTTCTTATTCGATTTCGATGAATTACCTCGTTAATCCTAAGCCTGCTTTGCAAGTTATTCCTTTAGAGCGCCGTCCCTATTTTGCGACTTCACTGTATTTCACTTCTTTGCTGGATCAGTCGATGTATACTTATTGCCGGCTTTATTATGAGAGGTTTCGCCGCCTAACAAATTATCCTAAAGTAACGGGAGCTTGTCCAGGTGCGTGCCAAAATCTGGCATCACCTTCTATCGCCTTAGAACGGACGAATCTTTCTAATGATGATCCTTTAGATTACATTCAAGGCAAAGCGACATTTGGTAATCTAGTTACGCTTATTCCTGTAGTGAGCGACGCAGAGGCCTATTTCATGGAGCAATTTCCACTTTTTCTGCAAAAGCATTTTTCGGATTTGGCCGAACATGAAGCATTATTTCGGCGTATTTTTGATAGGAAATATCGTAATATTTAATAATATTTTTTATCAAAACAGACATTAAGATTTTAATTATGCTAGGTGCTTTAGCTGGAGATACGATTGGGTCGGTGCACGAGTTTTCTGAAAATGAAGACCCGCACTTCCCGTTGTTTTCGCAGCGTTGTTGTCCGACGGATGACAGCTTGCTGAC
>Ga0164296_1001974_pt1 | contig 20978 bp, 21 predicted proteins | sample GEODES057metaG_FD_113533 | JGI IMG/M metagenome (GOLD analysis project Ga0164296, IMG submission 113533) | Dystrophic lake water microbial communities from Trout Bog Lake, Wisconsin, USA - GEODES057 metaG | ecosystem: Environmental > Aquatic > Freshwater > Lake | place: USA: Trout Bog Lake...
AAAAACGGGGTCGACCGGAATTGACAGGATGGAGATAAGTAGGTAAGCATGCAGCGCGTTGGGTGAATTAGCGCTATAATCTGAACGCTCAAAATCACAAATGGCGAAAATAACTACGCCTTGGCTGCCTAATTTAGAATTAGCATAGCCTTTGTCCCGCCGGTTTTCCGTTTCATCGGGCCGGCAACCGGGGCATCGAAAGATGAAACTGGCCCGCTGGTGGTGCGACAAGCGGGTAAGAACAAGCACCTAAGGAAGACGGTACAGGTGAGCCACTGACCTTCCCCTTCCCAACAACCTAACAGGGCTAAGCATGTAGAAAGCTTACCTTATACCATGTTTGGACGAGGGTTCGAATCCCTCCGGCTCCACTTAAATGCCTAAATATCAGGTGTTTAATAAAACAAAAAGGGCGTTTCTTAAATAGAGATGCCCTATTTGTTTTTGCCAATTGTACAACATTTGTAAAACATTTGCGCGCTTTGCTATCGAATAATAATCGAATTTAAAACTAAATCCCTGATCAACCTTATCAATTCTAATAATCTTAACACACATCGTGGATCAATTGCAATATTTGATTAATCATTCGATTCACTTTAATACGTGTTGAGCGTTAAGCTAATAATCGGTTATAAGTTAAATGCCAGATATTTTATTTTGGTGTTTAAATAATATAAAAATAAGGAATCAGCTATTTGAATAGTTTTATTTCCCTTGTAAACCAAAAGTCGTTCGTGCTATTGAAAGTTCCTTTAATGTTTAATCGCCGTTTAGATTCAAAAAAAGAACCAGGTCAATCAGGAGGTATATTGCCGTCGATATACCCTTTATCGGATAATTTTGCGCCAAAAAGCATCAATTGTTAGTGGCTTATCTTTTTAAATATCCTTTCGGATGCCTATTAACGAAGTAAATCGGCGGTAATGACTTTAAAAAACAAGATTTAGCTCTTAGGGCGGCTAGTATATATTAATTTAAAATAGTTGGAATTACCTTTAGATGTTTTGCGGCGAACGCCTTTAAAAATGCCGGAACTTTTGTATTCAGGCATAAAATCATGAAACGCTGGAGTGTATTTCTTAGCAGACTTGCACGCTCAATAAAAAAGGAATGAGAACTTCCGATCTCATTCCTAAACAAATCAAAAAAAAACAAGTTATGAAAACACTAAATATTGAATGAATTGATATATCGTCAGTTTATTAATTCAACAACAAATAATTCATTCTTAGCAAAGGTAAACATCATTTTGAAATTTTGTTTCAAAACAAAACGCCTGCATTAAATTTTAAAATTGGATAAGGGATTAGAGAAATTACTTCTGGCTAGACCGATTAGACCATCAAAAAACAAGCTAGTAAAAATAGAATATATTGTTGATGGCTTTTGAAAAATTGCATTTGATTAACAGCATTTTAGGACTTTATACAAGCTAGACAACCTTACCTTTAAATACATTCAGTAATATAGTTTTTTCTTTATCGGCGTTCAAACTCTTTTTTATAGTTTAATCCCGTATTTAAAGCAATGATTTGAGAATACGGCTTTAGCAATGTAGATTTGATAAAAGCCTAACAATCATGAAGAAGTATATACTTGTACTAGCAGTTTTAATTTTATTCGCTTCGCGCGCCGACAGTTCAAACAAAATTGATCCGGTCAGCATACAGCACAACAATATTACAAGACTACAGGATGGCTGGTATAAAGCTTCGGTTGAATATCACAACTATGCCACCTATTATTCGAATACCTATGAGTTAAAGGTGCGAGTTGAATATGGTTCTATTTCGATGATCGCTTTTGGCAACGGAGGATCTGTTCATAGTGGCTATAATAACGAAGGATATAATTACACCGGTGGTTATTTGCTTTATCATTATAACTTTTCAACCGGTGACCTAGAATCTGTAACATCAAGTGTGACTGTAACAGATAGCAACGGGACCAGGACATTTGATATAACTATTAGTTAGGCAATTGCTTTCGAACTGCAAGTTTTCCCATTGTTTTTTGGATCGATTGACCAGTAAAACAACAGGGGCGTCAACCTGGTATACTTGAAATTGAACCCATTCAGTTACTAAATAGGTAGGAAAATTTTCTAATCAGTTCATAGCTATATAATCCGTGTTGAAGTCGGAATATTAGCTTTCCCGGTTCATCCGGTAAATTCGGTTACCTGACTGCTCATTCCCTACCGGATAGATAGAATAATAGTTTTAACTCACTTACTCCACTAACAATAAACTAATAGGTATATGAGAAGCAAGCGGGTCATTAGGCCGTTTAGGCAAACCGCTTACCTGCGTTTTTTTTGTGATGATGATTTACCAATTTTTATTCCAGCTCCCGAACAAAGCACCTAATTATAGTTTTACTGAAGTTCGGGGATAAGCTCCCAGACGGTTAAATAGCTTCTTACCGTCTAAAAAATCACCTAGGGGTATTACCCCTCAAAACCAGCAAAACTTATAACTAGTAAAACTAATATGAAAGCATACAGCTTAAGGCTTAAAACAAAAACCTTGATGATTGCAAAACATCACATTTTTAACCTATTGGTTTTACCGGATTATTGGAATCAGTAGTTTTTTAAAACCAATCAGGGATGGCGATTTATATTATTTAAAATCTGGCGCCCAAGTCCGTAAATCTCTCCGCTTTATGTTCAAATTGAGAAACTCATAGCGATATATATTGATCTTAGAAGGCTCGGATTTCCCCCGGAAAAAAAAGACGATAATAACGGAGAGAAAGCGGCACCCACTCACACATCTTCACAGACGCCAATTTTTAAACCAACGAGGTCGATTGAGATTAAAACCGTTTAAGTAAAATTGTATTGGGCCAGAATAAGCATTAAACTATTTTCACGGGTGTTTTATAACCTTACCACTAATGGTGTTTTAAGGCGTTTTAATAGCTTTTTTTTCTGACAGCACTCTAGTAGGGATTACCAATATTATAAGCTTAAATTTTAGCTATTGCCGCTGTTGCTATATATATTGCTGTTTTTATTGGTATAAATATTTGCAGGATTCCAAAGTCCATGATAAGAAATGGTTTTGGCTCTACTGGTCGATTATAAAAGAATAATATTAAATTTGTGATAGCGTTCAGTCCATCGCTTTCGCGGTTAATATATGCCATATGGGACTGGTATGGTATTACCTAACTCATATCATGAAATATAAATTTTACTTCTTGCTTATAAGCATAGGATTATTATTCAGTGGCTGTAGCAGTACATTGTATTATCGGCCAAACCCAGCGACTACTAACGCGGACAACATCTTTATTAATTCAGGGGTTTCCTTCGCCGTATCGAAGATGACTAACTCAATGGTTACCGTATCAGCTATTAGACCGGCCGGTGGTCAACTAGAGTTATATGTGGGCTACAATAATCTTTTGTTGGATAGAACCGATGCTATTCCAGACAGCATTCAAGTTGTGTATGAAAACGAAAGAGCAAGCGGTAAATTAAAAGTCTATTCGGCAGATCAATATCTTAACAAGTTACAAAGTCAACAGAACTCTGCTATGATAGCCAAGGCATTCACCGATGGATATAATGCACAGAGTGCGGCTTATTCACGAACAATGACTACTACTTCAACTGTTTCACCAAATGGTATTTACTACCCTGTTACCACGACAACGGTTACCTATGATGCAAGTAAAGCGATTACTGCTAATGCCATAAGTCAACAGGAGTTGAACCAGATGTCAGCTAACTTCAACCGATATAAGCAGTCCCTAAACCAGGTGCTTTTAAGAACCAACACATTGTTTAAAGGTCAATCTATTGAGGGGAAAGTTGCGGTTAGATCTAATGGTATTGATGCAGATGTACTTTATATTACGGTGCCATTCGCAGGTGAGCAGCACAATTTTATATTCATTCTTAATCCATAGTTTCACGGCACTCAAATTTATGGGCATCAAATAAATGACAATCTATCCGATCTAAAACGGAGTCCTGGATAGTGGTTTGGTGATAACTGTCTGCAGTTCCTAGGTCGGTGAACTTCTGGTAGAAGACGATCTATTCCGGTATTATTATGTATGCTTACTTAATTTTGATACGGGTTATAATCGGCACTGAGTAAAACCGACCTGCGCTAACTTTTTATGGATGATCAAGGACCGGCATTAAGATTATTACAATTAAAACCAAGGCATGAAAGTAACAGCATTGGATCGAGTATTGGTCTCGGTAAGTGGCAGCATACCCATATTTGGCTTCCTGGATTAAGAAAACAAGAAGGCAGAACCTTAGCCTCAGTTCGAAGCTTATATTTGGTATTTAAGTCTTCAAACTTAAATGAAACAAGGCTTGGCTGATGTTTCTGTCTACAGTAAAGCTAAGTTTTTTATTTTAAGGGCTCAAGTGATATAACGATCCTCTCAGGTGATAGAAAACGCCTTTTGCCAACCAATGCTATTTTGGTTGGCTCTAAGGCACTAAACGTTTGAGTGGGAAACTGGCACGCATTGCTAATAATATTAGTACAGCTCTGCTCTTTGACGCCTCCACTGGCATTTTTAGGGATAGCCTGCCATTGGCTGATTTATTGGCTATTCTCTTTGCAAATAGTGCTTGCTTGCTAATCATCATTAAAATGCCAGGACTAATACCGAACTTATAATATTAAAAGAACAAAACTGTAAGACCGTTGTATCCGCCCGGGATTTCTATGATTACTTGGAGCCTAAAACTGAATTTGCAAAATGGTGTACCCGAATGCTCACTTATGGCTTTGAAGAAGGGATAGCCTTTTCGTCAATAATGACGGAAAGTACAGGCGACAGACCCTCAATGGATTACGCTCTTACCCTTGATTGTGCTAGAGAAATTGCTATGGTTCAGCGGACTGAAAAAAGTAAAGCGGTAAGGGCATATTATATTGCATTTTAGTAAAAACTTTAAGTTTTAATGGACGTAACCCATTGCAAACCGATGCTAAATTATTATCAGCTGCCATATGTATCCTGATAAAATGAATTGCAGCAGATAAGTCTCATCCGATTAGTACAAACGCTAATCTTTGGCCAATGGTAGTGAACCATTCCTACCCAAAAAGTGTGCTGGACCGATTGCTAAGTTTATGAAAAGCGTGTTTCGCAAGCTTATAGGTCTATATCTCTTCCTACGGGATTAACGGATTCAATCTTGGTGAACCTTCTTCGCAGTTGAAAGAATATTAATGTAACAGTTGGAGATTAATACTCAAAGGCGCACTTAGTCCCCTATATACAAACCTTAGATAAGTGCGCTAAGTTGATTGTTAAAAAGATATGCGACTTTTAAATAGACCGGCAAAATCTTCATGATCAGGCCTTGTTCTTTTTACTTTAATAGATGAAGTCGCTGATAGTATTTTATGAGTGGCGGTAGCTTTTTTATTGCTTTGAACATCAAAAAGACTTTTAGTCCATTGGACGGCATTAAGTTTTGTGAGTTCGATTTTATAATTGGTTGTTTGTGGCAGGGCAATAAGAAGGTATATTGCTTTCCAACTTTCTAAAAGTTCATCAGGAGAATAAGTTTCGCCGATTTCTATATACCGACCTACAGTTTGTTTGAATATTGTTGTTTTATCAAGTGTACAGAAGTATAATTTTAGCCGCAAGTTGTTAAAGCTTCGAATATCCCGGTCACCAACGACTTGTCTAAGATTACCTAATAAGTGTACGTCGTCAAACTAAAGTGAACCAAGGCTTGTGTAGTGTTTCGGGTTTAAAGTAAAGCTAAGTTTTCCATTTTAAGAGTTCTTGTAATTTAACAATCTTCTACAGTGATTAAAAATGCCTTTTGCCATTCAGTACTATTTTGGCTCGTTCTAAGGCGCTAAACTCTTGAGTTTAATACTTGCATATATTACTTATAATATTAGCGCCCGCCGGCTCTTTTGTGCCTCTACGGTCTTGGAAACGGATAGCCCACCATAGCCGGTTTTATTAACCATTCTCTTTCCAATAACTGCTTCCTCGCCTATCTTTTTTAAAATGCCGATAACAGGAACGAACTATTTATATTAGAAAACCTAAAGTTTTAGAAAAAGTGATCAAAAGTAAAGCAAGTACTTCCTCGCGGATTGTAGCCGGATGTTTTCAAAAGCAGCATGCTCACGTATTAAGTGACATAAAAAATATGAAATGTAGCATTGAATTTAGCCAGTCCAATTTTGGACCGGCCTATTATACTGATGTTCAAGACAAACAACAGCCCGAATATATCATCACCCGGGATGGTTTTAGTTTTTTAGCTTTTGGTTTCACCGGTAAACAACAATCAGGACCTTTGCCCGAAAAATGCTCCATTTCAAAGATCAATAACTACCGGTAGCAAACGCAGTTATTACCTTTAACAATCAGTCCCTGATTAGTTATAACTATTTTAAAACGCTCGTCCAGCTTTGCTTCGCATACTTTTTGCCTACCGGAATTACCGTAATGAATAAGCGTTTGGATATTATCAGGCTTAACCAAGTTTTATATTTTTTACTGGTATCGCGGATAAAAATCTAATATCGGGTCTTTTCTCTTGATCAATAATGCAGCCGTATAGTTCTTGAATAACTCCTGACGAATAATTCTTGCACAGTAAATAATTAACGGATTGACCATATATTCTCTTTTACCGACATTAACCATTGCGTTTTTATGGCCAAGGACCTTGATGGATTGGTCAATACTGCCCTTTTTATAGATTCTAAGTCCGCCTATGTTGCAAAATTCGTTAAACTCTTTTCTCACTAAGGCATTGAGCGGAAAATGCAGCGTCTTTTTATTCATTTTATACTGAATAAGAAATAGCAGCAAATTCTTACTACAGCCTTCTAGTTGCGAGATAAATAAGATACCTTCGGCAGAAATACTTGATTTGATCTGTGCCATCGCTCGTGCATCGGTTGAAATAGGTAAGTTAATGCCATTAGCGTCTTTGTATATACCAACTGCATAAGTTATCCTGGATAATCCATTAGTTCCAACCGTTGAAGTATTATATTTTAAAAACTGTAGATGCTTGCTTACACGTAGTGACTGATCCGGACTTAGATCTAGCTTAGGAACCTCATTTACTATTTTTGTCGCTAATTTTTTTACCGGATGATATTTTTTCATGTTTGTTGACTAAGGATATTAGGTTTATTTAGCTTTAAAAATTAACTAGAAAAAGTTATCTGGACAAGAGTAACTAAACAATTTAGCGATGAAAGGATTTTAAAATAGCAAGTTGCTAATAATGAGATCATTAAGGTGTTATAATGGTAATACAGATTACCTAATAAAAAAATGAAAAAAACCGGTTTAACTATCGAGGTCACTAAGCAATCCCCTAACAAAGCTAATCTATATAACAAGGTCAGCTTTGTTAAATCCAGCTATAAGCTCTATTTCAACGCTCAACATCTTTTAATCAAATTAGATCCCTATCAAAGGTGCTATTATGACTACTTATGTGAAATGATGGTTTTGGAGACTAACAATGTTTTTGTTGACAAAGTCTTCCAAACGGGATTCCTGGCACACTTAACGGCCTTACAGATCGACACCAAAATACTGAAAGAAAAGAACGGATACCTAGAAAAACTAAAGGACCTAGGATTGATCCTGGCTACCGGCGAACAGTGTTGTTATATAGTAAACCCTAAATATGCTTTTAAAGAAAGTGAAAGTAAACGCAAAAAATGCTTAAAAGAACTGATCCAAACTAGAATAGATACCAGGCAATCCCTGCTGCATTTATTATCAATACCGGAAATAGCCTTTTATAATAATTTTCGCTAATGTAAACTAATTATCGTTTTCTTGATCAATTCAATTTTTACCTCAGGCCTTCGGGGCAAATTCATACTATATCCGCAATGAGCGGTAAATACTATCGACTAAACCAGCCAGATCCCATTAGCGCAAGATACATAGCCTCGCGTATGAGGCTATGAGCTTCCTAGCTAATAAAACCTTACGTTTTTATTTTACAAACCTAAAATTTGCTTATCAGCAATTATATAAACACATCCCCTATTTTTTTAAATTGGCAGATATACTGCGAAGCTTACCGTCAATCTCCGACAGGTGCAAAATAGAATCATTAAACCATTCAGTGATAATTTGCATTTGAGTATCCAAACTTCTGGCCTGGATGTACTGGATATAAAGCTGCAGGTCTTCATTCCAATCTTTTCCGGTATTGGTTTTGAAATCAGTTTTATACGTTTGGAAGTTATTTATAATTTTTAGGTCCATAGCTGCAAGATTTTATAATTAGTATCAAATCTCATCATTTTAAAGGAGATTTATCATTCAGTTAATTTAGGATATATTTTTTCAATCGCATCGCTAAAAATTACACATAAAAATTTACCGTAACGATATCGCAAGATATAAAAAGCTATAAACCCAAAGCTTTAAAAGCTATTTGCTTAATGGCGCTAAAAAGATAATTTATAGACTGAGACCACCTAAGTTTTCGAAAAAACATTGCCAGATATTCAGGCTCTACATTTAGATCGTATTAGTCATTTCTGCCGACTGATTTGAATATTTAAAAAGTTTCTGTATATCTTTATTTTTTTTGGTGAATATGGATCAATTACTACAAGAATACATCAATGGCAATAATTTAACCATTGCACAATTATATAACCAAATAAAAAGCCGTTTGTTTAGTATTGCCTATAACTATTGCCATGACAAAGAAATCAGTCAAGATACCGTTCATGATCTTTTTGAGAAGCTTATATCACTTTCCATCGAGAAGCGTATCGAATATTTTGGCAGACCCGGAACTAATTTTGAAGCCTATTTGATCGTTATTATTAAAAACAAATGCCTGGATGCAAAAAAAATTGCAAACAAGCGGGAGAAAATATTAGCTGAAAAACGTTATTTATTTAATTATGAAGCGAATAACGGATTCTATGAAAAGTTTTTGTTGGATGGAATGAGAGCGATGTTAAATTCCTTACAACCTAGAGAACGACAAGTAATACAGCTTCATTTGGAGGGATTTTCCAATGATGAAATAGCTTCAAGTTTAAATATAACGTACAATACCGTTAAAAATAACATTTATGAGTCTAAAAAGAAATTACGATTTCTTTGGGATTCGTTTATGAATTGATTTAACAAACTATGCCATTTAAAAATACAGCCAAAAGTGACCCTACTTTTGAAGATATCATAGCTGCCTGTCAACCCGGTTGCAGTTTAGAGTTGCGCCGATCGCTAATCATACAACTGAAAAATTGTGTTCCGCAAGACGACGCGATGAAAGGAGTTATTGATTTTCTGCAGGACCACAATTATGATTTCGACACATTGTATGATTTTTTGAATTTAGGTGATGAACTCCCAACGACGCGGCAAGACACATCCATAAGGCGATTTTTTTCTTACAGCATTTTGGCAGCCCTGTTGTTAATTGCGGGTACATCAAGTTATTTATTCTACCAAAATAGACCAGCACAAAAAATTGCTTCCAGCGTTTTTTATGAGCCAGGTCTTCCGGTTTTTGCAACCCTGGACGGTGACAAAGATTTTCATGAATTGATGTCTGCCTATAGGACGCTGGATATAGGTACAGGTCTAAAATATTATCGGGCGCTAATCGTTAGAAATCCATCAAATGATACACTTCATTATTTTGGAGGTTGGCTTTATTTTAAAAACAAGCAGGCAGATTCCGCTGCATTAAGCTTTAGCAAGATAGCAGCCTTTCCTGGCAGCATCTATCGGAATAAAGCGCAATATATGCAGGCAATTAGCCTTTATGTGAACGGGGATACGAAAGCATCAAAATTGCAATTTGAAAAAATCAGCCAAGACAACAGAAGTGAATACCAACAAGATGCTATTCGACTTATAGCCAATCAGAACCTATGGTAAAAAATCACCCGCTGTCTTTTTCTTCCGATAGACATAAATTACCACTAGAATCAATAGAAAGGTCAAGACGTACAAATAATTAAGAAAATACCCCTCTTTAATTGCAATAGGCGAATCATCGCCAATAATGGACAGTCCGGCCCAATACAACGGATTCTTTTCTTCTTCCGATTTTGCCTGAGCGAGATAGTCCATTTGAGCACTATTTAATGCGTTTGATTTTTTGTAGCCTAGCGCCAGGTAATGATAAAATCTCTTGATAATGTAAGCAGTCGACCTATCATCGATCTTCCAATTTGAGTATAAACAGCTTCTGGCGCCTGCAAAAGTAAACCAATAGGCCATATTTAAATAACTGTCGGATTCGCGGCTGTCACCAATACCCGATTCACAGACCGAAAGTACAACCAGATTGGCATTTAATTTAGTGTTCGCTATTTTATCTATTGTTAAATATCCTGAATTGTGGCTTTTTTTATCTTGATCCATCTCAATCTTTATCGACTCCGGAGAAAGCAAGTCAGCATATCCATGGGCAGCGATTTGAATTATTTCGGCGTTCCCCGCATTTTTTTGGTAATTTGAAAATGTTGCATCGCCATGTCCAAGTACATCAAAATGATAGCTTGATTGCAATGGGAAGCTTAAGTCTTCGAAAAATGGCAAAGTATAGGATTGAGATCGCCGGTAATCGGGTATATAAGCTTGTAGGGTATTAATTGAGCCATCATGTGCGGGATTCAACTCTCTTTTTATTTCCGCAAATTGATATGAATATTCATAGCTGAATTTATATTTTTTGAATAGGTACGGAAGTTTACCAAATGAACTGATGCTAGTTGTATCGGAAACCATAATATCAAACCTTTCTAAAGAGGATTTGGTTGAAGGGAAGACCAACAGATCATTGACCTTCGGGCCAAATATCTTAACAAGAGGCATGAATTGAGATTGGTATGCTTCAAACTCATACCTTTTAAAATGATTGATATCTTTACATAGCGAATCACGAATTATCGAATATTTATCAAAATCGACTTTGATCATTTCCATAGTATCGCGAGTAATAACAGTCGCCAAATATTCTCGATAAATTGAATTAATATCAAAAAAGCTAATAATAGCCTGGTTGCTGGAAAGTCTGCTTTGAATCGTTTTTAAGTCCGGCAATTTCGGATCTGCTAAATGGTTCGCATTTTTAAAGTTCTCTTTGAGCAGATAGTCCTTACCATCTTCCTGAGCCTGAAAAGCTAGTTCAAGAAATTGTGAGTCTTTGCTATTTTTATAAAGATCATAACAAATCCTTACTATGCTTTCATTTGGGGTTTTGTTATATATATCATTATAGTAATGATTCTTTTTTGACTGGTTGGCATCTACCCATTGTTGCCAATAAGGTCTCAATTCCTGCCAGAATTTAAGTTCTTTTCGTTTCTTTTCAAATAATAACTTTCCGGAATAAAGACTATCATTTACTGCAGAAGCCCATAAATAAGTATTAGTGTAGAAATAAATGAATTGATCTTTCGGATAACTGCCTTTATTCAAAATATTTTTTGACTGATCAAAGTAGCGTTCTGCTAATTTAAAATAACCATCTTGAAAATTAAGCAAACCCGCCAGATTATAAACTCTAGTCAAATCGATCTGATTGGTTGGATAATATCGTTTAATTAGCGTCTCTGCATGTTCATACGCTTTAAGTCCTTTTATGTACCAATACCTGTTTTTTTGAGGAGTACCCTCATTCGTTTTCTCCAGACTTATACCTGCAATAGCTTTACATAAGGTTATTTGAGTAAAAATCTCGCTTTTAAAATCAACTTTAATCAAGCTAGTTGCACTGTCGATTTTTTTTAATGATTTGATTGCAAAGCCATATTTATCGGGATAAACCGAATAAATAGTCGTAAAAAGCAAAAGAGGCTTATAATACCGTTTTTTACTTGAAGGAGCTCTAAAATAAAGTGCTAGTGCTGAATCTAAATAGTTATTAGCTTTGCCAGTTTCTATAAGATAAGAATAATATCTGGCAAAGTTGGTGTAAGCCCTTGCCTTGTAAAATAAGTCTACCTGATTATCTTTAGAAAGCTGTAATACCTGATCGGAGATGTCTTTAAAATCATTCATTCGAAACATGCCATAATAGCAATCGGCCAAAACCAGATAGGCATCCAATTTGACTTTAATGTTTTCAGCTTTACTTAGTACAGCAGCGGCTAGTATAGCTTGTAAGCTTCTAATTGCCTCGGGCCTGTCCCCTTTCTCATGAAGTATTCTTGCTTGTAAAATCTTAGCCTGGATCAGATTAACCGCTGATTCAGGATGCTTAATAACGCCCTCCAACAATCCAGCTGCTTTATTATGGTTACCTGCTTCAATTAAGGAATCAGCTATTCGTATCGCAAAATTCGGTTCCTGATTACTTTTTGCAGCAACTTTCGCAGAAATCACTAAACAACTGAAACCTACTAAAATGAAATACAGTGGGCCATTACGCATTTAAAGATATTTTGGAATTACCATTCATTTATGTCTTGGCTGATTAAAAGGTAAACGATTATAACTTATTATTTTCTCCTAATGCTATTTGAGTTTAAATTTTCCATTAAGCGCCTTTACCAAGGATATAGGAGAAAAAAAATATTCTAAATCGTTCTTACAATATAAAATTTAAGTACGATTGTTTAATGCCACTAGGGCTAAAATAAAGCGATGGCTGAGAAAGTATGATGAATAAGTAGATGAAAAATAGCAGTCAATCAGCCATAATATGGAATATGCTAATCGTTCGGTTAATTAAATAGGATATTAACACAACCTGGTAGTTCTACACTTTTGATTTATATAAGGACACCATTCAGAAGGACTCAAAATGATAATAATTGATTTTAAGGCATTTAAATTGGATATAAATTTCCAACCTATTAAAACTGGCATGGTGAGCAACATTAACCTCTTATTGGATAACCAAATTATCGGCAAATATTCTGGTGAGATCAACAATTCCAAAATGGAAGGTTTTGGTAAATTAACTTTTGAAGATTCAGCCAACCAACCTGAGTTTAATCCTTTTTATGAAGGAGAGTTTCTTGATGGATATCGACACGGCAAGGGAAAAATGCTATTCGAAGATGGAGATCTTTACGAAGGTGAATGGCATCAAGACAAATTTCATGGGATGGGAAAACTGCTGGCAAACCAAGCTATACTAAAGTCCTACTACCCTACCATCTCAGCCCTAAAAGATGAGATCTACAGTGAAGGCCAATGGGAAAATGGACAGTTAATACATGGTACCATTTTCAAGTCTTATCAGGATAAAAGCATTTATATGGGAGAATGGAGAAACTTCAAAAGAGATGGTCATGGTAAAATGTTCTTCAAAAACGGTGAGATTTTTCAGGGTAATTGGAAAAATGATGTCATAGACGGATGGGGTAAGCACACCTATTTTGATGGCAGCCTATATGAAGGCGATTGGATCAATGGCATCCAAGATGGATGGGGTAAATTCATATATCACGATGGCGGGTCCTATGTAGGTGATTGGGAAAATGGTTTACAACACGGCTTTGGGAAGCGCACCTATGCTAATGGGACAATGTATGAAGGCCAATGGGTAAATGACGAAATAAACGGCTCTGGACGGATTGTCTTTTTTACCGGCGATATTTACGAAGGAGATTGGGAAATCAACAAACGGCATGGTAAGGGTAAGTATATAAATTACAATGGAGAAGTTTATGATGGAGACTGGCGAAACGATAAAATTTTGGGGAAAGGCAAATATTACCACCACGGGTCTAAGACGGAGAATGTGGGCTTTTGGTCCGATACTGAAAATTTAAATGAAAAGTCAAATCAGCTTATTGCCGAAAAAAAATACAGCGAGGCGATTGATATGTGGAATGATTTTTTAGACATACTGCCTTTAGTTCTTTTGGCATTATACGAAATGGAGGTGAATCAAGAAATTGAGAAACTGTTGCAGTTGAGTGACCCAAAATCATCAAATGAAAATCAAGAAAATAAAGATTCTGCCGATTCTCAAAAATAAATTATTCATCTTTAAAACAGGTGCTTAACGAGCAATTTTACGCATCACAATATTTAAAAATATAGAAATGAACAGCTATCAGGGAATTATTTGGGTACATAAAACCAAAACAGCAGATGAAAAAGTTGAACTTATCGTCTACTTAGTCACGGAGGACTTTAACCACTATCAGCTTATCTATCAACCCTATCTTAATGTAGAAAACGAATATTTATATCCTTATCACCTCAGACCCGTTTACTTATATGGGAAAATCAACGATCAAAACTATTTAGAGGTAGATTCAATCCACAGCTTTTATGAAACAGATGACATATTTGTTTTTAAACCAAAATATATCTTTTCAAGAACTGATTTTCCAGATATTATTAGCGTCGAAGGTCCAATTTTAAGTATCGTCGAGCAGGTATTTAAAGATGACGATGATATGGAAAATAGCAGATTATGGTTAAAGGCGAGATTAAAAACGGGCGATAAATATTTATATACTAAGGTAAATGAAACGGCATTAAAGTTGTTTTTTTTAGGCAGACTTAAGATTCGGGAGTTATTTATGCTTCGCAATGATGAAGTTTATATTCTTGAAGAAATAAAAGCTCATAATCGTAGTCAAAAGCAACTATTTTATTCAGACAAATTCGAAAATGATTACCTGGAAAAACTAGAATATGCCTATAATAACTTTTTTGATTTGGAATCAGGACCGCGTTTAGGTGAAGATATCTATAAAACGCTCAAGCTGTATAAAATCGTGAACAAAAAATTAGAACTGTATTGGACGAATAGTTTTGCTATACAACCAAATCACTAAAAAAGTTACTATCACTTGCAGGTATTTTACTCACCGAGAATTAGGCAATGAAAAAGGAAAAAACACCGATTCAAAAACTAGCGTATATATTTGATCTTTTAGCGCAACTTGATTTCCTAAAGGTTCACTGGCAAGGAGACCGCGGGTTAATAATTGATCATATTGATGCTAATAACCAATTATGGCTTAGTTATAATGAACATGAGCATCAATTTGAACTTCTTGGCTCATTACCTACCATCATTTCAGAAAGGGCTGAACAAATCAGACTAACAACACTTATCGAAATATCCAATCTACTATCAGATATAAGCTATAATTTTCCAGAAAACGCAATTAACCTTTTTATTTTTACCGAACCATTGCAGGTTTTGGAAGCTTAAACTAAGTAGAAAAATAGCTACCTGAAATTTATATAAGTAGTGTAAAATAGGGCTATTTACGCTTCTTTACCGGGTTTATCTTTCTATAAAATCCATCAGCGTATACCGCATGTCCAAAACCACAGCCAAAATTCGCATCATCTGATCGCTGGAACACCTTTACTCCTTGCGTAGAAAAGACAAACCTAATTTTGCAGGAGCGATCATCTTCCATCGACCGGTTAACACAAGTATGACCATCATAATTCATCGTATCGATAAATTCACCGGAATTATAAGATGTGGCACCGGCACTGAGGTCCATTCTCAGGATGATCTTTGTCCTACTTAGGTTAATTACCTTAATTTCTCCCATTCTGCCGAAAACTTCATTATTGCGATGAATAGTTTTACTCACCAGTTCATATGTACCGGAAGGGTTAATATACTTTTTTTTCCCACTAACAAAAGCAACTAGTGGGAATAGTATCAGAAAAAGAAAAACTGTTTTAGGGTTTAAATTCAAAGTTGAAGCAATTTAATAGGTCAAAAGAACAAAATAAAAAGTATAGTAATTACATATTATCATAAAAAATTGGTAGCTGAAAAGTTTTTAAATACTAAAGTTATCTAACCAGTAAATAAGTAGTAATACCATTAAGTATCCTTTTATTGAGCTTGAGATGTTTTTTAAAATCCAAACAAAGGGAGAAAAACGCCACCGGCAATCGTTAATAGCGTAAAAAGAATTAAACTAACTTAAGTTCATTAAAACTATTAATTTATGGCAAATTACTATTGCAAATATTGTGGAAGCAGCTACTCAAGTGTTTCGAGTTTAACATCAGGCAGCTGCATTAAAAATCCGGAAGGTAGAAACCATTCACTTTATGAAGGTTCTGAAAAACAGCAATATACCTGTAAATACTGCGGAAGTAATTATTCTTCGATATCGAGCCTAACTTCTGGCTCATGTATTAGAAACCCGCATGGAAAAAATCATGTACCTGCATTGTAGTTAATCACACAATTTGAGAGTTTTTTAATTTCAAAATATTGAAAAACTCTCAAATTGTGTGATCAATAAAATATATCTATGGATCAAGTAAAGCTGCGATTGGAAATTAGCAAGAGAATATTAAGTATTACAAACTTAATTTTTTTTGATTTTACTTTTTAAATGTCATATCCGTTGTATCAGATTTTAGCTTCAATAATTTTTTTATCAAAGCCAACTAGGAAAATAAAAAAAAGTCTTAATAAGAGCGCTAACGACCAGCACGGTCCCTTATTCTCTTTTCCCATCTCATTTTTCTTGCCTCCTTTTCTCCGAACATTACCTCATTCCATTTATCATCCGGTTCGTCACCAATAGCCCACCAGCCTTCATATACGTTATGATCAGTCCATTCATACCGACATTTTCCTAGCCTTTCACCATTGCTGAAATCTCCTGTATAAACATCACCATTAGCATATTTCATTGTGCCTTCTCCATTTTCTTTATTGTTATTCCACCAGCCCTTATATACAGAACCATCAGAATACGTCTGCGTGCCGTATCCTGCTCTCAAACCATTATTCCAATCTCCTTCATAACAACTACCATCTGACCATTTTACCTTTCCTTTTCCAGTTATCTGGTCATCTTTAAAATCTCCGTCATAGATACTCCCATCAGTAAAGGTCATCCTTCCTTTTCCATTTCTTAAATTTGTTTTAATATCACCGTCGTAAACTGAACCATCGGCAAAGCTGATACTACCCTTGCCAACAATAATTCCATCCTTAAAATTCCCCTCTAAAACACTACCATTCAAAAATCTAAGAGAACCTTTGCCAGTAATTTTGCCATTTTTCCAATCTCCTATATAAATGTCACCACTAGGCCATGTGAGCCTACCACTTCCATTTTGCTCATTGTTTTTCCATTCTCCTTCATAAATTCCGCCATTGTTAAAATAGCGTATACCCGAACCTTCAATTACAGAATTAACAAAATTCCCTTCATGAATCGTTCCATCAGGCCATGTTAATTTACCCTTTCCAGTTCTCAATTCATTTTTAAAATAACCTTCATAGGAAACACCATCAGCATATCTCATAATGCCTTTACCAGTTATCTGGTCATCTTTAAAATCTCCCTCATAGATACGCCCATCAGCAAACTTCATTCGCCCTTTTCCGTTTCTTAAATTATTTTTAAAATCACCATCATAAACTGAACCATCGGCAAAGCTAATTCTACCCTTTCCAACCAAAACTCCATCCTTAAAGTTTCCCTCGAAGGATGTACCATTGGGAAATTTAATGTATCCCTTTCCAATGCTATCTCCTGATTTGTTTCTCGAACCATAGTAGCTTTGAGAATTTTTTGCGACATGTTTGTATACCTGTTCTAAGTCATCGATATAACTTCTAAATAAACTATTATTTTCCATTTTATACTTTTTCCTTTGACTTTATCTAACTAGAATCTGACTTAGTTGTAGGTATTCATATTTATATTATCACAAAAAAATAATATCATATTAAATTTTCTAAAACTCAAATGATAAATCTTGATTTTTTCTTAAAACACTTTTTTGACCCTAAAACGATAATAAAATTTAAATCGTCAGACTCAATTTTTTAAATAATAACTTATCTCTTACCCATATTTTTATATTCTTCCGCAAATTTTTTCACATTCTTGAGGTTAGGTAATAATACAGTAGAGGATAGGTGTGTTGCTTTTAATATAAGCTTATTGAATTCCTCAAACTGTTCTTTAAAAGCATGATAATGGGCATCGTTCCAACTCGATTGCATTTGTTCTAAATATCCTTTAAGTTGTTTTTGTTTTGATTCCACGTCATTTGTATGTGCGTTTAATCTTTTTATTAATTCATCTACTTTTTCTGGGTTTATGTTTAATTGCGCCATGGGTATCGATTTATATCTATGCTTTTTATTTGCTAACAAAAGCGATTTATAAATAATTTAAGTGAACTTTATTAATATTGTTTCAATATGAAAAATATGATGACTCTTTTAATTAAGCCTCGATTAGATTTTCAAGCTTAAGCCATAGGAAAAACATCTTATAGACATGCCAACAATTTTGTTTGTGCCAAAAACATCTAAAGAAGCCCAATTTCCAGCATTTTTTCCTAGCTCCAATGCATAGGCGAAGTCCGAATCCTGCTCCGAAGTAGTCCAAAAGTAACCTCCAATTCCCAAATTAGAAAATATACCATTATGGGATCTAATACCGGCAGGAAGTGCGAAAAAAACAGATTTATTCGATGCATTTTCTTCGTTTTGCGAACCACCATACTTCATCATTTGTTCTTTGTAATTTCCTCCAACGCTATTTACCAGGTTTAGATAATCGAAATTTGATGGTAATATCCATCCTTCGGGCGCTAGATTCCTTGAATCATTAACGGCATACCAATTGTACAATTTGCCAAATTCAAATCCCAAAAGAGCATTATTATTATAATAACACCAAGCTGGTTTATGTTTCACCCCAGCGTTTAACCATTCTTCATTACTTTTGGCTTCAGTTATCTGATCGCCATTTCGAAAACAATGCACATTAAGATTGTTTTGCATCCAAATTATATTTCGAGACATATTCTTTTTTGATAAAAAGTCTATCCGTTTTTTAATCGATTTTAAAAAAGCTTTAGAAAAAACTAAATAATTATTTAATATCCCTATTTCCTCTTTTGTTAATTACCAAATAATGCTTGCTAGATTTTCAATCAAATTCATCAAAATCATTTTTGTGTATCAAATGTGATGGTAATATGATGTTTCCTTGTTGATCACTAGTCGATGTAAAAATTTCCTGCGTATTGTTGGGATGATTAACAAAGACTAAAACACAAGTACCGTCTTCACCCATACAAAGTGCAACTGGATACTTAAACGAGATACCCAAACCCTCTAATATACCCAACCCCTCATCCGCCGGATCTGTTATGTCGCTAACAAATGAATATTGGCATTGAACCAATTCATTGCCTTTTTTATCTATAAACCCCCAACAATCTTGGAAATTTTTAACTGCTGCAAACCCATTTTTAAAATCCTTCACTTCAGCATATTTATAATCAACTATCAAATTATTTCTTTTATCTATAAATCCCCATGCTACTCCGTCGTCATCTAATACTCCACTGTCATCTTCATCCGCATTCCAATAACTTACAGCTGCAAATCCTTCACTAAATGGGTTAGCATCGACATAGAAATATTCTATAACTAATCCTCCATGCTCATTAATAAACCCCCAAAACGAATCATCGTTACAGACACCAGCTAAACCTTCACTAAACTCTTCATGAGCATTCTCAAATTGGCATGGTATTACGACATTCCCTTTATTGTCGACAAAACCGTACAATCCATTTTCTTCGTAAATACTTAATTTATTTTTCATATCTATATGTTTTAATTATGTCTACTCCATATCTACTTACCGGACTTTTAAAGTAGATAGTATTATTACTTTTAATTGTTTTTAGCGAATAATCGTCGATATATTTACTAGGGTTTTCCTCTTTCAGAATTGCAATATTTTCAAATTCATTTAAAATATTCCCACCCAAGCAATCCATTAAAGTGTTGTAATTGAAAATGTGAAGAAAAACATGAATTCCGTAGTCTGGTCCGTCTTTTAATAATATTTGTAGCTTTGAAGCTGCAGGGGAAACATCATATCCTTCCTTACGTAAGGAACGTACTCGTTGGAGATTTGGAATTGCAACTATAATACGCCCAGGCTGACCATCTTCGGCTATTCTTAAATCTAGTTCTGCTGTTAATTCGTCTAATAATTGTTCTAGAGGTTTTTCTCTACTAAATATTTTTACATTTTGAGATTCATTTTTAAGTCTTTCAAAACAGCCAGCCAAACCGCTATCAATATCAAAAAGTTCAAAAACAAAAAACTTACTTAATGAACTAGATTGTTTAATTAATTGAAAAAGGCTATGATAAAAAATTGAAATGACAGCGCCTTGATCGTCACCAACTAAAAATAAATTCGAACCAACTTGTTTCCTAAGTCGGAATTTAAAATGATCTTCCTGTAGATAAGAGGGTTCGCCAATATAGATATCAGCAAACAAATCGTTTATCTTGAAAGCATTATTCTCTATTAATACATTTATCGTTGAGTTACTTTTAAAAAAAACCTCATTGTTACCATCGTAAATATACTTTTTAAAATCTGCTACTGAATGTTTATCGATTTGTGGCTTGGTAGTTAAATAACCAACTTTCTGAGCAATATTTTCTTTGGATAAGAATGCGCATTGGAATATGATATTTCCAGATTTTAATCCATTTTGAGTATTGTAAACTGCCTGCCCTGCCCTTGAAAAATGAATCGGGATGTTGTTGTCGATTGATAATATTTTATTACAATCCATTTCGGGCATTCTCATTCCAATTCTAAGTCCAATATTGGATAACGTAGAGCTTGAAATATCTACATCGCCAAGTGACTGCGTTGCTAAAATCATATTAATCCCGAAAGATCTGCCTCTTCGAGAAATATCTTCTATTAATGCACTTGCTTTGGATGACAAAGCGCCAGATCCACTTAATAAAACTTGAAATTCATCTATTACGACGATATAACGAGGCAGTTTTAAACCTGAAGAATTTTGATATTCTTGTAAATTTCCTGCTGAGAACTCTTTAAATAAATTACCTCTCCTAATTGTAACCCCTCCTAAAAATCGGACCGTTTGAAAGACGAAAAATATTAATTTTAAACAGTCAAATAATGAAGAAGTCTATTATCTCCGAAACACAGATTGTAAAGGTCATCAAAGAATATGAA
>Ga0164296_1001976_pt1 | contig 20970 bp, 31 predicted proteins | sample GEODES057metaG_FD_113533 | JGI IMG/M metagenome (GOLD analysis project Ga0164296, IMG submission 113533) | Dystrophic lake water microbial communities from Trout Bog Lake, Wisconsin, USA - GEODES057 metaG | ecosystem: Environmental > Aquatic > Freshwater > Lake | place: USA: Trout Bog Lake...
TGGACGTTATCATACCGGTCTGGGTTGAACCGAACCATGACCATGGGTCGAGACCCGAGACCCTGGAAAATACTCATGAGACGCTTGTTATCGCATGAAGTATCATACGACCTGTGCTGGTTCTCATCAATTTCAATAACAATTATGTGACTTCCCATATCGAACACAAAGTCTGGACGGTACCTATGACACTCCACGTGCTTATCGTGCGTTATAGTCTTGTCTGGATACTGCTGCGTGAGATACTCCTTGAGTTTCATTTCACGAGTTTTGAAGTACCCTTGTTTCTCATTTGGGAACATATAAGCAAAACACCGAGCGCAATAATCTCTTGAACTTCCGGTAAGTATAATATCACACATGGGTGTTTTGCATCTCTTGTTCTTCACATCCTCCATTCCGGGCTCTTTGTGTTTTAAACAGAAACGACCTCGTTTCTTACCTGATAAATTGAAAACAGGGACTGTCATGCACCCGTTATATTCACACCTGCGAGTCCTGACATCAACCATTCCATCCTCCTTGTGAATTCCGCAAAATTTAGGCTTTTGTCCTGTATGGTTGAAAGTTGCTCTTTTGTTGCATTCATCGTGTTTGCACAAATCACTGAGAACATCAATCATTCCATCCTCTCTGTGTTCCTTACAGAAACGTCCTTTGGTTTCTGATGGTAAATTATAAAAAGGTTTCTTGATACATCCATCGTATTCACACCGACGTTCACGTACGTTCACCATATCCTTGGTTTTGTGCGTTGCACAGAATTTACCAAAGTGTTCGGTTGGTAAATTGTAGCAGGGTTGCTTTGTGCATCCCTCGTGTTCACAATTTTTCTGAACTACATTCACCATCCCAGTTTCTTTGTGTTCGACACACCTGATTCCCGGAGTTTTTCCTGGAAAGTTGAAAACGGACTGTTTCGTACATATTTCACATTGTCTAACTGGTGGACATGGTTTTCTGTTTCTTTTCGTATGTATACGACACTTGAGACATGTTGAACATGGACGGCCAAATTTATCCAAAAATTGATCGAGCGGTTGAGGTTTGCGAATACACGATCCACATTTCTGTAGTTCCATTTTTTTATTATATAGGTACTATTCTTTATGCAGAAAAAAATTCAGTTCGCGTACAATATCGAGCCCAGCCCGTTCTGGATACGCAGGATATTGTAACCTACGGCGTACAAGTAAGGTGTGGGGTACGCGCTCGTGATGTTGGTGTTGTACAGACCCAGAACGCCGTTGGGCAGGGTCGGGGGCACGACGATGCGGAAGGTATCCAGCCGGCTGAAGTTCAGGGTGCCCGTGGGCTGCAGCTTGGACGTGTCCAGACAATAGCTGATGATAGCCACGTTGGCCGTGCTGTTGTTATGCACATAGCCGAAGGGCGTGTTGTAATACTGGGGAACATCGCAGAAGTGGATAAGGGCCCGAGAGTCGCCGACGTCCACACCGTTCACCTGGGTCTTGAGCTGGTAGTTGGAGGCGGTCAGAGACCCGTTACCATTGGCATAGATCTGGGCATAGTTGACACAAGGGAAGGCCAGGAACTTGACGGGCTGAGCCAGAGCCAACTCCTGGACGGGGTTGGTACCCAGGACCACACGCTGCACCTGGGTGATGAGCAGATCCTGTTGAGGCGCCTTGGCAAAGTAGTCGCGCTCGGTCTGGTCCAGGTACACAAAGTTGGTCCAGGCCTGGAACTGGAGGGAGTTATACGTGGTGTTGGTGTTGGCCGTACCACCCACAAAGGCAATGGTCAACGTGCTTGGAATGATACCAGACAAAACAATCTGGGGTACGGACCAGGAGACGGTCACGTTCGACAGGTACACGTTCGACACGTAGACTGGGCCCGTGATGGGCAGACCCGCCACGTACTGACCGACCTGGATGGAAGAACCCACCTGGCTCACCTGACCGCCAACCACGATGTTTAGGGACGTGGCAGCCGATGATTGTTGGGTATACTGTGTGACCTGGGCGGACACGAGAGGCTGGTACAGGCTCACGGTGTTGCCCGTCAGGAAAGTTCCGCTAATATACGAGTTTGCAGCGTTCGAAAAGGCGATGATCACGTTTGAGGAGGTGGTACCAGCGGAGATGTTCGAGAAGGACTGAACGACCGCCACCTGGGACTGCAAGTTGGCAGTCTGACCAACCACAAGCATACCCGGGAACAGGGGGCCATCGGTCTGGACCACGTACAGGTTGGCAAGGTTGGAAGACAGAGTCGCGTCAGAGATGACGTTCATGGTCGCGGCTGGAAGAGCAGGCAACACGGGATTCGTGGTGTTGCCGATGGTGACCGTCTGGTTCAGGAAAGGAGACCAGGTGATGCGAACCTCCACATCGTGGAACTGGAGGCCAATCAGGGGCAGACACACGGACCAGTCCTTGCAGAAGAAGAACTTCAGGGGCAGGAACGAGTTCTTCTGATTATTGAATGTGGCGCTATTCAGGTTCAGGTACCGCTGGGAGTAGTTCTGGGCGCCCGTGATGGGCTCGATGTCGGTCATGTACTCGATATCCTGAGTGTCCACAATCTGACCACCAATCAGGAGCTCAACCTTATCAATGACCTTGGTCCAGTCCAGGTTCACCATCTGGGCGCCGTTGTTGTCACGGACAGTCAGGTACACGTAGCTCAGCAGGTCGCCCTTCTTCTCGAAACGGATCGTGGAGATGCCGCCGGCGATTGGGGTGCCCTGAATCACCTGACGCTCCACAGAGTTGGAGTAGTGCGTGTAGCGCTTGTAGTTGGACCGGTAAAAAGAAACCTCGGGCTTGCCGGTCAGCCAAGCGTCCTGAGGGCCGACGGCGACGAGTTGAACAACACCTCCCGACATTTAGTACTAGCTCATATTTTTTTAGTTGACGGAAACCGTGTTAAAAGGAGATGTTCCCATGTCTGGGTCTGCCTTTTTCGGAGTTGCAAGTGAGTACGCCAAAGGATTCTTTTCGAGTTGCTGGATAGCGATATCCAAAAACCCGCTTGAAGCACGAGGGTTCGGGTTTGACTTGAACTCGTTAAGCGGGTCGTCAAACTCTGGGGGAAGGGTACCACGACCCTGGTTCGAACCTGTAATGGCCATGGGTCCTGGCTGTTCGGGACGAGACTCGATGCGGAGCTGAGTCGCTGAGCCCACCTGGTTGACGGGGTCGTTGCGAACGTTCATACGAGCTGCGTTTGCAGCCCGGTCTGGCTTGGTGCGATACCCAGATGACCGCGTCAAATCCGTGTCCGTGTAGCACGTCTTGCCCTCGGCGTACGGCTGAGCCACGTTGTACTGTGGAGGACCGTCTGAGAGGGTGTCCGTACGCAGACCCGTTTCTCCGCGAATCGTGGGTTTCTTGGTCTTGAGGAAGTTCGGGCGCCCTTCGGGAGCAACGAGCGCGCTCTGAGCACCACCACCTCCATAGGCGGCGGGGTCACGGAACGCGGTCTTTGTCTGGGCCGCCTGGTGCGTAATGTCTCCGATATACGCAGCGCCTCCGCTCTTGACGAAAGGGTTCCGAGGGCCTGGACGACCCTCGAGGGTCGTGAGGCGCTCTTCGTTGATGTTGGTCGGCAGTGCACGGAAGTAGTCGTGGAACCCGCCCGCCGCCAGAACGTCCGGACCAACACCCAGACCTGGACCGATGGTCATAGGGTGCTCAAGGGGCGACACGTTGTTTTGCTTGTTGGTGATGTACTCGCGATTATAGAGATCGTATACCGGCTGACCATACGGGAAACGTGAATTCGTTGGTGTCACGTCCTGAAGGTTCGGAACGGCATCCTTGGGTTGGAGGCGCCAATCATTAATACGGCGTCCAAAATTTGGATTCGTGTTCCTCAAATCAAAAGCATCTGCGCGGTGACCGACTGAATCAGCCATCATGTCGATGTCCTTACGGGTCAAGGGGGCTTTGGGTTTCGTGGTTGGTGGGGGAGCGGAAGTGTCATTTCCATCCGCGAGAGTCTTCCCAGCAAACACAAGACCAACAACGGCTGCCATCACGAGGGGGTCCATCGTTACTTATGCTTATTCATTATTTTTTTAACGGTTCCACGTCTTGAGGTCCTTATTATAGTACCGCTGAGCAAAACGGTCGTTCTGGTACTCGCCAAACGTGTTGATAGGGTTCCACTCGAGCACGCGCAGAGGCAGAGTCACGTACGTATTGGGAAAGTCATATGTTTGCTCAGACCATCCCTTTTTCCACGCCGTTGTAGGTTCCTCGCGGAGACTACTCTCGACCATAGTTTTATCCTCAAGGACAACCTGGGCTGGACCATACCACACGCCCTTCTCAAGGGTCAAAGGGCTTATATCAAGCGTCGGCATTATTACTTTATCCTTACATTTAATTTCCAGCCTCCATCTGGACACGTTCTGGGAAGGTGGAGTAGAACCGATCTGGATTGCATGCCATGCCACCCTGGTCGTGACACTTGGCTGCGAAGGGCTTCCCGTATGCCGCCTGTGCAAAACCAGTCTGATCATTTGGAATAGTTGTTGCGGGCATTGAATAGAAATTGCGCTCGGCATCACGTTGACGCTCAAAAGGGTGAATCTGAGACCAGACGCCCTGAACCTTGTCGCGCACGCTTGGGTACCAGGCGGCGGCCGGTCGGTCTGGATTATCCACGTAATCACTCAAAAGCACGTTGCCCATTGAGTTTTCGGTCGTTGGAAGCGTAACGTCCGGACGGAAAATGGTCGAATAACGAGCATCTCCTATCGTAGAACGAAGGGAACCATCCTTAATCATATTCGTTGTCCACATATAGTACAGAATTGCGAGTGCTATACCGCCAAGAGCAAAGACGCGTGTGTCGCGGTTGATGACATAGACGATACACACGGCATACAGAATGAAACGGGTCGTTGCAGAAACGCGCTGACTGGCCGTCTGTGTCGCCGTGGGCCAAAAGGTCAGTAGGTCACTGGACTTGAAGACGTCTCTGGGATCCATTACTTCTATTTACGGAGATTCTTTTTCTTTTTGCCTGAAGGGGGGAGCCGAGGAGGTGGCGCCCCTCCCAAAAGGGACGCGAACGGGTTCCCGGAACCCATCATCTGAGCCATCATGCTGTTTACACTGGCCATCAGAGACGCTTCGTCGGGCTGACCGTTCGGGCCGAGCTTTAGGTTCTTGGCACAGTTCTCGGCAGCCGCCTCGATAGCGCTGAGCGTCTCTGGAGGAAACATACTCAGAGTCGTTGCAATCATGTACAGAGACGAGAGATATTGCCAAATAGCCTGCTTTATGTTGTCCGAACAGTCTTCACGCTTCCAAATGGTTACAAGGTTCAGATTCTTTGCAAACTCATTCTCGTCGCAAAAGAAAGACTCGTCACGGGACGTCATTTGACCGGCCCATGGTGCCACCTGTTTCATAAAAGTCTTGCAGTCTGGTCCAGTCTTTGCAGGCTCGTCGGGAAACACGGTACTGAGCTCCCCGAGGAACTGGTTCATCATCTCATCAAACGCTTTTATGGTGGTCATCTACCCCAACTTAAGGACGCAGTCCTTAAGTTATTTCTCTTGTAATTTTTAAAATCAAAAAGGCTCTTTCATAACTGGACCGGAATCGCCCTGACCCTGACTCACTATGAAATATACGAGCAGACCTACCAAAAAAGCCGGCTTGAAATAATCGGAGTTTTTCTTTTCTTCGTTGTTCATTTTTGAAGTTAAATAGACGTAAGCAACGACGACAGCCACAGAAATGGCCGCAGCACTCATGGGCTCGCGACAGTACTGGTCCATTACTATGAGTGGTTTAATTTTTGAATTTTTGTGGGCGCATCTGGAAACAGTGACTCGCCCTCATCGGAGGGGGTCGCTGGAACATCTGGTGGTGTCAGTGAGTTGTTCACCGTCACGGCGGTATCAACACCGCCTGGAGTCTTGCCAAACTCCATGTTCCCCGTGTTTTGGGGGAGGGAGTCTATGTTTTCACTCTCTGGGGGAACATCATCAGCTAAATCGGGTACGTCTTCGTCCCCTTCGGGGTCTTCGTCCTCATGGTCCATGTCCAGGTCTTCCCCGGCGGCCGGAAGGGGAAGGTACGTATTGAGAATCTCAGCCGTTGGGACGAGGTCCTCAATAACTTCACTAATCCTCTTACAAAACCGGGTAGACAACACCTCTTTTCTTTCCTCTTCAGTCTTGTTGTCCACAATGATACTGGGGTTCTCGTACAGATCTTTGGCACAGGCCTCGTAGCATCGCTGGACAAAGACGTCATTGGCGGGCAATTTGATACTGATCTTCTTGGACTTGCGGTCTGTCCGAATCGCACTCAGAATCTTGACGTGGATCACAAAGACGGCCGCCAACAGGTTCGGGAACAAAGGCTGGTTCTTGATGATGGCCTCTGTATTCTTGAGTGAAATTGAAGAGTTCCACGTCTTGACGCCCCGGAGGAGCTCTTGAAACACACGGGTCGTGTTTTTGCCCTGGGATTCCTTCTTGGCCTCGAGCCAAATTTCCCAAAAGGCTTCAATCATCACGGGAATCATAGCGTCACAGAGCTTCTTGGTGAACCGGCGCTCCGACTCGTTCAACAAGTCCATTTTAGTACCAGGTGAGACTAAAACTTTAGTGTTTTTTCGTGATTCGTAGTTTCTCAGCCGTCTTTTTAAGGTTGACGAGACTTGGAAGATAGGTTCCTGGGTCGACCTCTTCCTTTTCCATTTCCGTTTCTAAAAGGACAGCCTTGGTCCACTGAACACGAATATCAAGCGGTCCTACGAGATTCACTATGTACCCGAGTCTCTGGAGCTGGCGACACATGTACCCGACAGTCGTTGGAAGGTCGTACCTGGGGAAGCCAACAACAAAAGGGGGTACGGTCAGGATAGCAAAGCGGTCCCCAAGTTCTGAGGCCACCTTAATTTTACGACAAAATTGCTCAAGAAGAGCACGGTAGTACTCTTTTTTCGCAAGGTCCCGCTTCTTTTCAGAAGCGACAATTTGTTTGGCCGATACAGCCATCTATTCTATTCGTTTAATTTTGAAAAGGAACCTCTACGCGGGGGTCTCGATCGATCTTTTCAAGATCGCGTCTGTAAATTCGTCTGAGTCACAGTCATATTCTGACTATAGGCGGTTGCCATGTTTGTCAAGTTGGGCTGGGGAGGCTGATTCTTGTACCCCTGGAGCGCGCCCTTGAACTGTGCATCAAGATTCTTTTGAATATCGTTCCATGCCTGATACTTGTCGGGCTTGTACCCTGCGGTCGGGTCAACTGTCGCCGAGTCTCCAATATTGAGGATGTTCACAGACCCGTCCTGATCGACTTTCGCACTTACGTCGTACTGAGTGCCCAAGAAGTGCTTGGTATCGAAAAACATGATACGAGACTTGTAGCTTCCATCGGGCTGGATATTTACAAAGACCGTATCGATAGGAGCCATATCAGGTTTCATAGACTGGACCTTTTCTATAATTGCCTGAACAATCAGTGGGGGCACGGGGGCCGTGAGGTCCACGTCACCGGCCGCATAGGTCGACGTTCCCTGACGACTGTTCCATAGAAAGAAAAGTACCAGGATCACGAGGACAAGGATCACAATGTCCTTCATTACTCTACACAAACAAAAAAGGTGCGCCGGGCCGGGGGGTCAGGGAACTGCGTTCCCCTCCGCCCCCAAAAACCCTCAACCTAGATTAGATGGCACTTCTGGTCTATTCAGATAAGTGCAAATTTTCACAAGAAATTATAGGTTTCATCAAGACCCAGCCTGCCTTGATCGAGATTGTTCGGTTCCATAACGTGACCACGTCTGGCGTACCCTCCAAAAAGATCACAAGGGTTCCGACCCTCGTTACGAATGAAGGGAACATGCATGTTGGTGCGGAAGTCAAGGCCTGGCTCGTGTCTATGATTCCGACTGAGTTTGAGTCCTGGGACTGTAGCGGAGGCCTGTGTCAGAACATTGACGGGTCAGACACTCCCGGACTTTTTGATCTTGACAAGTACGGCGAGTCTCTTCAGCCAATTTTAACACCTGAATTGGAGGCAAAAACAACAATGAGTGTTATGGACGCGTACCAGGCACAGAGGAAATGAGGACTCGGTCTTAAAGGGATAACGCACTTTGAAACGTAAGATGCATTTTCGCACGATTCAGGCGTCGGCCCTCAAGTCGGTCTTTGAGGTTCTAAAAGATATCATCAATGATGTGAATGTTTACTTTACAAAAAAGGGTATTCACATCCTGACTCTGGACACGGCTCGTGTGACTCTGGTCCACATGGACTTGAGTTCTGATAACTTTGAAGAGTACGATTGTCCTACGGATATTGTGGCGGGTCTGAACATGGCCAACGTATACAAGCTCCTCAAGTCCGTCTCGGGGCAAGACACCTTGTTTGTACGTATCGAAGGCCGGGACTATATGGAGATTTTCATAGAGAATCCAGACAAGAAATCTTCGACAAATTTCAAACTGAAATTACTGGACATTAACGAGGACATACTTGAGTTTCCGGATATTCATATGAATGTTGTGACAACCTTGCCTGCTATTGACTTTCAACGCATTACCAGGGACATGGGAAACCTTGCAACCGAGATGGATATCATCCGGGAAGGAAACACGCTCGAGCTCAGTTGCAAAGGTGACTTTGCAGACCAAAAGACAGTCATCGAGTTCCCCGAGTCTGTGAAGCGGACCGGAAGCACATTTAGTCTCAAGTACATTAACTTGTTTACCAAGGCGACAAATATGTGTTCAAGTGTTCAGCTCATGCAAGACTCTGAGAATGAGAACATGCCAATCATTTTTCGATACACAATTGCAAATCTCGGAGACTTGAAGTTTTACTTGGCACCCAAGGTTGAGGCTGACTAATTAAAGTTTATATATGATAAAAATATATGGAGGCCAGGTACGAAGAAAGAATACGTGCGTGTACATCAGAGGAGGAACTCGCCGAGTATCTTCTTTCGTGTGTTCCGGTACTAAAGGAATATACGAAGGAGGTTGATCAGACAACAACGTCTACAAAAAAGGTGGCGGGTGTACATATATCGTCCCGAAAAGGTGTTCAAAGGAATGATATATACAAAAAATATCTCAAAGAGGTTGAGGATGGGTACGAGTACATAACACCAGATAAGGACATTCACGAGAAACCTTGTCCTCAATGTGGAGCCATGTACGCGAGAGTGTTTGACGAGTCCGCATCTGAGGAGATTTGTCGGGAGTGTGGGGCTGTCGAGTACATTCTTGGGGACGAGGTGGGTTTCAAGGAGGAACAGGACCTCGAGAAGCACATTGTATATTCATACAAACGTGAAAACCACTTTAATGAATGGATCAGTCAGTTTCAGGCTAAAGAGTCGACGACCGTTCCAGACGAAGTCATTGCTAAATTAAGAACTGAATTTAGGAAACAAAAGGTCAAAGAGCTTTCAGAGATTACTCATGAAAAGGTCAAGGGTCTTTTGAAGAAACTTGGGTACGCCAAGTACTATGAACATGTACCATATATAGCAACTATAGTCAGTGGCATCACTCCTCCAACGATGCCTCAAGCGCTTGAAGACAAATTAAGACTCATGTTTCATGCCATACAAGCACCGTTCGAGAAGCACAAACCTGCAAACCGCAAGAACTTTTTGAGTTACTCCTTTGTTTTGTACAAGATGAGTGAGTTACTCGGGGAGGATCAGTACCTCCCGTGTTTCCCACTCTTAAAAAGCCGAGAGAAGTTGTATGTCCAAGATCAAATATGGAAGAAAATTTGCGATGAGTTACTTTGGCAATTTATTCCGACGGTATGATCTCGAGGGGTGCCCCTTCGAGGCCCGTGTCGGTGGCGGATGCCGGGACGGGGTCAAGGTCGAGTTCAATCCGTTCAAACTCCAAAGGAGCCAATTTATCTGGAAAATTGATCAAGTACCCCTCTTCGAGACCGAGAAGACGAAGGTAGTTTCGGGTCTGAATTCGGTACGTCTCATTGAGCTTACTCACCGCCTTCAGTTCCACGACGATTCGACGATCGATAATCAGGTCCGCACGGATGTGACCGACATTCTGACCCTGGTAGTACACGGGCACGATACGTTCCGTCTCATAAGGGGTCTTGCGTTCACGGAGCGCCACCTCGAACGCACAGTGGTACACGGACTCACTGTATCCAGGTCCCAGAGAAGACCAAATGTTTTCAGAGATTTCACGTAGTTCATTCATTAAAAGATAATCGTCCGTCTCTTTTAAGGGGAAGATGCTCTGGCCCCAACATGTTTTTTGTACCCAACTCGTCTTTGGGGCCGTGTCGTGGCGCGACGCCTTCTGGTCCATGGCGCCAGACTTCCCCATGGTACTTCTCGCTCCTTGGGTCACTTCATGGTCTCTCGTACAAGACTGGTGGGTCTACTCAGTATTGTATAAGGCGCCTCACTCCCTTTTGTTTCTAATTTTTATCCAAAATTCAAGGGTCCGAACCATATGGACCTTACATATCTTTCTTGATATCCTGAGTCATACGGGTCAATGGTCTATTGAACCTTTATGGCCTTTTGGTGGTTCCGTATCGGGTCTCGGGGACGCCATCGTATGGACTTAGGAGGCCATGATGGCTGGAAGGGCGATACGGTTCGCCGAGGGCGTGCGAGCCCCGCGACGCTGGGGTCGCCTTTGAGACTCGACGAGCATTTCAATCATCCGAGTCTGTGCAGCCAACTGTTTATTCAACAATGACGCCTGCATACGCGCCTTTCCATAGTCGAGAATCTGCTTCACGAGGATCGTAATGACCACGAGAGTCAATATAAACTGACCCCATGGATCGGACGCAACTTGACTCGCGATCAGGGCGGTCGTTGCCGTTCCAGACCCCGTAGAATATGCAACGGCTGCGGCCGTGCCCGAACGAGACAGTTGGGTCGCGACACCCACCTCACGTCCCTTGAACGCCTCATACCAGCGCCGAGCTTTGACGGGCGCGTTCGCCACCTTTCCGGCACCAACAGCCCCGGCGTGGTTAATGAACGCCTGCGTCGGTTGGGTCGCCATGATGAGCAAGAGTGCAAAGAGTGTGAGGCCTCGCTTCCCCATCTTGTAAAAGGTCATGGGTGACGTGGCGCGCAGAGTCGAACGGGCCTCGGTCCTCGTCATTTTGAGGATTGACTCTTTATCGAGAGAAATACGCGCAGGTGCCGACCGGGGACGGACAGACACGTGCCGACGAGATACGGCCACGGGTGCCGACTTGGGCTTGATTGTGGTCGTTGTTTTACGTGATCCGCGGACGTTTCGCAGGGACACCATTTATATTTGACAAAGAAATTAACGGCGCGTGCGACCGAACATCTTGGAGTACTTACTGTGGATCCAGCGAGCATCCTCCTTGTAGATGCGTGACGCCCGGGGCAGGGTCCGCTTAGTCAGTGTGCTGATGGCAATCAGACGGCGGATGACGGCGTGAGGGTCCTCGTGGCCCTTGGTGACGGCACGCACGAGCGCCCTGTGACGGTTGGTGGTCGCCTCGACGGGGTGGTAATGGTACCGGGTCAACATACCCGCCTTGAGCTTGCCAATCACCTTGGGACCCTTGCCGATCGCACCCACGTCCTTCGTGGGTACGGGACGCACGCGGGTCGTACCCGCCTTGCGGGTGTAGGTGTATGTCTTGCCATCCTTCCGGTGGACAGTGATGCGCTTGGACTTGCGGTGCTGAACGTATCCCGAACGAATGATGGTGCGCATTTGTGTTACTTTTAGTTGGGAAAAAAGTTACCGGGCCGTCTGCTCGTACCCTTTCAAAAACATCTTGAGCTTTGCATCGTTTGACGCACTAAAGTCATACACATCAGAGTCAGAGTTATCTAGATCAAGTGTTTGAAAATCATATACGTGTCTCAATTTCATTGTTGAATAGAGAATACTCATGGCGTACGTCTTGAGATCTTTCACTTCGGGAAGACGGTTCCATGCGAGCTTCACGGCCAAGACGCTATTTTGTCCTAAAAAAGGAGACCCTGGAACAAACTCTGCTGCACCTCCATCGATATAGTTCCAGCCATCCTTCAATTTTACACTTGAAAAGAGGAAGGGTATAGCTATCGAGGCGCACACGGCGTCGAGCACGGACATTGAAGGGGTCGTATCGACCGAAAAATACACCGTCTTCATAAAATCTACACAGTAAGCCGATATGTGAAGTTTCACGGGGTACAATTCGTACAGTTCCTGAAAGGTTACATCGGATTTTTCATAGAACAACTCACATGCCCCGACGAGGACTTTACGTATTTTTGCATGTGAAATGAGTCCGTAATCTTTGAGGAGACACTTTATGTTTGGTTTCATAATTTGCTTCACGGGAACAGTCAATGCAAAGTCAAGAACTTTTGTCGGGTCCCCTTTTGTGATGCAAAATAGAAAGCCTATGAGCGCTCCAGCCGATGCACCCGATAAAGCCTCGAGATCATCGAGCTGACCTTCCCTCTTGAGTTTCGATACGACACCAAGGTAGATAAAGAACCCCATGGCCCCTGGTCCGATGATGAGGTTCTTCATTCTCTAGTAGAACTGGGGAAAGAAACCACGTAGACTTGCCCACATTATGGAAAATACCAGTGTATGGACCAACACGGGGACTATACCCGTGTGCCCCGAAAGGAAGATGGGTCCACCGTTTGGAGGCAGTGTCAAGAGTACACCGGGGGTCAGGAGGACAAAGAGAATAGCAGGAACAATCAGGTCGGCCGGGGTCATTGTGAATTTGAAACCAAAATTGATTATGACCCATGACAAAAGGGACAGGATCAAAGCATGGAAAAGTACCTGTATCAAAAGTCCAGAACTTGGTGGGAGGCTAAGCAAAAGCCCTGGACTCAAGAGAGCAAAAAGGATGGTCGGCACGAGGACTTTTGGTCCTGTAATGTCGATCATTTATATAAACTTATATAATTTGAGCCCGAAGGGCTCCCTTATATAGGTTTGTTAAGGCGGAGCCACGACCACTACGTGGTCGGTTCAAAGCTCACATATTTGTGAGCGCCCCCGGAGGGTTTATACACTGAAGGGTCACGGGGGCACCTCCGGTGCGCGGTTCAAGTGAGCGCCCTCAGGTAGTACTGAGCCCACGCGTGAAACTGGTCCTCCCATACCCGTTCATCAATAGTCTCAATAGTTGATATTTCGTTCCACAACCGCGTGTGTATAGGTTTGGGGTGGCGGCGGGAAGGTCCCCACTTCCAAGGTTCCATAACAAAGTCTACAAACTGAGAATACTTGACAACGTGCGTCAGGTAATTCTTCTGAAGCTCATCGTAAATAATCATCCACGCGTCCAAAAGGTCTTCGGAATAAACCGCTTGCCAATCCTCTGGATCGAGCTGAGAATCAAACTCGTCCGAGTCCTCGTCGGAGTTGTACACGTAATGTTCACCGAGGTACGCATCACGTGAATATTCATCACCCTGACCCATTTTGTACTTGAATATTTAGGGCGTCACGTCCTTAAGGCCTGTTACGGATACGGACGCCGTCTCCTTGGTCGGTGCCGAGTCCTGGATCGCGTTCCAGGCACCTTCGACCTGAGCCTCGTTTCCACCGAAGAACGTACGAAGACCCTTGAGAATAACCTCCTTGGTGATTGAGCCCTTGACCTTTTTCTTCTTCAAATTGACCTTGACCTTGTCCTGGACCTTGACGGTATCAATCTCGTTCTGTTGCATATGTGTCGTCACAAACTTGCGAAGGTCCTTTTCACGTTTATTCAACGTTCCGAGATCTTTGCGAGCTGCGGCCAACTGGGCCTTGAGAGCGACCCACTCAGTCATAGCGGTTTTAAAATCCATTTTCTGATAGAATGGACCATTTTTTTAACTATTCGAAGGCGCGGGAGCGGACAGTTCCTTCGGAACTGGCCTGGCTTACTGGTACTCGTAATCTATCTCGAACTTAGGCCGCATGACATCTGGAGGAATCGTGCTGAGGTTGAAGATGCTCACTGGGGTGCGGGGGTTCAGGGGCTCGGAGCGGAAGTCGCGGTTGGCGTTACGCAGAACACCGCCCAGCGTCTCGGGGTAACCAATCTGGCTCCGGGGGTCCAGGTAGTTCTGGTTACCCAGGATCTTGTCTGGGCTGAACTGGCCGAAATCCTCGGTCGCCACGACGTCACGGGGGATCAGGCTGGCGGACGACACGGTCTGACCGATGTTGTCACCCGAGCCGCTTGGAACGGCGGCGGGCATGAGCTGCGCCCCCTGATTGACGCCACTCGTGGTCATGGACGGGCCAAAACCAACATTCATGCCCGTCACGGCCATCTGACCCTGGTTGACCATCCCGAACCCACTCTTCCGGCCGCTGAACAGGAGGAACAAAATAATGACGACGAGGACAACGATCGCCAAGCCCTTGCGATTCATTTATACTAAGTTGGGATATTTTTTCCAAGTGGGTCCGAAGGACCCAGTTGTCCAACTTCCTGGAACTTTTTTTTGGGACTTGGCCGGGCTGACGCCAAACAGAGTTGCTACGCAACTCGGGGTCAATCGAGAAAATCGGCTGGGTCCTCGTCATCCTCTGGCTCATCTGTGAACATGTACTCCTTGGGAGTCGGGGCGGCGACAACACCCCGGACGCGCACCTGGAGGACGCGCCAGACGGGACCGAACGACTTTTTCAGGAACCAAAGACCGGCCAACTCAAGCACCACGTCACACTTGGTCTCGGTCTTGACGGCCTGGAGTTCGACAGGGTTCTTCTGGGTATCAAAAGCGGTCGTAGTCACCTGACCCTTGACGGTCGCCAAAGACGCATCCAAAATACCATCCGTGACACTCTCCTGAAAAGCGTTCAGGATCGTCTCGTCCGAAAGTTCCTTACCGAACCACTCCACCTTGGACGCCTTGGCCTGGGCGAGGAGTTCCTCATCAATTGTCTTGAAAATATCTGAAGAGCTCTCTGGAACCTTGAACTTGACCGTCTTGGTCTCGAGTGCACCCTCGAGGACAAGTCCGTTCACTTGCTGAGTCTTTCCAGCAATGCGCAAGAAGTATCGACCGTCTGGAAGCTTCTGAGGCTTTCCGTACTCCATCTGTACTAGATATACAAAAATAATCTTTAACTTTAGTAGTACATGAATTCGTGCGGGGCCAAGTACATTTTGAACGATTGCTCATGCCTGGCGGATCCATTGAATTTTTATTCAAATGTGTGCGGGTACGTGAGCAAAGAGAGCGGTCTTGTGTACCCGTGTGACCCTGGATGTTGTCTTGGCAAATGTGAAAATAAAGATCCGGTGACTCGGGTCGAAGTTCGACCATCGGCCGGTATAGACTTGCCACCAGGGTACGGTTCGAACATTCCACAAAGTAACGATGCTTCAAACTTTCCTGGAGCAACTCCCGTAGATACACCGACAACTCTTTTACCGGGTGGAATTTTGAACCCAACTTTACCACCTCCGCCCACGTACAAGGTGTGGCAAATCTTCCTGATGGCGTTGATCCCGTTGCTTCTGGTACTCGTCCTGGGGTGTTTCCTTGCTTAAAGAGACACGCCGTGTATACAGTACAAAACGGAATGGACACTCCCGTGACTCTTGAGACTCTGAACGTTGCCCTCGACGCCATTGCCAAGGAGCAACGTGCTTTGCGCAAGGATGTTCGCAAGATTCGTCAGCACTTCGAGGACCCGACTGGTGAGAAGCACGAGGCCCGGACCAAGAACAACGGCTTCAACAAGCCTCTTGGCGTTTCCGAGAAGCTAAGGGCCTTCCTGAACCTGCCAGAGGGGGAGAAGATCTCTCGGTCTCAGGTGACTCGCAAGGTGAATGAGTACGTCGAGGCCAAGGGTCTGAAGGCTGGTCAGAACATCAGCCTGGACGCCACCCTGCAAGACATCCTGCAGGTGCCCGAGGGTATTCAGGTGACTTTTCTGAATATCCAAAAGTACATCAACCCACACTACATCAAGGAGGAGAAGCCTCCCGTGGAGCGCAAGCCCCGGGCCAAGAAGGCTCCTGTTGAGGCTTCCACAACTGCTGGGATCACGACTCCTTCAGAGTCGGTCTCGGACGCCCCAAAGGAGAAGAAGATGCGTCCCAAGGTTGCCAAGCCCGCAACCGCCACTGCCTAAGTGTTTTCAATTTTAGGGATCACGAGTCCTTCGGACTCGGTTTCATTGACTTAAAACAAAACCTCGTGTGTAATATAACATAACTATGGAGAACACCGAGTTTGAAACTAACGTTGTCAAACTCCCCCCTCCAGAACTTTCACGTGATGTCGTGAATGCTCTGGTCGGGACCAAAGTCAAAGATATTGCATTGTATCGTCGCGCATTTACCCACAAGTCAGCCCTGAAACGCTATTCAGGTCTGACTGGTTCCTACGAAACGCTCGAATTTATGGGTGATTCTGTACTTGGATTTATCATCACCAAACACCTTTTCGATTTGCACGAAAAGGAACAGGAAGGGTTTCTGACCAAGGCTCGTACAAAGATGGTCCGGGGCAAGACTTTATGCGAAATCTCCAAGGTGCTTGGTCTGAACACAATGATTTTGATGGATGAAAAGGGTGAGCGAAACGGCTGGAACACGAATGAGCACATCATGGAGGATGTGTTTGAGGCCTTTGTCGGTGCCATTTACTTGGACCTCGGTATGGTTCACGCCAAGCGGTTTGTCCTCGAGTCATTTACAAAGGTTCAGACGTCCCTTGTGGATGATAATTGGAAAGACCAGCTCATGCGATGGTGTCAGGCCCTCAAGTACGCCTTGCCCGAGTACCGTATGGATGGACAAACCAATGGGCAATTCTTCATCACGGTTGTTGTGGACGGGATGGACTGTGGGTCCGGGTTTGCAACGACCAAGAAACAGGCTGAGCAAAACGCTGCGGAGATTGTACTTAAGACGGATCCACGTTTCAAAAACAAGAAGATACCCGTGAATGGAAAGTCCAACAGTTCAGAGAGCCCGTGAGTTGATCGCGCAAGAATACGCTGAACAAAGGTCTCAGGAATGGTTAGATCTCCGTGAGAATATGATCACGGCAAGTGATGCTGCAAGCGCAATTGGTGAAAGTCGCTACGAATCAGAAGATGCATTTGTCAAAAAGAAAGTCCTCAGGACCAAATGGGCCGGGAACGCCGCCACGGAACACGGGACGCGTCTCGAGCCCATTGTTCGGGACTTGTATGACGCAAAATACAATAGAAAGTCTCACGAGATTGGTCTTGTGCAGCACAGGGAGTACCCATGGCTGGGCGCGTCACCTGATGGCATCACGGAGGATGGAATCCTCGTTGAAATAAAGTGTCCTCTGAGTCGCAAGATTGAACCGAACGTTCCCAAACACTATTGGCCACAGGTTCAGCTCCAGCTCGAGATTACAGACTTGGAGGAGTGTGACTTTGTGCAGTACAAACCCGCCACCTCCGAAGGAGGTGTTGTGACCAGGGAGGCGGAATTCGTAGTCGTCCGCGTCCACCGTGACCGCGAATGGTTTGCGCGTGCCCTCCCTGTGCTTGAGCGCGTTTGGCAGAGGGTCCTGAAGGGACGAGCTCACGGACTGTGTGAGATTCTGGACGAGCCAAAAATCGTGTCATCCCCTACCCAAGTCGAGTGTGAGGTCTTGTGAGTCCACCATCACATGGACAAGCCTCCGCGCAAGCCCTCGACCTGTAGCACGTGTGGAGCTCAAGGTCACACGTCTACAAGTCGGCAATTTCACCCCAAAATAAAGGAGCCCGTGGAAGATGTTTACACGCCCGAGGCTCTGCGCTACTTTTATCAGCTTCATAAACAGTACATCCTCAGTGTTGGTGAAGGTGAGAAGGCATTCAAGACGCGTGTCCGGCGACCGAATATGCCTGAACATATAAGCGAAAACATGATAAAGTTTATCATTCACAACAAGGTCGGGGATACTAGTTCCACGTGGAACTGTGCCAACGGGGACCTTTTGTCAAAGGTTGAGGGGAAGCAAGAATGCAAATGCTTCACATCGGACGGGCCCCCATCCTTCACACCATCATCCAACTGGGACGTCATTTATTTCCTCGACTCGCGCAAGTGGATAGACGACCACTTTGTGTTATACAAGGTGAACCTGAAACAAGCGAGTCCCGAATGGCGAGCCATCAAGATGAACAAGACCGAGACGTTTGGAGAGCACGCCGATGCGAAGCGCCGGCCCCGAATCACATGGGAGGCTCTTCACCCTCAGATAGCTTCCCACTGTACCAAGGTGTTCGAAGGGGGCTTTGAGGACATATTCAAGCCGAAAGAAGAGGCACCAGTCTCTGAGCAATGAGGCGAACAACAGGTACCGACACGGCGTTCCCTGCAAGCTTATACAAGTGCGAGTCGGCCAGTTTTGGCAGTTTATATGTAATAGGAAATCCCTGAAAATTGAAGCACTCTCTTGGTGTCAACTTTCGTCTCCCCTTGTCGTCTTTTATGATTGGCACGTTGTGTCCCCCGCCACCCATATTCGCAGTGAGTGTAGGACACTCGTCCGACTTGTTTTCCCGAACATAGACTCTTCTGTATTGATATATCGTATTATGCTTGGTGACTCCCGCCTCGATGAGGTCCCATGTTGTTGACGTGTTTGTATAATAATATTTAGAAGCGACGTTACTTTCGAAAAAGTTCTGGACCGGTTGCTTGGGAACGGGATCGAATTTCAAAGTAAATTGAGAAGGAACCCGAAGACCGACAATATATATACGCTCACGGTGCTGAGGAACGCCTGTGATCTTTGCAGTATTCAAAACCGCATGCTCCAGTATGTACCCCCTGTCCTCGAGGTTTTTCTTAATTGTTTTGAATGTTCGACCGTCATCGTGACCGATGAGGTTCTTGACATTCTCAAGGACTATACACTTGGGTTTGTGATACTCTATGATTTCCAGAATTTTCCAAAACACGTTCGATCTTGGATCATTGAACCCCTCTTGGTGACCAGCTATACTGAAAGGCTGACACGGAAACCCTCCCGTCAGAATATCATGAGGAGGAATATCTTCAACTTTTATGTTGTTCAAGTCTCCGAGAGTCAATTTATGATCAAAATTCTCGTCATAAATTGTCTTGGACGTCTCAGAAATGTCATTCGCAAAGACTATGTTAACGCCCTGTTCGGAAAAAGCGAGTGAAAATGCCCCCGTCCCTGCAAACAAATCAACCATTCGAAGAGTCTCCATAGCTAAACAATGGGTGTACCCTCTAAGCGCAGTTAAGAAAAAGAACCTCTTATAAGATATGGAAGACAAGGTGACGTTGGACTCGTACACCCAGATATTCGGGAAGAAACTCGAGTGTAAACACAAGAATCGGTTTCTCAAGTGTCGCGAGTGTTCTGGGTCCTTCTGTTGCTCGTGCATTCAACTCGAGGTGCACTGTTGCCCCAAGTTGGATGAACGGTCCAAAATTGAAAAAGAGAATTTAGCAAAGAAATTGGTCAAAGTAAAAGCGCCCAAGGTTCTTACTTTTTGAGACGGCTCAGAATGTAAAACACAAGCACCAAAATGACCAAAATAAACAAGGGACTCTTTGTGAGTTTGCGAACCCCGCTCTTCTGGTCACCCCCATTCATCCAGCACCACGGGAGCAGGGGGCGGTACCACGTCACCGTGCCGTCTGAGTACTCAAATTTGCGCGTTGGGAACGCCCCATGAGGCGCATAGTTGGGGCTGATCGTCTTGAGGTGGACGTTCCCTGAGAGGTCTCGGGGCTTGAGGTTCATGTCCAGATCATCTCTGTAATCGACTGGCTCTTCATCAATGGCTCTTGTATACGAGCCATCGATAAAGAGATCCTTACGAAACCCATCCTTGTTGACACCAAAGTCACCCGTCCACGTGGTTGGGTTGAACCGGTCAATCTGCAGACGGTCATCTATCATAAGATTTGATGCCATTGTTCTAGAATACGCTTACATTATTTTTGTTCACCGAGTAGACTTTGGTCTTGACCTTTTGCTGGTGAAGGTCCCACATTTCGTCGAGGTCTATGTTGAGCATGGCGGCCAACTGGAACAGATAACTAAACACGTCACCCATTTCCATCATAATATCCGTACCTCTGTCCTTCTTGAGCCCCGTCTTTTTGTAAATTTGTTTCTTCTGCCTGATACTCGAGGCAAGTTCTCCCATCTCCTCATTCAAGAGCATCCACACGATACTGATTGGAGCCTTGTCCCACCCCTTTTGCTGACACATGAGTGCGGTTTCGTCACGAAACTTATTCATTGAATACAAAACGGCCAGTCCTTTTAAGTGATGAGCTGAGCTAAAGGCTTCCTGAAGCGCACGACCAGGAAGCATGCGGCGACAAGGAACGCAAGTTCGGTTGCGAGCTTCCAGTTTTCAACGACGTTTGGATTGCGCGTGCGTCGCTGAGCCCAAGGCTCGATAACACCGTTACTGAACAAGCGTATGAATCTCTCTATCGCGAAGAATATCAAAAAGCCTAGCAAGAGGTCGTCGAGGGCGCGCATATCTAGTAAAGGAAAACATTGTTTTCCGGAACCGGAGGTTTCCTAAAAGATTCCAAACTTGAAATTGCTAGGGAGCTTGTTGCCATATGTGCTGGTATTCACTGGAATCTCCAGGGGTACGGGATTTTCTGTAATGTCGCGCAGGTACACGAGTTGCTGAAGCATACCGGTCGAAATGGTCTGGGTCGCCCGCTTGATAACCTCTGCATTCAGACGGGACACTTGGTTCTTGACGTCCGTGTACGGGTCGGCTGCCATGTCCGTGTACACGACACGCATCAGGGACTGGAGATCCCCGTCATCCTGGCGGTCGAGCTCATAGCCCGTCTGGGCCTTGATGGTATACGTGATGGACTTGTGAATACCCTCGCGGTTAAACTCGGAAAAGAAGGCATTTCCGAGGGGCGTGAAGACGGACAGACGAATCGGCTTGAGGTCATACGTCTCGAGCGTACTCATTAATAGTGTGAGAGGTTTTTTTTTGAGTTAAAAA
>Ga0164296_1001981_pt1 | contig 20943 bp, 15 predicted proteins | sample GEODES057metaG_FD_113533 | JGI IMG/M metagenome (GOLD analysis project Ga0164296, IMG submission 113533) | Dystrophic lake water microbial communities from Trout Bog Lake, Wisconsin, USA - GEODES057 metaG | ecosystem: Environmental > Aquatic > Freshwater > Lake | place: USA: Trout Bog Lake...
GAGGACGCGCCGATGGGACCGCGCGCCCCTCACAGCACCGTCCTGACCATGGCCGAGGGGGCCATGATCTTGGAGTTCCGACGGCGCACTCTACTGTCGCGCGACGACGTCCTTGGGTGCCTGTCCTACGTGTGAGGAGATGTACTTCGTCGCGCCCGATCGAGGCAAGAAGGAGGCGCTGCGTTGCGGTTGCGGGGGGCTGAACCTCAATCTTCTGAAGAAAGGCTCGTAGGCGACCCGGCCCGGATCGGCCCGGCCTAGCCGGGAGGCAATTTTCCAGGCGCCGATGGTGCGAAATGCTGCCATCCCGAGCTCCCGAGCTCCCGAGCTCCCGAGCTCCCGAGTCCGGGTCGTGTCGTGCTGGGTGACGGACGACGACACCCGTGCGCCGACCCGTGACGGCTTTGGGGGAATGTGGTGGGACGCGCGCCTTGCCCCCGGGGGGCAAGGCTGCTTCAGCAATATAATCTTTGTATTTCAATGAGTTAGTGGTGTCCCCGGCGGGATTCGAACCCACGGCCCCAGGATTAGGAATCCTGTGCTCTATCCTGCTGAGCTACGGAGACGCCTTCGCCAATATAACCCGGCCGCCAGCCTCTCGCCAGCACACCTTTCGCCGGATCGCCGGCGGGTGCAAAATCCCACGATAACGCCAGCCCGAGGTGCCCCAGCCATGTCCAAGATCATCATCTCCTGCGCCGTCACCGGCGCGATCCATACGCCGACGATGTCGGAATACCTGCCGATCACGCCCGAGGAGATCGCGGAATCCTCGATCGCGGCCGCTGAAGCCGGGGCGGCCATCATCCACCTGCACGCCCGTGACCCCAAGACCGGCGCACCGACCCCCGATCCGGCCGTGTTCATGCAGTTCCTGCCGCGCATCAAGCAGAGCTCGGACGCTGTGGTGAACATCACCACCGGCGGCGGCCTGGGCATGACCGTCGATGAGCGTCTCGCCGGGCCGATCCTCGCCAGCCCGGAGATGTGCAGCCTCAACATGGGCAGTATGAATTTCAACATCTCGCGCGCCGCCAGCAAGATCACTGAGTGGAAGCACGACTGGGAGAAGCCCTACCTGGAGCGGACCGATGATTTCATTTTCCGCAACACGTTCAAGGATATCGCCCGCGTCGTCGAGGTCATGGGCAAGGGGCACGGCACCCGCTTCGAGTTCGAATGCTACGACATCGGGCACCTCTACAACCTCGCCTACATGCTCGAGCAGAAGGTTGTCGAGCCGCCACTGTTCGTGCAGTCGATCTTCGGCATACTCGGCGGCGTCGGCGCCGATCCGCAGAACCTGATGTTCATGCGCGAGACCGCGAACCGCCTGTTCGGCGATCAGTATGTCTGGTCGGTGCTCGCAGCCGGGCGGCATCAGATGGCTTTTACCACGATGGCCGGCATTCTCGGCGGTAACGTGCGGGTCGGCCTGGAGGACAGCCTGTATATCTCCAAGGGCAAACTCGCGAAGTCGAATGCCGAGCAGGTGGCGAAGATCAAGCGCATCCTGGAGGACCTCAGCTACGAGATCGCGACGCCCGCGGAAGCGCGCGAGATCCTCAAGCTCAAGGGCGGCGATCGGGTCGGCTTCTGATTTTTGCACCAGAAAATTCGGAATTTGCCATGAAGGCGATGGTCTGCGAAGCGTTTGGCGGCCCCGAGGTTCTGGCCTGGCGGGACCTGCCAGATCCGCCGCCGCCGGCCGCTGGGGAGGTTCAGGTCCGGCTGCAGGCGCGCGGCGTGCAGTATGTCGACGTGCTCATGCTGGCCGGCAAATATCAGTTCCGCCCCGAGCCGCCCTTCATCCCCGGCAGCGAGGCCGCCGGCGAAATCGTCGCCGTTGGTGATGGGGTAAGCGGATTTGCCGTCGGCGACCGCGTGATGACGCGCCACAGCCCTGGCTCCTTCTGCACGCTGGCCAATACCAAGGCGGCGCACTGTGACCACGTGCCGGCCGCGCTCTCGCTCGAAGAGGCCGCGGTGTTCAAGGGCGCCTACCACACTGCCTATCATGCCCTGTTGCAGAAGGGCCGCATGAAAGCTGGCGATTGGGTGCTGATCCACGGCGCCGCCGGCGGCATCGGCATTGCCGCCATCCAGATCGCCAAGCTGTTCGGCGCACGCGTCATCGCGACCGCCAGCACCGAGGAGAAACGCGCGGTCTGCCTGGCCGAGGGGGCCGACCACGCCATCGACTACCGCGGCGGCTTCCGCGAAAAGGTGAAGGAGCTGACTGGGGGAAAGGGGGCGGACATCGTCTATGACCCGATCGGCGCCGAGGTGTTCGACGAATCGATGCGCTGCCTCAACTGGGGCGCGCGTATCCTCATCCTCGGCTTCCTTGGCGGCGCCCCGGCGCTGGCCAAGACGAACCATCTGCTGATCAAGGGGGCCGAGGCCGTCGGCGTGCGGATCGGCGGGGTGACCGAGTTTCAGCCGGAGCTGGCGGCGGCGAATATTCGTGAGCTGCTGCGCCTCGCCGGCGAGGGCAAGCTGAAGCCGCGGATTTCGCATCGCTTCCCGCTGGAACAGGCGGCCGAGGCGATTCAGGCGATCATCGATCGCAAGGTGATCGGCAAAGCCGTGCTTGTCGGCTGAGGATTTTCAAAATGAACCGGACGGGAGCCTGAGACCATGGCGGGACAGATCGACTGGAGCGGCGTGCGCGAGGTGATCGCCCGCGCGGAAAAGGGCGGCAGCCTGCTCGGCGTTTCCGTGCTGGCGCCTGACGGCACCCACTTCTCGCACAACGGCAAGCGGCAGTTCGTAGCCGCCAGCACGGTCAAGATCGCCATCATGATCGAGCTGTTCCGCCAGATCGACGCCGGCCAGCACAGGTTGGACCAGCGCCACACGTTGGTGGCGGACGACAAGACGCCAGGCAGTGGCGTCATCCTGCACATGGATGAAGGTATTGCCTTTACTCTTGGCGATCTCGTCTATCTCATGATGAGCATCAGCGACAATGCCGCAACGAATATCCTGATCGACCGCGTCGGCCTCGATCGCGTCAACGCCACCATGCGCCAGCTCGGCATGGTCAACTCCCAGCTCGGCCGCAAGATGCGCGGCCGGCCGGTTCTGCCCGGCGAATCCGATAACCTTGCGGCGCCGGACGACTATACGACCGCGATCGCGGCGATCCTGTCCGATCGCGCGGCCTCGCCGGCCTCCTGCGCGCAGATGGTCGGGCTGCTGGAGAAGCAGCAGAACGACCGTCGCATCGCCCGCAACCTGCCGCGGGTTGACCGCCCGCGCTGGGGCTCGAAAACCGGCAGCCTCACCGGCGTGGTGAACGACGTCGGCTTCATCATGACCGCGAAAGGTCCGCTCTGCGTCGCCGTCTTCAGCGAACAGGTGGTCGACCCGCTCGCCGGCGAGCAGGTCATCGGCGACGTCGCCAGCGCGGCCCTCGCCGCCGTCACCTAGGCGGCGTTGATCAGCCGCCAGATCTTCTCGGGCGTGGCGGGCATGTCGACCTCGTGGATTCCATACTCCGACAGCGCATCGGCGATCGCGTTCATCACCGCCGGCAGCGAACCGGCGCATCCGGCCTCGCCACATCCCTTGCTGCCCAGCGGGTTCGTCTTGGCGGGAAACGACTCACTGGCGGTCACATAGTCCGGCAGCGTATCTGCGCGCGGCATTGTGTAGTCCATGAAGGAGCCAGTCAGGAACTGGCCATCCTCGTCATACACCGTCCGCTCCATCAGCGCCTGGCCGATCCCCTGGGCGATGCCGCCATGCACCTGGCCATCGACCAGCATGGGGTTCACCTGCACGCCGAAATCGTTGACCGCGGTGTAGCGCACCACCTGAGTGATCCCCGTCTCCGGATCGATTTCCACTTCGGCGACATGGCAGCCGTTCGGCCAGGACGAGACGATCTCCTTGGTCACGTGCGTCACGTCGAGTGTATCGGGCACGTCGGGCGGCACGGTTCCCGCCTTCTCCCGCAGGATCGTCGCCAGCTCCAGCAGCCCGACGCCGCGATCCGTGCCGGCGACGGTGAAGCGCCCGCGGGCAAACTCGATGTCCACGACTGCGGCTTCCAGCACGACGGAGGCCACCTGCTTGCCGCGTTCGATGACGATCTCGCTCGCTTCCAGGATCGCCTGGCCGCTCGCGGTGATCGAGCGCGACCCGCCGGTGCCGCCGCCGAAGACGATTTCGTCGCTGTCGCTCTGCCGCAGCCGGATGCGTCCGAAGGGAATCCCGAGGCGTGCACTCAACACTTGCGCGAACGGCGTCGCGTGGCCTTGGCCATAGTCAAGCGTGCCGGAGATGATCGTCACCGTGCCGTCGGCCTCGAAGTGGATGCCGCCCATTTCCTTGTTCGGTGGCGCGGTACCCTCGAGAAACTGCCCGAGCCCTCGACCACGCAACAACCCGCGCGCCCGGCTCTCCGCGCGGCGGTCCTCGAAACCATTCCAGTCGGACACCTCGAGCGCCCGGTCGAGCACGGCGGTGAAATTGCCACTGTCATAGACCTGGCCTGACACCGCCTTGTACGGCAGTTCGGCCGGCTGCACATGATTGAGACGCCGCAGCGTCAGCGCATCGCGGCCGGTCTCGCGCGCGGCGGTCTCGATCAGGCGCTCCATCAGGTAGTTCGACTCCGGCCGCCCGGCGCCGCGATAGGCGCCGATCGGCGTCGAGTTCGTCAGCATGTTGCGCGTCAGCACATGCAGAATCGGCACGCGATAGACGCTGGTGACATTCTTCACCACGTTTGTAGTGGACATGCCCGGCCCGTTCGCCAGCAGCGCGCCGCCGACATTGGCGTAGCCGGTGACGCGCAGCGCGAGGATGCGGCCAGCATCATCGAGCGCCAGTTCGCCGGTCATCTCCGTGTCGCGCCCATGATGGTCCGAAACGAAACTGCCGGAGCGGTCGTCGGTCCACTTCACCGGCCGACCGAGTTCGCGGGCGGCCAGCAGCGCCGGCAGGTATTCCGGATAGGGCGCGCCCTTCATGCCGAAGGATCCGCCGACATTGAAGGTCAGCACACGCACTTTCGACCGCTCGACCCCGAGTGCAGTGGCCAGCAGCACCTGCATGCGATGCACGCCCTGCGAGCAGACGCGCAGCGTATAGCGCCCATCGGCAGGATCGTAGGAGGCGATGGCGGCGCGCGGCTCCATCGGGGCGATCACCACGCGGTTGTTCATCGCGGTGACGCGGGCAATATGGGCGGCCTTCGCGAAGGCATCGTCCACCTTCGCGGGATCGCCATATTGGAAGGCGACGATCAGGTTGCCCGGCGCCTCGTCGTAGAGCTGCGGCGCATCCGGCGCGTCGGCGGCCTGCGGTGTCGTCACCGCTGGCAGCATGTCGACGTCGACGACGATCGCCTCGGCAGCCTGTTTCGCGATCGCGATGGTCTCGGCTACGACGGTCGCGATGGGATCGCCGACATAGCGCACCTTGCCGACCGCCAGCGACGGCCGCGGCGGCTTGGCCATCGGCGAGCCGTCGGCATTCACCAGGTTCGCCCCGCAGGCCAGCGGCCCGATGCCGGCGGCGGCCAGCTCGGCGGACGTGTAGATGCCCAGCACGCCCGGAATCGCCCGCGCCGCCGCGGTGTCGATCGCCCGGATGATGCCGTGGGCATGGACGCTGCGCAGCACCACCATGTGGGCCTGGCCGTCGAGGCGGAGATCGTCGGTATATTGCCCCTCGCCGCGCAGCAGCACGGGGTCCTCATGGCGCGGCACGGGCTGGCCGACGGCGAAGCGTTCGTCGTCCCACTCGGTCATGACGGTGTCCATGGCGCGGTCTCCAGCGGTGTTTGGCACAGGCTACGGATTTTCGGCCCCCGTGGCGACAGCGTTCCCAACCGGCCCCGGCTAGCCCATAAGACGCGGCACGGACGCCGATGGCGCCGCACTCAGGACGTATCGTTAATGGTTACAGGCTTCGATGTCATCATCCTCGGCGCCGGCGCCGCCGGCCTGATGTGCGCGCTGACCGCCGGCGGGCGTGGCCGGCGGGTGCTGCTGCTCGACCATGCGGAGGCCGCCGGCAAGAAGATCCTGATTTCCGGTGGCGGGCGCTGTAATTTCACCAACATGGAGGCCGCCGCCAGCCGCTTTCTGTCGGACAATCCGCATTTCTGCCGCGCCGCCCTGGCGCGCTACACGCAGCATGATTTTCTGGCCCTGGTGGAGAAGCACCGCATCGCCTGGCACGAGAAGACGCTGGGCCAGCTGTTCTGCGACGGCTCGGCGCGCGAGATCGTGCGCATGCTGCTCGACGAATGCGCGGCCGTGGGTGTCGATATCCGCCTCGGCCATCGCGTTATCGAGGTCGGCAAGTCCGACGCCTTCCGGGTTGAGACCGATCACGGCGGCTTCACCGCCGCCTCGCTCGTGTTCGCCACTGGGGGGCTGTCGATTCCCAGGATGGGCGCGACGGGGTTCGCCCACGACGCCGCACGCCGCTTCGGCCTCGGCCTCACCGACATCCGCGCTGGCCTCGTGCCGCTGACCTTCACTGGCGACGACCTCGCACTCATGCAGGGCCTGAGCGGCGTCTCCCTCGACGTCCGCGCAACCGTCCGGCGCACCAGCTTCGAGGAGGCGCTGCTGTTCACCCATCGCGGCCTGTCCGGCCCGGCGATCCTGCAGATCTCCTCCTATTGGCGCGAGGGTGACACGGTCAGCATCGACCTGCTTCCGGGCATTGACGCCGGCGCCGAACTGATCGCCCGCAAGGCCGCGCGGCCGAATGCCGAGCTGCGCACCATCCTCGGCGAGCTGCTGCCCCAGCGCCTCGCCCAGGCGCTCGCCGCACGATTCGGTGACGGCAGGATCGGCCAGATGCGCGACCGCTCCCTCGCGGACATCGCCACGACCCTCAAATCCTGGCACCTCATGCCGTCCGGCAGCGAGGGCTATGCCAAGGCGGAGGTGACCCTCGGCGGCGTCGACACCGCGGCCCTCTCGCAGCGCACGCTGGAGGCCAAGTCCGTCCCCGGCTTGTTCGTCATCGGCGAGGCCGTCGATGTCACCGGCTGGCTCGGCGGCTATAATTTCCAGTGGGCCTGGTCGAGCGGATGGTGTGCCGGCCAGGCGGCCTAGCCGCGGCGCCACGTCGCGCTAACATGGATCAAACGACGCCAAGGAAACGCCGATGACCGCCCCCCTGCTGTTCACCCCCATCCGCCTGCGCGCGCTCGAACTGAAGAACCGCGTCGTTGTCGCGCCGATGCACCAATACGCCGCCGTGGATGGCTTCATCACTGACTGGCATCTGATGAACGCCGGCCGCTTCGCCGCGGGGGGCGCGGGGATGGTGATGGTCGAATCCACCAAGGTGGAGCGCCGTGGCAGCGGCACGCTGGGCGACACCGGCCTGTGGGACGACGCCCATATCCCTGGCATGAAGCGCGTTGCCGATCTCATCCGCGCCAACGGCTCGGTGCCCGCGATCCAGCTCGGCCATTCCGGCCGCAAGGCCCGCCGCTTCCGCCCCTGGGAGGGCGGTGCGCCCCTGGTCCGCACGCCCGAGATCGCCGACTGGGATGCCTGGGAGCTGGTCGCCCCGAGCCCCGTGCAGGCCGTCCCCGAGGACCCCATGCCACGCGGCCTGTCGCGCGAGGAGATCCCCGCCGTCATCACCCACTGGGCCGAGGCCGCCCGCCGCGCGCTGGCCGCGGGGTTCGACGCCGTCGAGATCCATGCCGCCCATGGCTACCTGATCCACCAGTTCCTCTCCCCGGTCGCCAACCAGCGTAACGACGACTATGGCGGCAGCGAGCTGAACCGCATGCGCTTCTGCATCGAGGTGGTGGAGGCGATCCGCGCCTTCTGGCCGGCGGACAAGCCGCTGTTCCTCCGCCTCTCCGTCGAGGACGACGCCGGCTGGGGGCCGGAGGAGAGCACACGCCTGGCCCGCATCGTCGGCCCCAAGGGTGTCGACGTGATCGACTGCTCGTCCGGGGGGCTGACCGGCTCGCCGACCCTCAGCGCGCGGCCGAGCTATGGCTACCAGGTGCGCTATGCGAGCAAGCTCAAGCGCGACGGCGGCGTGATGTCGATGGCGGTCGGCCTCATCGTCCATGCCGACCAGGCCGAGGCGATCCTGCAGGCGGGCGACGCCGACCTGATCGCGATCGGGCGGGAGATTCTCTACAATCCGAACTGGCCGACCGACGCCGCCCGCAAGCTCGGCGTCGCCGACGCCTTCGCCGCCATGCCACCGGCGCAGAGCTTCTGGCTGGAAAAGCGCGCCGGCGCGGTGAAGAACCTGGTGCCGTCGACCTATCAGACGGGGATCAGCGGCTGAGCGGGACTTTCCCGTGAGAGGGTGATTGACGCCAGCCCCCGGCGGGGGCTATCACGCCGCCTCTCGCGCGGGCATGTCCGTGCGGATGGTATGGCGGCGTAGCTCAGCGGTAGAGCAGGGGAATCATAATCCCTTGGTCGGTGGTTCAAATCCGCCCGCCGCTACCATCCACTTCCTCCGGTGAAACCTGTTGCGGGATGACGGCGCGTCCCGCGCCGGTCTTGAACCCGTCGGTAGATTTGATTCGGCTTCGTGCTTGGCCATACACCGCCTGAGCCACGCCTATGAAAGCCAGCGATGCCGTCATCCCCCACCGCCGTTTCGGATGAGTTCGCCCACAGGATGGGCCCGGCCATCGATCAGCCGCTCCCGCCTGGCGATGCTGCGGGGGCACGGCTGCCATGGTGGGCCAAGATGGCAGCCAAGCTGGTCATCGCCCGCGCCTTGCCGCGCTATTCCTGGCGTCGGCGCCTCGGCATTGGCGTGCACAGCTACGCCGCCGGCGCCGGGGGCCATCCCGACCTGATCGCGCGCGATGTTGCCTGGTTCACTCACCTCGCCGGCCGCGCTCCCCGCACCCTGCTCGAGCTCGGCCCCGGAGATACCCTGGCCAACGCGCTTTACGCCGCCGCTGCGGGCGTGCCGCGGATCTGGCTGGTCGATGTCGGCGATTTCGCCGGTGCTGATATGGCCCATTACCGCGCCATCGCCGCCGCCATCGGCCCGGAGTTCGCCGCGCGCGTCGATCTTTGCTCCCGTGCTGCCATGCTTGCCAGCATCGGCGCCACCTACCTGACCGGCGGCCTCTCCAGCCTTGCCGCCATGCCGGCGGCCAGCATCGATCTGGCGGTGTCCTACACTGTCCTTGAACATGTCCGGCGCGGTGCCTTCGCTAGCCACATGGCCGAGTTGCACCGCATCGCTACCCCGGGTGGCTACGGCCTGCACCTCGTCGACCTCATGGATCATCTCGGGGGCGGCCTGAACAATCTGCGCTTCGGCGATCGCTTCTGGGAGCACGACGCCATCGCCAACGCCGGGTTCTACACCAATCGCCTGAGCCGCGCCGACATCCTCTCCGTTGCCCGTGCCGCAGGCTTCGAGGCGACGATTCCCCATGTCTACCGCTGGCCCAACCCCGCGATTGCCCGCCGCGCCCTGCACTCGCGCTTTGCCGGACGGACCGACGACGACCTCACCGCTGCCGTGTTTCTGCTCGCGCTGCACCGCGATGGTGAGCAGGCCACCGACCCGATTGCCCGTCCCGCCTGATCCCGGCAATGTCACCCCACCCGCTCGACATCTGCCCGGAGGGATCATCGGTGCTGCGACGGCCGGACTCCCGCCGCTGGATCGCCTGGCGACTGCTCGCCGGCGTGGTGCTGTTTTTTGCCCTCGACAGCCTGGTGTTCCGCAGCGGTCTATATTTCGGCTGGGTCAGTCCGCCCTCGGCGCTTGGCAGCGTCGCCCAGGCGCTCGACAACATCCGCCACCTACCCGCTGGCCGCCGGATCGTTCTGGTGCTCGGCGACTCCCGCATCGGCGAAGGCTTCTCCGCTCAGGCCGCCACCGCGGTCGCTGATCGGCTCGACCCGTCCATTGCCTTCGCCAACGGGTCAGTTGGTGGCACATCGCCGCGCGTGTGGAACTACCTTTTGCGCGACATGCGGGGACCCACGCTCCCTCTTGCCGCCGTCGCGCTGATGGTGCCGTCCTATCGCGATGACGAGGCCGAGAACCCGGCGGACCGCCGCTACGATATCGCCTTTGTCCATCCGCTGCTGAAGCTCGCAGACGCCGTCGATTTCCCTGCTTCCTTTGACGACCTCGCCGCTCGGCAAGAGGCGGCCGAGGCCATGCTGTTCAAGGGCTTCTTCTACAAGTCCGACGTGCAGGACTTCCTGCACGCCCCGGCCGCCCGCATCCGCGACGTTCGTGCCGCTCGGCTGCATGGCCACGAATGGGTCGGCATGTATCCCGGCCGGTCGGAATCGCTGACCGGCATCACCCTGGATCTGGCTTCCGGCCATCTCACGATTCCCGCGGGTAATGCCGCCGAGTCCGTGCCGACTCTGGCCCCCTACGCCGAAAAGCTGAGCCACCAGCGTGGCCACCCCCCGGACAATCCCGCAGCCGCCGCCTATCGCCGTGAATGGCTCGGTCGCATTGCCACGCAATGCCGCGACGCCGGCGTCAAGCTGTTCGTCTTTCGCATCCCCCGCGGGCCCTTGCATCACCTGCTGAACGACGAGACCCCGCCCGAGGGCGCCCTTGCCGAACTTGCCCGCGCGGGTGCGCTCGAGGTTCTGCCCCCCTCCCTGCTGGCACCGCTCGAGCGGCCCGAGTTCTTCTTCGACGACCTCCACGTGAACGCTGCCGGCCGCGCCCGGCTCTCCGCTGTCTTGGCCGAAGCGGTGCTGCACCGTCTGACGGCGAAGGACTAGCGCTCCCATGCTGTTCAACGCGCTCACATTCTGGGCTTTCTTCGCCCTCGTCGCGCTGCTGACGTTCAGTGTCCCCGCGCGCCTTTCGCGGGCGGTTCTGGTGGCGGCGAGCTTCGCCTTCTACGCCGCCTGGAACCCGATGCTGGTGCTCCTGCTCGGCGGCTGCGTCTTGTTCAACTACGCCACCGGCCTCGCCATCGGCCGCACTGTGGGGCAGTCCGCCCGCGTCCTGTTGACTTTCACGGTTTCCGCCAATCTCGGCTTGCTCGGCGTGTTTAAATATTATGGCTTCTTCGTCGGAACCCTCACCGGCCTGCTGCATATGCCGCCTGACAGCTTCGCCCTGCGCATCGTCCTGCCGGTGGCGATTTCATTCTACACTTTCGAATCGATCGCGTACAACGTCGACGTCTTTCATCGCCGCCTTATCGCCCGCACCAGCCTCGTGGACTTCGCGCTGTTCATCTCGTTCTTTCCGCATCTTGTCGCTGGCCCGATCATCCGCCCGGCCCACTTCTTCCCTCAGCTCGCCGACCGTCGTCTGCCGACCGCCGATGACATCGCCTGGGGCATCACACAGGCGCTCAAAGGCCTGATCAAGAAGACGATCTTTGCCGACAACTTCGCTGTGATCGCCAATATCTATTTCGACACCCAGGTCGGTCGCGCTGGCCCGCTTGCCGCCTGGATCGGCGTGCTCGCCTTTTCGATGCAGATCTATTTCGATTTCTCGGGTTATACCGACATCGCGCGTGGCTGCGCCCGGCTGCTTGGCTATGATTTCCCGCCGAATTTCGAGCGTCCCTACCTTGCCCACGACATCGCCGAGTTCTGGCGCCGTTGGCACATCTCGCTCTCCACCTGGCTGCGCGACTATCTCTACATACCCTTGGGCGGTAACCGCCATGGCACGGTGCGCACGTACGCGAACCTCCTCATCACCATGGGGCTAGGCGGCTTATGGCACGGCGCCAGCTGGAACTTTGTCGTCTGGGGCCTGTTCCACGGCGTTCTCCTTGCCCTTCACCGCGCCTGGCGAGCCTGGCGTGGCAACCCGCCGGCCGGCGGCCGCATCGGCCGGGCCGCGTCCGTCGCATGTACCTTCCTGCTTGTCACAATCGGCTGGGTCACTTTCCGCGCGCCGGATTTCGCCACCACGCTGCGGGTCCTCGCCGACATGTTCGCCCGCCCCACTCAGCCCAGCGGTGCGATCCCCACCGCGTTTATCACACTTCTTGGCACTACCCTTCTCTGGCTTCTCATCGATCGCGACCGTCGCCTGCAGGCCTGGCTCGCGCAGCCCGCCGGCGCATGGGCAACGCTACGCATCGCGTCAGCCACAGCACTGGCGCTGCTCGCCATCGAGCTCTTTGCCCGCACCGACATCGTGGTGCCCTTCATCTACTTCCAGTTCTGACCTTCGTCAGTCACGGACGTAGCCGGTCTCCCACATCTCGATATTGATCGGATGCATCTCGTCGAGCATGCACCGCCAGTCTCCAGGCAAACGGAACGTATCGCGGTCAACGACTATCCCGTCGGATGGGTTCTTCCAGGTGGTCCAGTTCTTCATATAGACGGCCTGCGTTGTCTTGCTGGACAGCTGATCAAGATAGAAGCTGATCTGCTCGAGCCGCATTTCATGCAGGCACGAAATGGCGATACCGATATCGGCGAAACCTTCGGGCAGCAGGGTCAGCTGGTTCGAAGAGAAGAAACAGAGATCGGCGGCCTCGATCTCGGCCGCGACATCCTCATAGCGATCGAAGTGGCGGAAGCCGAATACCTTGAGATCGGGGTAGAGATTGCAGAGATACCACTTCGCCACCACGAGCGCCGGCGGAATGTCGACGATCGCATAACTCGTCACCCCCGAATGCAGCGCCACATGCGCCACCCGCCCATAACCGGCGCCGATCTCCAGAACCCTCCGCCGAGCGCCCGGCGCCGCCGGTTTCACGAGCTTCAGAACGCGCGACCATTCATGCAACGAATTCGCCAGGTCCTGGGAAATCCGATGCCCCTGGATCTGCACCGGAATTGGCTGCCCGAGTTCCGGCTCCTCCAGCGTCTTCCACAGCCCGACCGGATCATTGGTGCAGGCAAAATGCCAGAGCATGCCGACGAAGTAGCCATAGAGGCGCGGATATTCCGGGTGCGTGAATGGGTTGTAATCGAAGGCGCTGGTCACCCCCGCATGGTCCGACAGCACATGCGCCGACTGGGCGGCCTCCTGTGGCCATGTGCTCGGATTCGTCTGGCAGAACGCTGCCAGCTGCTTCATCTGCGGGTCGTTGACATCGCCAGGCAGGAACTGGAAATAGTTGTTGTTGATCGTCCGCTTGAACCGCAGCAGCTGCTGATGGTTGATCTGTGCGGTGTTCACCTCCGACAACCACTGCCAGAAGGCCGACGGCACGTATTCCGGACCGGCCGCGCGTAGTTCTGCCTGCACTGCCCGCAGCTCCATCTCGAATGAGCCGATGCCCAGCATGCCCAGCAGATCGCGGATACGGGCGATATTTCCATCCATTGTGCAGTCGCGTTTCATGAAGTCGAAACCCGCCTGCGACACTCGCTCCCACAGTGCCTGATCTTCGTACAGTCGCACCACCGCATCGGCGAAGCGCTCCGGTGTATCGGCGATCAGCGTCTCCACGCCATCGACAAGTCCGAATCCCTCGGCTGCGATGCTGCTGGCCACACTCGGCACGCCGGCCTGCAGCGAAGAGATCAGCTTGCCCTTCAGGCCCGCCCCGAAGCGCACGGGCGCCACTGTCAGGCGGCATTTGGCGAGCAGCGCATCGAGATCCTCGACAAAGCCCAGCACCTCCACGCCATTGCCCGCCAGTGCCTGCACGGCTGGGGTCATGCTGCTGCCGACTATGAAAAACTTGGCATCCGGAAGCCGGGACCTCACCAAAGGCCAAATTTCGCCTACGAAATACACGACGGCATCCTGGTTCGGCGGATGCTGGTAGGTGCCGACGAACATGCAGTCGCGCCGTTCTGCGAAGCCGGGTACGTCTAGCCGATCGGGTAGGTCGCGCACCATCGGCAGGACATGGATTTCCGCCTCCGGCAGTTCGCCGCGCAACAGGTCGCGTTCGGCCGTGCTGAGCACGATCGTCGCGTCCGAGTCGGTCATCGTGGCGACCTCGATCGCGCGTGTCTCGTCCGCCGCCGCGAGCGCCGCACGATCGCCGCTCAGTACCGCTTCCCGCCGCTCACGCAGAAAATGCAGGTCAATGGTGTTGAACACGATGCGGGCCCGCGGCGCCAGTTCGCGGACCATGTCGATATACCGACCCGCGATCGTTGTGCGACACAGCACGACGAGGTCAAGCTCGCGGCCGAAGCGTTCCAGAACCTCGCGCATGTTGTTGAAGTGATCGGCATAGAGGGCGTTGATGCCGATATCGAGCAGTTGGTCCGTGTATTTTCCGCGATGCGCGAAATTACTTTCGGGTACGAACAGGACGCGGAACCCGAAGCCAAGCAGGATCCGCATGAAGTTGAGTGACTCGATCGAGCCCGCATTCTGGTCCGGCATCGGCGTATCGGAATCGACATACAGCACCGTCGGCTCCAGGGGGATCGGCGATGACGACAGGCCGATATTGCGCGTCGTGCTGCCGGCGGCGGTGCCGAGCTGGGTCTCAGGTTCACCATCGTCGAGCCGATACAGCGCCGCCCCGGACCAGTAGCGGGCCAGCACACCACGGCTTGCCAGTTGGTCGAAGAACATTCGCGATAAATCGATGAAGCTCGACCCACCCACGCAGTGCGCCAGCTGTGGCAGCAACTTGGCGCGCAGTGCGATAGCGCCGTGCGCGTAGTCGACCGGAGTGCGCACGAGGCAGAGCGGATGGCTTGGAGTCAGTCGTTGGCCGTCCGTCGCGGGGTTTGGGGGCGAGCCGAAGCGGCCCCCGGTGCTGCGCACATAGCCCTCGCGGTCGCGGATCTGTGGTGCGATCACCGGGCTCTGCTCCAGGCCGCGCAATATCTGCTCGAGGAAGTCCGGCGCAGGGATCACGCCCTGCTCGAGCAGCACCACCGCCGGCGCGCTCGCCAGCGCGGCGCCGTCCAGCAGCGCCTGACCGACGCTTCGCCGTTCGGAAATCCGATGGAAACGAATCCCCGGCAGGCCCGCGAGCGCGAGCGGGGTAATATCGGTCGAGGCATTGTCGACGACGATGATCTCGATAGGCAGGTCCTGTTCGTTGAGCGCGTCGATACAGCGCAGGGTATCCTCGAGGCCATCGCGAACGCCGAGCACCACCGATAGAACTGCTTCGCCAGGCGCTGGTGCGAGGCGCCACAGATCCTCCTGCCGCCCGCGCAGGCCGGGATGGGTCGGGATCGGCGTCGCGGTGCCGATGATGACACGGAGATATTCGTTGGTGACGGCGAACTTCAGGGCCACGCCACCGAGACGGCGGACCAGCACCCGTTTGACCACCTCGCGCTGCGCCAGGCTCAGCGGCAGGGCCCGCCAGATCATCCGCGCGACCTTCCGCGCCGGGCGCAACACCATGGCCAGGACAGGCCGGACCCATCCATAGATCCGCGCGCCGAGGCGCCGCAGGCGGCTGCCCAGCCGGGGGCCGAGCAGGAGGGAGATGGCCCGACGCAGCGGCGAACTCACGTTCAGATGTTGCCGAGCCAGCCAGTCGAGCTTGTACATCCCGAAGCGCAGATGGATGTAGAGGTTGAGGTGGAACAACGCCTTGATGATCGGCCCGTTCAACGGAATACGCCGGCGCACGACGAGCCAGAGTGTCATGAAAAGGATCGGGAAAATTCGCCACAGCAGGAACCGGTGATCCCTCCGCACCGACTCTTCGTAGACCACTGTGTCCGAACTATCGCGGATCATCAGCGCGCGGTCGATCTCGAGATAGGTGCCCAACTGCAACGTCGCCGCCGAGACGCCCCAGTCGAGCGCGAAGAAGTTCCGCCCCGGAAACACCGACTGCAGGGTGTCGGTGCGGAAGAGGGCGTAGTAGCGCGAGTTGTCGGCTGGATTCCACAGGAAGCGGGCGAGGTTTTCCTTCACTGTGCCGGTCAGCGCATAGGTGCCCGTTGACATATGGCTCGGTTGCCCGCCCTTGGTGAATAGGACACGGCTCTGGCAGGCGACCGCCTGGGGGGTTGCTTCCAGCGCGGCCAGATGCGTCTCGATGAAGGTCGGCGCCCAGAGATCGTCCCCGGCGGCCCACATGAAGTAGGGTGTCGTCGCCGCATGCAGCACGTAACGAAAATTCATCGTCGCACCGAGATTCGTTGCCTGTCGCACGTAGCTCACACGCGGATCGCGCGCGACATAGTCGCGGCAGATTGCTTCCGTCCCGTCGGTGGAGCCGTTGTCGGAAATCACCAGTGCGAAATCCGTCACCGTCTGCGCCAGCAGGCTGTCGAGCGCGGCGGCGATGGTGGCCGCGCCGTTGTAGACTGGCATTCCGATCGTCACGCGCATGGCAGGGGTTCCGGGGTCAGGAGGGAACGCCGCGGGGGGCGAAGGGAGACGAGGGGCGGGCCAGGCTCAGCCCTTGCGGCGCAGCCAGCCCTGCGGGTGGTGGCTGCAATCCGGCACCGCCAGGCTCTCGTCGAACGGCCGGGGCAGGGGGGCATATTCGAAGTCGGGATTGGCGGCCAGGAATGCCGCGATCGCCGGCTTTGGGTTGTTCCACGCCCAGTCCGCCCCGGTGCGCGGCATGCCCGCCACCTGCTCCATCACGCCATCCTGCACCAGCAGGAAACACCCCGGGCTCACCAGCGGCGCGTAGCATGCCAGCTCCGCCGCCACATGGTCGCGGCTGTGATCGGAATCGAGGATCACCATCACCCGCTCGCCGGCCTTGATCTGGCTCTTCACCCGCGCCACCGTCTCGTCGGCCACCGAGCTGCCCTCGACCAGCGATATGCGGGGGAACATTTCATGCGCCTCGATCGCCGCCCGGTTATGCGGCCGGATCTCGATGTCGATCCCGATCACCCGCCCATGCCCCATCGCCTGGAACAGGCTGGCGTAATAGATCAGCGACCCGCCGTGGGCGACGCCGGTCTCGACAATGACGTCCGGCCGCGTCGCATGGATCGCCTCCTGCGCGCGCACCATGTCGTCCGGCAACTGAATGATCGGCCGGCCCATCCAGCTGAACGCATACGAATATTTCCGCACCCAACCGACATCCACCCACAGCTTCGCCAGGTTCGCGAAGCTCTCGGCGGAGAACAGGTCCTGGGTCGTGCCGGCCTCATTGGTCATCGTGCCGGCCTGGGTGTCGATGGTGATCTTCATGTGCGGACTTTCGTCGCTCCGGGCCGGTTCGCTGCAACGAGGCCGGCGGTGTGGGAAGGGGCCGATGTCAAGGCGGGTTCATGCCCGGCGGCACCGGCCAGGGAATGATCCACATAGCGGGCAGCTACAGCACGCAGTCGTTGGTCGACAAGCGCGGACCACTCAGGCCCATACCTGCCACGGCGCCCTGCCGGTCTGCCACAGGGCTTCCAGGTGGTTCTTGTCACGCAGCGTGTCCATCGGTTGCCAGAACCCGGTGTGCCGATACGCCGCCAGCTGGCCGTCGCTTGCCAGCCCTTGCAGCGGCTCCGCCTCGAACGTCACCTGGTCGCTGGCGATCCGCTCCAGCACGCGGGGATGCAGCACGAAGAACCCACCGTTGACGAACCCGCCATCGCCGACCGGCTTTTCCTTGAAACTGCGGACGAAATCCCCGTCCAGCTCGGTCGCCCCATAGCGTCCAGGCGGCTGCACAGCCGTCAGCGTGGCATCGAGCCCATGGCCACGGTGAAACGCCAGCAGCTTCGTGATGTCGATGTCCGACACCCCGTCGCCATAGGTCATGCAAAACGGCCGGTCGGGGTCGAGATACTCGCCGATCCGCTTCAGCCGCCCGCCGGTCAGAGTCGCCTCGCCGGTATCGACGATCGTCACCTTCCAGGGCTCCGCGGTTCGCCGGTGATATTCCACCGTGCCATTGCCGAGATCGACGGTGATGTCGGCGCGGCGCAGCGCGTAGTGATAGAAATATTCCTTGATCACGAAGCTCTTGTAGCCGGCGCAGATGATGAAATGCCGGCAGCCGTGATGCGCGTAGAGCTTCATGATATGCCAGATGATCGGCAGCCCGCCGATCTCGATCATCGGCTTGGGGCGCAGATGGCTCTCCTCGGATATGCGCGTGCCATATCCGCCAGCCAGGATGACGACCTTCTCCATCTGCACTTTCCCACGAGCTCGCGAACCCCGGCTGTCTAGCTGAGGGCCCGCCAAAAGGCCAGCCAGCGGCACCATGCCATCATATATCTGGATATCGTGGCGTTAATCCGCTATTTTCCCGATGAGTTGACGCGGTCCGGACTCCGGATCGACGAGCCGCTATGGAGATCCCGCCCGTGGGGGCATTATTCTTCCGTATCCGCGCCTGGGTTGCTGAGCGATTGCACAGCGCCAATTCCGACGCGCTCGATGCCGGCGACAGTGACATCCTCGCCGATTTCAGCGTGCCGCGTCCTGTCGCCGGGCGTCTCCGCGCCCGCCGACCAGCGCCCCGTCCGGTTTTCACTCGCCCCCTCGATACCCCAGTCCGGTAAATTAACCGCGAGCCGCCACCGCCCGCCCCGCTCGCCTCTGCCACCCCCACGGTCGGGGCTTGCGTCTCCTGGTGCCTGGATCATTCTGTATGAAGCGGACGACCTCCCGTTTGCCTCAGCCGAGCGCGCGACATGATCGATCCTTATCTAGAAGCCGAATACAATAATCGCGCCAAGGTTCCCGGCCACCCCGAGGTGATCGCTCGCTGGGTGCGTGACGCCGCCGCCTTCCGCGCCAGCCATCCCGCTCAGGAACGCGATCTTTCCTACGGCCCGACCGCGCGTCAGGTGCTCGATTTGTTCTGGCCCGATGACGGCCGCGATGGCCCGTTGGCGATGTTCATCCATGGCGGCTACTGGCAGGGCCTCGATAAATCCTTCTTCAGTCACCTCGCCGCCGGCATGCTATCGCAGGGGATCGCGGTCGCGGTGCCCAGCTACGACCTCTGCCCCGACGTCACGCTGGGCGAAATCGTCGCGCAGATCCGTGTTGCTGCCCGGTTTCTCCATGGCCGCCACGGGCGCCTCGATCTTGCCACCGGTCATTCAGCCGGCGGCCATCTCGCTGCCATGCTGCTGGCCGACAAACTGGTGCCGGCGGCGCTGCCGATCAGCGGCCTGTTCGATCTCGCGCCGCTTATTCCCACCACGATCAACGTCGCGCTCGGTCTCGACCTCGCGACCGCCCGCGCGCTGTCGCCGCTTAATCGCGCCAAGCCGGGCGGACGTTTGCATGCCGTGGTCGGAGCGCTTGAAGGGGTCGAATACATCTGGCAGTCACGCCGTCTCGCCGAGCACTGGGACGGGTTTCATGAGGTGCTAGCCGGCCATGACCACTTCACCATCCCTGGCGAACTGGCGCGACCGGGGTCGCATCTGACACGATTGTCGGCAGTTCTAGTGGATCGGTGATCCCAGGCATTATTTGAGATTCTGCACGTGACCGTGATAGGTTCTTCAAATAGGCGGCAGACGCAGGCCTTTCGCGCGGACATGGAGTTTTGATGCGTCGTTGGGGCGCGCCTTTCGTTTTAGTGCTGATTGGCCTGCTCGGCTCGGGGCGGGCGCGCGCGGACTCGGTGACAGATGCCAACGCCCTGCTGCTCGAGGTCATTCGCACTACACGGCCTGCCGCCCCCCGCGCGGCACGTCTCATTGCCATGATGAACGTTGCGGTGTTCGACAGTGCCAATGCCGCAGCGGGCCTGCCGTTCCAACCCTACAGCTATGACGGTATGGCGGTGCGCCAAGCCGACCCTGCCACTGCCGCCGCCGCGGCCGCGGTTGGGGTGGTCCTGGGCTTCTTTCCCGATCTCAAGACCTCGGCGCCCGACCTTGCGGCCCGGATCGCCGCCCTTGTACCCAGCCCCGGCAATACCGCCGCGGTGGACCTTGGGCGAGCCTGCGCCGATGCGGTGCTGGCTGCGCGGGCCGGCGATGGTGCGGACAAGGCCGACGGCTCGTTCCCCGGCATGACCAGGATGGGCGTCTGGCGGCCGACCCCGCCGGCGAGATCCCCTGCGGTATTGCCTAACTGGGGCAAGGTGCGGCCCTTTGCCATCCCCTCAGCCACGACTTTCGCTCCCCCCCCACCGCCCGCTGTCGGCTCGATGGATTGGATCGATAGCTTCAACGCGGTGAAGTCGGTGGGAAGCACCACCGGCGCGTCGCACACTGACGATCTCGGCGAGATTGCCAGATTCTGGGCCGACGATGATGGGACCGAAACACCGCCGGGTCACTGGATCGCCATCGCGCTCGACATCGTCGCGCAGCGGCAGCTTGGCGTGGTCGAAAATGCTCGACTGTTTGCGCTGCTCGGCACCGCCCTGGCGGATTCCGCTGTGACCACCTGGGCAGCGAAATACCGTTACGCGTCCTGGCGTCCGGTAACCGCGATCCGGGACGCGAACCAGAATCCCAATCCCCGCATTGTCGGCGATCCCGACTGGACACCGGTGCTGACAACCCCGGCCTTTCCCGAATATCCCTCAGGCCACAGCACCTTCTCCGCCGCCGCGGCCGTCATTCTCGCCACCGTGCTCGGCACCGACGCGATCGCGATCGACGCTACCTCACGCGGCGCCGGCATGGCCGGGATAAAGCACCACTTCGACCGCCTGTCCGATGCGGCCGAAGAGGCTGGGCTGAGTCGGATCTATGCGGGTATCCACTTCTACTTCTCGCATGTCGCCGGCGCCGAAAGTGGGCGGAAAATCGCCGAGAGCATTCTCTCGACGCGGATGCTGCCTGCCCGGTGACAAGCCGGCCGCCGATCTGAGGGACAATCGGCCATCACTCCAGCTCTCTGTTTTATCAAGCAACTGTAGCCAACCTGATGATTTCATCTGGTCGGGTGTTGCTCTAGATCGTGATTGGTTTAGATCAAACCAATCACGATCTAGCAACATATTGAAGAAGAGCGCGATTCACGCTTTCCGACCGATTGGCCTCAAGCGATCGCGCTCTAGGTTCCGGACTCATTTGATCCAGAAGGTAATGGCAGCAACGAGGCAAATCCCTGCGATGAAGTTCCTTGCGGTTTTGTCGTATCGGGTTGCCACAGCGCGCCAATCCTTGATGCGGC
>Ga0164296_1001983_pt1 | contig 20931 bp, 16 predicted proteins | sample GEODES057metaG_FD_113533 | JGI IMG/M metagenome (GOLD analysis project Ga0164296, IMG submission 113533) | Dystrophic lake water microbial communities from Trout Bog Lake, Wisconsin, USA - GEODES057 metaG | ecosystem: Environmental > Aquatic > Freshwater > Lake | place: USA: Trout Bog Lake...
ATGCTGGCTGGGCTGCGCCTGCGTGGCCCTCTGAATGGGGTGGTCGAGACTCGGACATCCCTGAGCAACTCGTGTGGTTTGAAGAGATGGTTCGTCATCAAGCGCCAGGCGTGATCAACATCATCGGATGTTCCAACATCGCTCCAGCAATCATGACCTTTGGTACCCAGGAGATGAAGGAGACCTACCTGCGTCCCATGCTGCGCGCCGACAAGATCTGGAGCCAAGGCATGTCGGAACCCAATGCGGGAAGTGACTTGGCCTCACTGCAGACACGAGCAGTGCGCCATGGAGACGTCTTTGTGGTCAACGGCCAAAAGATTTGGAACAGCCTTGGGGTCCATGCTGACCATTGCCAGCTCTACGTTCGCACCGATCCGGATGCCCCAAAACACAAAGGCATCAGTTGTTTTTTGATTGATATGAAAACGCCAGGTATCGAAGTTCGAGGACTGAAAACGATGCAAGGTGAAGTCCCCTTTGCTGAAGTCTTTTTTACCGACGTCGAAATACCCGCTGAAAACATGCTCGGTGAATTGAACCAAGGTTGGAATGTCGCAATGACCACGCTCTCCTATGAGCGAGCCGGCGTCGCCCGATTCCATTTGAGCCTCTCGGATCAACTCGATCGTTTGATTGCCGAAGCAAAAGAATTGAACCGGCCCGAATTACACGATCGCATTCTTCGCGATCGAATCGCCAAGCTCTACTCAGAAATTGCCACGATGCGCTACTCGACCACCCGCGAATTTGAAGCGGTTGGCGCCGGCAAGGAACCTTCGGCGTCCCTCGGCGCAATGTCAAAACTGCTGTGGGCAAAATGTGCTCAGGAACTCGCCGTTTTGGCCATCGACATTTTGGGGATTGGAGCACTCGATGGACCGTGGGGGCGGAACCTCCTCGGTTCGCCTGCAAGTTCAATCGCAGGCGGAACGACCTTCATCAACAAGAACATCCTCTCCGAGCACGGACTCGGGCTGCCTCGTCAATAAGGGCCTCGCGAAAAACACTCTCGCCCTCACCGACCTAGAGCACGGTGAGGGCGAGAGACGGAAGAGTCTTACGAGTTTTCTTGGCGCTTCTTCGAGCGCTCTTCGGACGCCTTGGTGAAGTTGATCACCGACTCCTTATATTCCTCTGACCAGAACAACATGGTGTTTGCCATCCGGTCGATGTTGCGAGCATTGATGCGGTCTCCATCCCAGGCCGCGTCAATCGCCAGAAGGCCGAGACCGACTGCTTCCCTCGAATAGGTCACCAGTTTGCGAGTGAACTCCATGACCTTTTCCATGAAGACGTCATCGGGAAACACTTCGTGCACAAAGCCCATCGCCACCGCTTGGTGTGCACTCGCCTTTTGGTCTGCCACAGCAATCCATCGTGCCCAGTGTGGGCCGACGAGCCGAGTGAAGCGGCTGATGCCGCCAGAACCAGGAATCGTGGCCAACGACGCAATTTCGGGCAAGGCGAAGTACGCGCTCTCTGCGGCGAAGCGGAAGTCCACCGAGGAGGCCATCTCCACCCCGACACCAAGACACGGGCCTTGGGCCGCCAAGATAATTGGCTTTTCAATAGCTTCCATGTTGTCGAAGAGCAGATGGAATTTGCGATAGATCCATCGGATGTTGATCCCTGAGGTACCGCGATCTGCAGGGAGACGAGTGATATCGATTCCTGCAGTGAAGAACCGGCCTTCCGAGGCGATGACGAGCGCACGCAGTTCAGGCTCATCGCCGAGACGCTGCACGACGACTCGGAGACCCTCGGTCACTTCGGGGTTTACCGCCCCGAGCTTGTCTGCTCGTGTGATTGTGAAGATGACAATCCCCTCGGGCGTCTCTTCAACGCGAAAATCTTCAGTTTGTTCAGTCACGGTCATGGGCCTACTTTCGCACGAAATCTTCGTGCGTGCCGGATCAAAAGGGGATGGCAGGGCCTCTGTATGCTCAGAAGCGAAACTCAACTCAGGGAGCGCTCTATGGCACAAGAGACCGGCATGCGGATAGAAGTGGATGGCGGCGTGCGCATCGTCCATCTAGAGCGAGCAGAACGACGAAATGCCATCGACCAAGACACTGCAATCGCACTCACTGATTTTTTTGTCGGTGCAAATTTGGACCCAGAGATCCGAGCCATCGTGCTGACCGGCACGGGGCGCGACTACTGCACCGGGGCCGACGTGGTCTCCTCACCGCAAGCGACGCAACTGTCGCCTCTTGATTACCGCTTCGGAACAGACGCGTTTCGCGCTCTGTTTAAGTCGCTCTGGGAAGTTGAGCGACCGGTAGTGAGCGCCGTCAATGGCACCGTCGCTGGTGCTGGTTGGACCTATGCCCTCATCGCAGATCTTGTTGTCGCCAATCGTGACGCTCGCTGGACACACGTGTTCTCTCGTCGCGGCATGGTTCCCCACGCGGGCGACCCGTATTACCTCCCTCGCATCATTCCTTTTCACCGATTGAATGAGATCGCATTGCTCTCAGAGCAGATGACCTCAGCGGACTTGGAAGCTTGGGGCCTGATGAATCGGGTCGTTGATGCTGAACTCGTCCTTCCCACTGCGCTCGAGCTCGCCCATCGCTTGGCAGAAGGACCCACTCGAACCTTGGGCTTGACGAAGCGGCTCTATCGAAACTCGCTGAGCGTCGATATGGCCACGTCATTTGAACAAGAGCAGGCAGCAACAGCGCTGATTTCCACCACTGATGACCGCAAAGAAGGTGTCGTCTCCTTTGTCGAAGGGCGACCACCACACTTCACTGGTCGCTGAGCATGCCTTGGGGGACATGGCCGGTAGCGGGCGACTACAGCACGCTCGGTGAAATCTTTGACGCTGTTGCGGATCAATTTGGACACATAGAGGCCTATGTCGACGGGGTTGACCGACTCACCTTTGCTGAGTGGCGTCGAGCAGCCGATGCCGTAGCGCAGCACTTTGCGTCCCTTGGCGTCCGACCTGGCGATGTCGTCGGGATTTCACTTCCCCCGTCAATCGCCTATGCCATCGTCACCATGGCAGTCATTCGTTTAGGGGCGATCGCCACTGGCCTCAACACGCGATTGGGCGCTCGCGAGGTGGAAGCTATTTCCTCGTTGTGCGCACCTCGTCTTGTCGTGCACGAGCACGAGCAACCGCCCGCAGGTCTTGCGCAGGGTGTCACGACACTCGATGTCGACGTGATTGAGGCAATCTGGCATGCCGAAGACGTGGTGCTCGCACCTGCTCACGTGGCCAAACCAACAGACCCTGTCGTCATTATCTGGACCTCAGGAACGACAGGTGTTCCCAAAGGCGCATGGTTTGATCATCAAAATCTTGCGTCGATCGCGCGTGCCGCCGGAGTGATCAGCGCACCATTCGATAGAAAGCTTTCTGCCACACCCTTTGCCCATGCCGGCTACATGGGCAAGCTCTGGGACCAACTCATGTGGGTCAACACAATGGTGTTGTGTCCAACACCCTGGAGCGCACTTGACATGGTCCGGCTTGCCCGGAGCGAACACATCACTGTTGCGGGGGGCGCACCTGTGCAATGGGAGAAGTTCTTAGACATTCTCGAATCTGATGGTGGACCACGTCCCTCTCTTCGCGTCGGCGTTGTCGCCACCGCACCCGCTCCACCGCCGTTGATAGAGCGAGTCCGAAACACCTTGGGCTGCACCTTGGTGGTGCGCTATGCCATGACTGAGTCCCCTTCAATTGCCGGCACCGAGGATGACGATGCAGACCTCGTCAAGGCCCGAACCGTAGGGCGCGCTCAAGAAGGCATGCAGATTCGTGTGCTCGACGACATGGAAATGCCCTGCCCGAGTGGCATTGTCGGCAATGTCCAGGTTGCCGGTGGCTGCGTCATGCGTGGCTACTACGGTGCCGAAGAACTCACCCGCTCTGCCTTCACTGACGATGGCTGGCTTCGAACGAACGACACTGGCTTCTTTGATGCCGAAGGCAACCTCGTCCTTGTGGGACGCCGGAGCGAGATGTACATCCGTGGCGGCTACAACGTCTATCCATTGGAAGTTGAAAACGTCTTACTCGAACACTCCGAGGTCGCCGAAGTGGCAGTCCTTGGCCATCGCGCAGACACGATTGGCGAAATTGGCATTTGCTTTGTGACCCCAGCGCATCCAGAAGCGCCGCCGACACACGAAGCGCTGACCTCGTGGGTTCGACAACATCTCGCTGATTACAAAGTTCCAGATGAGATTCGATTCGTCACGGCATTACCGCGAACAAGAATGATGAAAATCGATAAAGAGCAACTGAAAGAACTGCTCGTGGCACAACCTCCAGTTCGTCGGACTCAACCCAAGGAACACACAGATGGATGATTTTGCCCTCAATGCTGGTCTCAGCCCTGAGGAAGCGGACTTCGTGCACGTTGTCGCTCGCTTCGTTGATGAGAAAGTTCTTCCTGCCGCCCCCGATTTAGAACGCACGAATAGTTACCCAGAGACGCTCATCGAAGAGATGAAGCAGCTCGGGATTTTTGGACTTTCCATCCCTGAGCCTTGGGGGGATTTCAAGGTCTCACTTCCTTGTTATGCACTCATCACCGAAGAGCTCGCTCGAGGGTGGATGAGTCTGGCTGGAGCATTTGGCGGCCACTCCGTCGTCTCAAACTTGCTGGTTCGCTTTGGCACCGAAGAGCAGAAGGCTCGCTATTTGCCCTCCATGGCCACGGGAGCACTGCGCGCCACTATGGCGTTAACGGAACCTGACGGTGGTTCAGATCTTCAAGCGCTCCGAACCAACGCAGTCCGCGACGGAGATGACTGGGTCATCAATGGGACAAAGACGTGGATTACAAACTCTCGACAAGCGGATCTCATTGCGCTGCTCGTGAAGACCGATACGGCGATTGAACCTCGACACAAGGGCATCAGCATCTTGTTGGTCGAAAAAGTTGATGGCGTGACCATCTCACGTGATTTGCCAAAACTTGGCTACAAAGGTGTCGAGAGTTGCGAGATTTCATTTGCAGATGCCCGCGTGCCGGCTGACGCAATTCTCGGAGGAGTCGAAGGAAAGGGATTCGCTCAGATGATGAGCGGACTCGAGATCGGGCGCATTCAGGTTGCAGGACGATCCATCGGCGTCGCTCGAGCCGCCTTTCGCGATGCACTCAGGTACGCGCAGCAGCGAGAAAGTTTCGGCGTACCTATTTGGAAGCACCAGTCAATCGGCAATTACTTGGCCGACATGGCCGCAAAGATAACTGCAGCGCGCCTCCTCAATCTTCATGCAGCTCGCCGCTACGACTCAGGTGAGCGAACCGATCTTGAAGCGGGAATGTCGAAATTGTTTGCTTCTGAAATGGCTGCCCAGGTGACCTTGGATGCAATCCGTATTTTTGGAGGCCATGGCTATTCTTCCGAAAATAACGTCGAGCGATACTTTCGAGATGCGCCGCTCATGATCGTGGGAGAAGGTACAAACGAGATTCAGCGCAACGTCATAGCTGCGCAATTAATCCGCCGCGCCGAGACCGGCGAGACTCTGGCAGGATTTGAGTTATGAGTACATTCACGCCAGAAGATCTTTCCCGCCTCGGCTGCTATGTCTTGCCAGGCGGCGTCCCCGATTCCAAGCCAGCAATAGACCAGGCGAGGGCCGCAGAAGCATTGGGGCTGGGTGCAGTTTGGATTGGTGAGCGCTACGACACCAAGGATCTGCCATCGATCGCTGGCGCATTGACCCAAGTCACCTCATCGGTGCGCATTGGTGCTGCGATTACTCACATTGGCCTCCGACACCCCATGGTGCTGGCCTCAATGGGGCAGACCTTGCAGTCATTGTCAGGTGGTCGCTTCCAACTTGGCATTGGCCGCTCTGCCGAATGGCGCTGGAAGGCGTACGGCCAACAATCGCCAACGATTGCGTCCATGTCTGATTCGGCCGACATTCTTCGGCGCCTCTGGGCGGGCGAGACGGTCACCTACAAGGGACCGGCAGGGGACTTTCCTTCGCTCCGACTTCCCCAACGGCCGGTCGATGCCCCACCTCCACTCCTCCTTGCAGCAGTTGGACCGAAAACCATCGCCGCTGCAGGTCGCTCATTTGATGGCGTCATCCTCCACCCCTTTCTCACTCCCGAAGCCGTCCGGAAATCTCGTGACCTTTTAGAGAGCGCGGCAAAGGAAGCAGGTCGCGATCCCGGGACGCTGCGCTGTGTCGCAACAGTCGCCATCGCTCCAGACACCACCGACGAGCAGGCGAAATTGGCGATTCACTCGCGCGCCGCGGGCTACCTCCACGTTGCCGGCCTCGGTGATGCGATTGCCAAAGTGAACGGCTGGAGCGAAGCAGATCTGGCGTCATATCGAGACCAGCCACTTTTGAACGAATTAAACGGGGCCCAAGCTGACAAAGCATTGACCCGGCAACAACTCATCGAATTGTGCGACAAAATGCCCGCCGACTGGATCCCAAGTTCTTCAGCTGCCGGAAGCGCTGCCTTTGTTGCCGGCCGTCTCCGGGACTACCTTGATGCAGGAGCAGACGAGATCCTGATTCATGGCACCTCTGGTGCCGGCTTGGCCCCCTTGGCCAAGGTCTACGCCACGGAGGCCTAAGCCCTATGGGAGCACTCGACGATGCAGATCTTGGTCGCAAACTCGGTACGTGGCTTGCCGAACAACTTGACGTCGATGAAGTTGTCATAGCGAACTTGTCGACGCCAACTGTCGGCCAATCAAATGACACCGTGCTCTTTGACGCGAGCTGGCAACAAGGCGGCAGCGAGCAAAGAGAAGAACTTGTTCTTCGGCGCCAACCCATGGCACGGCAACTGTTTCTTGATGCCGACGTCTTAAGAGAAGCTGCTGTCGTTGATGCACTCGCTTCCTCGGACGTCCCTGTCCCACGCATTCGCTTCAGCGAGGCTGATCCGAGGATTCTGGGTGCGCCGTTCTTTGTCATGGGTCGAATCCACGGCACGGTGCCCGCGGCGAAGCCATCGATTCATGCCGTCGGGTGGCTCCCCACCTTGAGTGTGACTGAGCGACGCCGTCTCTGGGAATCGGCACTGTCCGCTTTCGTCGCAGTCCATGCGGTCGACTGGACGTCCACGCATCGCTTTTTGAGCGAAGGCCATGATCTTTCAATGGCTGGGTACGTCGCTGAACTCGAGCAGTGGTACTCGTGGTCGACCCAGGGTCAGTCCTACCCCACCACCGATGCTGCGCTTGCCTATCTCAAGGCCAACATCCCAGACGACGCCGACGACGAACTCGTGCTGGTCTGGGGTGATCCGCGAGTTGGCAACATTCTCTTCGCCGACGACCTCTCAGTGGCCGCATGTCTCGACTGGGAAAACGCCAGAATTGGTTCTCCGAAGTCTGATCTTGCTCACTGGCTCTTCTTTGACAATTTCGCTACCGACGCTTCCGGCGTACCGCGCCTCGAAGGATTTCCAGATCGCGCAGCAACAATCAAGCGTTATGAGGAACTCTCTGGTCGCCAGATTGGCGATCTGTTCTATTACGACGTCATGGAGACGTTCTGGATTGCGGTCACCCTGATTCGTCAGGCAGATATCTCAGTTGAAAATGGCACCTTGCCCCCTGGTACCGACATGGGTCGGGGAAACGTGGTGACGCAGCTTCTGGCCCGTCTCCTTGATCTTGAGGTGCCGGCCTTGTCGGCTGATTATCTTGCCCACCGGCGCCCCGTCGAAGAGAGCCCCACGAACTCCTGAGGCTCTACTAAGTTCGGTCCGGGCCCCACGGCCTCTCATTTGTAGCGAAGAGTACTAAGTCACCAGGAGGAATCATGGGTCGCCGAGTTGCCATTGCGGGCGTTGCGCTGTCTGACGTCGGACGTGTGGAAGACGCCACGCCCTATGGCTTGATTGCACAGTCCTCCTCGCGCGCGCTCGCCGATGCTGGCCTCAGTGCGAAAGATATTGACGGTTTCGCTTCCACGGGACTCGGTGCGCTCGCCCCGGTAGAGCCAGCGGAATTTCTTGGCATTCGGCCTCGATGGATGGATTCAACCTCAACTGGCGGTGGCGCGTGGGAAATCATGGCAGCCCACGCAGCAGATGCCATTGCCGAAGGCCATGCCGACGTCGTCCTCCTCAGTTACGGCTCGACGTCTCGCTCTGACCTGAAAAAGGGTCTGCGCGCCGCGAACCTCGACTGGGGTTCACGTGGTCCCATGCAGTGGGAAGTCCCCTACGGACACACGCTGATTTCAAAGTACGCCATGGCGGCGCGACGACACATGGCCGAATATGGCACCACCATGGAACAGATGGCCGAAATCGCCGTGTCTGCTCGCTACAACGCAGGATTTAATCCAGAGGCACAAGAACGCGATCCCATCACCGTCGACGAGGTGCAGTCGGGACGAATGATCGCCGACCCATTCACCAAGTTGCACTGTTGCGTGCGCTCGGATGGAGGTGCGGCAGCGATTCTGGTCGCCGAAGACCGCGTGAAAGACATTGCAAAGGACCCCATCTGGATCCTCGGTGCCGGTGAACACGCGAGCCACATGTCCATGAGCCAATGGGAAGACTTCACGACTGGCCCCGCCAAGATTGCCGGCGAACTGGCATTCCGACGGGCAGGATTGACACCTCAAGACATCGACGTGGCCGAACTCTACGACGCCTTCACCTACATGCTGCTTGCTGAGCTTGAAGATTTGGGGTTCTGCGAAAAAGGCGAAGGTGGTGCATTCGTCGAATCTGGTGCACTGCGTTTGGGTGGTTCCCTGCCAACAAACACTGACGGCGGCGGACTTTCCGCTTGTCACCCCGGAATGCGCGGCCTCTTCCTTATTGTCGAAGCCGTTCGGCAACTTCGCCACGAATCAGGGGAACGTCAAGTTCCAAACGCTGAAACTGCATGCGTCAGTGGTACTGGCGGTTGGTTCTGCGCCAACGGCACCATGATTCTCGGGCGATAAGACAACGCCAACGCCCCTGAGAGCTTCTTGCTCGAGGCGCCAGCCTCAGACTGATTCTTATGCTCGGATGGTGTCTTGATGATTACTGTGCTGGCCGGAAATATGTTGCCGTGATGTCGTCAGTCAGCGGACCGAACACCACTTCGACGGCCATGCCCACGCTGAGATCTTCTGCCGCACAGTCGACCATGTTGGTGGCAATGCGAGGCCCCTCTACAAGATCCACAATTGCGGCAATGTAGGGCAGTTTCTCCTTAAACGGAGGAAGGTCATTCATAAACACGGTCGAATAGGTGTAGAGCACACCTTTGCCTGACGTCTCAATCGGCGTCACGTCATCAGACCAGCAAAAGGGGCACACCGGGCGCGGGTAGTGGTGAACTTGTCCGCAGTTTCCACACGATGCGATCAGGAGTTTTCCTTCTTTTGCTCCATCCCAGTAGGCCTGGGTTTCAGCTTCGATCGTGGGCAAGTCGGTTCGTCGTGCTTCAGCCATCCCTCGAGGGTATCGCACCTCGAAGCCACTTTGCCTTGACTACACTCGCCCCGGGGCTACTGCGTAGCCACAACGTTGCAACACACGAGGAGAACAACATGGCAGGCATGCTCGAGGGCAAGGTAGCGATCGTCACAGGCGCGGGACATGGCATTGGCCGAGGACACGCTCTAGAACTCGCTCATCATGGGGCGGCCGTCGTGGTAAACGACTTGGGTAGTTCGGTCAGCGGCGAAGGAAGTGGCCGTGATGCAGATGTTGTCGTTGACCTCATCACGTCGCGAGGCGGCAAGGCAGTGGCTGATTACGGCAACGTCTCAAGCGAAGACGATGTCAACAAGATGTTTGCAACCGCACTCGAGACCTTCGGCAAAGTGGACATCGTGGTGAACAATGCCGGCATCGTGCGCGACAAGGTCATCTGGAACATGGACGCCGCTGACTTCGACCTCGTCATGGCAGTGCACGTTCGCGGCACCTGGCTGTTGTCGAGGGCCGCAGCGAAATATTGGCGCGACACAGCCAAGGCATCTGGGGAAGCATCCGTCTATGGCCGCTTAATCAACACCACCTCGGGTGCTGGACTTTCTGGCAACTTTGGACAGTCCAACTACGCCGCCGCCAAGGCGGCCATCGTCGGCATGACCTTGACCATTTCGCTTGAACTTGCCTCTATTGGTGTCACGGCAAACGTCATCGGGCCTGGTGGACGCACCCGCATCTCTTCGACCATGCCAGGTGCAGAAGCTCCAAAGGAATACGACCCCACTGACGACTCCGAGTTCGATCCATTGGATCCCACCCTGTCAGCGCCAGTTGTTGCATGGCTGGCCAGCCCTGAGGCTGCCTACGTTTCGGGTCAAGTCATTAAGGCTTTTGGCGAGAATATCCAACTCATGGGCGGTTGGCGCCCCGAGGTCACCTTAAACAATGGTGGTCAGAGGTGGGACGCCACCAAACTCGGAAGCCGATTTGCCATTGACGTCTTTAAGACCCGAGCTCCAGGTTTGCGACTGGGCGGTTGAACTAGGAGCTGATCGTTTTCGGGTTGCGTCAAGGCAGATCGATCGATTGAGATTTTGACGCTTTTGGACCACAAGAACGTCAGATCATCACCGACGAGTGCTGTTGATGACGAAAGGTTCACTGGACTCATCAAAAAAGAGCCATCGTCGTAGCATGGGTCATCTGCGCCGAGTTCTAGAACCTTCAGCCTTCGCCAGTGACTCGGCGACGTGTTCCACCCAGAAGAAGGCCACCACTCAGAAGCAGAACGGCCGAGGCAGAGAGCAGCAATGCAGTGTTGCTGCCTGTGGCCGCCAAGACAGCGGGACTCGTGGGCGTCGCTGTCGCTGAATTTGTCGATGGTGCACCAGTCCCAACGCTGTTCGTCGCAGCCACACGGAAGAGATACCCGGTGCCATTCATTAGTCCCGTCACTGTGCAACTTGTGTTTGTGCCTGAGCACATAGATGCCGATAGCCACGAAGCTCCACCGTTCGTTGAGTATTGAACGCTGTAGTCAGTAATCGGAGTGCCACCGTCAGAGTTCGGTGCAGTCCAACTCACGACTACCTGGCCATGACCCGCAGTCACCACCACATTGGTTGGTGCTCCTGGAACAGTCAATGGCGCAGTGACTTTCTCGATCACATTATTGACGGAGTCACCGATATAGAGGCTGCCGGAGGAATCAATGGCTACACCAACAGGATTGTCCAGATCGGAGCTGGTGGCCAGACCGGCCGATGGTGCACCAGCTGTTCCAGTGCCAGCAAAGAACGACAGTTGGCCATCAGGTGTCACTTTTTCGACGAGGTTGTTTGCGCAATCAGCTATGTAGACATTTCCTGCAGAATCGACCGCAACACCAGCGGGAAAGTAGAGATCGGAACTCGTTGCAAGTCCCGTTGAAGGGGCACCGGGGGTCCCCGTGCCGGCAATGATCGACAACTGGCCTGCAGAAGTAACTTTCTCAACCAATTGGTTGTATTCATCTGCGATGTAAACGTCGTCCGATGAGTCAACCGCCACGCCAAATGGAGGAAACAAATTTGAACTCGTTGCAAGCCCCGCTGAAGGGGCCCCGGCTGTCCCCGTGCCGGCAATAATCGACAACTGGCCCATAGGCGTGACTTTCACAATCATGTTGTCACCAAAGACGGCAACGTAAACGTTGCCCGAGGCGTCAACCGCGACCCCAGACGGATTGCAGAGGTCTGCATTAGTGGCTGTCCCTGCTGCAGGAAGTGCGCCACACGTGCCGGTGCCTGCGAAAATTGACAACTGGCCCATAGGCGTGACTTTCTCGATGACGTTGTTCCCAGAGTCCGCTATGTAGACGTTCCCCGAGGAGTCAACGGCCACACCTTCAGGACTATCCAACTCCGTGGCCGTAGCAGTGCCTTCTGCGACAACTCCTTGCGTTCCGTTGCCGGCAATGACCGACAGCTGGCCCGCAGAAGTGACTTTCTCTACGACGTTGTTGCCGTAATCGGCAATGTAGAGGTTTCCTGAGGAGTCAATGGCCACTCCGTAAGGCAAAGCGAGATCCGAATTCGTGGCCGAACCGGCAGCGGGCGGCCCATACGTTCCGGATCCTGCAACGATTGACAACATGCCAGAAGTGGTAGTCGCCGATACGGTTCCTGCAAAGACTGCGGTGACGACGAGAACCATAAAAGAAACCACAGCAGCAAAAGACTTCAACCCTTTTTTGGGGTTTTGCGAAACATGCATAACGCGAACCTCTCTCACCAAAGAATGGCGGCAACAGAAATTAATTTCTTTAATCTAGTAGGGGCTCCTCTGACAGGTAGGTCTGAGCAGCGAATGAAATGTCATCACAGTCCCTTCCTACAGAGTCCTCGTTTCTAAGACGTGAGGAGATGACGCAAGTCCACGTCACCCGCGGACAGGCGTTTCGGCGTCGCTTCCGATGTCTCCGCTGCTCTGTCTCCTATGCGTCAAGCGAAGAACGCCCAAGGTCCCGAGAACGAGACCTGCAAGTAGTAGCAAGAGTGCAACGATCAGCGGGACCTTTGAGGCGTGACCGGTGCCGACCGCGCCCGTCAAGGTAATCGCCGAAGGATGAAGTGGGTCTGCGGTGACCGAAATCACCGTGCCGGGATCATGGTAGGAACTCAGAGCTTGTACCACTGAGGAATAGTGCGACGCGTCAATTTTGTAGGTCGCGGTGCAGGTGTAACCAGCGCCATTGCTACCGCTTCCTCCCAAGTTGCCGACGCAGTTGGTCACCGTCGCCTCGACTCGAATACCAGAGGTGGCAATTCGCTTTGCTGCACTATTGGCAGACTGCCCGCCAAGAAAGACGACAACTGCAATGACGACAAGCAACACTCCTGCGATCAATGCAATCCATGGGGTTGCCTTGGTGAGGTCACCGGCAGCTGCTGGTCCACGGAGCCCAGAATTTTCATGAGTGGACGTTGTTGAGGGTGGTGCACCGTCTGCCATTGCCCCTCATCGTATAGCCCTTCCTTCGTTTCCTAGTTCTCGCGATGACTTCAAACGCTGGGCGCTCAGCGCGGCTCAAAATGATCGAAGGGCTCTAGGCCGCGTCCTCGGGACCCAAGTGGTCGAAGACGCGCCACATCGCTGCATAACGGCCGCCAGCTTGGAGCAACTCGTTGTGGCTCCCAATTTCCTCCACCTTGCCCGCATGGATGACCGCTATGCGATCGGCTGCCCGTGCCGTTTGCAAGCGGTGTGCAATAACCACCGTCGTCCTACCCGAAGAAACCTCCTGCATGGCCTTCGTCACTTTGGCCTCACTGAGTAAATCGAGATTCGACGTCGCCTCATCGAGGAGAAGAATTGCAGGATTGACGAGTTGCGCTCGAGCGAGAGCTAAGAGTTGACGTTGTCCTGAAGAGAGCGAGCGTCCTCGTTCGGTGAGCTCGTGGTTGTAACCGCCTTGCAATTTTGCAATGAAGTCATGTGCCCCAACAGCTCGAGCCGCTGCTTCGATATCTGCGTCTGTGGCATCTTGTCGGCCGTAGGCGATGTTGTCGCGTATCGAACCTGAGAAGAGAAACGCCTCTTGGGGGACATATCCCAAGTGACGTCGATAGCCGTGCAACTGCAACGACCGAAGATCAGTTCCGTCGACGTCAACCGAGCCGCTTTGAGGATCATAAAACCGAGCGAGCAATTTCATCACTGTCGATTTTCCTGCGCCTGTTTCACCAACGAGCGCAATCGTCTCCCCTGCTCGAATCTCAAGGTCAAGGTCCCGCAATGCTTCAGGGGCTTTCCTTCTTTGCTCCTGCTCTCCAAGGAGCAGTTGTGGATCAGAGGGGCCTCGAACCGGTGCGTTGAGCGTCACGCCAGGTCGAGCCGACACTGTCGGATAACTGAAGTGCACGTTGACCAACTGCAATGCCCCGCTGATTTCTCCAGGATCTTTGGCGTCAACTGCTTCGGGAGTCAAACTGTCAAGCTCCATGAGCTCTCCAATTCGTCGAACTGACACTCTCGTCTGCTGCCACGCATCAAAGACCTGCGAGAGTTGCTGAATCGGCGAGAAGAACATGTCAACGTACAAAATGAAGGCGATGAGCGCACCAGTGGTGAGTTTTCCTTCGCTGATCAGACGCGCTCCAACGCCGAGAACAATGATGTCGGCAAGTCCAGAAAGGAACTGGACGAAAGGAAAGTAGATCGACACCAGACGCTGTGCCGCAATTCGTGATGCAAGGTAGTCCTTGCCCAAGGAGTGAAAGCGGGCAATGGTTGCCTTCGTATGCACGAAGGCTTGGGATTCTCGGACTCCTGACAGGCTCTCTTGAAAATCGGCGTTGACAATGGCAATTCGTTCACGTGACAACTCATAGAGACGGGCAGCGCGAGACCGAAACAGGCTTGTGGCAAACGCCAATGGCACCACAACCGACAAGGTGCACAATCCAAGGAATGGATTAATGAAGATCAGGGCAACGCCGACGCCAAGAAAGGTGGCGACCGCAACCAACGCCGCGAGGAGACCATTTTCAATCAGAGACTCAAATTGGTCGACGTCAGTGGTCATCCTGGTCATGATGCGACCGGCCATTTCGCGTTCGTAATAGTCGAGGCTGAGACGCTGGAGCTGTGCCCAAATTCGAATTCGAAGCAGCAGCATCAGTTGCTGCGCGGTGCGACCCATGAGAAAGGTCTCGCCGATCTGGTCAAAGAGGTCAAGCAGAGTAATAACGAGAAAGGCACCTGCTGCGACAAACAGCGCTGCTTGAGATCCCGCTTCAACTCCCTTGTTGATGCCAGTCTGCACGAGGATAGGACCAGCGAGATTGGCCAAGGCGTCGATGATCACCGCAATCAGACCGATGAGGAGAGGCCGTCGGAATTCACCAAGGATTTTGCCGAGGGAGAACGACGTTTTCTTTGAAGCCTCCTTTTCGAGATCCACAGTGAAGTGATCAGTCGCTGGCCGCAACGCCGCCACCTGCTCGAGAAGCTCCGGGGTTGGGGCAAGGTTCATCCGCCAGCCGCCGCCACCCATGCGCCCACCGCCGCCTCCGAGGCCGCCGCCAATGCTTGGCGCCCCAAAACTGGGCGTCGCTGTCGGCCCAGATCCACCCGGCGAACCCCACGCTGACGCAGTCGTCGTGGCTTGACTCGCGCTCATGGTCGCAAGAGTTTCGATGCTGTCGCCTATCTTTTCCGCATCTTCTTCTTCAAGGCCTGTCAGCAGGGTGCGATAGAGCGGACTCGAGACCATCAATTCATCGTGCGTGCCTTCCTCAACGATGCGACCTCGATCAAGCACCACGATGCGATCGGCGAGGTGCAAGGTCGAACGGCGATGGGCAATCAACAGTGTGCTTCGACCAGCAAGAACTGTGCGCAGTGCTTGGTGTATGTCTTCCTCAATCCGAGCATCTACAGCGCTTGTTGCGTCATCGAGAACAAGAATCGCGGGGTCGCACAGAATGGCGCGCGCCAACGCCACTCGTTGCCGCTGGCCACCCGAAAGAGAAAGACCGCGTTCGCCAACGACTGTGTCGTAGCCGCGAGGAAGCGCTTCGATGAAGTCATGAGCTGCTGCTGCCTTCGCCGCAGCAATGATTTCCTCTTCGGAGGCATCGGGTCGACCGTAGGCAATGTTGGAACGAATCGATTCGGAGAAGAGAAAACTCTCTTCAAAGACCATTCCAACGTGGCTCCGAAGCGAATGAAGCGTTGCTTCCTTGAGATCCACCCCATCAATGGCGACTGATCCGCTTGTGGGATCGTAGAAACGATCAAGCAACATGGCCAAGGTAGATTTTCCCGATCCACTCGGACCTACGACGGCGACTCGCTCCCCTGCGCCAATCACGAGGTCGATTCCCCGGAGAATATCGTGTCCCTCGCTATAGGAGAAGTGAACGTCAGTAAAGGTGATGTCGCCCGCAATGTTCCCTAGGGGCAGAGCATCGGGGGAATCAGTAATCGCTGGCGGGAGATCCAAAAGTTGGAAAATCCGCTCAAGACCTGCGCGCGCTTGTTGCCCAATGGTGAGGACGCCAGCCAATTGCCTCGCAGGGGCCATTAACTGGGAGACGTAGGTCGAAAACGCCAAAAAAGTTCCGAGGGAGATCTTGTGGTGGAGGGCAAGAAAACCGCCCAGGGCGAGAATTGCAACTTGAGCCAGCGTCGGTATTGCCTCGAGGAGTGGCTGGTAACGAGCTTGGAGCCGCACGGCACGCATCTGTGAGGCGTAGAGCTTTTGGCTCTGGCCGGCCAGGCGCTGGAGTTCACGCTCTTCCTGGCCAAACGCTTTGACGACGCGCACGCCATTGATGTCTTCATCGACGATTTGAACGACGTCACCCTCTTTTTGCTGCCCATCCCAGGTTGCAGGAAAGATTCGCTTTCTCATGCGGTAGGAAACGATCAGCAGGCTTGGTGCCACGACGATGCTCACGATGGCGAGCAATGGCGACAAATAGATCATGACGCCCAACGACAGAACCATTAACAGCAAGTTCGAACCCATCATGGGCATGAACGCGAGGAGTCCTTGGACCAGCGCGGAATCAGAGTTTGCCCGCGACACCAATTGGCCCGTTGGCATTCGATCAAGATTCGTGAAGTCCATCACCTGCAAATGGTCATGCATGGCATTGCGAAGGTCGTACTGGACTTCTAAGGCAACACGACCACCTCGATAGCGGCGCAGATAGGCAAAAAGAAACGTTGCACCGGTGAGCGCGAAGATAAGGAGCAGCCACGGCCAAAGTGCGGACGTCTTCGTGACAATGACTCCATCAACAATTTGTCTTGCAACAAGAGGAATCGCTGTTTGCGTCAACGCACCAGCGAGCGCCGCACCAAGTGCGAGGAAGACGTCGAGGCGATGAAGCATGAGATAACCCCACAGCCGGCGGAGCCATCCCTTCTCTGCTGTTTTCTCGGTAGTCATGTTTTGCCAGGCACATTCTCAAAGATGAAGATCCTTCGAGCCTAAAACCAATTGAGCCTCCTTCGAGCCTCAGGGACAAGTCACAGGGGCGCTCATGACGTCGGAAACATCGACAATTCGGAGGGCGGTGGGCCCTTGCTAGATTTTCTCGATGCCCATTTCGGATCTTTTTGTTTCACGCCATCACCAAGATTCGTCTGGCCCACCCATCGTCTTGGTCCACGGAGCTCCCGACCGCAGCAAAAACTATGAACGAGTTGTTCAGCTTTTGCATGATCTCCCCGTCACGACCTATGACCGGCGAGGTTATGGACGCTCGATTGCTGCGGGTGCCTCTGGTGGCGGTTTTGACGTCCACGCCGCTGATTTGATCGAACTCCTTGACGGAACACCCTCAATAGTTGTGGGACAAAGTGCCGGAGGGGCAATACTGCTCAAGGCCTCGACAATGGCGCCGGAGTTATTTTTAGCAATCGGCACCTGGGAAGCGCCGATGACGCCCTGGGACTGGTGGCCCGCAGACTTCAAAGAACAAACTGCCTACTGGGCGGCGGCAACCGATACTGAAAAACTCGGTGAAGCGGTCAATCGTCACTTACTTGGTGACGAAGTCTTTGACAGACTTTCTGAGTCAACAAAGTCCATGCTTCGAGCCGAAGGAGCAGCGTTCCGGGCCGACATGGCTTCTCAAGCCGAGCCGTTCTTTGAACTCAGCGATCTCGTCGTGCCTCGCATTATGGCCGGTGGTGATTCAGCGCCTCCTGATTCCAGCCTCTTTGGTTTAACTGAACTTTGCGCGGAACGAACTGGCTCGAACTTCCTCATGATCGAAGGAGCGAGCCACACGGCGTTTCTCGCACAGCCCGAGGCATGGGCCCACCTCGTTCGAGAAACGATCAAGTTGGCAACATTTCGGAGCGAAGTGGGTGCTTTCGAGAGCGAGAGCTCTGAGTGACTCCCTCCGAGCGGCACACCTCTGGTGAGAGAGAGTCTCTTCTTTAACTCAGCAGCGGACTCAAGATTCTTTGGTAGAACTCTCTTCTTCTTCATCCCCTGCTGTGCACTTTGGCGACGACAACAAAGGGAGCCAAGGACTAACTCTGCGTGATGAAATGGATTATGACTGAATCGCTTTCAAATCTGCACCCCGCACTCCGTCAGTGCTGGCATCCGTTGCTTCGAAGCAGTGAAGTGACGTCGCAACCCCAGCGAAGTGTCCTTCTCGGTACCGCCTACGTCATCTGGAGGGATCACACAGGCTCTGTCTGTGGTTTTGAGGATCGATGCCCTCACCGTCTCGCCCCACTCTCCCTTGGTGCATGTGAGGACAACACACTGACCTGCGCGTATCACGGTTGGAAATTCGACTCGTCTGGACGTTGCATTGAAATCCCGGCTCTTGGGCCTCATGCAACCCTGCCTCCTCGAGCTCAGCTGACACAGCCTTTTGGAGTAAGCGAGTCTCACGGCATGGTGTTTCTTGCTCCTGAAGAACCGCTGGCACCACTTCCTTCCATGGAAGAGGCGCTGAACGAGGACTTCATGGTCGGCGATCTCCCAGTGCTGCGTGTTCGCGGTTGCGCAGCGCTCTATGCAGACAATTTTCTCGACATGGCCCATTTCCCCTTCGTGCATGCCGGCACTTTTGGCGCCGAGGAAGCCGCTGAGGTGGAACGCTATGAAGTTGTACGTGACGGGTTTGCGACTCGAGTCAGTTTCGAACATGACTTCGCCAATAGAGAGGATCCCGGCGTTGAGCAAGGAATCCGACCGTTGCTCCAACGACGACGTCTCACCTATCGCTACGACGCTCCATTCCACCTGGCGCTCCGAATCGATTTTCTCAACACGGGCGGAACAAACACCATTGGTTTCTACCTCTGCCCTGAAGATGAATCTACGGTCAGGATCTACTCCACGCTCTATCGAAATGACCTTGATGGAGACGAGTCACGAATGAAGGATGCCATCGAGTTCGAAATGGCCGTCATCGAAGAGGACCTGCGCATTCAGACCGCTTATGAAAAGTTGGAAATTCCTCTTGATGTCAACGCTGAGGTGCACACCCGTGCAGACAAATCAACTCTGGAGTTCAGGCGGATTCTCAGAGACCTCGTACAGGCAGCAGTCACGAGATGAGAGTCTCCATCAAACCCAGTGCGATTCAGAGTGCCTCTACGAGGAATATTTAGATTCCGTGTCGATTCCGAGCACCGTCTTGGATCTTTTCGAAGCAACTTTGGTAGATGAGTGGAAGAAAAGCAAGATCTCAGAACTTCGGGTCTTGGAGGGCGCCATGAAAAGTCTTCAAACGGTTGAGCAGCGCCTTCAAAAACTGACTGATAGTTATCTTGATGGGAAAGTCGACCAGGAATTCTTCACTGAACAGCGAATTCGTCTAGAGACTGAGATTCAAAATCTAAGAAGCCGCTGTGAAGGTAGTTCATTAAGCGAAGAATCCCTTCGAAAAGCGATTGAGCAAGGGAAAGCCCTCTTTACGGATATGCGTTCAACTTGGAACCGCATAAAGCGTGAGGTAAAGCCTGCTTTCGTCCAAGCACTAAACCCTGCAGGACTAGTTTCCAATGGCAAGTCACTTGGAACCGTTGAAACACCTTGGTTCCAAAGGTTTCTACCACCTTCCGAAGAACGTGTCCTTCGTTTGGCAGTCCCAACGGGATTCGAACCCGTGTCTTCACCTTGAGAGGGTGATGTCCTAGGCCTCTAGACGATGGGACCCTAGTAGCGCCGTTTCTGGACGCCTTGCTCGGGGGGGAGGACTCGAACCTCCAACATACGGATTCAGAGTCCGTTGTTCTGCCAATTGAACTACCCCCGAAGGTGGAAAGGAAATCATAACCGAACCTGAACGCCTTCCACGGTGGGCTCTAGGTCCCAGGGTGTGAAGCGCTTGAAAGGGTGCCGTAGCCCACGATTCGTCCTGCGGCTACCGCAATTGTTTCTTTTGCGTAATACGGCAGCGCTCCCCAACCTGAAATTGGAGAAGTTGTCGAGGGGTCGGGCGAAGGTGAAAACCCGAATGTCGAGGCGACGCCCATGGCTCGCATCTCATGAAATGGATCTGTCACGACAAGGACCGTTTTGACTCCTCTTGCCTTCAAGGGAGGAGCGACTGTTTGGACGTTCTCGTAGGTGTCTGAACCACCACCAATGACGATCCGATCTGCGGGTACACCATGCGAGATGAGATAGGTCGCCGAGACCCCTGCTTCTGTATAGAGATCACCAGCTTGCTTGCTCCCTGTCACTGCGACAATCGGTGCCCGACCAGCGTCATAGAGCGCTAAGGCCTCTGTTAACCGTCCCTGTAAGTCAGGCGATGGCGTCCCGTCATACTCTGCTGAACCAAAGACAAGGATTGCATCTGCATGGTTTGCAGAATGTTCTCGGCCAGTCAAAACAATCTGCCCTGCCGTCACGAGGAGATACGCAAGGACGGCAGCAAGCAGCAGCGCGCTGATCTTCAGAGCGAGTTTGATAGGGAACAGCATCAGCCCTTGGCGAGCATCATCGCATGAGCGAGACGGCGAAGCACCTCGTCTCGGCCGAGCGCCACGAGAGATTCGAATAACGGCGGGCCAACACTCCGACCCGTGACGGCGACCCGTACCGGGGCTTGCGTGATGCGCAATTTGAATCCAAGCGCTTCACCAAATGCCTGCGTCTCTGCGTGCAGCGTTTCTGCGGTGAAGTCACACGTGGCAAACACGTCAGAGGCTTTCTCAAGGATTGCTCGGGCTCGTTCATCATTCACGATGACTTTTGTCAGAGCAGCTTCATCAAACACTGGTTGTTCCAAAAAGAGGAAATCGACCATGCTTGGGACTTCAGATAGAACGGTGATCCGCTCCTGAATTAATGGAGCCATATCCAAAAACACGTCCTCACGAAAGCGCTCCGGTGACCACGGCGCTTCGTAGCCCTCGGGCGACCAGGTTGCTTTCTCTGGCTGGACCCATGGTCGTACCGATTCAACGAACGCTTCAGGGCTCAACGCTCTGATGTATTCCGCATTGATGTGGGTCATCTTTGCTACGTCAAAAAACGCCGGAGCGTGGTGTACTTCGTCAA
>Ga0164296_1001984_pt1 | contig 20906 bp, 20 predicted proteins | sample GEODES057metaG_FD_113533 | JGI IMG/M metagenome (GOLD analysis project Ga0164296, IMG submission 113533) | Dystrophic lake water microbial communities from Trout Bog Lake, Wisconsin, USA - GEODES057 metaG | ecosystem: Environmental > Aquatic > Freshwater > Lake | place: USA: Trout Bog Lake...
ACCGTTGCGTTGGCGCCGGTCTGTTTTACGGCGTCTTCGACGGTGTCAAAAACCGGCCAGCCCTCGTGCGTGGTGCCGCCCTTGCCCGGCGTAACGCCGCCAACCACTTTGGTTCCATATTCGGCGCAACCCTTGGCGTGGAAAGTTCCTTCGCGTCCGGTGATGCCCTGAACGATGAGTCGCGTGTTCTTATCTACCAATACTGACATGTCTATTTCCCGCCTTTCGCAGCAGCGACAGCCAAATCTGCCGCATCCTTCATCGTTGCGCCCACTTCAAACTTCAGTCCGCTCTCGGCCAGAATCTTGCGGCCTTCCTCAACGTTGGTGCCTTCCAGACGCAGCACAATCGGCAGCGTCACGTTCAGCTTCTTCGCCGCAGCCACCACCGCAGTCGCCAACACGTCCACGCGCAGAATGCCGCCGAAAATGTTGATGAAGATGGCCTTCACATTTTTGTCGGAGAGAAGAATTTCAAAGGCATTCTCAATCTGCTGCTGATTGGCGCCGCCGCCCACATCCAAAAAGTTTGCCGCACTGCCGCCGGCATATTGGATGATGTCCATCGTCGCCATCGCCAGGCCCGCGCCGTTCACCATGCAGGCGATGTTGCCGTCCAGCTTGATGTAGTTCAGCGAGTATTTCGACGCTTCCACTTCCAGCGGATCTTCTTCAGCCACGTCGCGCAATTCCTTCAGGTCCTTGTGGCGGAACATTGCGTTGTCGTCGAAATTAATCTTGCAGTCCAGCGCAAACAGCTTGCCGTCCTTCGTGGTGATGAACGGGTTGATCTCAAACAGCGAAGCATCCGTCTCCACAAATGCCTTGTAGAGTCCCGACATGAACTTCACCGCTTCGCCAATCTGCTCCGGCTTCAGGCCCAGTTTGAAGGCGAGCTTGCGTGCCTGATACGCCTGAAAGCCGACGGCCGGATCAATGTATTCCTTGTAAATTGCGTCGGGCGTCTTCGCGGCGACTTCTTCAATTTCCATGCCACCGGCCTGCGACGCCATGAAAACCAGGCGGCCAGCTGCACGGTCCAGCACGATGCCCAGGTACAGTTCGCGGTCAATGGCCGAGGCTTCTTCCACCAGCAAGCGCTGCACTTTTTGCCCGTGCGGCCCGGTCTGGTGCGTCACCAACTGCATGCCCAAAATGTCTTTGGAGTACTTCGCAGCATCGGCCAGCGTCTTGGCCACTTTTACGCCGCCGCCCTTGCCGCGGCCGCCTGCGTGGATCTGCGCCTTGATGACGACGCCGTTCGCGCCCGCATCAAACAATGCCTTGGCGGCTGTATCGGCCCCGTCCAGCGTGGTGGCCATCTCTCCCTGCGGCACGGGCACGCCGTACTTCCGCAGGATTTCCTTCGCCTGATACTCGTGAATTTTCATGGTTGTCCGGTTGCTCAGTTTCTATGGGTGATTGGGTTGCTGTCGATTCGTCGCGCCTTCAGTGCCGCAAAAGCTATGGTATCGGAGTCAAGCAACATTGGACAAATCGCCCCCACTCCTCCCTTTCAAAAGCATTGGCGGCAGCCACTCCCTGTGGTTAACTCAACTCATGAAGCTGCTCCTACTCAGCCTTGCCGTCTGCCTTGTCGCCACTCTCGCCGCGTTGCCCGCGTTTGCCGATAAGCCCCGGCCGCCGCTCAGCCAATCCACGCAGATAATCGTCGTCACCACGACGGACTGGAACGCCGTCCCCGGCACGCTGCAGCGCTATGAACGCACTTCCACCAGCAAACCGTGGAAACCCGTCGGCGATGCGATACAAATCGTCGTCGGCAAGACCGGCCTCGCTTGGGGACTCGGCATCACGCCCAGCGTTGATGTGCCTGCCGACGCTCCCATCAAAAAAGAAGGCGACGGCAAATCCCCCGCTGGAATTTTCCCCCTGACCTCCACCTTCGGCTACGCCACACAACCGCCCGTTGGTTGGAAGATGCCTTACACCTACCTGAGCCCGACGGTGGAATGTGTGGACGACCCGCACTCGCGTTTCTACAACCAGATTGTCGATCGCGCGTACATCACCAGCTCCGGCGGCAGCTTCGACTGGAACAGCTCCGAGCAGATGCGCCGCAACGACGCGCTCTACACCTGGGGGGCCTTCGTCGCGCACAACTCCGGCCCCGCCACGCCCGGCGCCGGCTCCTGCATCTTCCTCCACATCTGGAGAGATGCGACCAACGGCACCGTGGGCTGCACAGCCATGCAGCAGCCGAATGTTGAAACCGTGCTCGGCTGGCTGGACCCCGACAAAAAGCCGCTGCTCGTGCAAATGCCGATGGCGCAATATCGCAAATATGCAGATCGCTGGAAACTGCCGGCGCTGCCTCCCGCATCCGCCGCCGCACGATAAACTAAACCGCATGGCCATCACTCCCTTCGCCGCCACGCTCAAACGCATCGCAGAGGACCGCGCCGTGCTCTCGCAGGCCGAAGCGCACGCGCTGATGCTGCAGTTGCTTGCCGGCGAGGCCACCGAATTTGAAATCGCGTCGCTGCTCACCGCGCTGGCCATTCGCGGCGAGTCTGCGCCGGAAGTTGCCGGATTTGCGCGGGCCATGCGCGAATCCGCCACGCCCGTCCCGCTCAACGCTGAAGAACAATCGCGACTCGTAGACACCTGCGGCACCGGCGGCGTTCGCGGCAACATTAATGAAGGCCGCGGCACCTTCAACATCTCCACCGCCTCCGCACTGATTGCAGCGGCTGCGGGAGTTCCCGTCGCCAAACACGGCAACCGCGGCATCACATCGCGTTGCGGCTCGGCTGATGTTCTCGAAGTCCTCGGCGTGCCGGTTTCGCTCGCTGCTGAACGCGCCGCCGATTGCCTGCGCCAGACCGGCTTTCTTTTTCTCCACGCGCCGCAGATGCATCCCGCCATGAAGCGTGTGCAGCCGGTGCGCAAATCGCTTCCCTTCCGCACCGTGTTTAATTTTCTCGGCCCTATGACCAACCCCGCCGGTGCGCGCCGCCAGGTGATGGGCGTCTACGCGCCGCAACTGGTGCCGCTGGCCGCACAGGCTCTCGCGCTGCTCGGTGCCACCCATGCCTTCGTCGTTCACGGCGCGCTGGCCGGTACGGAAAACGGTCAGGATGAGCTCGCCCTCTGCGGCCCCAGCATGGTGGCCGAAGTGCGCGACGGCATCGTGCATGAGCGTTCGCTCACGCCGGAATCGCTCGGCCTCACCCGCGCCCCGCTCTCCGCACTGGCCGGTGGAGACGCAGCGGAAAACGCCGCCATCCTGCGCAGCATCTTCGCTGGCGAACCGGGCCCGCGCCGCGATGCCGTCCTGCTGAATTCCGCCGCCGCTCTGGTCGCCGGTTCCGCCGCCGCCACGCTCGAAGATGGCATCACCCTCGCCGCCAAAACAATCGACTCCGGCGCAGTGATTACTCTGCTCGAAAAGTTGTCGAAATTTTCTTAGCCGCACGATGGCGTATATTTTTTACGGAAGCATGCTGCAGCGGGTAAACTCTGCGGCGGGAGAAAATCAGTCATGCCACACCCACCCAACCGCGAGTTGAAGCTGCCCCCTGAAGCGGAAAACAAATATCGCCAGTGGCTCACGCACCTCAACGACGAATTCACGCGCCACTCCAGCTACGACCTGCGCTCGGAAATTGTTCGCGACGCGCTCTTCCAGATTTATCTCGGCCGCCCGCACGGCGGTCGCTCCAGCGCCACGCTCACCACGGAACTGCCGCTGCTCGTCGTCGCAGAAAGTTTCGACGCGCGCAACGTCACCCTGCCGGCGGAGCATTACGGCGAAGTGGACACGGCCCTCTTTTACCCGCGCAAACCGCTGCTCTATTTCTGGCAGATGTTTGACAATTCCTCGCTCGGCCTCAACCACTGGCTCGGCGTGCACTTCCGCAGCATGTTGGCGCGCCACATCTTCCACCACACGGGAAAAAATATTCGCTTCCACCGCAACGTCATCCTCACCTTCGGCTACAACCTGACGGTGGAGGACGGCGTGCGCGTCTTTGAAAATGTTCGCATCGACGACCGCAACGGCCCCATGACGTTGACTGCAGGCACAGAGCTGCGCGAGTCCATCTTCAGCGAATAATTTTTCGTGGAAATTTAAATCTGCGTGTAGATGTCGCGGAAGTCATAGCAGCCGGTGCGGCCCTGCAGCCACTCCGCCGCGCGCACGGCACCCTCGGCAAATCCCCGCCGATTGAACGCCTCGTGTGTAATCACAATGCGGTCCGCCGCGCTCTTCGCTTCCACCACATGCAGCCCGCTGGCATCGCCCACACGGTGCGACGCAATCTCCAACCCAGCCGTCGCCGCATCGCCTTTTTCCAACGACTGCTGCAGACTAATCGCCGTGCCCGACGGCGCATCCAGCTTGCTGGTGTGATGCGTCTCTTCAATGGAAAATTTGTAGCCCTTGCCTTTGAGTGCCTTCGCCAGTTGCTCGGCCAGTTGCAGAGTCACCTGCACGCCCAGCGAATAATTTGTGCCGTAGAGCAGGCCCGCCTGTTTGCGTTCGGCCAAACCGCGCATCTCCGGCAACTGCGCATACCAGCCGGTGGTGCCAATCACCATGCGTGCGCCGGTGGCCAGGCAGGCGCGCATGTTGCCCACCACAGCTTCGGGAGTCGTAAAGTCAATCACCACATCCACGCCCGCCAGCATCGGCGGCGTCAACGCGGCGGCATTCGCGTTCTCTGCCACATCCAGCGTGTGAACGCTATGTCCGCGCTCGGCGGCAACTTCGGCCACCAGCTTTCCGGTCTTTCCCTGTCCCAGGACAAGTACTCGCATCGCATTCTCCTCGCGTGCCGGTTTTTATTTCGCTGCGGTTTGCAACTTCGCCGTGGTGTCAAAAACTTCCGGATCGGCGTCGGCAAAAAATACCTTGTGCAGCGATCGCACCGCTTCGTCGGCGTCGGCCTCTTCAATCATGAAGCTCATGTTGATTTCACTCGCGCCCTGCGAAATCATGCGCACGTTAATGTGCCGCACCGCGTTGAAGACCTGCGCCGCCATGCCATGATGTCCGCGAATGTCTTCGCCCACCAGGCAGATGAGCGCCTTCTTGCCTTCGTATTTCACTTCGGCAATCTCGCTCAGGTCCGCGCATATCTGCGGCAGGTGTTCACTCGAATCCACCGTGACCGAGATGCTCACCTCGCTGGTCGAAACCATGTCGATGACCACCTTGTGCTTGTCGAAAATATCAAACACGGCCTTCATGTAGCCGTGCGACATCAACATGCCGGTGGAAACAATGTCGATGATGGTCAGCTTCTTTTTCGCCGCGATGCACTTGAACGGGCTGCGCGAGTGCGGCGCTTCGGCAATAATTTTCGTGCCTTCATTTTCCGCGTTGCGCGAATTCAACACGTAGACGGGAATGTTTTTCTGCACCGCCGGCAGAATCGTCGCCGGGTGCAGAACCTTCGCTCCAAAGTAGGCCAGCTCGGCCGCTTCTTCAAAGCTGATGCACTTCACCCGCAACGCATCGGGGCAGATGCGCGGGTCCGTGGTCATAATTCCGTTCACGTCGGTCCAGATTTCAATTGCACCGGCATGCAGACCGCCGCCCACCAGCGCCGCGGTGTAGTCGCTGCCGCCGCGTCCCAATGTGCTGGTCACGCCCGCCGTGGTGGAGGCGATGAAGCCGCCCATCACCGGCGTCTGGTGTTTCTTCACCAGCGGCAACACATGCTCGCGCATCCGCTCTTCAATCAGCTTCGGCTGCGGTACGGCCTTGCCGTGCTGGTCGTCGGTGATGATGCACTTGCGCGCGTCCACATGCACGCCGTCCAGGCCGCGTTGCGTCACATACTCCGCAATGATTTTGCTGGAAAGCCGTTCGCCGAAACTCACCACCAGGTCGCTCGTGCGTAGCGTGATTTCTTCCACCGCCGCAATGCCGCGCAGCAGTTCATCCAGCGAATCAAATTTATTGTTCAGCCATTCCTGCGTGGCAGCGGCAATCTCCGGCTGCAGCAGTTCGGCCGCCGTATCCAAATGCCGCTTGCGCAGTCCCGCGCTGATGCTCAACGCGCCGGCCTTGTCTCCGGTGCTCGCCGTCTTGCCGGCGGCAATCAGCTGGTCGGTCACCTTCGCCATTGCGCTGACCACGACGATCGCATCCAGCCCGCGCTGTTTGCGTCCCGCAACAATGTTCACGGTGCGCGTCATCGCGGCAGCGTCTTCCACAGACGTGCCGCCGAACTTCATCACGACTACTTTATCCAGTGCGGAACTCATCAGCGTGCAGCCACCCGGTCAAATTTGCCGAGTGCAGCCAGCACTTCAGCATTCAGTACGGCAGCGCCCGCAGCGCCGCGGATTGTGTTGTGCGAAAGCACCACGAACTTCCAGTCCAGCAATGTGCACTCACGCAGCCGGCCCACCGTGGCTGCCATGCCGTTGCCGCGCATGCGGTCCAGCCGCGGCTGCGGCCGGTCATTCGCTTCGTCATACTCCACAGGATGCAGCGGGGCCGTCGGCAGATGCTGCCCCTGCAGCGGCTGAAATTCACGCCACGCTGCAAGAATTTCTTCGCGCGTCGCCTTTTTCCTGAACTTGATGCTGACGCACTCGGTGTGCCCGTCTTCCACGGCCACGCGATTGCAATGCGCGCTCACTTTGGCCGGCAGCAACTCAATGCCCTTGCCGCTGTAACTGCCCAGCAGCTTGCCCACTTCTTCCTGCAGCTTCTCTTCTTCGTTCTGGATATACGGCACCACGTTGCCCAGAATATCCAGCGAGGCCACGCCCGGATATCCCGCGCCGCTCACCGCCTGCATCGTGCTCACAAACAGGCTCTCAATACCGAACCGCTCTTCCAGCGGCTTCAGCGCCAGAACCAGACCAATCGCGCTGCAGTTCGGATTGGTCACAATGTAACCGCCGCTCTGCTTGCGCCAGCTCTGCTGCTCCAGCAGCCGCAGGTGCGCTGCATTCACCTCCGGCACCACCAGCGGCACATCCGCAGTCATGCGGAAGGCGCTGGAGTTCGACACCACGGCACAGCCGGCGGCGGCAAACTTCGGCTCCAGCTCGCGCGCAAAGGCGGCATCGAGCGCGGCAAAAATAATCTTCGGCACTTCGACCGTAGAGGCTTCGGGCGTGTTCGGCTGCACCGTCATCGCCGCAATGTTCGCCGGCAACGGCGTGTCCAGCTTCCACTTGCACGCTTCGGCATACGTCTTGCCCGCCGAGCGGTCGCTGGCTGCCAACCACGTGATTTCAAACCACGGGTGCTGGCTGATCAATTGGATGAAGCGCTGACCGACCATGCCGGTGGCGCCGAGGATGCCTACTTTTCTGCGTTCCATAACTATTAAAGAATACGCGAAAACTGCCGCGTCTTCAGCACGCCCTCATTTCGTTGATTTGTCTGGTAATTTTGCGGTCTTATTTTGGAATTTAATCCCAATCGCGCCGACGCCGTGAATGATAGTGGCCCGATCCGCCCCACACCATCACCAACGCAACCGCATGGATCAGAAACCACACGCTCAGCCCCTGGTCCTGATAGATCAACACCAGAACCAGCACGCGCGGCAGCAGGATGGCCACAATCAGCGGCACCCAGCCATACGTATCCAGATGGAAGGGATGCAGGTTGCCGTTGAACCACGCAAATATCAACGCCACGCGCGGCAGAAACAGCGCCAGCACCAGAAACCATAACGGCAACACAGCGGTGTGAAGCAGGATGTGCATAGCTTGTACCCCTGATCTGTAAGATGCGGACCTTGCCGTTTACTTTGCTTTCAGTGTCCTGCTTATTTCGCTTCCATGGCTTCAATGATGGCATCCGCAAACGCGCTGGTTCCGTTGCTGCCGCCCACATCGCGCGTCAGGTGCTTGCCCTCGGCATAGACCGCTTCCAGCGCTTTCTGCACTCGGTCCGCCGCCGCCACTTCATCCAGATGCCGCAGCATCAGCACGGAAGACTGCAGCAACGCCGTCGGATTTGCCAGGTCCTTGCCGGCAATGTCGGGGGCCGAGCCGTGCACTGCTTCAAAGATTGCGCACTCTTCGCCCAGGTTCGCTCCCGGCACCAGCCCCAGCCCGCCCACCAGGCCGGCGCAGAGATCACTCACAATGTCACCGTACAGATTGCCCAGCAGCAGCGTGTCGTACTGGTACGGGTTCATCACCAATTGCATGCAGGTGTTGTCGATGATGTGTTCCGCATAACTAATCTCCGGGAAGCCCATCGACATTTTGCGCGCGCAGTTGATGAACAAGCCGTCCGACATCTTCATGATGTTCGCTTTGTGGATGGCGTGAATTTTCTTTCGCCCATGCTTGCGCACATACTCAAACGCAAACTTTGCAATGCGCGTGGAACCCTTCTCGGTAATGATCTTCAGCGACTCAATCACGCCGGGAACAATCTCATGCTCCAGACCGACGTAGAGGTCTTCAGTGTTTTCGCGCACGATAATCAAATCAATATCGGGAAATTTCGTCACCAGGCCGGGCAGGCTCTTCACCGGACGGAAGTTTGCAAACAGCTCAAACTTTTTCCGCAGCGTCACGTTGATCGACGCAAAGCCGCCGCCAATGGGCGTGGTCACCGGCCCCTTCAGCGCAACGCGGTTCTTCTCGATGGAGGCATACACTTCCGCCGGAATATATTCGCCGTGCATTTCAAAGGCCTCGGCGCCGGCCATCATCGGCTCCCAGTTGAAATGCACATCGGTGGCGCGCCCGGCATTCTCCAGAATGCGGACAACGGCTGCAGTCACTTCGGGGCCAATCCCATCGCCGGGGATGAGAGTAATCGTGTGGGAACGTGGCATCATTTTTATTCCTGTGTGGATTTTTTGCGTCGGGCTTCGCGGCTGCTCAACAATTCTTCCAGCTCGGCCTTGAATTCACTTACGTCTTTGAAGTCGCGATACACAGACGCAAATCGTATGTACGCAACCGTATCAATCTGCCGCAGCCGGTCCATAATCAACTCGCCCACTTCACTGGTGCTGCGTTCGCGTTCCGGCGAATCAATAATGTAGGTTTCCGTCTCGTCGACAATCGCTTCCAGCCGCGACGACGCCACCGGCCGTTTTTCGCAGGCGCGCAACAGGCCGTTCAATACTTTGTTACGTTCAAATTTCTCGCGACGACCGTCCTTCTTCACCACCATGTATGGAACTTCATCAATCCGCTCATAGGTGGTAAAGCGTTTGTTGCACCGCTCGCACTCGCGCCGCCGCCGGATGGAGTCGGCTTCCTTGCTCTCGCGCGAGTCGATTACCTTGTCCTGCTGGAATCCGCAAAATGGGCATTTCATCGTCGTCTTCGATTCTAACAGCGCAGCGATGCCGGCCTTATACCGCCTGGCTTCTCAGCTCCGCTGCAATTTCTTTCGCTGCCGCCGCCGCATCCTCGGCACGGTCCAGCGGAAAACTCACCGCTCCCACGCGCGCATGGCCGCCGCCGCCATACCGCTCGCAGATGGCCGCCAGGTTAATCAACTGCTCCGACTTCAGCGGCGTCCACGGATTCGTCCCCACCGCAACCTTCACGCGGAAGCTGCTCTTGCTCAACCCAACGTTGTACGTCGCCGCCGGAAATAAATAGTACGGAATAAATTTGTTGTAGCCTTCCACCGGATGGTCGGTGATGTCGAAGGTAATCGTCCCCTGCTCCAGTTTGGCGCGTTCGCCAATCAACTTCAGCGACTCCTGATGGTTTTCCAGCAGCGGCGCCAGTTGCTCCTGCACAAACGGCTGCCCCAGCACATCGCTCAGGCTCATCTTCGTCAGCAGCGGAATCACGCGCGGCACCAGCATCGGGTCCTTCGCCGCTTCAATCACCATGGTCAGCTTCATCGCCGGCTCGGCCATCTCCACCGCGGCCTTCGCACTTTCATATTTCGCGCCGTCCACAATGTTGGCCCAGTAAATCAAATCGCGCAGCGGCTCCGTGTTGAAGCCAAACTTCGACTTCGCCGTGTCCGCAATAAAACTGGTGCACGATATATAGTTCGGATCAAAAAACTTTCGCATCACCTGCGATCCGTCCCGCTGCCCGGCAAGAAAATGTTCGCGGTCGGCCTCAGTCAAAAACGCGCTCTGGTGATGATCAAACCACCACGTCAACCGCGGCGAATCGGAATATTTAAAATCCACAATCGCATTCTCGTCGCCGGTAAAGTCGCTCTCGTCAAACAACGCGCCGGCGCGATGCACCAGCCCGTGATACTCAAAGGTCGCATCGGCGGAGATGCATTCGCGATAAAAACGCGTGAACAGCGATGCCGAACAGGCGCCGTCAAAACATTTGTCGTGATAAAAAATCTTCGCTTTCAAAATCCCCTCGCCTTTCGCCCGTCCGTCCGCACACTTGCACTGCGTTGTCGTGTGGAATCTCTTAGGATAGTTCCCCCGCCGTGCATGTCAAGCTGCGCATCACATCTGCATTGCCTCTGCACTGTAATTTCCCCCCGCCTCGCATACACTCAATGTCAGCAGCCTCCCGCATCCGGCCATGCCCCATCGCACCGCACAAATTCTCGCAGCCCTGCCCTCGCGCAGCACGCTCTTTCGCTGGCTGCGCAGGGCCGTGTACACGCTGCTGCTGCTGGCCTTCCTGCTGGTTCTCGGATACGCAGGATTTCTCGCGTGGGTGCGTCAGGCCATGCGCGTCTCGCTGCCACAGATTGACGGCACCATCTCGCTCGGCGTTTCCGCGCCGGTCACCGTACTCCGCGACCATCACGGCGTCCCGCACATCCGCGCGCAATCGCTCGACGATCTTTTCTACGCGCAGGGTTACGTCACCGCGCAGGACCGCCTCTGGCAGATGGACATTCTCCGCCGCCACGGCTCCGGCGAGCTCGCGGAAATTTTCGGCTCCTCGGCGCTCTCGCATGACCGCATGCAGCGCTACCTGCAACTGCGCCACACCGCCGATGCCGCCGCCGCATCCCTCAGTGCTGATGACCGTCGCTATCTCGACGACTACGCGCGCGGCGTGAACGCCTTCATCGATTCGCATACCGGAGAAAAACCCAGCGGGCCACTGCCGGCAGAATTTCGCGTGCTGCATTACTCCCCCACCCACTGGCAACCGCGCGACACGCTCCTCATCGCCCTCATCATGGACCAGGACCTCACCACCGGCTATCCCGCCAAGCTCGGCCGCGAACGTGTGATGGCAAAACTTCCGCCCGCACTCTCCGGCGATTTGTATCCCGTCGGCAGTTGGCGCGATCATCCGCCCGCGCAGCCCGTCACTGACCTCACGCAACCGCAGCAGGATATTCCTGACATCCCGCTCGACGAAACGCAGAGCAAACTCGCGCCGCCAACACTCTCTCCCTCTGCGGATGCCGAATACATTGCCGCTCTGCGCACTCTGCGTACCGACGGCAGCCAGTTCTGCGACAGTTGCCGCAACGGTTCCAACGAGTGGGTCGTCTCCGGCGCGCACACCGCCTCCGGCCATCCGCTGCTTTCCAATGACATGCACCTGCAGCATCTCATTCCGGAAATCTGGTACATCGCCGATCTCGCCGCGCCCGGCTTTCATGCCGCCGGCGTCACTATTCCCGGCGCGCCCTACGTTGTCGTCGGCCACAATGACCACATCGCATGGGGATTCACCAACCTCGGTGCCGATGTGCAGGACCTCTATATCGAGCAAATCAATTCTCAGGATCAATCAGCCATCACCTCCTCCGATGGAAAAATTTCCTGGCAGCCCATCGAGCATCGCCGTGAAGTCATCCACGTCCGCGGCCATGCAGATGTTTCGCTCGATGTCCGCGTCACCGCGCATGGCCCCATCATCTCGCCGCTGCTGCCGCATGAGTCGCGTGCCATCAGCCTTCGCTGGACCATCTACGATTCCGCCGCCGTCAAGGATCCGTTCCTCGATATCGACACCGCGCAAAACTGGCAGCAATTCTGCACCGCGTTTTCCCACTACGGTTCGCCCGCGCAAAACGCCGTCTATGCAGACACCGCCGGCAACATCGGCTATCACGCCGTCGGCTGGGTCCCCAATCGCCCCAATGGTTTGAATGCAACTCCCATCGCCGGTGGTCAGGGCGAGTGGCAGGGCTACATTCCCTTTGACCAGATGCCCTCGGTCTACAACCCTGCGGAAGGTGTTCTCGCCACCGCCAACTCGCGCGTCACTCCCGACGATGACGCCAACCCGCTCACATTAAATTGGGAAGCTCCCTACCGCAACGAACGCATCTGGAAATCCCTGCTCGGTCGCACCGGCATGCATCGTGAAGACATGCTCGCGCTGCAGAATAATGTTGACTCCACACTGGACCACGAACTCGCGCAACGCTTTGCCTACGCCATTGACCACACCGCCAACGCCAGCACACGGCTGCGTCAGGCGGCAGACCTGCTCCGCAACTGGAACGGCGCTGTCACCACCGATGCAGTCGCGCCCACCATTCTCGCCGCCGCGCGTAATGCCTTCTGGCCCATGCTGCTGCAACCGCGGCTGGGCAATGACTGGCAGGCCTACCAATGGGCCGAGCATGATTATGTTCAGGAAGAATTAATCGTGCATCAACCCGCGCGTTGGCTGCCGCCCGGCTACGCCACCTGGGACGCCCTGCTCACCGCCGCCGTCGAACGCGGACTCCGTGCCGAACATGCGCCGCATAATCTGAACAACTGGCACTGGGGCGATGCGCATCCGGCAGAAGTTCGCCACGCGCTCTACAGCCTGCTGCCGTTCATGTCATCGCTCACTTCCACCGGCGTGCATCCGCAAAGCGGCAACATCGACACCATCAAATCCGTGCGTCGCGACTTCGGACCCTCGGAACGCTTCACCGCCGACCTCGCCAATCTCGATGACTCCACGCTCAACATCGTCGTCGGCGAGTCCGGCAATCCCATGAGCCCCTGGTACCGCGACCAGTGGCCCATCTGGTATGGCGGAACAACTTTTTCGCTTCCCTTCACTGACGCCGCCGTAAATGCCGCCGCCGAGCATACACTGGTGCTGCAACCTTCAGTCCATTAACTCCGGGCTACGCCGCCATGAACGACGCCGACTCCTTGCCGCCAAGCACGCGCCTTCAGTCACTCCGCAATTCTTGCGGCCGCCTTGTACGTTCCCCACTCGCGCAAAAACTTTCTCTGCTTCTGATTCCCTTCGCCGCCTTCATCGCCATCGTGCCGCTGTTGCGCGACGGCTGCTCCTGCGGGCACGACTTCGACTTCCACCTGCTCAACTGGATTGACGTCGCCGAACATTGGCGCGTCGGCATTCTCTACCCGCACTGGATGCACTGGGGCGCGTGGCTGGCCGGCGAACCGCGCTTCATTTTTTATCCGCCGCTCTCCTGGCTGCTCGGCGGCGCACTCACATCGCTCGCGCATCTGCATCCCGCGTGGCTGCCCTCGGTCGCCATCGCCTATTCATTTCTTGTGATGTCCGCCGCTGGATTCGCCGCCTACACGCTGGCCCACACCCGCGCCTCGCGGACCTCCGCCATCCTCGCCACCGTCCTCTACGTCGTCAATCCCTACATGCTGTTCGTGGTCTACGAACGCACCGCCTACGCCGAACTGCTCGCCGCCGTCTGGTTCCCGCTGCTGCTGCTCGCGCTCTTCGCAGAAGAAATTTCCATCGTCGCCATCGCCATTCCAATCGCGCTGCTCTGGCTCAGCAATGCGCCCGCCGCCGTCATGGGTTGCTACACCGTCGCCCTCATCGCCATCGTCCGGCTGATTTCACACTGGCGCGCCACACGCAACCGCAGCAACGTTCTGCATCTCGCCACAAAATATTTTCTCGCTCTCCTCTTCGGTATCTCACTCGCCGCATACTATGTTCTCCCCGCCGCCTATGAACGCCGCTGGGTGCAGATTCAAAGTGTCATCGCCGGAAATTTAAGCCCCTTCAATAATTTTCTTTTTGAACGCACCACCGACGCAGAACACGATGCCGTCCTCTACACCGCCTCCTGGGTCGCTATCTCAGTGCTGGCAATGACTGCAGTTTTTCTTCTCGCAGCCGCCCTCAAAAAGCCAGCAACGCGTCTCGATAAAAATCCGCTCGGCCCCGCGTTGTTTCTCACTGCAACCATCTTCATTCTGTTGATACCCATCAGCAGCTTTCTCTATCGCATTCTTCCCAACCTCGCCTACCTGCAATTCCCCTGGCGATTCATCGCCGTACTCGCCGCCGTCACCGTACTCGCCTTCGTGCTGGCCCTGCCTGCATTGCGCCGCCGCTGGCTGCTGGCCGCTTTGCTGTTGCCGCTCGTCGTCGCGCCCATCGGCTATCGCATCTTCGTGCAAAGTTGTGAAGACGATGACGAAGCCGCACTCGAACTACGCGGCATCGGCGTACCCACCGAACCCACCGACGAGTACACGCCCATCAACGCAGACGCCAGCCAGCTCCACCAGGTTCCGCAAACTTTCTGGCTCGCAAATATCACTGATGACCCGCCAACCACCACGCCCCCCGCCGCCGTCACCCTGCAGCATGGCGATACGGAAAACTATCGCCTCACCACCAGCATCGCCACGCCCACCCTGCTCGTCCTTCGCCTGTGGGACTATCCCGGCTGGCGCGTCAGCGTCAACGGCCGCGAAGTCACCAACCGTCCGCGGCGCAACGACGGTCTCCTGTGCATCCCTCTGCCCGTCGGCCGCGCCACGGTGGAGATTCATTTCGCGCGCACCTTCGACCACATCCTCGGCCAACTCATCTCCGCCATCGCGCTCGTTCTGCTCGTCATTCTTCTCCGCCGCAACGCTCTCGCCCGCCGTCGCCTTTCCGCATCGCAGCCGTGATTTATCATTGACATTGTGATGCACCAGACCGTCAACGAAATCCTCAAGTCCGGAGTCGCCTGCATTGATGCGGCGCTCGAGCGTCTTCTGCCCACTGCAGATACGCCACCGGTTTCCATCCACTCCGCCATGCGCCACTCGGTCTTCGCCGGCGGCAAGCGGCTCCGCCCCATCCTCTGCATGGAAGCCGCGCGCATGGTTGCCGGCCAGTTGCCCCTCGGCGTGGAAGACCTCGGCGCGTCGCTTGAAATGCTGCACACCTATTCGCTGATTCACGATGACCTGCCCGCTCTCGACAACGATGACCTCCGCCGCGGCAAGCCCACCTGCCACGTCGCTTTCGGTGAAGCCATCGCCATCCTCGCCGGCGACGCGCTGCAGACGCAGGCCTACATCACGCTCGGCAATCTGCAATGCCCGCCCGCTTCCGCCATTGAAATTGTTCGCGAAGTCGCCATCGCCACCGGCACCGGCGTCGGCGGAGACACTGGCGTTCCCAGCGGCATGATTGGCGGCCAGGTGATGGACATTGAAGGCGAAAACCAGAAGCCCACCGCCGAACTCGTCAACGCCATCCACCGCGCCAAGACCGGCGCACTCATCACCGTCAGCATCGTCAGCGGCGGCCTCTACGCCGGCGGCAATCCAGACACGATCTCCCGCCTCCGCACCTTCGGAGAAAATGCCGGCCTCGCTTTCCAAATCGTTGACGACGTGCTCGACATGACGCAAAGCTCCGAGCAGCTCGGCAAGACCGCCGGCAAAGACACCGCCAGCGAAAAATCCACATGGCCAGCCGTCTACGGTATCGAGCAATCGCAGCGCGACGCCGACCGCCTCATCACCGAAGCCTTCGCCGCACTCTCTCCCTTTGGCGACGCAGCCGAGCCGCTCAAGTCCCTCGCCCGCTATCTGGTCGAGAGAAAGAATTAGCGCATGCCGCTCTCCGAAGACGACGTCCTCACCGCCCTGCGCGATTGCTACGATCCTGAGCTACCCATCAATCTCGTCGACCTCGGCCTCATCTACCGCGTCGCCATCACTCCCGATGCAGACGCTCCCGGCGCCGGCATTGAAGGCGTGCCGCAACGCCATCGCGTTGAAATCGACATGACCCTCACCTCGCCCGGCTGCCCCGCACACCAGCAAATCATCGCGCAGGTGCAGAACCGCCTCGCCGGCATTGAAGCCATCAGCCGCACCGACGTGAAAATTGTCTGGGAACCCACCTGGGGACCGGACCGCCTCACCCCCGCCGCCCGCAAACAACTCGGCATCTAAAGCCGCAATTTGCAGTAGAATTCCTTGTTCCACTCATTTGAATGAAAGGGCGTTCTATGCGAAATTTAATTTCTCTCTGCCTTGCAGTTCTTCTGCTTCTCTTCTCTGCAACCTCGCTACAGGCGCAGCTGCAAGTGCCGACCAAGCCCGCCACCACGCCGCCCGCGCCGCCGGTCCCGCTCTCCAGCCTGCCGCAGCAATCCACCGCACTCGCCGGCGTGAAAGATCCAAAAGTCATTCTGCAGAATTTCAAGACGATGTACATCAGCGCCTACTACGCAAAATATTTTGACGCTGCGCAGCTCAAGGCAGACTTTGCCCAGAACCCCGACTTCGCCAAACTCAACATCACCATCGTCGATGACTCGAAGCTCGCCGACACCATACTCACCGTCGGCTACACCTTCGCGTGGGACTTTCCCTTTGAGTTGAAATTTCAGAACACATCTGTGATGTTGCTGGCAGGCAAAGGCGAAGGCCCATTTTCAGGCCCCGCTGGTGCAGCCGATGTAGTGAAGAAATTTGTCGCGCTGATGAAGCCCTACCGCACACCACCAGCAACTCCGGCGAATTAATTTCGCTGACTTAATCCAGATCGAAATCCCGCAGCGGCTTGCCCGTGTCGGGGGTCTCTTTCGCCTTGCGCAGCGCTTCTTCGAATTTCTTTTCCAGCAGGTCCGCCGCGTTCTTCTGCGCGTCCACACTCTGCCGGAAAATATTCTCCGCGCGCTCGCTTGACTCGCGCATCGCCTTCGCCGCAGTCTCCAGATCTTCAAAGGTCTTCTTGCGCGGGGCCGGCGTGTGCGCAATCACCGCGCGCGTTTCCGGATCAATCTTCAGCATGGCGCCGCAATCGGGGCAGGCCACTTCAATCAGTTCCGGCTTGTTCTTCGCCATGGTCGTTCTCCGGGAACATTCTATCGCGGCTACAGCAGAATCACCTTGTGCCCGCCGCAAACATCGCCCGCCTGCTCCACCAGCAACTGCGCCAGCCCGTCGCCGTAGCGCGCCACAAAAAACGCGCCGCCCACCACGCGCTCCTGCAACGTCTGCTGCGGATACAAATGCAGCACCATCTGCGCCGAATGTTTCGCCAGCGAATTTTCCTTCTGCACTTCGAAATTCGCCGCCATCTGCCGCAGCCGGTTCATCTGGTAGCGCATCTTGTTCGCCGCCACTTCTGCCGACCGGCCAAGATTTTCATCCAGCGTCTTCATCCACTCGGTCAGCGCCGTCAATTCGCCATCCAGCGCATTGCCCGCGGCAGCTAATTTCCGCTTGCCTTCCACCGGCATCGCGCGCGCACCCAGCCGTTGTCCCAACTCCGCCTGCGTCGTCATCACTTCATGCAGCGTCAACCCATAGCGGTCCATGATGTGCGCGATTGCATTTTCCACCAGCGTTGCAGATAGCCGCGGCAGCACCGGCGTCGTCTGCCCCAGCAACTTCGCATACGCCACCTGCGACTGCGCAAAATATGCCATCTCCGCCGGCCCACCGATGTACGCCGTCGTCGGCAGCAGCGTGTCCTGGAACACCGGCCGCAGCAGCGCATTCGGACTCAGCCGTTCCGGTGCCGTCTCCAGAATCTTCAGCAGATCTTCGGTCGAATAATTTTCCGTGCCCGCGCGCCATCCCGCATCCACGCGACGCAACGCATTGCGCGCCCCGCTTTTTTCGTCGATAAGAAACAGCAGGCTGCCATTCTCCACCGCCGTCACCTGCGCGTGGAACCCCGCCGCCTCCAATGCCTTGCTGCGTTTGCCAATCTCCGCCTGCAACTCCGCCGCGTGCGTAATCGCACCGCGCAGCGTCTCCGCGCCCAGCGCGTGGAACTCCCGCGTCGCCGCGTCAATCAGGATCAGCCCCTGCCCGGCAAAAACTCCCTGCAGAAATTTTGCGAAGGCATCGGCAAAACTCGCGCCCGGTTGGTACGCCGCGTCCAGCAACTCGCACACCGGCGCATGACCCAGCAAAAATTTCGCCTGTTCCAGCGCCGCCGTCACTGCCTCGCCCAGCAATCGCCTTCCCACCGGCACCGCCGCATCCGCAGCGTTCTCAGTTACCGAAAGTGTTTCGACAGAATTTTTTTCCAGCAGCGATACGTGACTCACTTCCGCAAAGTCGTGGTCCTCGCTCGCCAGCCAGAATATCGGCACATGCGGCTTGCCGGCTTCAGTGGCCTTCTGTGCCAGCTGCACCGCCGTCGCCGCCTTCAGCAGCGTCAGCAGCGGCCCGCCAAACAGCACCACCTGCTGCCCGCTCACCACCGCATCGGCGCCCTCGCGCAGCCGAGTGATGTTCGCCATCACCGCCGCATCCGCACCCCACGCCGCGTTCTGCTGCTCCAGCAGGTCGGCCAGTTTCGCGCGATGCTCCGCACTCAATTTTTTCGTTTTGGAATTTCCCAGCCACGCATCGCCGGTCGCCGCCGTCGGGTAACACTCCCGCAACAGCGACTTCGCCGCCGCATCCAGCTGCGCCCCTTCGCCCACCAGTGCTTTGTACAAAGCTGTGGCGCCGGGAATCGCGTTGATTGGAATACACTCTGGCTGCATCGGTCGGTTGTCTCGCTGTTTCCTGCTGGTCTACGTTGGATGCGCCGCCCACCCTGCACGATGCGGTAATCCCATCATTTTTGCCGGCGCGGCTCAAATTTCATTGGCTGCTCAATTGCCTCTACGATGTTACCGTAGCTGTATGACACCACGGAAACCCGCTCCCGCCTCCGCAAAAAAATCCTCCACCAAAGCACACATCTTCAAGCGCACCCTCGCCTGGAAAGGCAAAGTTTTCTCCGTCTATTCTGAGGACGTAAAAGAACCCAACGGCATCCGTTCCGTGCGCGACGTCATCCGCCACAACGGCTCAGTCGTCATCCTCGCCGTCGACGAATCCAAAAATCCCAAAGACCCGCTCATCCTCATCGAGCGCCAGTACCGCCATGCCGCCGGCCAATATCTTTTTGAGCTTCCCGCCGGCCGCATCGACGAAGGCGAAACCGCCCTCGCCGCCGGTCGCCGCGAACTCATTGAAGAAACCGGCTACCGCGCCCGCCGCTGGTCAAAATTAGTCCGCTACTACGCCAGCCCGGGCTTCCTCGGCGAATCCATGCAGATTTTTCTCGCCCAGGGCATCTATCCGGGCATCGCCGAGCCGGAAGCTGATGAATCCATTGAGGTCATCATGATGCCGCTCTCCAAAGTCCTCGCCCTCATCGACCAGGGAAAGATTCTCGACGGCAAGACCCTCATCGGTGTCCAGTACTTCGCCCGCCATCGTAGATAACAAGAAAAAAATTCAGAATATGGCCGCATTTCCCATCGGCCATATTCTTCCATTTTCAGCATCTTATTGATTTTTCATTACTTAATAAAATTTACAGCTTCGTAAAAAATTAAATCTCACCCCTGCCTGCATGAGCAAACCATTTATTAATTTCCATCATCTAACGCTCTGTGTGGGTTTCTCTTTACCTGCACACACCACAAATCAGGAAGGTCCCACGGTGTCTCAGTACAAAGGTAAGGTCAAGTGGTTTAACAACGCAAAAGGTTACGGCTTTATTGGTCGTGATGATGGTCCCGACGTCTTTGTCCACTACAGCTCGATTATTGTGGATGGCTATAAAAGCCTAAAAGAAGGCGATGAGGTCGAGTTCGACATTATTCAGGGGCAGAAGGGCCCGCAGGCCGACCAGGTCACGCGTGTCCAGCAAGCTGTCTGATCTCTCTTCGACAGGCACCGTGCAGGACGCCTTTCGCAGACCGACGTAGCTCTCGATTCGTAGTTGGACCTTGCAGTACGACTCATGGTCTAACCAGCCGCAGAGTTCGGCACATCAACCCGCGCAGCTATGCTGGTGGGAGCATCTCTACTTGCGCCCGTAAGCAGTTTCATCTGTTACGTCGCTTCCCGCTTCCAAATTCACGATAGTATCGTTCCCCGCGATACTATCTTTCACATGGATAATCACACCATTGCGCATCTGCTGGAAGAGACCGCCAGCCTGCTGGAAATCGGCAACGGTGATCCATTCCGCATTCGCAGTTATCGCCGCGGTGCGGAAGCCGTCGAGCAGGCCACCGCGCAACTGGCCGAACTCGCCGCCGCGCCCGACGCGCAGAAGCGGCTGATGGAACTGCCCGGCATCGGCAAAGGCATGGCCGCCAATATTTCAGAAATTGTTTCCACCGGCCATCTGCAACTGCGTGAAGATTTGCTCAAGCAGTACACGCCCACCATTCTTGAACTGCTGCAGCTCCCCGGTCTCGGCCCAAAAACCGTTGCCCTGCTTTGGGACTCCCTAAAAATCGGCGACGTCGATTCTCTTGAAGCCGCCGCCAAATCCGGCAAACTCGACGACCTGCCGCGCTTCGGCTCCAAGCTCGTGGAAAAAATTCTCAAAGGCATTGAAGACCATCGCCGCCACAGCGGCCGCTTCCGCATCGACGTCGTCTCCACCGCTGCGGATGAACTCGCCCGCGCTCTGAAAAAAATTCCCGGCATCACCACCGTCACCCCGGCCGGCTCAATGCGTCGCGGTCGGGAAACGGCCGGCGACCTCGACCTGCTCGTCACCGGCCCCGCCTGCGAGGAGTCCAAGTCCGCCGCCACCGCAAACAAAGTCGCCGCACTCGAACAGGTCGCGCATCTCATCGCGCACGGCACCAACAAAGTCAGCTTCCAGCTCGCCAATAATCTTCAGGTCGATGTGCGCATCCTGCCGCGCTCCAGCTACGGCGCCGCGCTGCAATACTTCACCGGATCGAAAACGCACAACGTGGCCCTGCGCCAGCGCGCCCTCAAATTCGGTTACACGCTGAACGAGTACGCCCTCGCCCGCATG
>Ga0164296_1001985_pt1 | contig 20900 bp, 12 predicted proteins | sample GEODES057metaG_FD_113533 | JGI IMG/M metagenome (GOLD analysis project Ga0164296, IMG submission 113533) | Dystrophic lake water microbial communities from Trout Bog Lake, Wisconsin, USA - GEODES057 metaG | ecosystem: Environmental > Aquatic > Freshwater > Lake | place: USA: Trout Bog Lake...
GAGATCAATAAAGTGGAGACTATGGGCAATCCTGATTGCCCTGCCGAGGTAATGGACGCTGAGGATCCACTATTTATACTCTATACTTCCGGATCCACAGGTAAACCTAAAGGGGTGGTGCACACATGTGCGGGCTACATGGTATACACAGCCTATACTTTTGTGAACGTCTTTCAATATCAGTTAGGAGACATCCATTTTTGTACAGCCGATATAGGCTGGATCACCGGCCACAGTTATATTCTGTACGGACCATTGTGCGCAGGTGCTACTTCGTTAATGTTTGAGGGGATCCCCACCTGGCCCAATGCCGGAAGATTTTGGGAGATCATAGACAAGTACCGTGTAAATATATTGTACACTGCGCCAACAGCGATACGCAGCCTGATGGGATACGGTTTGGGGCCGGTTCAAAATCATGATCTGAGCAGTCTTAAAGTATTGGGGTCTGTTGGCGAACCGATCAATGAGGAAGCATGGCATTGGTTTGACGAACACATTGGCAAAGGCCGGTGCCCCATTGTGGATACGTGGTGGCAGACCGAAACTGGCGGCATCTTGATATCAAATATGGCAGGCGTAACACCGGCGAAGGCTTCTTATGCCACATTGCCATTGCCGGGTGTGCAGCCGCTGTTGGTAGACGATAAAGGGACTGAGATATTAGAGAATGGGGTCACCGGAAATCTGTGCATTAAATTCCCATGGCCGTCCATCATCCGCACAACCTACGGCGACCATGACCGATGCAGGAAGACCTATTTTTCTACCTATCCTAATTTGTATTTTACGGGTGATGGCTGTTTCAGAGATGCGCAAGGTAATTACCGCATCACCGGCAGGGTAGATGATGTGCTCAATGTGAGCGGACACCGTATAGGCACGGCAGAGGTGGAGAATGCTATAAACATGCATGCCGGGGTTATAGAAAGCGCTGTAGTGGGCTATCCGCATGACATTAAAGGGCAGGGCATTTATGCTTACATAGTATTCGGAAATACGCACGGTGATGAGAATCTGACCCGTCAGGACATCATGCAAACCGTTACACGCATCATAGGCCCGATAGCTAAGCCCGACAAGATCCAATTTGTGTCAGGATTGCCTAAAACAAGAAGCGGCAAGATCATGCGCCGGATACTACGCAAGATCGCAGAAAATGAATTGGAGCAATTAGGTGACATTTCAACCCTGCTCGATCCCGGGGTAGTTGAAGAGATCAAAAACGGAAAGCTATAGCCTGCGTAAAATCAAAAAACTGGAACGAAAACGGGTGCATTTTTATGTTCCCGTTTTTTTATTTTGTGAGAAAAACTAAGGATAACTGGCCCGAATTTTTACTTTTTATGTTATGTGCAGCCTATTTTATCAGCTCTGCACTTTGAATTTTTTAGCGGCGTTATGACATTTTTTGAAAGAGAGAAGAAACATCAATTATCATTAAAATGATCATCGTAAAAACCTTGTGAATTATTTGTAAAATCGTTGTTAGTTAGTGGATTTAATACATGTTTTTTAAACTATAGATTTTGAAATTAAATTATATGGATTTAGAAAAATAGTTTTTATCTTGCAAAAAATAGTTTTATAAACTAACATGATTGATAATATAAATAAGGATGAAATAATTAATTATTATGATAATTGTCAGGTTGACTATGAGATTGTCTGGCATCTAAAAAATAATATGTGCATGCATTACGGGTATTGGGACAAGCAAACACCCAATTTACGCAGTGCCCTTAATAATATGAACAATCGTGTGGCGGAATATGGTGGTGTAAAACAGGGTCAGTTGGTTTTGGATGCGGGTTGCGGGGTAGGCGGATCTTCTATATTTCTTGCAAAGAATTTTAAATGTAAAACTATTGGCATAACACTTAGCGAAAAACAGGTGAGAACTTGCTCGGAGAATGCGCTCAAAAACGGTGTAAAGGATCAATGCAGTTTTCAATCGGGTAACTACCTTGCCATGGATTTTCCCGACAATTATTTTGATGTGGTTTGGGCTATAGAAAGTGTATGTTATGCTTATAATAAGATCGACTTTTTGAAGGAGGCCTACAGAGTTTTAAAGCCGGGCGGTAAAGTAATAATAGCTGATTTTTATACGATAGAACTGGCAACGGGTTCGAAAGAAAAGGAGCTGGTGGATAAATGGACGAAGACATGGGCTATCAAGTCTTACGCCAGTATCAACAGTATGGCAGATGACTTCAGGGAAGCCGGTTTTACCGACTGTCGGCAAAAAGATGTTACAGATCATGTGCTGAAGAGCATTAAGCGGCTTTATCAAACGTTCTATGCGGGGGTGGTCTGCACTTACGTCGGGCAACTGATAGGACTGCGCAACAGAACACAGACGTTAAATACATGGTCAACGTATTATCAGTACGTGGCACATAAAAAGGGCTTGTGGAAATACATGTTTTATTACGGCGTTAAACCATTTTAATACTATTATATGGCATCATTCAACCAGACATTTGATTTTGCGAACTGGGATCAGGCGAAGTTCGATACCTATCGTCATATAAAGGACGAACCTGCTGATAAAGTGGCCAGATTTATTATTAATTCACCCCACTATTCACAGGTTTTTCAAGCTTTGGGAAAAGTGGTTTATAATAATGAGGTCATTACATTGAAGATGTTCTCAGATATCATCAAAGAACGTTCTTCAGGCGGCGGGCGGCCGCATGCACATGGTAATCTTGGTGCAACCGCTACAGTCCAGGCGCCAACGACTAATAATGATACGATAGTGAGTGAAGGCGATCATAATGAAAATGAATGCCTCACAGATAAAGACCATGATGATCTGGTAGCAACGCTGAATGCCTATTTTAATGATACCAGCCTGTTTGATTTTGTAACTACTGAAGGTAGTATGATCAAAACGGGTGTTGATATTTTTGACTTTTTCTATGTGCATTGCACATTTGCACTGGCAGTGCGGTCACTGATGAAACAGTATGCTGCTTTTAATGCTACCCAGGTATTGGTGTATACAAAGCTGATGTATGAATATCCTTACCGCCGCATTATGGAAACCGTGCAGTTTGTAATGGATGTAATGGATCCGCTGGGATTCAGCCCCAAAGGTTGTGCTATTCGCTCGATACAGAAACTGCGGCTGGTGCATGCAATGATACGTATCCGCATCGAAGAGAAACTCTACAATAAGAACCTGAAACCGGGTGAACCTGTGTTGAGTGATTGGGATGCCGCTGCTTGGGGCGAACCGGTGAATCAGCAGGATATGATCTTCGCTATTCATACGTTCAGTGTCGAAGTGTTAGATGCGCTCATTGAAGTAGGGGCGCTCAACCCCAATAAACCGCAAGATCAGGCGCAGATAGATCAATACTACATGATGTGGCATTATATAGGCCGGGCATTAGGTGTAATGGATGAGATCAATCCGGTAACATTTGCCGATGGTAAGGCACTGCAGGCCAAGATATATGCCAAGGAATTTACTGCCTCGCCAAGTAATGTCGATATACTTGTGCCGCCGTTGGTGGGATTTGTGGAGAAACTGCTTACTGTACATGATGTGAAAAAAGTTTACTCTGTTGTAAAATACTATAATCAGTCGCCGCAAGATCATGAAGTATTTAAGAATATTTTGAAGATCGATCTGGACAGTGACATCGATACCCGTTTTTACACTTTGATCATCAGGGTATTTAAGTTCCTCAAAATGCTGATCGTTGTAGCGGTAACATTTGTAGGCGTAAAAGACCGCAAAAAACGCATCAACGATGTTATTTCGCTCAACTACGACCTGCTGTCAAAGGTGATCTATGTGGCATCTGACGGGCAGTACTATACCGGAAAGCATTTTCGGGTTGCAGATGGTTTCGGGATCAATAAACCTGTTATAAATTATAATAAATACAAATATCAAATGCCGTTCTTCGAATCATTGTTCAAGATGATCTTTCTGAAGATATGGGCATTAATTAAGCATTTTGTGAAGCAATTATTCGGATTCAATAAAAAGAAAAAATAAACACGTATGTCTCATCCCAGGCAGTTAATTTACGAAAGTGATGAATCGTTGATCTATATAGAAGATCTTGGTTCAAAAAAGCAGATCGTTAAGATATTGCATGCCGAATTTCCCACGCCCGATCAGATACTCAGGTTCAACAATGAGTATGAATATACCCACAACCTGAATATACCGGGTATCAGAAAATCATTGGGAAAACGCAAGGAAAATGAACACAGTGTGTTGCTGCTGGAATATGTAGAAGGTAAAACACTGGATGCTACCTTTGAAGGACCGGTTGATCTGGTGCTTGGGTTGCATATTTTCATCAAGCTGGCGCAGTCATTGCGCAAGCTGCATGAGATAGGCCTGATCCACAAAGATATCAACAGCAATAATGTGCTTTGGGATACGGTGAATAAGGTGCCCGTGATCATAGATTTTGGTATTTCCAGTCAGTTAGACCACATCAATAATAATCTCGGCAATCCGGAAAAGATAAAAGGCACTTTGACGCACATGTCGCCTGAACAGACCGGACGCGTGAATAGACAAATAGACAACCGTTCCGACCTGTATTCGTTGGGTGTGACCATGTTCAAATTGCTCACCGGAAAGTTGCCATTCGAGGCTAAGGACGCGCTGGAGTTGGTGCACATGCACATTGCCAAGCCTGCGCCGTTTGCTCACCATCATAATAGCAATATACCCGAGATCGTCTCCGGTATCATAGCAAAGCTGCTTTCTAAAAATGCCGATGATCGCTTTCAGACTGCCTATGGACTAGAATATGATCTGCAAAAATGTTTGGAGCAGCTCGAAGCAAAGGGTAGCATAGATATATTCACCATTGGCCTCGAGGATAACTCAGGGCAATTCAGAATTCCTCAAAAATTATACGGAAGGCAGGAAGAGCTGGATGTTATCTACAATTCATTTGAACGGGTATGCAAAGGCGGTAACGAATTTATGTTGGTTTCCGGCTATTCCGGTATCGGAAAATCGGCCCTGGTAATGGAGTTATACAAGCCGATCACCGAGAATAAAGGCTTTTTTGTAAAGGGAAAGTTTGATCAGTATCAGCGAAACATTCCCTATTTCGCAATTATACAGGCATTCAATGAATTCTGTAATTTACTGCTGACTGAAAACGCAGACAGGCTCAAAGCATGGAAACACGCGATCGTTCAGTCATTGGGCGATAATGGCAGTGTGATGACTGCTTTTGTGCCACTGCTTGAAAAGATCATCGGAAAACAGCCACCCGTGCCTCATCTTGAAGCACAGGAAAGCCAGAACCGTTTCAGGCTGGTGTTGCATAAATTTATTAATGCAATCTGCACCAAGGAACATCCTTTCGTGCTATTCATAGACGATCTGCAGTGGGCTGATGTGTCATCGCTTGGCCTGATACAGAGTTTGGTTTGCGACCCTACAAATCATTATCTGATGATCATTGGCGCTTACCGCGATAATGAAGTAACTGCCGCCCACCCGCTGATGAACATGATAAAAATGGCTGAAGGCGAAGGTGCGGTATTGAATACCATTGAGCTGAAGCCACTGAAGGAAACGGATGTGTTCCAACTGATCAGGGATTCATTGGTTGCCGATAATACTACGGTCAAAGAACTCACCGACATCATTTATTCTAAGACGCAGGGAAATGTGTTCTTTACCATAGAATTTCTGAAATCGTTGCGCCAATACGATCTGATCCGTTATGATTTTGATACTAAAAAATGGGAAGTGAATTTTGCTGCTATCCACAAACTGGGCATTAGTAACAATGTAGTGGATCTGTTGGTATCAAAAATAAAAATGCTGCCTGCCGCCACTCAGGAGGCCATGAAGCTGGCGTCTTGTATAGGTGCTTCATTTTCTATACAGAATTTGTCCACTATTGTGGGCAAAAATTACCAGCACACGCTGGCCGATCTCTGGGACGCAATAAAGGTAGGTTTGTTACGTCCTGTCAACGATAATTATCAATTCATCGGGCTGGACGATGATAATAAGCTACCGGATGTAGAAATAGAATTTGTACATGATCGCATTCAACAGGCTTTTTATTCGCTGATAGCGGGTAATAAACTTGCAGAAGTGCATCTGAAAATAGCTAGGTTGCTGCTGAAGAATTATACCAGCGGCAATGACCTTTTTGACGTAGTGAATCACTACAACGAAGCATTGGCACTGATAGATACCGATGTGGAACGTGAAGAGGTGGCCAAAATGAATTTTTTTGCTGCTCAGCAAGCCAAACGCTCCAGTGCCTATCAGCCTGCATTGGCCTATATAAAAATAGCTGCACAACTGACCGGGGACGAGATATGGGAGCGCGACTATTCTTTGGCGCTGGATCTGTACAAGGCAATGGCCGATATAGAATACCTGAACGGGAATTTTACCGAGAGTGAGTCGTATATCAATATATGTCTGCAAAATGCAAAGCAACCGATAGAGAAGGCCGACCTTTATTTTATTCTGGTACAAAACCAAACCAACCGGGCATTGTACTACGAGGCCATTGATGCTGCACGGCAGGGTCTTGAAATGCTTGATTTTACGTTTCCGGCCAAGGACGATTGTCCTGCATTGATACCGGAGCAAATGGGTAAGATCTTCCAGTACTTTACAGAGCATGGAGTTGCATCTGTATACGATAAGCAGGAGATCAAGGATCCGAAAATATTGGCCACCATCAATATTCTGGACAATCTTTCGCCGCCTACTTATGTTACCGGTGAAACGAACATGTGGATATTGCATGTACTGTTCAAAGTGAATCTTACGATAGAGTATGGTATCAGCCCGCAAGGGGGGTACGCCTTTGTAGAGCTTGGTCTGTTGTTCTTTATTATGAACAATTACACATTTGCCTATCCGTCTGCGCAATTGAGCAAGCGGATAGCAGAGAAATTCAGGAATGAATCGCCAAGACACCTGAGCAGGGTAGGGCATTTATACACTAACTATTGCACTCCCTGGGTCAAGCACATTTCGGAGACCGTAAGACTGAATCCACAATATTATCAAATATCGCTCGACTCGGGCGAACTCGTGTATGCGGGGTATACGTGCTTCCTTCCGCACTATAATTCCTACTTTTTGGGTGCAGAACCGGTAGACAGCAGGATGAATCAACTTTCGGGGTCAATAGATTTTTGCGGTAAGATACATCACGATCTGGCCTATGATTCTTTAAGGGCATTGCAAATGGGGATGGCCAATGTGACCAACAGAACGTCGTCGGCATTTGATTTTAATTTACCCGACCTCACAGAAGCTGATTTTTTGGCCCGCTGTATAGAAAGAAAGGATTATTACGGCATGACCATGCTTAATCTGATAAAGAGTCATGCATTTTATTTATCGGGGGAATTAAATGCTGCTTATGAAAGTCTGCAAGCCACCGAAAAACTGGCTGCTGTAATGGCCGGATGCGCCGTGCAAAGCGCCATTTTCCAGTTTATTTATGCTTTGACATTGTATGGTCTTTTGCCTGAGGCAGGCGACAAAAAAGAGGAATACATAGCCAAGATCAATGCTTTCAGGGCTCAAATGAAAATTTGGTCTGATAATAATCCGTCCAATTTTGAACACTTGCATTTATTGCTTGAGGCAGAGTGGGAGCGTATTGAGGGTAATATTACTCAGGCTATAGAAAACTATACCAGGGCCATTGCCAGCGCCGAGAAAAATGAATTTGGCCGTGAAACTGCACTCATCAATATGAAGGCCGGCGAGTTCTGGTTGGGCATTGGCAATAAGATCTATGCACAACCGCACCTATCAAAAGCCCGGTATCTTTTTAAGAAATTGGGGTATCAGCGGATGGTAAATTTGCTGGATAGTAAGTATTTGGGATTAGGCCTTATGCCGGGCCGATCAGAAATGGTGACCCGAACCATGACCACAACCATCACCAATACTTCGGGCAGCATGGAAGGGCTTGATCTGAGCAGTATCATTAAAGCGTCCAATGCACTGAGTGAGGAGATCGTACTGGATAAGTTGCTGGAGAAAATGTTGCGGATATTGGTGGAGAATGCCGGCGCTGAAAGGGGTGTATTCATCCTTAACTGGAAGGGGGAGCTGTTTGTTCAGGCCGAGGCCAATACCGACTCTGTAAAAATTTACAAGGATTTTCCGCTGGATACGGCTACCAATATCTGTTTGCCGGCAGTTTATTATGCAGCCCGCACATTAGATAATCTGGTGATAGAGGACGCGCAGGATCAGACCTATTTCGCTGATCCGTACATTACGCAGGCCAATATCAGATCGTTGCTGTGTACCCGCATATTGCACCATGGCGAAGTAATAGGCATATTGTACCTTGAAAATAACCTTACCGTGGGCGCATTCACCGAAGACAGGCTGGAAGTGCTGAATATTTTATCGGCGCAGGCTGCTATTTCTATAGAGAATGCATTATTGTATAACGACCTTGAGAATAAGGTAATGCAGCGCACGCACGAGCTTTCAGAAGAAAAGAAAAAATCGGACGATCTGCTGTTGAACATATTGCCCGAAGAAATAGCCAATGAGCTGAAGCAGACCGGTAAGACCAAGCCACGCAGCTACGATCTGGTGACAGTGATGTTCACCGACTTTAAAGATTTTACTGCCGAGAGCGAGAACCTGTCGCCCGAAGACCTGGTAACAGTGGTAGACAAGTGCTTTAAGAAATTTGATGAAATAACCGGCAAGTACAATATTGAGAAGATTAAGACCATTGGTGACGCCTATTTGTGCGTGAGCGGCTTGCCCGTTCAGGCCGATCACAATGCCGGGAATGTATTAAAAGCTGCTCTTGAGATCATTGACTATATCAAGCAATTCAGAGCCGAAAATCAGCAAAAAGGTGGAGCTTCATTCGATATTCGTATAGGCATACATACCGGCCCGATAGTTGCCGGAGTAGTGGGTAACAAGAAATTTGCTTATGATATATGGGGCGATACTGTAAATACCGCCGCACGTATGGAGCAGACCAGTGAGACCAACCGTATCAACATTTCGGAAAGCACCTATAATCTTATCAAGGATGATTTCATCTGCGAATCAAGGGGTAAACAATTTGCCAAAAACAAAGGGCTGATCAATATGTATTATGTGAATGGTGTTTTATCACCGGTAATGGGATAATTGATCAGTATCAATATTTAATGATGCCGTAACTGTCTGGGATATATAAGTCATTTTAGATACCACAGAAGGTAATGTAGCTACTTTGATTGACGATTTAGTAGAAGATGTGATTCGTTTGACAGCAATATTGACACTTAAAGATGTACAATGACCGCGTGGCCTATACTAACAGTATGACAAAATAGAGTCTAATATTCTTTTGGATGCTTTGCCATCGCCATAAGGATTAGAAATTTGTGCCATTGCTGTGTATGCTGTACCATCAGTCAGCAAACGCATTGCTTCCTTGTAGATCAGTTCTGTATCGCTGCCTACTTTTAATACTGTTCCAGCTTCCAATGCTTCCGGTCGTTCAGTTGTATCTCTTAACAAAAGGACCGGTTTGCCGAGCGACGGTGCTTCTTCCTGCACGCCGCCGCTATCTGTTAATATAATTTTTGCATTGTTGAGCAACCAAAGGAAATCGGGGTAGGATGCAGGAGGGATCAATTTTACTCGGTCATTGTTTCCAAGTAGGTCAAAAACCACATCCTTTACGTTGGGGTTCAAATGCACCGGTATCACAAAATTAATGTTTGTACTGGCTATGATCCTTTTGATAGCTTCGCAGACATTTTGAATGCCTGAACCATGGTTTTCTCTGCGATGAATGGTCACCAACGCAAATTCATTAATTTGGTTGAGGCCAAGTAATATAATATTCTCCGGTGTTTTATTTTCAATTTTCTGTAGACCAAGATATAATGCATCGATAACAGTATTACCTGTAATCAGTATCCGATCTGCCGGTATCCCTTCATTCAAAAGGTTTTGTGCGGATTGGTGGGTAGGCGGGTAATGGAAATAGGTCAATTTTGATGTAATTACGCGATTGATCTCCTCGGGGAAAGGGGAATAATTATTGAATGTTCGCAGTCCGGCCTCTACGTGTACAATTTTAATTTTATTGTAAAAAGCTGCCAGAGAAGCAGCCATTGTTGTAGTAGTATCTCCCTGAACCATTATCATATCGGGACGCTGTTCTAACAATAATTCATTTACTTTTGTCAGAAGCTTTGCTGTAAGGTTGGCCAGTTGTTGATTAGGCTCCATCACTTCCAGCGAAAAATCAGCCTTGATATTGAAAAAATCCAATACTTGGAATAGCATTTCTTTATGCTGTCCGGTAGAACAAACAAGAATATTGAATTTACCGCTTTCCCTTAACTCTTCTATTACCGGTGCCAATTTAATGGCTTCCGGCCTTGTCCCTAAAAAGACAATTATTTTCTTCATACGTTTGATTGTTATTCGTCAATTGCCACTACCCTAACAGAATCAGCTACATTATTCTTTAAAAGTACAAAACTACTATCGGATGTATTTCCTAAATGATAGTTCAAGAGGTAGTTATCAGCTATAAAGCAATTTACAAGCAAAGCATCTCTCCATTTCGGTACCCATAGCTCGTGAATGTTTTCAGCGTAGATCTTATCGGCAATTTGGCTGTGGTTGTATTTCACGCTCGGACCTTTAGCTCGTAATCCTGAAATGTGCAAATATGATTCAGGTATGAAAAATAAAAATAGAAGCGCTGTAACAAGAATTGGTGAAAGCTTCTTGCTATCATAAATTATCTTAAAAGAATAAATAATGAAAATAGTAGTGAATGGTACAGAGAAGCTATAATAACGATTATAAAGTGCTGTATAATGATGTGAAATAATGCTTAATGCTGTTAAAAAAACAGATGCACCTGCTCCGGCAAACAGAAAAAAAGAAAATTTACTTTTTTCATTTTTAGATGATGTACAAGTATACGAATATATGGCTATCCCGATAACAAAAAGCATCGCTATCCCGGAGAAAACAACAGAGCTTTTAAAAGCAGGTAATACTGACTTAAAGCTTATCGCTGTTAATTTTAAAGATCGGCTAAAAACACCCGATAGTGAAAATAATTCTGTAGCTCTGAGTTTTGTTATTGTATCATTTTGGCGGTTCATAATGGTGAACCCTCTGATAGACATAAAAATATAAATTGCCAAAAACATTGCGGGGATAGCAATTGCTATCAAATTGGGAATTCGAAAAAGCGATCTCCATTTTACGATCAATAATCCTGCAACAAAAACAAGCAATACATAAACTGCTAAATAATGAGATAAAACAGCACAAACAGCAAATAATGTGCCTAAAAATAAATAAGTTGATTTTTCATTGGTGTATATAAAACGATAAATAAATAAGCCCGACAAAGTGACAAATAATATTCCCAATTCGTAGGCGCGAATCTCATGTGCCATACCCCAAAATACGCTGTCTTCCATTAACATAACGAGGCACACAGACGTGAGAATGCTGGTTCCGAAGATATGTGTACAAAGAAAATAAAATGCTATCAGCGCCCCTATTCCCAAAATGACAGATAACATCATAAATTTGAAGGTGCTATTGCCAACGATCTCCGAGTAATAATGTAGTAGTATATTATATAAATAACTGTTGCCGTTGTCTGTCAATGTGGCTTGAAACACATTGCGTGAATTATTTAGTTTATTGAGTTCTGTGTTATTTGTGTTTTTAACTGTTGCCAATTCATTTTTTGTATTGTGAGAGATTCCCTTGCTACACAATATAGAAACTGTTTCATCATACCAAATCTGTTTTTTGGTTGGCATAAATAGTAACCAAAGTAAACATGCAAAAAGACAAGTAATATTTATCCTGCGTATAAGATATTTATTCGTGAAATCGATCATGCTATTTTTCGGATATGAACTGATGAATTAAACTAGGGATTGATCCGCCCCATTTTATAGTCCAATAATAATTTTAATGTTTGCTTCATCGTTTTAGATACGTTCATCTTCGATTCGCCTTGTTTAAGATCATAACGCAAGATCATAGGCACTTCATGAATTATTGCACTTTGGCTGCCGATCTTTATGAGGATCTCGACCATACAGCCAAAGCCCTTTTGGGTAATGAATTTATTGCCATAGAGCGCCAATGTTTTATTGACCATCGTTACTCTGTAGGCCCTAAAACCACAAGTGTAATCTTTTACTCCCTCAAAGCCAACGGCAAACCTGAATAATAGTCCGGCAGCCCAACTGAAAAATTCTCTTGATTTTTTCAGGCCTTTAATTCTGGCGCCATGCTGATAACGCGACGCTATTACAAGGTCACTGCCTTCTAAAAACTGTTGTACCATGCGTTGGATCAAGAAAGGATTTTGACTGTCGTCAGCATCCAGCGTCACTATTACATCTTCGTCAGTCAGGTCTTTTACCGCAGTCCGAATTCCTTGATTGATAGCATTTGCAAGTCCTCCATTTGGTTGAATGTCTAGTACGTTTATTGGGATATCGGCTTTGAAATTTCTTGCTACCTCCAGGGTGTTGTCTTTGCTGCCATCATTTACTACCAATACACTAGCATCCCATTTATAAACGTTGTAGGCATCATTGATCCTTTTTAATAAAGCCGGAAGTGACTCCTCTTCGTTATATGCAGGCAGAACAATTCTTATATGCATTTTTTATTTGTTCGTTTGATTGTATAGATCTGTTGATTTTCGAGGTGTGATTCATTACCTAAAGGCCAAGGTTTGCTAAACCGTAAAATTAATACATTTGCTAAATTTCAGGTAACTTTCCATCAAAAATATTCTATTAACAATTAGTTTCCCCGGTTGCTTAAAATACCGATATAGTAGTCGCAAGATCGTACTATCAGGTCTAAAATTTTTTCATGTGGGACAGTTTTGGGGCTACCTCATTTGCTGTCGGCAAAAAAATGTTCTATTGTAATTAAATCAGTATATTGATTGGTTAGTTACTTATTCATAAGAATTTATATCTGCTGGTGATTCGTTGGCAAATTCAAATTGATCTTGTTTAATAGGAAAGCATCGGACATTATGCGCAATAATTAGTATTTTTGATAAAAGTGTTTTTCGTGGTCACTAAATTAACCACCTCGGCATTGATTGTTGGCGCCGGTCCGGCCGGTGCTGCCACGTCTATCTACCTCACATTGGCCGGTATTAACCATGTGATCATTGACAAAGCAACTTTTCCCCGCGATAAAGTTTGTGGCGATGCGTGCAGCGGTAAAACAGCAGCAGTTATCAGGAAAGCACACCCTGAATGGATGACTGAATTGATGCAAGATAAGGAGGCAGTGCTACCAAGTCAGGGAATAGTTTTTGTTGCGCCCAATGGAACATCAGTAAAAATACCTTTTAAGCCCGATGACAGCGCTGCACATACCGTTGTGGGTTTTACCTCACCACGAATAGCTTTCGATGATTTTCTCTTTCAAAAACTTGCTTCGCCCTATGCAACCATTTTTGAGGGTGCAATGATCCAAAAAATAGAAAGAATTGACTTAAATACCATTTGCGTTACCTTCATTAAAGGAATAGAAATATATGTTGTACATACCGCATTGGTGATAGGTGCAGATGGGGATAAAAGTATAGTGCGCGATGCTATGATGACTGACACACATCTGTCAAGGTCTTATGCGGTAGGCTTGCGGGGTTATTACGAGGGTGTTACCGGCATGAAGAATGACAATTACATTGAGTTGCATTTTTTGAAGGAATTGCTGCCCGGGTACTTTTGGGTCTTTCCGCTAGCGGGTGGAAGGGTCAATGCAGGTGTTGGGATGAGCACTTCGGTGATACGCCGTAAAAAGGTAAACCTACGGCAGCAAATGCTTGAGATCATTGCACATCATCCCACAATAAGCCCAAGGTTCAGCGGTGCAAAGCTCATTGGAAAGATCCAGGGTTGGGGTTTGCCAATGGGTGTAAAAAAAATGAAGATATCGGGTGATAATTTTATGCTTACAGGCGATGCAGCTTCATTGGTCGATCCATTCAGCGGCGAAGGAATTGGCAATGCAATGTACAGCGGAATGCTGGCCGCGTTGGCTGTTGAAAAATGTATGTTGGCAGATAATTTCTCAGCCGATCATCTAAAACAACACTATGATGTTATTTTGGATCGGGCTATTGGTAAGGAATTGAATTTCAGCTACATACTACAGCGACTATGTCAACATGGCAGCCTTATTGATTTAGTTGTCAATAAGGCTGCAAATAGTGACACACTTAGACGTACTATCAGTAGTATGTTTTTTGATTTGGACGTTCGGAAACAACTAAGCAAGCCATCATTTTATTTAAAAATATTGATGAACAGGTAGTGCTGAGTTTGTTGCAGTAATATGGAACATTGGGAGCAATAGACAAAATTCTATAGAAACTCTGAAAATGTCTATTGCTCCGTGAAATCCTATCAGCTACAAATTCCCTCTCTTGGCTTGTTCGCGCTCTATGCTTTCAAACAATGCTTTAAAGTTTCCTGCGCCAAAGCTTTGTGCGCCCTTGCGCTGAATGATCTCGAAAAACAATGTAGGCCTGTCCTCAACCGGTTTGGTAAACAGTTGCAACAAATAGCCCTCTTCATCGCAGTCCACCAATATGCCTAATTCCTGCAACTGTGGAATAGACTCATCTATTTTACCCACACGGTTAGGCAGATCTTCGTAATAAGCAGAAGGCGGTGCATCTAAAAATTCTACGCCTCTCGACTTTAGCAGTTTTACAGTATCTATTATGTTGTGGGTAGCTACTGCTATGTGCTGCACACCTTCTCCTTCATAAAACTGTAAATATTCTTCTATCTGTGATTTCTTTTTGCCTTCAGCCGGCTCATTGATCGGGAATTTTACATAGCCATTGCCATTGCTCATTACTTTACTCATGAGCGCCGAATATTCGGTATTGATCTGTTTGTCGTCGAACGAAAGAATGTTTACAAAGCCCATCACTTCTTCATACCATTTTACAGTTTCGTTCATTCTGTTCCAGCCTACATTGCCCACACAATGGTCTACATACAACAGCCCGGTTTCAGATGGATTATAGTCTGACTTCCAGGCGCGGTAACCCGGCATAAAGATGCCTTTGTAATTTTTGCGCTCTACAAACAGATGCACAGTCTCGCCATAGGTATATATGCCGCTCATTTTTACTTCTCCGTGCTCGTCGGTCAGTGTTTTGGGTTCCATATAACTTTTGGCCCCGCGCGACATCGTATTTTCATAAGCCTTGTAGGCATCATCCACCCACAATGCCAATATTTTCACGCCATCGCCATGGTGTGCTATATGTTGGGTTACGGGATGGTTGAATTGCAAGGGCGTAGTGAGTACCAGCCTTATTTTACCCTGCTCCAATACATAAGATGCTCTATCGCGCACCCCGGTTTCGGGACCGGCATACGCCAACGACTGAAAACCAAAAGCCGTTTTGTAAAAGTGAGCTGATTGCTTGGCATTACCAACGTACATTTCTATATGGTCGGTGCCGTTAATGGGCAGGAAATCCTGCGCTAATTTCATTTTCTGACTGGCTGTTAATGTTTCCATTTATCGGAGAATTTTGTGTGATTTATGTTTGTTATTTTGCTGCGTACCGGAGTGTTATAGCCAACTGGTCAGGTAGCTTTCGTCTTCAATGCTGAGTGCATCCTGCGTAGGTAATAACGGATGGAATGTGTCCACCATCACGGCCAATTCTTTAGTTTCCTTCGCGCCAATGCTTTTTTCTACCGATCCGGGATGCGGTCCGTGCGGAATGCCCGCCGGATGCAGCGTTATCATACCGCGCTCCACATGTTTGCGGCTCATAAAATCGCCGTCCACATAGTACAATACTTCATCGCTGTCTATATTACTGTGGTTGTATGGTGCAGGTATGGCCAATGGATGATAATCGAACAAGCGCGGCACAAATGAACAGATTACAAAGTTATGCGCGTCAAATGTTTGATGCACCGGTGGCGGTTGGTGAACACGGCCTGTTATTGGTTCAAAATCGTGAATGCTGATTGCATAGGGGTATTCGCAACCGTCCCAGCCCACCACATCAAACGGATGGGTCTCATACCAGATCGGATACATCATCCCTTTCTTTTTTACCTGTATCAGAAACTCACCTTTTTTATCTACAGTTATCAGGTTTTGCGGTTTTCTGATGTCCCTTTCACAAAACGGGCTATGTTCCAAAAGTTGCCCGTACTTGCTGAGGTAGCGTTTCGGAAACACTACAGGGCTGAATGATTCGATAATAAATAGCCTGTTCTCAGCGGTTGTAAAGGTCACTGAGTAAATGGTACCGCGTGGTATCACTACATAATCGCCATAGCTGAATGGGATATTACCATACTGAGTATGCAATGTTCCGCTACCTTCGTGTATAAACAATATTTCGTCGGCATCGGCATTTTTGTAAAATGTATTGGGGTCCAGACCTGCCTGAGGTGCAGCCAGCGAAAGTTGCACATCACTGTTGAACAATACTATTTTTCGGCTTTTCAGGTATTCCGGTTGTGGTTTTATATTAAATCCCTTGAGGCAACGGTGCTTCATTAATTGTTTAGATGCAGCCACCGGAACCATATCCACAGGATCGCCAACACGCAATATTTTAGTAGGCGGATAAATGTGGTAGAGCAGCGAATAATTTGAAGAAAAACCTTCGGTACTGAACAATTGCTCTGCGTACAAGCCGCCTTCGTTCTTAGGAAATTGCGTATGCCGTTTATCGGGAATTTCACCCAAAGAATAATAATGAGGCATTATTAAATATGTTTAGGTAAAAGTACGATGATTTTTGAAATCCGGAAAATCAGAACTGCTTTGGTGGAAATAAATGTGATTGATATTACAAACCTGAAATTTTATAACAAGTTTAATTCGTGAAGGGTTGGTCTGAAATGATGCACTCTTTTACCTATCTTCCATTTGCAAAAATCAGTTGTTGTCAGTTGTGGATCACTACCAGCTTTGCATAATATTTTCGTGGCCCGCTGGCTACACTGCACATATATATGCCTGTAGCCAAATTACCGACGGGTATGGTACAGAAGTTAGCCGAGGCTGCTACAACGGTACTGAATAATATTTGTCCGGTAGTGTTGCTAACATCAATTTGAAGCCGGCCCGTATTTCCCTTCAGGTTTTCCCAGGATATGTGGGCATTATCTTTGGCCGGATTAGGATACACGGAAATTCGACCATTGTCAGTGAGCTTGCTGGCGCTGTTCACGGTATCTAATCCATACTTATAGCAATTCACACCACCGCGAATTTCGCCTACCAACAAGTCAAAAGTGCCATCTCCCGGTATACAGCCCACAACAGGTGCGCTGCGCATGCCCTGATAGCAACTCACCAAAGTTTCTCCATGGTTGTACGTGGAGTAGGTAGTGTCGATGTTGGCATAGGTGGTATCAAGCATAGTGTAAGTTGCGGTTGTGTCGCCGGTTTGGAAACCTGTAAAACGATATATATTTCCCGAATAGCTGCCCATCAGCAGGTAATCAACTCCTGTGGTGTCAATTTTACCAATGTAGGGTGTGGCATAATTAGGTGAAATGGTGGTTTTTGGGTCGGCTCTTATACCACCCAGTTCACGGTTGTCGAACGAAAAAGAGGGAGTGCCCGGACTTGTGTTGGTATTGTGGTAGAACTCCAGATAACCATACATATCGCCTACCAGAATATCGGGCTTGCCATCTTTATCTATATCGTAAATACAGGGTGCTGCATAACCTCCGTTGGCCTGTATGATCACAGAATCTGATGTGGTCAGCGTCAATTGCTGCAATTGCCAGTCGGGTACTGCCGTATCACTGCCTGCCATGTTTTTAAAATAAGTGATGGTGCCGTTGCTGTGACCAATAATAAGATCGGTAATGCCATCATTGTCTATGTCGCCAAATGCCGGCGCTGCGCCGGCAAACCCGAAACTGTCCAAACTCATAAAATCTTTGGTGACCAGCGTAAATGACGGATTGCCCGGTGTAGAGGTGTTTTCGTAATAAGATATTTTACTCACCAACTGACCGGTTGCAGGTTGATAATACCCATCCGATCCGATAAAAAGATCGGGTTTGCCGTCTTTGTTATAGTCGAACAAGGTGGGGTAGGCCGCTGTGCCGAGGTCAATGCTCTGATCTACCAAAAACGAATCTGATTCAAACACCCAGTCCGGGTGGCCGGCAGTAGTGAGATTTTTGTAATACCAAATGGTGTTATAATTCTCACCGGGCTGCCCGTTCGGACTGATCAACAGGTCTTTTACGCCATCTCCGTCGGCATCCACATTGTAGGCAGCCGGCCAATAATTGATGTTTACCTGCGTGCCGGTACTCTGCCAGGCTGTATCCTGAGCAATCATGGTGTCGCAAAAATGGTGGTAATCTGTTTTGCCATTGGTAAGCAACGTCAACTGATTGAAAAGAATATTTCCATTAAGTACGTCATAGTCTCCGTCATCATTATAGTCGAATAAACAAAGTGCGTTTCCTGAGTGCATGGTACGGTAATAAGCTGCATCAAGGTCTATCAAATTAGAATTATTACAGGTAATTGGCATTATAAAGCTTCTGAACCAACCCTGATAGGCCCTGCCCCAACACTGATCTTCCAGTACAATTGAAATCGTGTCTTTGGGCAAGCCCAATTCCTGCTGCATATTCCTGTAATACTGAATGTAAAATCCCTGTACTTCGTAGCCTAAAAAATCCAGATCGCCATCATTGTCCACATCTACTATGGCAGGTATCCAAGAGGGGTTATTAAATGCGTTGGTGGACGAAAATCCGGGACCCTGATTATCGTAAAATAAAACCCTATAATAGTTAAAACACAATTCGTTGTTGGAATTAAAATAACCCTGATAGGCCACAAATCCTGTAATGCCGTCGTAATAACCTTCAAACAGATCGGTAATGCCGTCGCGGTTGTAATCGGCCATCAATAAATAATCCCAGCACGGGGGAAAATTCAATGCATATTTTGGCGCATATACGTATCTAGGGTTTCCGGGTGTGCCCTCATTAATAAATGTTTTTACTCCGATATTGGGTTCAAATACCACCAGATCCATTACGCCATCATTATTAAGGTCGGCATTGGAGAACTGTGGGTTATTGAATCCGCCGTCCCACGGCGCCGACTGCTGATAGCCATTGGCAAATACCTTTATACTGGAATCCGGCAGGTAGGCCCACACCGAAGTTTGGGCATGGATTGTGGTTATCGAAAACAATAATATTATGAGCGGGTATAAGGATCGCAGGTTCATAAAAATATTTAGGTAAAGATACGCACCTATTTAAATATCTGAATTCATTTTTAGCCGTTTATTTTGTTTCTTTGTTGGAATGCTCCCGTCCCTGTTTTACTGGGTTTTTATGATTGCTGTTCTGGAACAGTACGCACATTTTTGTTTCTTTTTTATTCATGTTTTTACCCGGGTCAAAGATGCCGTTCACCTTCCGGTGGGTGACCGCGACGGCATATCGGTGATCATCTGTGCCAAAAACGAAGCCGATAATCTCGCCGCCAATTTGCCCTTGGTAATGAGCCAGCACTATGCAACTGCAACCGGTGTACCCCTGTTTGAGGTAGTGGTAGTGAATGATCATTCAAACGACGGAACAGAAAAAATATTATCGGCACTGGCAGAAAAATATCCCGATATGTTGGTGATCGACCATTCAGCCGATGCTGCCAATGGCAAGAAGCCTGCACAGTACAGCGGTGTTCTGGCTGCAAAATTTGATCAATTGGTGTTCATAGATGCCGACTGCCGTCCTGCAGGGCCTGAATGGCTGGCACGCATTGCGCAGCCATTATTCAATGGCAAAGCCATAGTGGCAGGATATGGAGGCTATGATTCTACACCCGGGCCGCTCAATGCTTTTATTCGTTGGGAAACCCTGCATACCTTCCTTTTGTACAGCAGTTATATACAGTCGGGTCAACCTTACATGGCGGTAGGTCGTAATATGGCTTGTAGCCGTAGTATATATTTGCAAACGGCAGCCACAGAGCTGTGGAACTCGTTGCCCTATGGCGATGATGACCTATTGGTAGCCATTGCGGGCACACCTGACAATACTGCTGCGGTAAGGCATGCTGCATCGTTCACCTATACACGGGCCAAAACAACGTTGAAGGCTTGGGTGGCTCAAAAACAGAGACATTTGTCAACCGGTAAATACTACAAGCGCTTCACCCGTTACCTTATAGGTGAGTATGCTGTATCTCATGCGTTATTGTGGGTCACTTTCCTAACGCTGCTTTGCTTCCGGCATCAGTGGCTTAGTCACAACAGAACACACCTGATAGTGGAGCTGATGGCGGTGCGGTGCGCCTTGTATTACATGGCTTGGGGAAGAACTGCCTCAATCATCAACGAGCGGAAACTGATATTTTTCTTCCCTTGCTTCGATTTGGGCTGGATGATCTATAACTTTGTTTTTTCGCCATTCATATTTTTTAAAAACAAGACGAATTGGAAATAATCTTAAAATATTTTGCCGATTTTACTCCCCGGCAGCTGACACAGTACACGCAACTGGAGGCGTTGTATAAAGACTGGAATGAAAAGATCAACGTCATATCGCGCAAGGATATTGACGCGCTCTACGAAAAACATGTACTACACTCGCTGGCCATTGCGGTGATCTGTAACTTCAGAAAAGGCGCCCATGTGGTGGATATCGGCACCGGCGGTGGATTTCCGAGTATTCCGTTGGCTATCCTGTTCCCTGATGTGAAGTTTGTATTGGTGGATAGTATCGGGAAGAAAATAAAAGTAGTGCAGGAAGTGGCCGCTGCCGTTGGTCTAAAGAATGTAGAAGCCATCCACGGCAGGGTAGAGGAGATCAAA
>Ga0164296_1001990_pt1 | contig 20871 bp, 21 predicted proteins | sample GEODES057metaG_FD_113533 | JGI IMG/M metagenome (GOLD analysis project Ga0164296, IMG submission 113533) | Dystrophic lake water microbial communities from Trout Bog Lake, Wisconsin, USA - GEODES057 metaG | ecosystem: Environmental > Aquatic > Freshwater > Lake | place: USA: Trout Bog Lake...
AATCTCCAAGTCAGCGATCAGCGATTAGCCAGTGCCTTGGCGGCAGATCCAACCATTGCCTCTCTCAAGCGTGCAGATGGCACCTTGGACCTGGAGCGGTACAAAGATTTATTGGCAACTCAGGGCATGAGTCCAGAGCAGTTTGAGTCCCGCATGAGGGTCGATTTGGCCATGCAGCAAGTTCTGAGCGGTGTGAGCGCCTCAGGGACAAGCAACAGCGCTATGCTGGAGACTGCTTTGAACGCGTATTATGAAAAGCGCGAAGTACAGGTGATGAAGTTTTCGCCTTCAGATCAGCTCTCGCAAATCAAGTCTACCCCTGAAGATTTACAAGCTTATTACAAAGCCCATTCAGCATTGTTTCAGTCCCCCGAGCAAGCCAATATTGAATATGTCGTACTCGACATGCCCACCGTTCTTCGAGGTATTACACTACCCGAGTCCGATCTCAAGACTTACTACGAACAAAACCAATCTAAATTGAGTGGACAAGAAACTCGTCGTGTAAGCCATATCTTATTCACCCTCTCTAAGGATCAGCCTGCAGCTGAAAAGGATAAGGTCAAGCAAAAAGCGCTCAGCGTTTTAGAGACGTTGAAAAAGTCGCCTGAGAAATTTGCCGCTCTGGCCAAGGAATTTTCGCAAGATCCCGGCTCTGCCAATAAAGGCGGAGATTTGGATTATTTTGGTCGGGGTGCCATGGTCAAGCCCTTTGAGGATGTGGCTTTTTCTCTGGCCAAGGGTCAAATGAGTGAATTGGTTGAAACGGACTTTGGCTACCACATCATCAAAGTCGTTGATATCAAGTCTCCCAAAGCCGCCAGTTTTGAAGCCTCACGTGTTGAGATTGAAGCTGAGGTTAAGCGTCAACAAGGGCAAAAGAAGTTTGCTGAATTGGCGGAGACATTCACCAACTTGGTTTATGAGCAACCCGATAGCCTAAAGCCCGCAGCAGACAAACTCAAGCTAGAAGTCATGAGTTTGAATGATTTGAAACGCGATCCAAGCACTGTGCCCAATGGACAGCCCTCTTGGCTCAAAAATCCCAAATTCTTGAGTGCCATCTTTGCTGCCGATGCGGTTGAGAAAAAACACAACACTCAGGCTGTTGAAGTGGCTTCCAACACCTTGGTCGCCGCAAGAATAAGGGAATACAAGCCTGCCCATACAAGAGAGTTTGAAGCCGTTAAAGAGCAAGTTGAGCAACTCTGGAAAAAAGAAAAAGCTGAGCAACTCGCCAAACAAACGGGAGAGCAAAAGTTGAAGGCTTGGAAGGAAAAGCCAGAATCGGCCAATTTGCCAAGTTCAGTAACGCTCTCCAGAGAAAAAACGAAAGAATGGCCTTCCAAACTTATTGAGGCTGTCCTCAGGGCTCCCGCTAAGAACTTGCCTACTTGGGTCGGCGTGGATCTGGGGGCCGAAGGATACTCTGTCGTCAAAATCTTAAAGGTTGCTCCTCCAGACGCCATGGCCGTTGACCGTAGTCGTGAAAAAGCTCAGTTAGGCACTTGGTTGTCGGATGCGGAGAGTGCAGCATATTACGATTATTTGAAAGATCGCTTCAAGGCAACTTTCAAAACTGCCAATCCATTGGAGTCTGTGGCCTCTTTAAAGTGACCTTTTGATTTGATGACCCATTGACCATGGGTTATCAACATCAGTTATAATGCATTTTCGTGGTGGCTGTAGCTCAGTTGGTAGAGTCCAGGATTGTGATTCCTGTTGTCGTGGGTTCGAGCCCCATCAGCCACCCCAATATTCATGCGCCCTAGCGACCTTTTTGGTTTCTAGGGCGTTATTGTTTTGATTGGCTTGTAGGCAATCCCTAGGCAAATTCACTTTGTTGGGTTGCATAGTGAGCCCCTTTACCAAGCGCCTTGGATTCAAAGAGCGCATTGTCTTTTTGAGCAATGGCCTAATCAGCTGGGCACACTCCACGGCATTGGTCACAGGCCATTTCACATCAAGGTCTAGGCCGCAGCGCTCGAACGAAAGCTCTATGCTGCCAGTACTGTACTGATCCATCAAAGAAACAAACGTCTCTTCACGGTTGAGACTCACTGGTGCGGCCACGTGCTTTGGTGTCATTGGATCAAGACCAGGCAAAGTAAGCAGGCCGCTGAGATACAAAGAAACCCATCGCCTGATGCTGTCATCACAAGGACCATATTACTTCGCCAAATCCTCAAACTTGGCGCAGTTCAAATGGTCCTTAAACACCTGGGCTTTAAAGAGATTGTTGTACCTTTTATGAGTTTGCTTCATCGCTGACAAGGGGCGGACCTCACTGGCTTCGTTCATTTGGGCTCCAATCATAATTTCAGAGCCCAAATGGTGCCAATCTTTTAAGCCTCACGCTACAAGTGTTCACCGTGGGCTTACGTTTAAGGCCGGTATTTTTAATGTCATCGTCCATGTAGGCGCCAAGCCTAAAACCTTCTACCGCGCCAAAATCGAAGCCGCGATGAGGATAAAGCCTGTACCACTTCACCGCATGCCAAGACGCTTTGTTTGTCCATCACGATCGATGTCACCAATCTTATGACAGATTATCCCGGCATGGCCGATGTGGGCGGCTGGCATGGCATGAATGAGGGTGCAGCTTTAAACTAAGGTGAAAATTTTGCAGATCAGGCTACAGCAAGTTTCCAGAAGATGTAGACATCTGATTGCAGATGTCTTTTATGAAAAAGATACGCAAGTAAATGTTTTTAAAGTGTTTTTATGGATAAACTACAGAAATATTGTGGCATTAATTAAAGATGAGAGATTACTTTGGCTGCATTTCACCATTTCAACCTTGCGTTGCTGAATCCGGGATTTGATTCGCCGTTGGTGGACGTGTTGACTGAACTGGAACACTTACGTCGCCTGCAACTGGCGGGCACAACTCCATCCCCCGTATTTTTCCAGCTAAAGCACGTTTTCCACATGCTGGAAAGTCTTGGTTCCGCCCGTATTGAGGGCAACCACACGACGTTGGCGGACTACGTGGAGAGTTCACTGGAGGGGCGCGCCACGGGTGCGGATCAGCTGAGGGAAATTACCAACATTGAGCAGGCCATGGCCTACATCGAATCATCTATGGAGCCGGGCGCGAAAATATCCGAACATTTCATCCGAGAGCTGCATGCCTTGACGGTGCGTGACCTGGTACGCGAAGGTGACGACACGCCTGGCGCCTATCGAACCAAAGGAGTGCAAATCGCACAAGCGGAGCATCTGCCGCCAGATGCCGTGCAAGTGCAGAGTTATATGCAGGAACTGGTGGCGTTTATTAATCAAACCGATGCGCCCAAATACGATTTGATCAAAGTGGCTCTGGCCCATCACCGTTTTGGTTGGGTTCACCCTTTTAGTAACGGCAATGGGCGGGTGGTGCGGCTGCTGACTTATGCCTTGCTGATCAAATACGGCTTCAATGTAAAAACTGGCGGCAGGGTGCTAAATCCCACCGCTGTTTTTTGCAGCGACCGCGAAAAGTATTACACCATGCTTGCCTGCGCGGATCTCGGGACTCCGACCGATCTGGAGCAATGGTGCATCTATGTTTTGCAGGGCGTTCTGACCGAGCTGAAGAAGGTGGACCAGCTCACCCGCTATGACTACTTGAAGAGCAAGATCTTGTTGCCAGCATTGACATATGCGCGCAGCCGGGGCTTGATCACGGCGCAGGAGGAAGCGATTTTGCAGGCGGCGGTGGGGGCTGGCGTAGCAAAGGCCGCCGACCTGTCTGTTGCTATGCCTGGTTTGAATGAAACACAGCGTACCTACCAAATTAAGAAGCTGGTGGAGCGCAAGATGCTGCAACCGATTCAGCCCAAATCGCGCCAGTACACCCTTGGGTTTGATAACAACTACCTCATGCGAGGTGTAATTTATGCGCTATCGCAAGAGAGCTTTATCTCTGCGCCACTTAAGGGCGGCGGGACGTAAAGCTAAAAACAAGTAGCGGGAGTCAGCGCTCGCAACGACCCCTCACCATCTTAGGCTGGCAAGCATTGTGATCAGACTAACTGATAGCCATGTTTGTCGATTACCAACTCTCCATCCTCTTTAGAGAATGGTCCATTCTGCGGTCTTGACAAAATTTCAAGAACAGCCTCAGATGGGCGACACAGCCGGGTTCCTAGTGGTGTCGCAACAATGGGGCGATTGATTAGGATGGGGTGCTGCATCATGAAATCAATCAGATCTTCGTCTGACCACTTCGGATTGCCCAAATCCAAATCATCGTACGCAGCTCTTTTTTGTTGAAGGACATCGAGAACGGACACGCCTATCGTTGCGATCAAACAGAAGCACCTGCGTTGCGAGCAATGCTGTGATCGACCATGGTTCGATTTTTGCCATCGTGGCATCAAAGGCCGCTTTCTCGGTTGTGATGGCTTGGCGTTTTACTTGCTCAAGCGCAGGAAAGACGATGTATGTTTCGTCTGTCATCTGGATCCTTTCAACTCCGCAGCACAGGCGAGTATGTTGGAACTTTGAAGACCTGCTCTTTCTAAAGAAAACCCGTGGTTTTAAATTTTTTTGCTGACAAGGACTTAGCTCATTCAGCGATCAGAGATCGTGGTTTTGAGTCAAGGTATTCAGGGCCCTATGAATCTATCGAGAATCAACTGTTTTCGTTGCGTAATCCAGGTAGAAGATTTTCTCAAATTGCAAAATGACTGCATTTGTCAAGATAAGGCATCCATCCTTTCAATGCAAGATGTACCTACCTTCAAGCTCAGGTGAGATCAAATCAAAGAATTACCTATGAATTGATTTTTTCATTGATCGGGTATGATTGCTCTATGAAGAAGATTAAATCTGTAGCAGTTTTTTGTGGCTCCAATTTTGGATACTCACCAGCCTACAAGCAAGCCGCACAAGACTTGGCGGCTGAGTTGGTGCGTCAAAATATATCCGTGGTGTACGGAGGTACGACCAAAGGACTCATGGGCGTAATTGCCGACACTGTTTTGGAGTTGGGCGGTGAGGTCACCGGAATCATCACACAAAGGCTCTTCGATAAGGGGCAATTCCATCAGGGACTGACACACCATATGGTGAGCCCAAGTATGCGGGAACGAAAAGCTAAAATGGGAGAACTCGCAGATGCTTTTATCGCTTTGCCTGGAGGTTTCGGAACCTTTGAGGAGTTGCTGGAAGCGGCGACTTTGACTCAACTGGGCGAACATTCAAAGCCCTGCGGAGTGTTGAATATTTTGGACTTTTACGAGCCTTTGAAGCTCATGATGGACAAAGCCATACAAGAAGGCTTCATGAAACCTCAAATGAGAGACACCGTCTTATTTGAGTCAGACAGTGGGACACTTTTAAAAGCATTATCCTCATGGCAGCCTCCAACGGTGGATAAATGGATAGAGACACCTTCAACTTAATTATTTTTTAGCCAAACCTTATTGCAATCATGAAAACCCAACAACTCAAAATTACTTGTGCAGGGATGACCTTCTTGGCCAATACCCACCCCGAAGCCCCCAAGACTGTTGAAGCATTCCTGAAACTACTGCCTTACAAACAAAAATTAATCCACGTACGTTGGAGTGGTGAGGGAGTATGGGTGCCCCTAGGCGACTGGAAGCTAGGGGTCGATTTTGAAAACCACACCTCACACCCCTCGGTAGGAGACATCTTGTTCTACCCAGGTGGGTACAGCGAGACTGAAATCATCTTGGCTTACGGATCTTGCTGCTTTGCCAGCAAATTGGGTCAATTGGCAGGTAACCACTTTTTGACAATCGTTGAAGGCCGCGAGCAGTTGCCAGCCCTGGGTAAGAAAATTCTCTGGGAAGGTGCGCAGGAAGTTATATTCGAATTGGCTTAAAGCCCAAATGCTTTGGTGGATGAAGCCGCTTGTCTTCTAAAGACAACGGGCTTGCCACCGTGTTCGCGTTTGAACATCCACTGGGCCAATGCAGAGTCCAGATGTGTGGCGTGCCCTGGAAACCATTTCACCAACTCACGAGTGAAACTGCGACCCACTTCATATTCACCTAGTACAACCCTTTCTCTGACTTCTTTTAGAGAGTGCATGACCGCTGCGTGCTCATCAATGTGGCATTGTGCAGGTGGGAAATTGGTCTCCCGCATCCATTGATCCTCCGTGTCGAAGTGAGATTTGGCATGTGCAGCAAATTCATCCAGGTGCGTTAAAAGCTCCTCATCGCTACAGTGCAGCAGTGCATGCACGACATGCACAAACTCCTCATGTACATCGTCGATTGGATCAAAGCCGAGTAAAAACTCATCACTCCAAGTGAAGTCATCGTGAGGGTGGGTGGATGGTGTGGTCATGGTTCAGGCGATGGGGTGAAGGGAGTGCATTTCTGTGCATACCGTTTGATATTTTTATATGTCTCCATTTTACCCAAAGACCATGCCCCCAGGGGTGTGCTTTTGTGGCCAAAATTGAATGCATTTTTTGGGCTTAACCTTGGCTTGGCCTCAGCGACCTTACCCTTTGTCTGCTAATGGTTTACCTCATTGGTCATTGTGGCCATTTCTTCTATATTGAGCGCATTAAAGTCGTGATCAATCGTGGGAGAGCACAATGAAGACATTTTCTTTGGGTTGCGTGTTGGGGGTCAGTTTATGGTTGGCCTGCATACATTCCAACGCTCAAATTGCACCTGCGCGCACCCTTGAGCAACTCAAGGCCGAGACCCAAGACCGAGCCAATCGAAATGCGTATCCTTTGGCCGAATTGGATGCTGAGGGTGCTCGTGAAGCTTTATCGCATCTCAATAGTTTGGATCACGACGACTGGGCCAAAGCTTGGACTCCCATTGGAGATCAGCACATGAGGGCAGGAAAGGCGCTAGAGAGCAAAAATAAAGAGCAAGCCGCACATGAGTACGAAAAAGCCTTGCAGTATTATTTGTTCGCTCGTTTCCCCGTGGAGGATACTCCTGAGACTGAAAAAGCCTACGCCCTTGCACGAGAAGCCTTCAAGCAGTACGCGCGTTTGGTTGATCCAGCCTTTGAGGTGATGAGTTTTCAGTTTGAGGGTCAAACTGTTACAGGCTATCTGAGAAAACCCAAAGGTGTTGCCAAGCCCCCGGTTGTGATCACAGTGGGGGGACTTGATAGTCGCAAAGAAAGCAATGCCATACGGGAGGGTGAATACCTCAAACATGGCGTGGCATTTTTGTCGATGGATATGCCAGGTACGGGTGAGAACAAAATCAAAATCCAGCCTGGTGCTGAACGTGTCTTTTCAGTGGCCATTGATGAAATTAAAAAGCGCGCTGATTTGGATGGTAGTCGCATTGTGGTTTTTGGTGGAAGTTGGGGTGGACATTGGTCTGCCCGGGTCGGTTTCACCGAAAAAGACCGGCTCAAAGGGGTGGTGGTCCAAGCCGGGCCGGTGCATGAGTATTTCCAGCCTGAGTGGCAAAGAAAAGCCTTGGGGAACACGGAGTACCTCTTTGGATTATTTCAAGCTCGGGCAGCGATTTATGGCGTAAAGACTTTGGATGACTTTTTGGCATATGGTCCAAAGATGAGTATCAAAGATGAGCACTGGCTAGATAAGCCCTCTGCACCGATGTTGCTGGTCAATGGCGCCAAGGACACCCAAGTGCCCATTGAGGATTTGTTTTTGTTGCTCAGATCAGGATCTCCTAAAGAAGTTTGGTTCAATCCTGATGGAGGGCATATGGGCCGGTCTAAAACGCTTAAAGATGAAGAGATTTTTAAAACCGTGACATTGCCTTGGATTGTGAAAAAGCTCAAATCCTAGCGCGGGAATTTGTTTTTGCGGTGCAATAATCGCCGTATGCTCAAAGCGGTCTCGCAGTGGCGAGACCTGCCTATTTTTATTTCCTTTATCTGGCTTTTTGCGCCCCTCCCACACCCACACCCACACCCACACCCATACTCATGTCCTATCTTTCTTTGCGACGTCTTGCTTTTTCATTGACTACCCTTTGGGCCAGTGTTTGTGGTGCCCTCTTGAGCGCCTCGGCGCTGGCGCAAGATGCCTCACTCAATTACCCAAGCAAACCCGTCAAAATCATTGCGCCTCAGGCTCCAGGGGGTGGTGTGGACTTGGTGGGACGAGTGATCGTTGATCAATTGAGGTTGGCTTTGGGGCAACCTTTTGTGATTGATAACGAGGCCGGCGCTGGAGGGGCGATTGCCGCCAAGATGACATCGCGAGCCACGCCCGATGGCTATACGTTGATGATTGGCTATGTGGCAACCCATGGCACCACACCGGCTGTGAAAAAGGGAATATACGACCCCATCAAAGATTTCACCGCCATTGCAATGATTGGCGGAACTCCCAACATTTTGGTGGTCAATAAAAATTTGCCCGTCTCTCAACTCAGCGAATTGGTGACCTACGCCAAAGAGCATCCCAACCAGGCCGATTACGGCACTTCGGGTGTAGGCACCCTCAATCATCTGCTCATGGAGCAGTTTAAAAATTTAACCGGTATGCCAAGTCAAGCCATTGCATATCGCAGCATTGGGCAGGCTTTTACGGACTCCATGGGCGGGCATATTCAGATTATCTTTCCTGGCTTATCGGCGGCCATGCCGCACATTCGAAATGGCTCCTTTAAAGCTTTGGCGGTGACGGGGGAGAAAAGGCATGCACTCTTACCCGATGTTCCCACCTTCAAAGAGGCTGGTTATGAGGGGTTCAACGGTTTGACGTGGTACGGCATTGTGGGCCCACCCAAACTGCCTGAGTCCATTCGCAATAAGTTGAACGCTGAGATCAATAAAATATTGAGCTTGCCGGAGGTGCGCAAAGGCTTTGCCGAGCAAGCCCTGAATGTGATGCCCATGAGTGTCAAAGAGTTCGAAAATTACATGCAGCTTGAGGTCAAGCATTGGCATGATGTCGCCATGGCGAGCAAAATTGTATTGGAGTAAATGCTTTGAATTCCCTGCCAACTGTTTCCATCTCTGAGCATTGGGCTCGGGCCTTTGCCAAGCCCTCGAAAATTGGTGCTGAAGCTTTGCCACCGAGTATGCAGACTCTTTGCGATGCTTTGCTCGTTGATGTGGCAGGCTTATGCGTTGCTGCACGTCACACAGATTATGTGGCCGCCATGCACCGTGCAAGCATTGAACCCGGTGTGTGCACGGTCATGGGTCACGTTGGGGGCGCCAACGTGGCCTCGGCTGCACTCATCAATGGAACGGCAACCCATGGTGAAGATTATGACGATACGTTTGAGGGCGGTCCCATTCACGCGGGGGCGGTGGTGGTGCCTGGCGTACTGGCGGCAGCTGAGTTTCATGAGCTGAGTGGCGCAGATTTAGCATGGGGGATGGCTGTGGGCTCAGAGGTGATGTGTCGCTTGTGCAGCGTGGCACCCAAAAAAGTCCATCAAGCAGGATTTCACCCAACCGCTGTTTTTGGAGCGCTGGGAGCGGCAGCGGGTGTGGCCAGCGCGTTGTCCTTGACCCCCGTGCAGTGGGTCAATGCGTTGGGCATCGCAGGCAGTATGGCTTCAGGCATTATTGAGTATTTGGCTGAGGGAGCTTGGACCAAGCGTATGCACCCGGGCTGGGCTGCCCAAGCCGGCTACCGTGCCGCTCGCTTGGCTCAAGAGGGGTTCACAGGCCCGAGAACCCTCTTTGAAGGAACTCATGGATTTTTTCATGCATTTGCCAATACAGATGAAGGTTTTTTTGATGACATGCTCAACGGTGCTGCCGAGCATTGGCTGGCCGCAGACATGGCCTTCAAGCCCTATGCCTGTGGCACCATGGCTCACCCCTACATCGATTGTGCAAAGGCCTTGGTGAGAGATGGATTGGTCGTCCAAGAAATTGAGCGCATTGAGTGCAATACGGCTCACGGCATTGTTCACCGCTTGTGGGAGCCCCTCGAGGCCAAACAACATCCGCTCAATGGCTATGCGGCCAAATTCAGCATACCCTACGCCGTGGCCGTTGGGCTCTTAAGAGGGGATGCGGGTCTCATTGAGTATGAGCCACAAGTGGTGCACGATGAGCAAGTGCGAAATTTAGCCAGTAAAGTGAGTTACGTGGTTGATCCAGACAATCCTTACCCCAATAAATTCACTGGGCATGTACGGGTGACGCTTAAAAATGGCGCCGTGTTGGAGGCGTCCCAAGATCACTTCCGAGGCGGTAGAGATGATCCCATGAGCCGGGAAGACTTGCATCAAAAATTCTTTGCCAATTGCACTTATGGTGGATGGTCCGACGCAGTCGCCCAAGATGCATTGGACTTACTGTTGAGTATGCGGCAGTCGCAAAAAGTTAAAGCCACTTTACTAGGCCAATAAAGATGAGTGAAATCAAAAGCACTGAGCAGGTTACTCACGGTGAGTTGACTGGACGAGTGGCCTTGGTGAGCGGGTCTGCGCGTAACATTGGACGCACGATTGCGCTTGAGCTCGCACGTGCAGGAGCATCAGTGATGGTCAATGCCCTCAGCGACAAACTCCAAGCTCAACGGGTTGCACAAGAGATTGAAGACCTAGGAGGTCGTGCTCAGGTTCATTTGGCCAATGTTGCCAACCCGCAAGAGGTCAAGGAGATGGTTGATGCCTGTGTCGCGTCATTTGGTCGTTTGGATATTGTGGTCAACAACGCTGCTTTAAGGCGACATGCTAAATTTGAAGAGCTGGGCTGGGAGCAGTGGAGAGAGGTGATGGGCGTGATTTTGGATGGCTCTTACTTGTGCGCGCATGCTGCACTAGAGCACTTAAAGAAATCCGATATGGCCAGTATCATTAATTTAGGCGGACTCTCTGCACACACTGGCTCCAAAGAGCGTGCCCATGTGATTGCTGCAAAAACAGGTTTAATCGGACTCACCCGCGCTCTTGCGTGTGACCTCAGCCAATACAACATCAATGTCAATTGTGTGGTCCCAGGTCTCATCGATACTGACAGGGGAGAGAGCGCTGGGAAAGGTACTCCCGAGCACCATGCGAAAAACAAAACGTTGTCGGGCCAAAAAGGCACTCCACAAGATGTGGCCAACTTGGTGCAATTTCTCTGTGGCCCTAAAGCGCGCTACATCACAGGTCAGACACTGCATGCCAATGGAGGCGCTTTTTTGGGTTAAGTGTTGAAGGTCAAACGCCCAAATATTGGTGCCAAATAGATCGGTTTTCTTTGAGCTCCTCAGAGCTTCCCGACCAGGTGACCAAGCCGCGCTCCATGATCAGATGGCGATCACAAAGCTCAATGAGCCTGTCCACGTATTTGTCCACAACGATTAGGGTTTGACCCTCGTTTCTCAATAAACGCAGACAGCTCCAAATCTCCTCACGGATCAAAGGGGCCAGTCCTTCACTTGCCTCGTCCAAGATGAGTAATTTGGGATTGGTAACCAACGCACGCCCAATGGCCAGCATTTGTTGCTCACCCCCCGAGAGTTGACGCCCCAAATGGTGTTGGCGCTCTGCCAAGCGAGCAAACAGACGATAGACCCTGGCGGCGTCCCATAACGGGGCACCTGAGCGCGCAGGCTTGGCAAAGACCGTGAGGTGTTCATGAACCGTGAGGTTGGGAAATATGTGTCGACCCTCAGGCACCAGCGCCAGTCCTAAATTGGCGATGCGGTCAATGCTCCAACCTTTTAAAGACTGTCCCTGCCAAGTGATCTCTCCTTGGTGATAGTCCTTGATTCCCAATAGGCATTTGAGTAGTGTGCTCTTGCCCATGCCGTTGCGGCCCAATAAACCCAAGGTTTCTCCGCTTTGGATGGACAAGGAGACCCCAAAGAGTACTGGGGAGAGTCCGTAAGCCGCATTTAAATCGCGGGCTTGTAAAAGGGCCGTGTTCATGAACGCTCTTCCCCCAAATACGCTTGAATCACGCGCGGGTCTTGCCTTACGTCTTGGGGTGGACCGCTGGCAATGATTTGTCCATTGACCAAGACCGATACTTTGTGAGCCAAGCGAAATACTGTGTCCATGTCATGCTCAATGAGCAAAATTGCAGCAGTTTTATTGAGTTGCTCAATGAGTTGGATGATTCTCAATGACTCTTGTGCCCCAGTGCCTGCCATGGGCTCATCCAATAAGATGAGTTTGGGTTGGGTGGCCAAGGCAATGCCAAGCTCAAGAATTCGTTGTTCAGCGTGAGACAAGGTTTGCGCAAGATCTTGGTGCCGATGCTCTAGCCCAATTTGGGTCAAAATCGCATGGGCCTCCTGGTTCAAAGAAGAGTCTTTGCTCGCGGCGAACCAAAAAGAAAAGGAGTGACCTCTTTTGGCTTGAAGAGTCAAAGCGATATTGTCCAAGCAAGACATCGATTTAAAGAGTCTCGTAATCTGGTACGAACGCACCAATCCCAATTGAACTCGCTCATGCATGGATAAGTGGGTGATCTCTTGGCCTTGAAAAAAGATCTGTCCTTCATCACTTTTAAGTTGTCCACTCAACTGGGTGACCAATGTGGATTTACCCGCCCCATTGGGCCCAATCAATGCGTGGATTTCGAGTGGAGCAACGCAAAGACTCACATGGTCTGTGGCCAAAAGTTCCCCATACCTTTTGACCAATTGATTCGCCTGCAAAATAGTTTGTGGCTTCATGCTGCTCATGGCACATCCTTATGCTTAGCATGAGAGTTGTTCGACCCGTCAGACTTTTTGCCCCTTGAGAACGCGTAAGCTCTGGCAAATAAGCCCCCTAGTCCTTGAGGTGATAACAGCACAACGGCAAGTAAAATCCATCCGACATAAAAGGCTCCGTGGGTGGTGTACTCTGCCAAAACGGTCTCCAACCCCAAAAGAGTGATGGCCCCCCACACGCCAGAGCTCAAAGTCCCCACGCCGCCCAAGATCACCATGATCATGAGTAAACCCGATTGCATCCAGTTCAGAATATTGGGACCCACATATTTTTGTTGATTAGCAAGCAACGCACCCGCCAAACCTGCCAGCATGGCTGAGAGGGTGAATGCCACGAGTTTGTACTTGAAGGCGTCAATTCCAATGGATTCAACTCGTGTGTCATCGTCCTTGAGGGCTTGTAGGACACGGCCAAACTTGGAGTCAACGAGTCGGCGCATTAAAAATAGACTCACGCACACGGTGAAGAGGACCAACCAATAAAACTGGAGGTCTTTTTTGAGGTGCTCTCCAAGCCCCAGCGTAAAACGTTGGGCCAAGTTAATCCCCTCATCACCGCCAAAGCTCTTGATGGAGTTGATCAAGTAAAACATCATCTGAGCAAACGCCAATGTGATCATGATGAAGTAGACACCGCGCGTTCGTAGGCTCACCCAGCCAATCAATGTGGCCAAGACGCCACTCACTGCCACTGACGCCAAGAGACAAGTCCATGCGCTAGTGATACCCGCCCCCATCAACAATGCAGTCGTGTAGGCGCCAGCGCCAAGAAATGCCGCATGGCCAAATGAGATCAATCCACCATATCCCAAAATCAAGTTCAGGCTACAAGCAGCAAGCCCCAAAATCAGCATCTTGGTGAGTAGACCAATGTAGAAGCCAGATTGCAGATAAATCAATACGAATGGGGCCAAGACACCCAAGGCAATACCCATCACCCACAACCAACAACTGGATGAGATGAGTAAGGGGCGTGCGGGCCTTGAGTTCAAGGGTGGGGTTGTGTCTTGAGGGTCCATTCAGCTCTTGGAATTGAATAGCCCTTGGGGCCTGAAAAATAGCACACCCGCCATCAACACATACACCATGATGGAGGCCAAAGAGGGCCCCGCTGCACTGGCCCACATGGGGGGCAAAAATAGTCCCAATAGATGCGGCAGCAATCCTCGCCCCAATGTGTCCACCACACCCACCAAAAGTGAGCCAACAAATGCGCCCCAGATGGAGCCAATGCCGCCAATGACGATCACAACAAAGGCCAAAATTAAAATATTCTCTCCCATGCCCACTTGCACCGCTAAGAGCGGGGCCAGCATTGCGCCAGAGAAAGCACACATGGCTGCACCAAGACCAAACACCGCCGTGAAGAGGGCTTTGATATTGATGCCCATCGATAAGGCCATTTGTCTGTCCGATGCACCGGCTCTCACCCAGGCGCCTAATTTCGTATGATTCACTAATATATACAAGCCCAGTGCCAATAAGAGTCCCATGCCAATGAGGACCAAACGGTAGCTGGGGTACAGTAAGCCAGGTAATATTTCAATAGGACCCGACAACTGAGCCGGGGTTGAGAGTGGTAAATCTGTCCCCCAAATCATCTTGACGGACTCATTCAAGATCAAGATGAGTGCAAACGTGGCGAGTACTTGCGAGAGGTGATCTCTGGCATAGAGAGTTCTCAAAAGAGTCACCTCCAGCACCATACCTAAAAGGGAGGTGAGTGCCATGGAGCAAAGCACGCTCAGGGCAAACGATTCGGTGTAACCGTAAAGCCAGGCTGCGAGAAATGCGCCCACCATATAGAGGGCGCCATGGGCCAAATTGATCATGTCCATGATGCCAAATACCAGAGTCAGCCCCGAGGCCAACAAAAATAGCATCAAGCCAAACTGCAGGCCATTCAAGGCCTGCTCGACCAACAAGATGGAACTCATCTGACGCCCAAAACTAAAACGTCATCAGTGCAGTGGGCAATCTTTGACGTAGGCATCACCATGATTGGTCATGATGGGTTGTCCTACGATTTTGTTGACCAAGCGACCTTGAGCGTCTTTTTGAATTTCACGCAAATAGTAAGTCTGGATGGGAAAGTGGTTGGTGTTGAACTTAAAGTCACCACGAACCGAGGAGAACTTCGCATCCATGATGTTTTTTCTGAGCAAATCTTTGTCACCTAAATTGCCAGCACTTGCGCGAACTGCGGCGTCCATCAATAAAGCAGTGTCATAGCCTTGGGCTGCGTAAATGGTGGGGAGTCGTTTGTATTCTTTTTCAAACTCTGCAACAAATTTTTTATTGCTGGCATTGGCTAAATCAAGACCCCAATGTGAGGTGTCAAACACCCCAAGCATGTCTGCACCGACACCGCGAATGATGTCTTGGTCATCCCCAAACCCTGGCACCAATAGTTTGGTGTCCTTTGCAAGTCCTGCAGCCATGAATTGTTTGATGAAATTCACACCCATGCCACCGGGTAAGAAGACAAACATCACCTCAGGTTTAGCGGCCCGAATTTCTGCCAGTTCTGCTGAGTAATCCAGTTGTCCAAGCTTGGTGTAGACCTCGCCCACGACTTTGCCTTTGTAAAACCGCTTAAAACCCGCCAATGAGTCTTGGCCTGCCTGGTAATTGGGGGCCAGCAAATAGGCTGTCTTCACCCCTTTGTTGGTGGCATATTGGCCAGCCGCTTCGTGATAGGCATCATTGGGCCATGCCACGGCAAAGAAATTGGCGCTGCACTGCTTACCCGCCAACGGTGAGGGGGCTGCGTTGGGGCTCAAATACATGATGCCGCTCTCGTCAGTGGAGGGCAATGCTGCCATCAAGATGTTGGAGAAAACAACCCCAGTGAGGAAATCAACGTGATCTTTTTGAACCATTTTGTCAAATAGCTCCTTGGCAACGTCGGGCTTGAATTGGTCGTCAGCAATCAACACCTCCGCGGGAAGTCCCCCGACTTTGCCCCCATTGAGCTTGAGCGCCAGCATGAACGCATCCCGAATATCCACGCCCAAGGCGGAGGAGGGACCGGAGAGGGTGCTGACAAAACCAATTTTGACTTTGTCGGCTGCACGGGCCACACTTCCTAGACTTGCCACACAAAGGCACACCGCACTCAATAAGAGGGTGGCAGAAAATTGTCTAACTTTCATTGAAAAACTCCATTGGTTTTTTGAAATATGTTCAATCCTTGGCGAGCACCCGAAAACTACGGTTTTGCTTCGAATTGCACTGCTCTCGTGGTTGAATTTAGAGAAAAGTTTCTCTAAAAGCAAACGAACATGATACAGGCAAAGCAAGCTCAAAAAAGGGCGGGAAAGCGAAAACATTTCCTCTGCGCCCTACTTGCCTCTAGTGATAGGATAAGGGTGAGCCTGAACCCTTGATCAGCGTAGTCCCAAGGGCAAGTGGAGTTTGTCAGCTCAGGATTACTTGCATTTAAACATCTCCATGGGAGTGAGTGTGTGATGACAGAATTTCCAAAAGAAGAAGTATTGACCCCTGCAGATGAGAGCCATCTGCGCCAAGCCATTCGTCACTCTCACACCGCTCGTGAAAGAGGCAATCGACCCTTTGGCGCGTTGATCGTCGCCAAGAGCGGTGAGGTTTTGGTTGAGTTTTACAACCAGACCAAAGAAGCCCAAGATTGCACTGCGCACGCCGAAACAGGTGCTATTCGTATTGCCAGCCACACCCACTCACGCGAGGTTCTTATGGGGGCGACCCTTTATGCCTCAGGCGAGCCGTGTGTGATGTGCTCAGGGGCTATTTTTTTGTCGGGTATTCGGCGAGTGGTCTATGCCTTGGATGCAAAGCGGATGCGTCAAATGCGCGGCCTCAAAGAAGATTACCGTGACCTTGAGTGGTCCATCAAAGAGATCTACCAAGCCTCCCCCCACCCTATTGAATGCATAGGGCCGGCCTTGGTCGAGGAAGCCCGCTTGGCGCACCAGGGTTTTTGGCAGCCCTAAACCTCTGGCCTTGAACGGATCAGGCTGGGGGAAGCGCCAAATCTTGCCAAGTGCTCACCACACTGTCGGGATTCAAGGATATTGAGCTGATTTTTTGCTCAACCAACCAACGGGCAAAGTCAGGATGGTCGCTGGGGCCTTGGCCACAAATACCCACATATTTTCCTTGCCGCAAGCACGCTTGAATGGCCATTTTCAGTAGCGCTTGGACCGCGGGATCGCGCTCGTCAAAGTCTTGCGAAAGAAGCTCTAGTCCTGAGTCCCGATCCAGCCCCAGCGTGAGTTGAGTCAAGTCGTTGGAGCCAATCGAAAAGCCATCAAAGTACTGTAGAAAATCATCGGCAAGAACCGCATTGCTGGGTATCTCACACATCATGATGAGTTTCAAATCGTGATCACCGCGTTTGAGTCCGAAACTGGCCAATCTCTCGGTCACGCGTCTGGCTTGCTCGAGAGTTCTGACAAAAGGCACCATCACTTGTACGTTGCTGAGTCCCATGTCCACTCTAACGCGGTGGATGGCCTCACACTCCATGGCAAAGGCATCCGCGAAACTCTCACTCAAATACCGAACCGCTCCTCTAAAGCCGAGCATGGGATTTTCTTCTTCGGGCTCATAGCGACTGCCCCCAATGAGCGTGCGGTACTCATTCGATTTGAAGTCCGACAAGCGAACAATGACGGGCTTGGGCCAAAACGCAGCAGCAATCGTGGCCACCCCTTCACACACCTTGTCGACATAAAACGCCCGAGGCGATGCATGCCCCCGGGCAACCGACTCTACGGCTTTTTTGAGATCTGAGTCAATGTTGGGATAGTCCAAAATTGCTTTGGGGTGAACTCCAATGTTGTTGTTGATGATGAATTCCAAGCGAGCCAGACCCACGCCTTCATTGGGCAGTTGGCAAAAGTCAAAGGCCAATTGTGGATTGCCCACATTCATCATGATCTTGGTAGAAATGGGGGGCATGGTGCCACGGGTGACCTGGGTGATTTCGGTCTCCAATAAGCCGTCATAGATCACACCCGTGTCACCCTCAGCGCAACTGACAGTGACCAGAGCGCCTTCAGTGAGCACATCGGTGGCATTGCTGCAACCCACCACCGCGGGAATGCCAAGCTCACGCGCAATGATGGCCGCATGACAGGTGCGACCTCCTCGGTTGGTGACGATGGCACTTGCTCGTTTCATGATCGGCTCCCAATTGGGATCCGTCATGTCCGTGACCAACACATCGCCGGGTTTGACTCGGTCCATCTCTGAGATGCTTTGAACGATACGCACGGGGCCTGAACCAATTTTTTGACCAATGGCGCGCCCTTGTGTCAGCAAAGTGCCTTTGCCCTTTAACTTGTAGCGTTGTTCAACTTGGCCTTTCATTTGACTCTTCACCGTCTCGGGCCTTGCTTGCAAAATGTAGAGCTCACCGTCAACGCCGTCCTTGCCCCACTCAATATCCATGGCTCTGCCGTAGTGCACTTCAATGGCCAAAGCGTACTTGGCCAATTGCTCGACATCAGCATCACTCAATGAAAAGCGGTTTCTTTGCTCGGTGGGCACCTCAATGGTTTTGACCCATTTGCCACTGGCTTGAAATTCCTGGGCGGTGGTGAAGACCATTTGCTCGAGCTTGGAGCCAAGAGAGCGGCGGATGATGGCTTTTTTGCCAGCCCTCAAGGATGGTTTGTGGACATAAAACTCATCAGGGTTGACTGAGCCTTGCACAACGCTTTCTCCAAGTCCTAGACTAGAGGTGATGAACACGACATCTTCAAATCCTGACTCGGTGTCGATGGTGAACATCACCCCAGCAGCGCCCAAATCAGATCGAACCATCTTTTGAACTCCCACCGAGAGAGCGACAGTTTCATGGGCAAAGCCTTTGTGGACCCGGTAGCTGATGGCACGGTCGTTGTAGAGAGAGGCAAAGACCTCACGCATCTTACTGAGTATGTGCTCAATGCCAGAGACATTCAAAAAAGTCTCTTGCTGTCCAGCAAAAGACGCGTCAGGCAAATCCTCAGCCGTGGCTGAGGAGCGCACTGCAAAGGAGGCATTGGGAGAGCTTTGCTGCAATTGGGCAAACGACGCCCGGATATCGCGCTCCAAGTCCGCGGGGAAAGGTTGCTCCATGATCCACTCGCGAATCTCGTGTCCCGCTTGTGCCAAAGCTCGCACGTCCTCCGAATCCAATGTGCTCAAGCGCTCTTGAATACGGGTGTCCAAGGACTGGTGACGTAAAAATTCTCTAAAAGCATGGGCCGTGGTGGCAAAACCCGTGGGCACTTTTACGCCTTGAGGCAATTGGGAGATCATCTCACCGAGACTTGCATTTTTCCCCCCCACTGACTCGACATCACTCATCCTCAATTTTTCAAAGGGCACCACCAAATCGGTTGCATTGAACAAGGTTGACATGAACGCATTACTCCAAGGTTATACAAAAACTCACCACGCCGGAAAAGGGCTTAATTCCTTTTTAGACAAGGTCCACTCATGTGCCTCACATCCCTTGAATCGCGGGATAAAGGGTTGACTAGCGCCGTCCAAGTGGATAATGTGCTCATTTTAGGACGAGGCAGACTCCCATGGGCAAGCCTTTTGGATTTTGGACCTAAAAATTAACACCAGAAAGTGACTTGATGACCCATCGAAGCGTTTTTTTTATCTCTGACGGCACTGGAATTACTGCCGAGACCTTTGGCAATGCTATCTTGGCGCAATTTGAGATGAAGCCTAGGCATATCCGATTGCCATTTGTGGACACGGTGGACAAAGCCCATCAGGCGGTGCGTCAAATCAATCACACGGCCGAGCTTGAGGGTCAAAAACCGATTGTTTTCACGACCTTGGTGAACTTGGAGATTTTGGAGGTCATCAAAACCCATTGCAAAGGCATGCTGCTTGACATGTTCAGCACCTTTGTCAATCCCCTAGAGGAGGAGTTGGGCATCAAGTCGCACCACCGAGTGGGAAGATTTTCTGATGTGAGCAAAAGCCAGCAATACCATGACCGCATTGAGGCGATCAATTACAGCTTGGCACATGACGACGGCCAGCAGCACCGAGACTTGGTCCAGGCTGACGTCATTTTGGTTGGGGTGAGTCGAAGTGGCAAAACACCCACAAGTCTTTATTTAGCGATGCAACACGGCTTGAAGGCCGCCAATTACCCTTTGATCCCTGAGGACTTTGAGCGTCAACAATTGCCCCAAGCTCTGAAGGACCATCTCGCCAAGGCTTTTGGCTTGACCATCCATCCTGAGAGATTGAGCGAAATTCGCAATGAAAGAAGACCTAACTCCACCTACGCGAGTTTGGTCAATTGTCGACATGAGGTGGCCCAAGCCGAATCCATGATGAGGAGGGCTGGGATTCGTTGGCTCTCCACCACGACCAAGAGCATTGAGGAGATTGCCACCACCATCCTCCAAGAGATCCGACCACAGAGCCTCACCTATTGAAAATGAGGTCTTTCGGCTGGCGTGACCTTTGGGGGTGTCTAATAGAGTCCTTAGCCCAATGCGGCAATTCCGGCCTTGGCGATTTCTGCGTCTTCGTTGGACTTTACGCCGCTAACACCCACTGCGCCGATTACTTGCCCATCTTTCACTATGGGGACCCCACCTTCGAGCATCCCTTTTAAATCGGGGGCCGTTAAAAATGCATAACGGCCATTGTTGATCACGTCTTCATAGATTTTGCTCTCGCGCCGGCCAAGTGCTGCGGTGTGCGCTTTGGCAGGAGCCATGTGGGCAGAAAATGCAGGGGCACCATCCAGGCGTTGCATCCACAGCAAATGTCCCCCATCGTCAACAATCGCAAAACTGACAGCCCAGTTGTGCTCAAGAGCATGCTTTTCACAGGCGGCGGCAATTTTTTTGAGATCTTGGAGTTCGAGGTAGTGTTTTGTTTTCATGACGTAGAGCTCGGTTAAAGGGGGGGAAGAAATTTTTCCAGTGTTGGTTAGGGTATCCCAAAAGCACACACCTAAACTTGAACACATGGGGAGCTGAAATTATCACCCTTTTATCGTGAGCTTTTAGGCGGGAAGGCGTGTAAGTTTGGCCCAGAGAGCCTATTTTTTTGGGCTTTTTTGTTGAAAATATTGACCTGAATTGAATGATTGCGTTTAAATAAGGGTTGGATGCCTTGAACTGACCCCCCAAGGGACTTGAAAAACCCTAGAATAGTCCCCATCTGATTCGTAGTAACTTTTGGAGAATCCAAGTGAACGACAACTTTCAAACTCTTGACTACTCATTTGTCAACACCTCTTTTGAGCAAAGAAACCGCGTGCTCAGAAA
>Ga0164296_1001991_pt1 | contig 20871 bp, 19 predicted proteins | sample GEODES057metaG_FD_113533 | JGI IMG/M metagenome (GOLD analysis project Ga0164296, IMG submission 113533) | Dystrophic lake water microbial communities from Trout Bog Lake, Wisconsin, USA - GEODES057 metaG | ecosystem: Environmental > Aquatic > Freshwater > Lake | place: USA: Trout Bog Lake...
CCGCGAGCGCGCCCGCATACAGCGAGGAGAAAATCAGCGGGATCAGCTCAACCGCGCCGAGAAGCCCGGTAAGAAAGGCCGAATGAGTTCCCACGTAGATCTGATACGGCAGCGCCACTAATGTGGCCTGGGTCCCGATTCCCGTAATCAGCCCACCGAGCATGAGGAGCCGAAAATTCCCCGACGCCCGAAGGGGGCGAGTATCTGTAGACAAACTGCTCAACCAGCGAGGGGCCACGCCTCCACCTCTTCCGCACCAGGGGTGAGAGTGATCGTACGGGATTGGATCGCATCGACACACAGCGTCCAGGCCACGCCTCGTGCACTACGGCGTGGCGGTGCTCCTACGGCCGTGCAGTACCTGTGGATGGTCCGTGACGAGAGGGATCTTTTTCATCAATCCGACGGGCCCAATCCTCACTGAGGACCGGCCACCGTGCAAGCAATGCGGCGTGGCGAATATGCCGCGTGTTCTCTGGGCGTGCCTGGATACGCGTGGCAGACGGGTCGTACGGTATCGAGGGATCGATCATCGCCACGATCTTATTGCGCGCATTCGTTGGTGTCGATCACTTCCACCGAGAGCCGTCGCCGCGATCAGGAGCACGCCGACGCTGGAGGCAAATTACCTGGTCGGCTCCTCGGGGCCCGAAATATCGCGCAACAGGCTCCAGTCAGCGAATGAATCACGTCGCTGGGGACGAGTGGCCTGGGTCATATCACTCGGCACAGAAAGGTATTTCACGAGCGCGGACATTTCGACGATCGAATACAACATTTCTCGATGCATGGCATCCCATGGGGTATCCATGATGAGGGTCTCATGCACCATGTCCTCATATTCCTCGATCGACCTCAGCAGCGCGATCCGGGCGACCTGCACAAGGTGCATGCGGTGCATGACCCCGATCACGACGACCTCGTCGATCCCGCCGGGGACACCAATCACATCAAGAAGCGACACCACGTGTGCTCTGTCTGGCAAATGATCATCAGGCGTTTGGTGGAGATTGCGGGATGACGTCGCAACAAGCACGAGCGCGACAGCACGCCGGGCACGGACAAGCTGCGTTCCTGAAAGCTCATAGACGTCGGACACGAGAGCACTTCCTCACACCACGAATCACAGACGGCGTCGAATCTCGCCACTTGTTCGCATCCTAACTATGCGACTCCCTGACGTCTACGGCCGTGCTGCGCTGCCATCGCGAGGCCCCCTCAACGCGGTGCGCATCACTTCGACCGGCGGCTCGTGGCCGGTCCATTGCACAAATGCAGCAGCGCCTTGGTGCAGCAACATTCCTAAGCCATCGACGCAGCGCGCACCACGCGCAGATGCCGCAGCCAACCATGCAGTGCCGGATGGCCGATAGACCACATCCGCGACAACATGCCCGGGTCCGAGACAATCAAGTGGCAGCGCCTCAGGAATGGTGTGCTCATGCAAGCCAAGACTCGTGCAGTTCACAATGAGCCCGCAGGTCGCCGCCGCATCCTCGACTGCCGCACGCGTAAATGGCACTGGTGTACCAAGCCCTGCGGCCCGTTCAATGGTGCGGTTGGCAACAAGGACCTGCGCGCCTCGCGACCCGACAGCAAATGCCACCGCCCGCGCTGCGCCCCCCGCTCCCACAATCAGCACTCGGGTGCCCGCGAGCGACAGCGGGGCCGCTTCATCAAGTGCTCGCAAAAATCCAGGCGCATCGGTGTTGTCGGCATGCCACCCGCCATCAGCGCGCGGGATAAGGGTATTCGCTGCACCAATCGCGGCCACAGCGTCTGACACGGACGCACAACTGTCGAGCACCGCTTGCTTGTGCGGAATGGTGACATTCAAGCCAGCGATACCCGCAGCCCGCAGTCCCAAGAGGGCTGTGGACACCTCCGCGGGATCGACCGGAAATGCGACATAGGTCCAATCCAGGCCAAGCGCCGAAAATGCGGCATTGTGCATCACGGGTGACAGCGAATGTGCAACAGGCCAACCGATGATGCCCACGAGCCGCGTGGATCCTGAAATTGCCATCTCAACCCCCCGTGAGGTTTGCCTGGGATTTTGCGACGTCCGCAGTGAATTGTGCCGCGGTCGTTGCGAAATAATGGCGACCGGATCCATCATTGCGTGCAACGTAGTACAGATATGGCACATGTGCAGGACGCGCTGCGGCCTGGATCGACGCCAAGCCCGGATTAGAGATCGGCCCCGGCGGCAATCCGGGATACAGACGAGTGTTATAGGGCGAATTGATCTGTAGGTCGCTCTCGGTGAGGTTCGGCTTCCAATACCCCAACGCGTATTGCACCGTGGCATCGATGCCAAGCGTCATATGCAGGTGCAATCGGTTGTAGATCACACCGGCGACAATCGCCCGCTCAGCTGGGACTTCCACCTCACGCTCGATCATCGATGCAATGGTCAGCACGTCATATCGCGTCAGGTTTTTCTTGGCCGCTTGGGAATAGTCAACCGCACTGGTGTATTGGCGGTATGCCGTCACCTGCTGCGCAACAAATTGCGCGGCGGTCGTTGTGGGAAAGACGGGGTAGGTCGCGGGAAACAAAAATCCCTCAAGCGATCGCGGAGTCGTCAGTCCAGCGAGCATTTGTCCCTCTGCGCCGATTGCGGTTTGTGCAAGATACTCGCTGGGAGAAATATGCGTTTTCTGTCCCAACAGTGCTGCAATCTGCTCCCGTCGCCACCCTTCGGGGATCACCACCTGCACCGGGGTTGGGGCAGCGGGTGCTGCGGGCTTCGCGCGGGCACGATGAATGCCCCACGCAACCACGACGACCAACGCGGTCAGCGCCACGACAATCGCGATCTGACCCCGCGAGGAAATGCGACGCATGCCGCCGCGGCTCATGAGGTCGTCGCCCGCCGCATGAGCACCGATTCCAACAATACGCAGGCGGCGACACTGTCGAGATCAGGCCGCGTGCCGCGACCGCCCGCAGACTCCTCAAGTCGTCGTGCTGCCTCTTTTGTGGTCAACCGCTCATCCACGAGTTCCACTGCAACGCCGAAACGACCGCGCAGCCGATCTGCAAACCCTGACGCGGCACGCGCTTGTGCACCAAGCTCACCCGACATCAGCCGCGGCAGACCGACGATGACAAGCTCAGGTGCCTCTGTGGCGATCAACTCGCCCAAGATCGCCATCCCCTTTGGACTATCGACGCGCGCGATTGCAGGCAATGGTCGTGCAAGCGTGCCGGTTGGGTCGGTCACTGCGACGCCGGTTCGGGCGCGCCCATGATCGAGGGCCAACAATTTCACTCGGTGGAACCCACCAAGATTTCACGAGCACGAGCAAGCGCGTCGGGAATCCGCGCGGGGTCTTTGCCGCCCGCGCGCGCCATGGCATCGCGACCGCCACCGCCACCGCCCACAATCGGCGCGATCTCACGCAGCAGATGTGCGGCACTCACTCCTGCGTCGACGGCAGCGGTACCTACATTTGCCACGAGCATCACGCGGTCCTCGGCGCCAGCGGCAAGTACAACGACTGCAGATTCTCCAAGCAATTTCTTGATCTGATCGGAGAGGGCCAACAGCTCATCGCCATCGTCAATCGCAACGTGGGCGATCAGCACCCGTACGGGTCCAGCGTCAACTGCATCTTTGGCGATCGCATTCGGGTCGATACGGCCCTGTTTGGCCCGTTTCAAATCGCGTTCGAGCTCCGCAATCCGGGCATCCCGCTGTTGGAGTTCATGTGCAAGCTCCTCAGCGCGACGGGCATACCATCGTCCAAGTTCAGCTCCCGTGATGGCCTCAATGCGACGCGCCCCAGAACCGACGCTGGTTTCAGTCACGATCTTGAAGGGTCCGATTTCACTCATACGCGACACGTGCGTACCGCCGCACAATTCCATCGAAAAGTCTCCTGCGGAGACGACCCGCACGACATCCCCGTATTTCTCGCCGAACAGCCCAATTGCCCCGAGGCCGTCCGCGTCCGATTTGGGCATCTCGGTCCACGTGACCGGTGCGTCAGCGGCCACTTGCGCGTTCACGAGAGCCTCGATCTGATCGAGCTCTTCGCGCGGAATCCGCCCTCGATGCGTGAAGTCAAAGCGCAATTTGTCGGGTCCGACGTAGGATCCGGCCTGCTTGACATCCGCACCCAAACGCTCACGAAGCGCCCAGTTCAACACGTGCGTGCCGGTGTGGTTGGCCTGTGTGGCGCGTCGAGTTGGCACGTCCACATTGGCATCGACCGCTGCCCCTTGGACAATCCCCTCCCCAGCGACAACGATCACCTGGCTCGTACCTGTCCGGAGCACCTCAACCACATCCCAGCGGCGATCCGCTCCGGTAATCCATCCGCGATCGGAGATCTGCCCTCCACCTTGGGCATAAAACGGTGACTGGGCGAGGGTCACGAGTGTCTGACCATCCCCAAGCTCGTCAACCCCGGTCACCGTTGTGTGAACCGACATGTTCTCGTACCCCACAAACTCGGTTCGCGGACTCCGTGCGACAAGCTCACTTGCTCGCGTCGCTCGCTCGCTCTCCGTTGCCGCGGTACCACCGGCACGCGACCGCTCGCGCTGTTCGGTCATCAATGTCTCGAATGCGTCGGTATCAACGGCAAGACCCGCGTCATGTGCGGCCTCAGCGGTGAGATCGAGCGGGAATCCGTAGGTGTCATGCAAACGGAATGCGTCATCACCCGATACCGTGCCAATGTCGCGGGCGCGCGCAATCACCTCCGACAGCAGCTTTCGCCCCTGTTGCAAGGTTCGGGCAAACTGTTCGGCTTCAGCGCCAAGTGTGTCTGCCACTGCGCCGCGTTCGCCAATGAGTTCTGGATAGGAGTCGCCCCACCCATCCGCGACCTCGGAGGCGAGCGCCACGACCGCGTCATATGGCAACCCGAGTTGCGTTCCCTCCGCAACGGCGCGCCGCACAATGCGGCGCAAGACATAGCCGCGACCTTCGTTTGACGGACGAACTCCATCTGCCGCCAAAAATGTCATGGCACGGCCGTGATCGGCCAGCACGCGCAATGCCCGGTCGGAACGAGGATTCGCTCCATACTTCACTCGGGTCGCCGTTTGCGCCCATTCAATCAACGGCCAAAATGCATCGGTTTCAAACACTGATGGTGCATCTTGCAGTAGCGCAGCAATGCGCTCGAGACCGGCACCGGTGTCAATGTTCTTGGCCGGCAGCGGACTGAGCGTCCCGTCGACCGATCGCTCGTATTGCATGAACACGAGGTTCCAGTACTCGAGGTAGCGATCGCCACCGACTCGGGGGCCTCCATCGGGGCCAAATGACGGACCGCGATCGAAGTACAGCTCGGTATTTGGCCCGCACGGCCCAGTGGGGCCCGCCTTCCAGAAATTGTCTGCTTCACCGAGTGCCTGAATTCGGTCGGCCGGAACGCCCAGATCAATCCACCGCTGCCGGGCTTCCTCATCACCGGGGACCGCATCGTTGCCCTCGAACACGGTGATCCAAATGCGATCGAGATCGAGCCCGAGCACCTCGGTCGAAACCTCAAATCCGAAGCGGATGGCATCGTCTTTGAAGTAGTCGCCGATAGAGAAATTGCCGAGCATCTCAAAGAAGGTCAGGTGTCGCGCGGTATGACCGATTTGGTCGATGTCGACCGTACGAAAGCACTTTTGACAACTCGTCAACCGCTGTGACGGGGGCGTTTCTGTTCCCATGAAAAACGCCTTCAGCGGCTGCATTCCCGCAATTGTCAGCAGTACTGAAGGATCGTCGTCATACGGGACAAGTGGAGCGGAGGGCAGGGCAAGGTGGCCCTGGCGCTCAAAGTATTCGCGGAATGCGCGACGGATCTCATGGGTAGTCATACGGCTGCCGATCGTACCAGCACGGATACCTCTTACGTCGTCGGCGCGGGTCACGCCGCGGACTTAACGCCGGCGACTGACGGTCCGCGACAACACCTCATCGATCTCTCGATCAATTTGCGCGCCACGTCGCACACTGGCACGCTTGCCAGCGGCAATTGACTCATCAATCTGACCGCGCACCACCGCATACTGCTCAGCCAAAAATCCCGGCCACGCCTGCGGGTCACGGGGCCCCTTGGAATACGCCCAGCCGAGCCCGCCCAACAGCGCGAGCGTGCGCATCTTCACGAGGGGGTCTCCGTTGAGGCATCGCCAGGTGACGCCGCTGCGGTTGCGGTCGCGGCGCTCTCATTTGCGGCGCGTGTTGTCTGGTCAGATCCGCTGTCATCTGCCGCCGGGCCATTTTTGGCCTCTGCCGACCGGCGGGCGACAAATGTCGCAAAGCCCTCTTTCACGCCAGCGGCGACGCCCGACAGAATCCGCACCGGGGCCGTTGCCGCGCTTGACACCGTCTGCAACGCACGCTCGGCACCCTTGGCGCCATTCACCGCAGTCACCATGATCTCATCGACCCGGTCAATTTCTCGGTTCACACCGTCCATCGTGGTCTGCGCCCGCGTGAGAATCGGGACAATTTCATCGGTCACCCGAGTGACCGAACTCCCGAGCCGCGCAAAGACACCCGCCATGCGCAAAAAGAGGTAGGCAAGACCAAACCCGGTCAAAATCAAAAACAGCGACAGCGCCGCTTTCAGGACGTCTGACCAATGCATTTGGGAGAACAACACCCGCTAGACGCTCCGGCTTGACGAACGTGACGAGATGATCGTACCGGCTAGGATCAGACGTCCTTGCTGGTAGACCGTTGCGGTCTGCCCTGCGGCCACCCCCATCGCGGGCTCCGCAAGATCAATAATCACGCCCGTGTCATCGATCGGTACCACTGCCCGTCCGGCAAGTGGGGTTCCGCGATACCGCACACGTACCTCAAATGGAACGGTCAGATCAATCGCATCGTGGGCAACTGCTGGGCGCAGCTCCAAGCCCCACGCGGCGAGCGCATCCTTTGGCCCCACGGTCACCGCATTGGTATGGGCATCTGTGTCAATGACATACAGCGGCTCTGGCGCCGATACGCCGATCCCCTTGCGCTGTCCAACGGTAAATCGCCAATACCCCGAATGCGCACCGACGGTGTTTCCATCGATATCCATAATCGGACCTGGCGTCGGCGATAGTCCCGCATTACGTTCAAGAAATGGTCCGTAGCCGTCGGCGCCAACGAAGCAAATTTCCTGGCTTTCGATTGCGTCTGCCGCAGGCAATTCGGCGGTGTGGGCACGGGTGCGGACCTGGGACTTCTCAAGCTCCCCAAGGGGGAAGATCAACCGGTCGAGCATGTCACGGCGCAACATGCTGAGCATGTAGCTCTGATCTTTTGAGGTGTCGAAGGCCGCGGCCAGCACAGGCTGACCCTCCGCGCCCGCGACCACGCGCGCGTAATGACCCGTTGCCAGCCATTGGGCACCCAGAAGCTCCGCGGCATCTGCCAAGAGGCGAAAGCGCACGCTGCCGTTACAGACCACGCAGGGATTCGGGGTGAGTCCGGCCTTGTAGCCCGCCATAAATTCCTCAACAACGCCATTGCGAAAGGGATCAGAAGCATCAATGGTGATATGCGGTATCCCGAGCACATGCGCGCTCGCGCGTGCGAGTCGCACCGTCTCAGGTGAACAACACGAGCGTTCTGCCGCCACGGCACCTGGGTCATGCCACAGGCGCATTGTCACTCCGACAACATCCCAGCCCTCTTCGACCAACATCATCGCTGCGACCGCTGAGTCGACACCTCCGCTCATTGCCACAGCAACGCGTCCCTGCTGTCGCCCGGGCCCGGAATTCCCAAGTTGGGCGGTACACCACTGCTCAAGGCCTCGCGCGAGTGCGTCCACCACAATTTCGGGGCCGTGGATCCTGTCATCACCAACACCACCGAGGGCTCCATCAACGTCGGCTATCGACAGGCGCATCGCATCGGCAAGGCTCGCGCCCTCAAGCAGTTCGCAGACTGCACTCGCAGCGGCAAGTGCTGCGGGACACCCATACGCCAAAAACCGAATCGCACGAATGTGGTCGTCGTCGATGCGCATCTGCATACGCACGACATCCCCACACCCCACCGCACCAGACTCCCCGACGGCATTTGCGCCCTCAAGTGGACCTGCCCCGACGGGCGTTGCCATATGGCGGATCACATGTTCGGTGTATGCGCTCACGTCGACAGGTTAGCCGGTCACGGGGACGGTTCCCGTGTGCACCAACCAGACGCGGCGTTTCGTGATCTCGCGTGTGCGCCGAGCCGCGATCAAAAAGGTGCCCCACCGTGCCGTTCCGGAACGAGTGCTGAACCTGCCGAAGCAGGTGGGACGCGTGCGGCTACGGCACACAGTGCGGCAACCTGACATCACATCCCGTTGTATACGTGTTGGCTCAGGCCTCGTGCCAGTGGCGTACACGGTCGGGCATGTCGAGAGTAGTGACTTTCTGTTCGAGGAACAAATCGGACCGCGCGCGCTCGACAAGTGCATGTCGGGCGTGCCGGGTGATCGATCACTTAGTTCCCGCCGCGAGCGACATCTGCGGGCGGCACGAGGGAACGAATACCGAGCTCGGCGAGCTGCGGGGCATCAACTGCGGCAGGCGCCCCGGTCAACGGATCGCTTCCGGTTGCGGTCTTTGGAAACGCGATCACATCGCGAATCGACCGCTCCCCTGCCAACTGCATCACGAGACGATCCAAGCCGAGTGCGACACCTCCATGTGGGGGCGCTCCAAGCTCCAGCGCACGCAGCAAAAACCCGAACCGCTCCTGTGCCTGTTCGGCATCGAGACCAATGATCCCGAAGACCCGCTCCTGAATATCCATCCGGTTGATTCGAATGCTGCCCCCGCCCAACTCAAGGCCATTCATCACGACGTCATACGCTTGTGCAATCACCGCGCCGGGATCGCTGTCGAGAATGCCGAGATCCTCAGGCCGAGGCGCGGTGAACGGATGATGGAGGGCATCCCAGCGATTCTCATCCTCATTGAATTCGACCAATGGGAAATCCACCACCCACAACGGCGCCCAGGTCCCTTCGGGAATCAGGCCAAACCGCTCCGCCCAGCGCGTTCGCACCGCACCGAGCACGCGTTGCGTCGCGTGTTCGGTATCGGCGACAAGTGCAATGAGATCACCTTCATTGGCGCCGAGGTGCGCAACGAGGCCGCGCAAAAATTCGGCCTTCACCGAGGAGCGCAGCGCACCATCTGCCCCCGGCACCGCCCAGACCAAACCCTTGGCACCAAGCTCTTGGGCCTCCTGCACCAAGCCATCGAGATCCTTGCGCGACAGCGCGGCGCCAGCTCCCGGAAACACCACGGCACGCACGACACCGCCGGCAGCAACAACGTTGCCAAAGACCCCAAGACCAGAGGCTGCAGCCGCCTCGCTCCAATCGATGATCTCGCAGTCAAAGCGAATATCGGGTCGGTCGCTGCCGTACCGCCGCATTGACTCGGCATAGGTCATTCTCGGGAACGGCGTCGGTAGGGCGACATCGGCTTGCGCCCATGCGGCCACAAGGATGTCCTCAATCAGATTCTGAATGTCCTCAGGGGTGACAAATGAGGCTTCAATATCGACTTGGGTGAATTCGGGTTGACGATCGGCGCGCAAATCCTCATCGCGGAAACAGCGCACGACTTGGTAGTAGCGCTCAATGCCGCCTACCATCAGCAATTGCTTAAACAATTGGGGGCTTTGAGGAAGCGCGTAAAAGGCCCCCTGCTGCAGACGTGATGGCACGAGAAAGTCACGCGCACCCTCCGGAGTGGATCGCGTGAGCATTGGGGTTTCTACCTCGAGAAAATCCTCCGCTTCGAGAATTCCACGGATCGCCTTGACGACTCGGCCACGCAATTCGAGTGCGCGTAGTCGTGCGGTGCGACGGATATCAAGGTACCGATAGGTCAGTCGCAGCTCTTCCCCCGCCTGAGTGTGCTCATCCTCCACAGAGAACGGCAACGGCGCGGCTTCGGCAAGGACCGTCAACTCGGCGACCCGCAACTCCACTGCACCAGTGGGAATTCGCTCATTCACGGTCGCAGGATCGCGTGGCACCAATGTGCCCTCAGCGGTAATGACATCCTCAGGCGACAAGCGCTGTGCATCTGCGAGCACCGCGGCCGATTCTGGGTGGATCACCAGTTGCAACACGCCGCTGCGATCGCGCACATCAATAAACAGGACGCCGCCGTGATCACGGCGACGATGGACCCAGCCAGCAATCCGAACGGTTTGCCCCACGGCGTCGGCCGCACCGACACAGCTGTGGGTTCGATACTGCTGCGCACCAATCACAACGACCCCTCCAAATCGGATAGACCGACCTCAATTTGGTCGCCCGTGAGCATACTTCTGATGATGGCAATTCCCTGAGCGCGTTCTCGTGGCCCGAGGATTACCGTCCGACGCGCACCCAGCGTTGCGGCCTGACGCATCATGCCTTTCAGGCTCCGTCCCGCACGATCGGTCTCACACGACACACCATTCGCACGAAGCCGCGTCATGATCGCAAATACGTCCCGCCGGGACTCCTCGTCGACTGCCGCAAAGTAGATGTCAATTGATTGCTCTGGCGGCGCCGCATCTCCAGACGCCAAGGCGAGCACAATCCGCTCGATGCCCGACCCAAAACCAATGCCCGACAATTCAGGACCGCCGAGTTGGGCGACGAGACCGTCGTAGCGCCCGCCCCCACCGATACCGCTTTGGGCGCCAAGACGATCACAGGTGAATTCAAAGACCGTGTGGGTGTAGTAATCGAGACCGCGCACAAGGTCTGGGTCGCGCTCATAGGCAATGCCGATGTCATCAAGCGCGGCGCAGACGGTGGCAAAGTGTTGGGCTGCGGCGTCCGAGAGATGATCAATCAACCTCGGCGCTTCCTGCATCACCGCAATTACCCGCGGATCTTTCGAGTCAAAGAGTCGCATGGGGTTGTCCACCATGCGATCACGCGCATCCTCGGGAAGGTCGCTTCGGTGGGGAGTGAGATAGTCGACGAGTGCGTCGCGGTATGGGCCACGCGTTGCGGCGTCACCGAGACTTCCCACGCGGAGCCGGACAGAGGGAACGCCCAGCGCTGCATACATCGAGGAAGCGAGCGCGATGACTTCGGCATCAAGCAATGGATCATTGGTGCCAATTGCTTCGGCGCCAATTTGCGTGTGCTCTCGAAAACGGCCCGATTGAGGGGCTTCATAGCGAAACATCGGGCCGGTGTACCAGAGCTTTACGGGTAGCGGGAGTTTGTGCATCCCGTGCTCAACAAAGGCCCGAACAACCCCCGCAGTACCCTCCGGACGCAGCGTGATCGACCGGTTGCCGCGATCCTCGAAGGTGTACATCTCCTTGCGCACGATGTCGGTACTCGCGCCAACACCTCGTGAGAACACCTCAGTGTGTTCAAAGGTCGGCGTGCTGATCTGTCCGAAGCCGTAGGCGTCGAATAATCCAACAGCCACGCTCACGATGTGACGACGCACCCGATGCTCATCGGGCAACACATCGCGGGTACCGCGCGGAGCATCGATACGTGCCTCACTCACCGTGCCCCAGCCCGCCCGTCAGACCACTTACGCATCGCGGCGCGATACCGCCACCGATCCAGTAGCAGCCCCATCGGAATCATGATCGCGAGGCCGAGGACACCCATGGAAATGGCGAGCAGTGCAGTGACATGGAGCAAAAACACCAACACCAACACATATGCGCCAACGATGAATCCCGCTCGCTTGACGACGGACCGCAAGGAGGGGGCGAGTGGCTCCCCAGATTTTTTTGCGGCTTTCGCCCGCGCATCTGGCGCGTCAGCACGCGATGCCTTCGGGCTTTTTGCCGGCGGTGGGCCTGTTGGCCGGGGCTTGCGTCGCTTAGCGATCGAAGGCTCCTTGTGTGTAGTCCCGATGAAGGTCGGGGCAGCGATGTTCAAGTATTCGGTCGTGCGAAAAACCCACAAGGCCGAGTGATTCGGGTGATTCTCGACCAAGTGCATGGCGTGGGATCATCCCGACAAGCTCGCTGTCACCAAGCGCAATGCCGAGGCGTTCGGCCTCTCGACGCACAACGCGCATGACAACACCGACGGGGGTCTCCCAGGTGTCTTCCAGGTTCATTGATAACTGCATCATTCCTGCTTCGGGAAGATACAGCCCCATCGCACGCACTCCCGGTAATCCACCACCCGACTCGCGCACGCGATCCGCAAGGGCCCGCGCCTCCATCCGGGTCGCATCAGGGAGCCAGACATTCCACGCCACAAGCGGTGGCCGCACTCCCACCAAGACACATCCCGCGGTGGGATGCATGCGTGCCGGTCCATAGTCCGGAGTGCGCGTTCCATCCCGCATCTCATCGGCAAGCTGATCGACACCAATCGATCGCACGCCATGTGGTCGACGTAACTGCTCGGTGCGCGCAAGTTGGCCGTACAAAAACACCGGCACGTCAAGGTACTCACCGATATACCCCGCGACATCATCGGCAATCTGTGTTGCGATCGGCAGGGCTGCATCGTCAAAGAGCACAATCGGCACGACATCCAATGCACCCGTGCACGGATGCACCCCCTCGTGCCGGCGCACATCAATCGTCGCAACACACGCCCGCGCAAGCGATTGCAATGCCAGGATGAGTGCGTCCGGTCGCGCCACAATGCTCAGAACACTGCGATTATGATCGGCGTCGGTATGGATATCGATGACATCAGCGCCATCGCTTCGGCACGCATCGGTCACCGTGGCCAGGATATCGCCACGTCGCCCCTCCGAGACATTCGGCACACTGAGCATGCGCTGACCGGTCGCCTCAACCGATTCCACGTCGACCGAACGTGCTTGAGTGAATGGGCCGACCTCGATATGGTTCACCGGTAAACCACCTTGTCTACGCTTCTCCGCCTACTCACCTATCTGCGCCCATACCGCGGGGCAGTTGTGGTGTCCGCTTTTTTTGGCGCCGGGCTGATGGCATGCACGCTGAGCCTGCCATACATCTCTCGCCTCGTGATCGATCAGGTCATTCGCGGCCATCAGCATGACAAGCTCGCGCCACTTCTGTGGATTGCATTTGGACTGATCCTGGTGCGCTTCGTGCTGAATCAGTGCCGGCGTATCTGGGCGGGACGCATCAGCCTTGGTGTCGAGTACGACCTGCGCGACGCGGTCTTCGGACACATCCAGCGACTCTCATTCGCATTCTTCGACCGGATGCCAGTCGGTCAATTGATGTCACGCGCAACCAACGATCTCCAAGTCGTGCGGTTCTTCCTTGGATATGGCGTGGTGTTTGTGTTCATGAACACCTTCCAATTGGTGGTGATCTGCGTCGTACTGTTTTGGATCAACGCCACGCTCGCCGCAGTTTCACTCTTGGTGGGGCCCGCGCTGCTCGCAGTGGCGATCAAGTATTCACGCACCAGCAGTCCCGTGCGCATCGATGTGCAGCAAAAGGCCGGTGAAGTCGCCCAGGCCGCCGAAGAGAGCGTCGTTGGCATCCGCGTGATCAAGGCCTTCGGTCGCGAGCAGTACCGCACGAGTCAATTTTCTGATGTCTCCACACGCGCATTTCGTCGAAATATGGATGCTGCGCGTCTCGAGTCGTTTTATTCCCCGCTGCTCTCCCTGCTTCCGGTCTTCGGACTCGCCGTCATTCTTGCCTACGGCGGCACGATGGTGATCCACCACACCCTCACACTGGGTCAGTTCGTGCAGTTTTATCTCTATCTCGCCTTGCTGATGGGGCCATTTCAGGTGATCGCTGCGTTGTTGGGCAATGGCCAACGTGCAGTGGCCGGCGGGCGACGCATTTTCGAAATCCTCGATGCGGTCCCCGATGTGCGAGAGCCCGATGACCCGCAGCCGTTCACACCGGGGCCTGGCGAAATCACATTTGAGGGCGTCCGTTTCAGCTACGACGGATCCCGCGATGTCCTCCACGGGATCGATCTGACAATTACCGCAGGCACGACAGTTGCATTGATTGGGATGACGGGTGCTGGCAAGAGCACCCTCACCGAGCTGATCCCGCGCTATTACGAGGTGACCGAAGGCTCCGTCTCAATCGACGGCATCGATGTCCGTCGCCTTGCACTCAATGATCTGCGACGCGAAATCGGCGTGGTATCCCAGGAACCATTTTTGTTTTCAAGCACGGTACGCGAGAACATCGCCTATGGCCGGCCTGATGCACGCGATGATCAGGTACGTAACGCCGCAGAACTCGCACGCGCCGCAGCATTTATCGATGAACTCCCCAATGGCTACGACACCGTCGTGGGTGAGCGCGGCTATACCCTCTCTGGCGGGCAGCGCCAACGACTCGCGATCGCCCGTGCAGTGCTTACCGACCCGCGCATTCTGATTCTGGACGAGGCAACCGCTTCGGTCGATGCGAGCACAGAGCGCGATATTCAAGCGGCATTACGCGCAGTCATGGAAGGGCGCACCACAATTATCATCGCCCACCGACTCTCAACGATCCGCCTGGCTGATGAGCTCATTCTGATTGATCACGGTGCGATTGCTGCACGCGGGCAACATCGGGAGCTCTACGCACAAAGCGAGCTCTACCGCACAATTCACGATAGCGGCCTCGCACGCCCCGATCTCGTGCTCGGGGACGTCTGATGAGCTCGCGCGCCGGACCGGCAATCGGTGGACGGATGCGAGGAGGCGGCGGACGTCACCTCTCCGGACCGCACCCCGAAGACGATATGGAAGGACTTTCCGCTCCTGAAGCCCGGCGTCTGCGCGAGCTTCTGCCATTTGCTCGCCCGTACCGCTGGCACATCCTCGGCGCCCTGCTTCTGACCATTCTCGTCGCCGCCACCGGCCTGTCAACTCCGGCGCTTGCACAAATCGCCATTGATAACGGGATTACTGTTGGCGACGAAAGGGTCTTGTTCCTCTCGGTCATCGCGTTTGTGGTGATTGGCCTACTCGGATGGGCAGTCGGATACGGACAAAATTATTTATCGAGTTGGATCGGCGAGCGGATGCTCCTCGATCTTCGCGTGGCCCTATTCCGTCATTTCATGCATCTCGATCTTGGCTACCACGAACGCGTACCAACGGGACGAAGCGTCAGCCGCCTGACTAGTGACATTGAAGCCCTCAATGATCTGGTCACCGATGGATTTACCTCAGTCATTGTCAATGGACTGACCTTTATTGGCGTGGTGTGCATTCTGTTTGCCTACAACTGGCAGCTGGCCCTGTTGTCATTTGCTGTGTTTCCATTCTTGATTACGGGAACCGCCGTATTCCGCGTCTTGTCCTCACGGGCCTATCGGCGTACCCGAGAGACAGTTGCTGAGGTGCTGTCGGTACTCCAGGAAAATCTTGCAGGCGTGCGTGTCGTCCAAGGGTTCGGGCGCCAAGAGCCTGCGCGCGAGGCATTTCGTCAGGCGAACGCCGACTACCGCGAAGCCAATATGCGCACCATCCGACTCTCGGCGTTCTACTTCCCCGGAATCGAGCTGCTCTCGGGAATTGGGCTCGCGATCATTCTCTGGTTTGGGGCAAACCAAGTGCTCTCCGGCCAGATCCAGGTCGGCGTCATGGTCGCGTTTATTGGCTATCTCGCAAGCTTTTTTGACCCTATCCAGCAGCTTTCTCAGCTCTATGACGATTTCCAATCGGCAATGGCCGCCCTCGAGAAAATCCAATCGGTCTTTGCCACCCTGCCCAAACTCCACGACGCCGATGATGCAATCGCATTGCCACCACTCTCTGGGGCGATCGTGCTCGATCACGTCACCTTCGGCTATCGACCTGGGACGGCCGTAATTCATGACATCTCGCTCACCATTCACGCGGGAGAGACGGTTGCATTGGTGGGTGCAACCGGTGCCGGCAAATCAACCCTCGCGAAGCTCATTGCCCGGTTTTACGATCCGCAAGAGGGCGCGATTTCAATTGACGGTCACGATGTCCGACACGTCACACTCGACTCCCTTCGGGCACAGTTGGGAATCGTTCCGCAGGAGGGCCACTTATTTGCGGGGACACTTCGCGACAACCTCACATTTGGTCGGCCGGATGCGCGCGATGCAGACATTGTCAATGCGCTGTCTGCGATCGGCGCGAGCGAAGTACTCGAGACACTTCCCAACGGGCTCGACTCTGAGATCAACGAGCGCGGTGGAGGTCTTTCGGCAGGACAACGCCAACTCATGGCATTTGCGCGCGCACTGATTGCAAACCCACGTCTCTTGATTCTCGATGAGGCGACATCATCGGTGGACATCCAATCTGAGCGCCACATCGAACATGCAATGGACATCTTGCTCAACGGCCGCACGTCGATTTTGATCGCCCATCGACTCTCCACTATCAAGAACGCGGACCGCATTGTGGTGCTCGATCATGGGCGAATTGTGGAACAGGGCTCACACGATGAGCTCATTGGCCTTCAGGGGCGTTATGCCCAGTTATACGACGACTGGGAACGCGCAACCGCGACAGACGTTGCAGATCCGGTATGAGGCCCCAGACCGTGTGCTAACGTGCCCCCGTTCGACTGGGCGCTGGGGGATCGTCTAGCGGTAGGACGCCGGGTTCTGGCCCCGGTAGCGGGGGTTCGAATCCTCCTCCCCCAACTTCGGTCAGAATGTAGTGGTTGCTGGTCACAGGGCGCATTCGTCTAGGGGCCTAGGACGCCGCCCTCTCACGGCGGTAACACGGGTTCGAATCCCGTATGCGCTATTGAAAACCCCACATGCATCTTATTTCGTGATGTGTGTGGGGTTTTTTTGTGCCCACTGAATGGATGGGGATAAAAAGGCGTGTGGCATCGTGCGTTCGCGCTCTCCCAAGCTCTCTGATGGCCTGGCGGTTGCCGCAGAGGTCACCGAAGCCGATCCCGGGGTCCTGATGCGATCACACAGCAGGCTCGGCCGCTATTTCTCGCGCACCATCCATGCATAGAAATACCGCTTGTCATCGCACACCACCGATCCAAGCAGCTCCCATCCCTCATTGAGGTGCGTCTCAATGTCCTTGGTGATGTCACGCGGACTGCCGTTGAAGAGCTGCTTCACTTCTTTCGCCATTTCTCTCCCCTATTTCTTCCTGCTGCGCGAATTTCAACCGACCCGGCACATTCCCCTGCAGCGCGCATCAGACGCTCTTAGACAGCGATGAAATCCAACAGCGTCACGATCTCAATTGCCGCCGCCACCGATCGCGCATTGGGACAATGCGCCGCATGATGGGTGTTCACTCGCTCTGCCGCGGCGCGTTGCGCCTCCTCGGCACGCAGGTGGTAGGTCACGGTGATTTTGCGCAGCCGCAGCACGCCGTCGGGATCAACGACGACTTCGCCGTCGGCATCCGCAGTCAACGCGTCCCCGCTCGCGGTAATTCCCCGTGCCTTGAGTGCACCACCGAATGTCCCAATCAGACATCCCGCGACCGAGGCGACCAGGTAATCGAGCGTTCCCGGGTTTTCATCGGCGGTTCCTGGAGCAAAGCCATAATGCTCGCCTTGCCACTTCGGAACACCGAAGACCACCTCTTCACCGGTGATCGCAAGGCGCGCTCGGCGCACAGGTGGCGCCTCGCGAAAAAGCTGGGCATGTACATGATGGACAGTTTCGGTACTCATGCGTCCTCCTCGTTTTCTGGGCCCGGATGAAGTCGTGTCGAGTCGCAAAAAAGCTACCGGTATTGGCGGATCGTCGCCAGTCATTGCACACGGGTCGCTGCGCGGGGACATCGCCATCCGACAGTGGCGACGCCTCGTTGATGACCACGTGCCCGACGATGGGCACACCGATCTGCGCAACACACCTCGCCGATATTTCACCCACCGACAGGGTTCTTGAGTACACAGGTCCTCCCCGAAGGGCATCCCACAACATCAGTGCCACTTCACCATTTCTAGGTCGGTAACCAGTGCGTGCGACGTGCCAGGCCACACCCACCGCGCGACGCGCTAGCCTGTACCCACGGAGACCGGCTCACTGGGGGCGACCGATGTTCGACATTTCACCCGTACACATCATTTTGTTCTTGGCGATCGCCTTATTGGTGTTTGGCCCCAAGCGACTGCCAGACATGGCCCGCAGCGTGGGACGGGGCGTTCGCGAGTTTAAATCCGCGGTGTCACTCGATGAGCCGACCCCCCAATCGCACACCCCTCCACCCGCCACCGCAGTTGTGGCAGCTCAAACGGTGATTGAGCCGGCCGCACCACAGACCCCGCTCGACGCGATTGTGCGATCCGGCGACGACCAACCGGGGCGTGCCAGCGACTAACAGTCGCAGGATTCGGGCGCGGTGTTGCACACCCGACGAATCCGCTGACGGCCCACGCAGACCGTAGGATCAACCTATGGATCGGATCGCAGAGTTACCCACAGCGTCGGCGACCATCCTGGTTGTCGACGATGAGCCGTCGATTACCGATGCGGTCAGTACCGCGCTCAGATACGAGGGCTATGCGACCTCGACGGCGGTCTCTGCGCATGAGGCACGACGCGTGGTTGCCGACAGCCCACCGGACCTCATTCTCCTTGACGTGATGATGCCCGGAACAAATGGATTTACCTTGGCCCGCGATCTTCGCAGCACCGGTTCGGATATCCCCATCATTTTCTTGACTGCCAAGACGACGACCGAGGAAAAGCTCACCGGACTCGATCTCGGCGATGACTACATCACCAAGCCGTTTCGTCTTGAGGAGATCGTTGCTCGGGTGGGAAATGTCCTGCGACGCACGCTTCCGGCAACCGACCACGCGATCCTGCGGTTCGAGGATCTCATTCTCAATGAGGACACCCATCAGGTCACACGGGCAGGGGTGCCGATCACGCTGACCCGCACCGAATTTGCACTCTTGTCCTACTTCATGCGCAATCCGCGCCGCGTGCTCTCAAAGACGCAGATTCTCGATGCAATTTGGAATGACGACCCCGCAATCGATCCCAATGTCGTGGAAACCTATGTGAGTTATCTGCGCAAAAAGCTTGGGACAGGCGATCGGTCGATTATCCAAACGATCCGCTTGGTCGGATACGCGCTCCGGGGGCCGAACGACTAGATGTCACTGCGCGTCCGCCTGTTGGTCCTTGCGACAGGGCTGGCGATCATTGCGCTTGGCGTGGTCGACGTCGCAACATATGTCGCACTGCGCTCGTCGCTCTACACCCAAATCGACCGTTCCCTGCATGCAAGTGCAGCAACATTGGGTGAAAATCTGCCAAGCATTCGGCCGGTTGAGGAGCAGGACCTCAACACCGTCATCACGACGACCCCGGGTCTGTACGCCGGTATCGCGAGTTCGGGCGCCACTGTGTCATGGCATCCCCTCGGGGGGCAGGCAACGCTGCGTGCGACTCCTCCCCCGTCGGTCACCACACTCGCGCATCTTCCCGCAACTCCCAACGCATCCCCAGTGACGCTCAATGCCCAATCCGGTGAGCTCCGATACCGCGTCGTCATGGAATCAACATCTCCGTCGCGTTCGGTGTTTCTTGCAGAACCCCTCACCGGCGTTGACCAAACACTCGACCGGCTCCTCACAATCGAGATCATCGTCTCCCTTGCCGCTGTGGCAGCGGTTCTGGGAATCGGTGCCTGGCTCATTTCCTTGACGCTTCGGCCTCTCACGCAGATCGAACGGGCAGCGTCGGAAATCGCGGCAGGCAACCTGTCGCGACGCGTCGATGGCGCTCGTGAACGCGATGAGGTGGGCCGTCTGGCCATTGCCTTTAATGTGATGATTGAACGGATCGAGCACTTGTTCGCGGAACAATCGAGTTCGGCCTCGGTGTTGCGTCAATTTGTCGCAGACGCCTCCCACGAATTGCGGACACCACTTACCGCAGTTCGGGCGTACGCCGAGCTCTTTGAGCGCGGCGCCAAAGATCATCCCGAGGATCTCGAGCGCGCCATGCAGGGCATCCAACGCGAATCAGGTCGGATGAGCATGCTCGTCGACGACCTGCTGCTTCTGGCGCGCCTTGACCAGCACCCTGAAACGGTCTGGCAGGAGATAGATCTGACCGAGATTGCCCGCAATGCGATTGATGCAGCGCGGATTATCGAACCTCAGCGCACGGTGACCTTCAGTGGGGAAAATGCCGTCGTTATTCAGGGCGATCCGGAGGCCTTGCGGCGCGCCATCGACAATCTGCTCACCAATGTGCGCATGCACACGCCTGCCCGAACCACCGCCCAGGTCTCCATCACTCGAGACGCGGAAGGCGCGCTGATTTGCGTCCGCGACAACGGACCTGGGATGAGTGACGAGCTTCGCAGCCAAGCCTTCGCGCGTTTTACACGCGGCGACACATCCCGCTCTCGAGAGGCGGGGGGCGCAGGGCTCGGACTTGCCATCGTTGCGGCAATCGCAGACGTGCACAGCGGCACGGTCGCCGTTGCCGAGGCGACTGACACCGGCACAGCGATCACCATTCGCATTCCCGTTACACAGAAAACGCACTCGCGGACCTGACAAAAACTTAACAGTGCGCAACACATTTCTCAGGGCACTCTCAGTCAAGACGGCAATAATTGTGTCGATAGATAGGTGACCCGACTCCCTGCGACCCATCGTTGAGACTCTTGCCATGACGCCACCTCCTGCATCGCCGCCGAATCCCCGTTCCGGGCTGAATCGCCGGTTGCACACACCTGCGGCCCGGACACGCTCAATGCGCTCGCTGCGCGCACTCACCGCCGTAGGAATCGTCGGTGTGATTGCGCTTACGGGTGCGTACTGTGCCCTTGCCTTTCAGGTGACCTCGTCGCAGGAGGCCGCACAGGCGCATGCACGGTCCCAATTCTTGGCAGCATCCCGCGCGCGCTTGGCGGTCCAAGCGGCAGATCTACAGACGCTGCACAAGGAAGAAGCAGCCTTGCGTACCGCGGCGGCCAACGCGAATGCCCGGGCCCGCGCCGCGCGCGAGGCCCAACAACAGGCAG
>Ga0164296_1001994_pt1 | contig 20865 bp, 26 predicted proteins | sample GEODES057metaG_FD_113533 | JGI IMG/M metagenome (GOLD analysis project Ga0164296, IMG submission 113533) | Dystrophic lake water microbial communities from Trout Bog Lake, Wisconsin, USA - GEODES057 metaG | ecosystem: Environmental > Aquatic > Freshwater > Lake | place: USA: Trout Bog Lake...
ATAATCATCCCAGGATGGTCTTGACATATTATCGTTATATAGCATGAATCACTTAAATTGTCTTTTAAGAATAGAATGAGACGAACTAGAAAACGAGGTGGAAATCGACCGTTACCATTACAATATTTTGGAGCAGCTGCGCCGGTATCCGCAGGAGAAGGGGTAGATCGTATGACAGTGAGTGGAAACACAGTTCGACCTGCGATCGGTGGCAAGCGTCGTACTAAACGCCATAATAAACGTAGCACCCGAAAGCGTGGTGGATTTTATCCGTCAGTGATGGGAAACTTTGTACCAGCTGCATCTAAATACATTACTCCGCTTGCGCTTTTTGCTGCATATAAGCTAATGAATCATCCAAGCAGAAAACAACGTAAGTAAGTGCGTTTAAATCTAATATAGGCTCTCTTCCGGTTACCGGAAGATTTCGAACTCATGAGTAGTCTAAAGCCAATCGTGAGAATAACACACAATGAGTGTCACACAAGGTGGAGCGCGTCCCAACGCAAATGGAAATCTATTCGAGATTCGTACTGTACAATCAGCTGCCTTTCGTACGTTGATTGAAGCACTCAAGGAGATTTTAACGGAAGCCAATCTGGAGTTTGATTCAACTGGTATTAAGGTGATTGATGTAGATGAGACTCATACCGTTCTAACGTATTTGCGCCTTCATGCGGATCGGTTTGAGTATTTCTATTGCCCTGCGAAGTACGTTCTTGGTATCAATATGATTTACTTGTTCAAATTGATCAAAACACTAAGTAATAACGATAGTTTGACGCTGTTCTTGCCGGCAAATAACCCAAATAAACTAGGCATTCGCGCAGAGAATGCGGAGAAGGGAACAACCAATACGTGGATGATGAAGTTGTTTGATACCAATGTGGAGAACATCGAGTTTCCAAACATTTCCTTTACCTCAATCATTCATATGCCGTCAGCCGATTTCCAGAAGATTTGCCGTGATTTCAATCAACTGGCGGAGAAGTTAGAGATTACGAGTTCGAATGCGGACCTCATCTTTCGTTGTGTAGGTGATTTTGTAGATGGAGAGACGGTAATTATGTCAAACAATCAGGGTGGTATTGAGGTAGAGCGTAATACGAATGAGATTGTACAGGGTATGTTTGAGCTAAAGTACTTGGTATTGTTCACAAAGTGTACCAATTTATGTACGAGTACACAGATTCATTTGAAGAATGATTATCCGTTGGTGTTGCGATACATGGTGGCGAATTTGGGTGAGGTACGATTGGTGTTGGCTCCGCAGAAGCAGAAGACGGAAACAGCACGTCCGCAGAAGCTATAAAGAGAAACGTTGGTGCCGTCCCTTATATTAATGTAATATTCAATTAAAAACAATAAAAAGATAATATCAAATAATATCTTTTTATAAGTTTATAAACAAATGGGGTGTACCTGAGAATTTTGGGCGTTTTTTAAAAGCGTATTACATTTTTTTCTGAACGAACGGCGTATAGATGATTTCAGAATCACGAATGTTACTGACCGGATGAAGAGTCGACGGCTGGCTAAATTTCTGGGCGTCCGCGTTCCAGACTTTAATGATGTTGAACCCCCGTTTTGGACTGATGGAAATTCCATTAATACGATTTTCAGAGGACGATACGACATTGAGCATGGAAGCAATAACATAGGTAAGATATACATCGGCCGCCTCTTTTTTCTGACAACGAAAGGAATAGCATCCTCCACGAATATGATAGTGACTCTCCCATAACGGTGGAGCAGGATCACGCATTAAGAAGAACATTCCATCGGAAAACGACTCGGTTTTCAAAAGTTCAATCATTGACCAGAATTGGTGCCATGTTTTCATGGAGCCCAAATTGATAAACGTATTCAAAGACCATTTGGTCTCTTCGGTGGAATGGAAATAGATTGTCCAGGACCCTGTCGGAATCAAAGAGGAAAGAGTCATCTTTGAATCGTCCAATGAAGTCGCCATGATAAAGAACGGGAGGTTCTAAGCTTAGTGATGGGTACATATCTTTAAACCGTTCACATTCATCAATTTTTACATTCTAGCATGGATGATAATAGGTATAGGCATTGGGGAGTTCACTTGTTGAATCAGCACGTTTTACGAGTTGATGATATATATATTTATCACGAATCACGAGACAACGATTATCTGTGCCAATTGTTAACATCTGTTCTTCACCATTATGATCAATCACATGAAATTGAACAATGCTATCGTGTTGAAACCATTGATTCATCTGTGCGCACCATGATAAAAAGAGAAAGGTAAGAGTAGGCGTATGGTCCTCACATGTATGAAGACGAAACTCAGACAAAAAGGAATCAATATCAAATTCTTTTTCTTCTCGGCAATTGATCACTACAATTTTTGCAGAAAGCCATGAGAGTTTACACGTCATTGTTGTAGGTTTAGCAAGAGAAGTTAGTGTATAATTAGAATATTTCCAATTCGCATGAATATCGTTTTTAATATGAGAGAGAGGTAATGGAAGAGTATGTCCTCTCATAAAAACCCATGTTTTATCTAGTCCTTTAGAGTAGCTATACGTATATTGTTGTATATCATTTATGTGATTTTGAAAAGAACCATATGCTTCTGATACCCAGTTCCATAGTTGTAAAGCTTTTGTATAAAAATAAGAACGTAACATCTAGTGATATTCATTTAACATTTTATTTAAGTCGATAGAACGCAACCGATTGTGTTTTTTCTTTCCAGATTCCAATGGGCTGTTCGGTTGGTTGACCTTCATCATCAATTCCATAGACGAAGTTTTCACCATCTTTGTAGTAGGTTTTATCTTTAAAGGTAATTTCGGATAGTTCAACACCATCATCTTCTTCCTCCTCTTCTACTTCCTGTGGTTCTTCCTTCTGCGGTTCTACTTCCTGTGGTTCTTCTTGAGTGTTTTCTTCGTCTTCGATTTCATCATCTTCATCGCGATGAATTTCTTGAATTGTTGTATTTTGTGCTGGCTGAGCGGGTTCAACAGGTTCTACTTTTACAACAGGTTGCTCCTCCACTACATGTGTAATTGGTTCTACATAGAAGCCAGTGTTCAAAGCAGACATATTTGGAGAAACAGGCGGAACAGTCATGGAGATGACAGGTGAATTAGGACGAGGTGTATCCTCTTTATGAACTACATAGATGGATTCGATTGGTTCGATGATGGTATTTTCTAGACCATCTGTGTCAAGCCACGGACTTTGATCTTCCATTTGATGAAATCGGCCACGTTCTAACATATCGAGGCGATCTACAATATGGTTAAGAGCCAATTGTTGTGTATCATATTGCTTGGAAAGTGTATCGATTTTAGTAGAGAGTTCACGAATTGCTGATTCCAGATTGGAATCGACAGGGATGGTAGTGGGAGGCGGATGTAGGGAATTCAACCAATGTTCCAATTGCTTGAATTCCTTCTGAACGTTCGATAAGCAGGCTTGAATAAGAGTAGATGAAATGGACATGTTTGCTGGTGGTATCTCATTTTCAGGCCCATTTATATCATCAATTTTATGCGGGTTTGATTTTCAAGTTCAAACAGGCATCGAGCGTGGATTCCCATGCCTTAAGAGGCTTGGTTCGACGAAGACGAAGAACTTCTTCTGCTTTTTGAAGGCGTTCTTTCACAGTTTCATTCACATTTTTAGTCAGGCTCGCATCATAGAAATCGATCGGTTTGGTATCCATTGTAGCAAGAATACTAACCATAGGAGGAAGATGTACATCCACACGTACCTTGTGAGAACGAATCAAACCACGATATTCCTGAATGGTTAATGAACCGCCAAATAATTGAAGAATCGAACGAGGAGGAGCTGGATGAATATTATTATCACATACTTCACCATAGACACGGTATAACAGCGCCAATTGTTCCCAGCGAGTATGAGCATCTTGTCGCATATCAAAGAGATAGGCTGCGGCACACTCTGGGCTACAGTAATTACCCATAACAATCAAATGCTCACCTGTGTCACGAACGGGTAAAACAACAGGACGATGAGTAAATCCGTGACAACACCAAAAACAGGCAGCCGTGCTTTGTGCGGGAATCGTTTTTATTTCAGATGAATCCTTGAATTGAACAAGAAGAGATGATTTGAGTGTATAATAATCGATCTCGGTTTCAACAACCGGCGTAACATTTTCTTTCTTCGTTTCAATAACCGGTTCCAAACGAAGCTCGGTGCGTAATTCTTCTGTAGGAACAACTACATTCTCTTGAAGTTGTTCTACATTATCCATAAATGGATTGTTGGCATAACTATCATAAGGTTGAGCCTCGGTGGGAGGCATGGGATCATACATAATGGGCATATCATTCATGGGAACATTTTTACTTTGAATGGGAAGATGAACAATTAATGGACGACGAACACCCGATAAGAGAGATCCCTCGATTCCATCTGGGGTGATAACTGCTACCACTGGAAATTGCTTTTTCTTGCTTGTTTTTTTGGCCACAACTGGTTCAGTTGTTTCCTCTGTTTCTGTTTTTACTGCGCGTTTCCCTCGACCACGTCCACTCATACTGAACATTCGACGCGTTGGTTCATTTAGGTTGTTTTAGTATCTTCTCGTTATGATATAACATAAAGGAGAAGAGCATAATAAAATATCACTCATTTACTGATGAGAAGAACCGTACAACGACTTCCATACAAACTTATGAGTGTAGTGGTAAACAAGGGCAAAGACGACAGCGTGGAACATGGCCTTGCTGACGAATGAACCGCCAGGAGGGAGGGAGACGAGGATACCGGGTACCAGAACGAAGAACAGCACAGCTGTGAACAAAGACATCATAGGGTGAAACATGATTATACTTACATCACAGAAAAAAATAAGGACCTAAGCATAGTTTCAAGAAATATAATCAAGATGGCAGTGGATACTTCATTCTGGTGTGAACGAGTACGCACGTGTTTTTCGATGTTTTCAAAAAATCCAACCACGTTACAACATTTATTGCTATTTGGTCCACCAGGTTCAGGAAAAACAACAAGTGCTTCATGGTTGGTAGATCAAATTTGGGGAAATCGTAAATCCTTGATGTGTATCTCGATGAATGCAGCCGATGAACGCAGTTTGGAATCGATTCGTCAAAAAGTATTTCCATTTTTGCGAGTGGATTGGAGAACAGAGAATGAGACCGCCCCTCGATTCTTGATTTTAGATGAATGTGAAACATTAACGGAAGCAGCTCAGTTGTCTCTTCAAACAATGCTCAATACCGATCCCCGCGATATTTGCGTAATTCTCATCTGTAATTCACAAAGTCGAATTCATCCAAAATTGCGTCAGCGTCTTCTTAAGATTCGATATGATCCGCCGAATCGAAACCAAGATGTAACCGATATGGTAACGGCAATTACTCGTGGTGATTTACGCCAATGTGTTCGAAAATCGGAAATGGAACAACGTCTATGGAGATATCTCAATGGACATCCATCTGAAATCAAACAATGGATTCAAGAAGATACGACCGATGTTCAAATGATTTTAACGGAACTATTACTCCTTATGGATATGTTTGAAATCATTGATCGTTCGCTGTTGGATCGAATGAATCTAATTTATTCACTTCTAATCGATAGCACTACTTTACACGATATTATGGAAAATCAATTGATAACATTTATTGGAGAGTGTAAGCAAAAAATTGATGATGCGATGTTGAAAACATAAAGGCACACATACGAATCATGGCTGCTTCTCCTCCTTATACTAAAAGTAAGTTACGTGTTTCTACCATGGTAATAACTGCCCATTGGGGGACACCGATCCAATTGGACTCACTGTTTGAATCCTTGCGAGCGGTCATTATTCCGATCTGGTATCCAGAAGAAGGTGTTCTTAAGTTTGAACATAATAATATGGTTTTGGGTTCAAGTCATAAGGACATCTTTACAAATCGCAAGATTACATCCAAGTCATTCTTTAATCAGTCTACACTGGTTCTTCGACGAAAGACAGAGGATGGATGGAAAGAAGTAAATGTGAAACTATTCGCAAATGGAGGAATTCAAATGACAGGTGTGACATCAGAATCATTTGCGTATCAAGCGATTGAATGGCTTCTTCAGCTTATCAAAACTCTCCCCGTTTCACCATTTACACAACAGGCATCCATTCAGCGATTCTCTGTTCAATTGATTAATACCGATTACGCACTCAATAAATTCATTAATCAAGACGCTCTTCACAAACTCTTGATCAATGAATATAATCTCTTCAGTATGCTCGAAAAAACAATTTATCAAGGAGTAAATACAAAGTTCTTCTATAACAAGCGAAATCCAGGTGTTGGTATTTGTCAATGTAAGACATTCTGTAAGGGTCAGGGACTGGGAGAGGGTGAAGGTGAATGTAAACGCATTACCATGAGCATCTTTCGAACAGGACGAATCATTATTACGGGAGCTCGACAGCTACAACAAATTGAGGCAGCCTATGACTTTCTGAATCAAGTACTGGATAAACATCATACAACGGTTCTATATGAACCAAATACGGCATAAATAAAAATTGATATCTTATTCTATTTTTACTGAAAGATACACACATTCATGAAGTGGTTAGATAAAAGTCGCTATGGACATCTACGGGAGTATGAGTACTCAGAAGAGAAAAATCAATTGAAAGTGATATGTCATCATGTAATGTATTGTTCCTATACTCAAATGGTAGATTCAGACAAAATCATTGGTATTGACCCCGATGGAGGACCATGTTTAGAAGTGAATAGAAATGTTTACAATGGAGATGAGCGCTTTCTGATACGAGATATTGTATCAGAAGATAATAATCATAAATCTAAAAAACTAACCATTCTTCTTGAGGTGACTCGCGTTTAATGATACAGTACACAATTGTATTTTATTGACAGATTTAGAAACATGTCTGCCCCGGTTGCTAATCAAGTTGTCACTCCCGCTACTGCCGCCGCTGAACCCATTCCTTCCGCTCAAACCCTTATTCAGGCCGCCAAAATTGCTATTGAACAGGATCGTGCCATCATGCTCGACTACTATCGCCAAACATGCGCAGGTACCGCATTTTTGGGCGAGGATCCCACCACTACGGAGCGTATTCTAGTTAAGTCAAAGGAGGAATTTACTTCCTTAATTAAGAAGTTATATAAGGTTGGTGAAGACTTTATCATTGTTACAGAGAATTCCTTATACATTGTATCTGGTAAAATTCAAAAGCGTAAGGTCAATTTGGCATCGCTTCAGGAAGCCTATGATGCCTCATTGTAAAACGAATGAATACATAGTATGAACACGATTATAGAGATCTTTTTGTTAACAATATCATTTACAGTATCGGCGCTTTATATGGGAGTTCATGGAAGAGGAACCATTTATACATGTGTAACAAATCATTTTATTGCATTATTGATCGCGTTATTGCTCTCGAAAATGATTTATCAATGGTTTCATAAAAATTGAATGAAAGAACGCTGGAATGATAGGGCACATTCCATGTCATCCGTATTAGAAGATATTATTGAAACACCGTCCATTATTATATGGGGCATCTTTGGATGCTCGAATACTGTCTCTGAACGAGACTTACAAGAACAAGTTCTAGTACCAATATTACAAGAACTTGGTCGTGTGCCTGATAAAATCTTAATCCCGTCCGAAGGAAATTCATCCATTTATCTTCAGGAGTGGGCAGAATCACTTCGTATCAAAACACAAATCTTTCAATCGGATTGGGTACGAAATGGACGTATTGCGCAGATTCTTCGAGATGACCGAATGCAAAAGGAATGTACTCACGCACTCGTATTCCTCTCACCTCGCTCAACAAAATTGGAAAAGATGGCAGAAAAAATGACAAAAAAAGGAAAGATTGTATTTACATCATCAACAGACCTGACCCTGACGCAGCTTGTTTTGCCGCTTGAGACGCCTTCGATTGTGCCGGCTTCAACGCGCGGTCGCAAATCAAATACGCAAACAATGCAGCCGTTGCTGAAATTCCAAAGTTAATCAATTTCGCAAACAATACGGCCAAAACCAATCCACCGGTAATCTTGGTAGTGGCAAACATGTAAATTGCGCTTAGAATCGAAAGTCCAGCCAAAACCGAGAAGATGATAAAAAATACGTAGAAATAATTACAGAGGGTACTGTCAGCAATCATGGAGGTCCAGTCAGGGGCGGAAGAGCTCATTTTTCTACTATATCGATGATAATTTTCAGTAGACTAAATAGAAATGGTATCCCGGAATCGTAAACAGAAAAGCCAACGCCGTCAGCGTAAGCAACGTAGCCAGCGTCGTAGCCGTAAACAGGGTGGTGCGATGTTATCAGGTGCGCCTCTTTCCTATTCTCTGGCGGATGACTGGTCATCTAAAATGTCGAATGGTCAGGGCGGAGATTATTTGAAGTATCATGTGGGACAACATGGTGGTGCGTTAGATGGTGCGCCACTTTCTGCGATTGATGGCAGCGCGCTTCCTATGGCATTGCGTGGTCCGGCACACATTGGAGGCCTAGATAAGGCCTTCTCCGATGTAGCTGGTTTGAAGGATCAAACAGGAGGTCGTCGTCGCAAGCAGCGTAAGCACCGCACTCGTCGCTCTCAGCGCAAATCGCAGAAGAAGCAGGGTGGTCGTCGTCGCTCTCAGAAGAAACAAGGAGGAAGTCGCCGTCGCTCGCAGAAGAAGCAGGGCGGTCGTCGTCGTTCGCAACGCCGATCACAGCGTCGCTCTCAGGGCGGCGCCCATCTTGGATATTCTCCATTCGGTGGAGCCACAATGCTGTTGGATAGCGCAGGATATGCCAAGGCGGGTATGACTCCTCAGTGGAATAGCGGCGCGGAGTTTGATGCTGCCAAGATGCGCGAGGCAATGTAAGAGTACTTTTTTATAAAAATTTGAATGATATTCATTGATGACTGAAATAACAGACACCAATGAATAGTATTACAATTTGGACTGATACTCCGCACGAAGAACAAGTAAGAAAAAAGAATAATTTCCTTATGACCGCGGAAGTAGGCGATCGGGTGATCTATCAAGGGCCAAATCAAATGGATACAACATGGTATGTTGTAATTGAGGTTGATGGAAAGAAAGAGCTACAATGGACACATGTTGATGATGATTATCATTGAAGAAACACATCTTTCTGAATCACATCCTCCGCACATTCTGTCACACGTACACGATCTGTAAACATAGGTGTAAGGATATCCGCTGCTTGAGTCATGAATCGATTACGATCCAATGATGAAACAACCACGTCAATACGAATATATAAATCACCATATGTGCCAATATTACCAGCTAATGGCATACCAAACCCGCGAAGACAATACATATCATTTTGAAACGAACCTGCTGGAATCTTTACAAATAGACCCTCATCATATCCTGGATGATTATCTATTTTTACAATACAACCAATTAAGCTCTCAGAAAGAGAAAGTGTAATCTTAGTTTCCAAATGCTGAAAACGATCACCAACACGTTTAAATGACTTGAACGCGGGATCGTTTGGATCTTCTTGAAGCATGATGTGGGCATCGCCTGGGCGCTCAAACGCAGGATGATCGGAACATACTTCAAAGAATTGAAATGTTTCTTCGGCACGGGTTCCAGGCGTAATATTAACAGACAACTTACGTGAATCGTTAATGAATCCTGTTCCAGAGCAGGGTCCACATACTTCAATGATACGCTCGCCTTTTGCTTGACAATCGATACATGGTCCCGTTGTATGCATTGCCATCGGTCCCATCTGAATGACCTGTGTCACTTGACCTTGACCATTACATTTGCGACACACTTCTTTGGATTTGGCACCAGTATGTTCACAGCTGGTACAAAATGATTGACGGTTGATATTAATATCAAACCGATGACCTATATAAAATTGCTCCAAGGTAATGGGGATGGTTTGAACCGTTGGGTTCGGTTTTTTCTGTTTACGAATGGGTCCACGTTGTGGTCCAACGGGTTGATTTCCAAACATATTTCCAAACAAATCATTCATATTGAATTCAAAAGGGAATCCACCAGGAGGCATACCAGGAAATCCACCAGGGAAAGGGAAACCACCAGGCATTCCTCCAGCTTGTCCACGTTCCATCATTTGTTCATCCGTCATTCCTGTCTCATCATAAATTTTTCGTTTTTTTTCATCCGATAAAATATCACTCGCTTTGGTAATTTCCTTGAATTTTTCGGGATCACCACCTTTATCAGGATGATGGACACGTGCCAACTTCAAATATGCTTTTTTGATAGCAGTACAGGAGTCGCTTTTGGATACACCGAGAATATCGTATAAGGATTTGGTAGACATATGCCCTTCCGTTTAACAGGTAGTAATACGTTTTGTTTAGGCCGTTCCAGAAGAGAGTGGGCAATCTAAAGTCTAGAGAAGAAGGACGAGTAATGACCTCATTAGTCGGTCAAGATTCAGTCTGGAAAGAGTGTATTCAACAAGTAGATTCGCCAAGTCATCTTTTTCTTACAGGATCGGCAGGTTGTGGTAAAACAACATTAATACGTGAATGGTTACAACTATATGCTAAGACAAAACAACGTCCTCAATCTCATTTATGGGGAGTAGAATCCATTGATGAATGTATGTTATTAGGACCAGATCAAGATCGTGGAATTCAAACCATTCGAGGACAAGTTAGCCTCTTTATTCGTCAAATGTCATTGGGAAAGGGAATTTACAGATGGGTTGTAGTAGATGATGTAGATACATTTCCTCATATTTCGCAACAAGCACTGAGACGTCCAATGGAGTCATATTCACATATCACACGATTTATTTTTATTGGTACATCGGAAGAGGATTTAATTCCTGCATTGCGTTCACGCTGTATTCATATATCAATGAATCCATTGGATACCATTCTTTATCGCGATCATTTTATTACCAGTGTAGGAATGCCTGTAGAACAATTTACAGATGATATGTGGAGTTGGGTTATTAACTTGGCAGGTAATAACAGCAGTGATCTTATGCGACTTCTTAAGTTGATTCGTGATGTACATTATACAAGTAAAGAACCACTCACGATTCAACGTGTACGTATGCTTTGTTCTTCACCTATCTATATGGATTTCATTCCATTGCTAAACGCCATGTCATCGAATGATACAGTGACTGCGATCAAAAGTTTAATTCATATTTGGAAAAGAGGATATGCATATGAAGATACATTGGAAAGCTTTCAAGTGATTAATCAACTATTTGGAAATAATCAGTTTCAAGATAATATTATGATTCATAAGTTTTTAATTCATTCTTGGATTTCATATTGTAAAGGAAATACAAGTATGTTAGCATTACAAAATGTAATTGATAAAACATTGAGAGAGACACAGACAACTTCACATTAAGCCTTTAGTGATTTTACAAGTAGATATTTTACGGCCAAATCAGAGTCCATAATTTGCGCCTCACTCATACGTAAGAACCAGCCAAACATTTCACGATCGGTTAGTTCTCTCCATGGAAATGGAACATATGTAGTATAGCTACAGAGGTCAAATGGTAATTTACCATCTGTGGACGCTAATAAATCTTCTAATTGAATACGCTTACCATTCTTTTTGCGCATGCCCTCGGCAGCTGGATCAACGACGAGACCAGTTTGAACATATTCATTTGTAAAACGAACAAAATCCCATTTCACATCACCACGAATCTGTTCGCCTCCGCGCTTTTTAGCCACACGCTCATAGCAAACGGATGCCCATTCGGTAAACATGGGATGATTCGCCTTTGGAGTCCAAATGGCACGAAATCCAGGGACGTTTGTTCCTGCGGTACCAGCATAACTTTCATCCAAATCGGTTCCGAAAAAGACGGTTTTATCTTCAGGCAATTTGCCAAATGGTTTAAGACATACACAATACGGTTCTAGCCATAGACCACCGTATTTGGCAAGAATTGCGGTACGTAAATAGTTGAGTTCAGCCTCATTAACAGGAGAGATCGGATCGCGTAATCCGGGAGGAAGTTGCTCCCATCCTCCTAATAACTCAGCAGCACCTGCTAATCCACCAATCACTTCGATACGATACAGATCTTTATTTTGATGAACGATCGATTCGTAGCAAAGGTTTAAGAAAGGAATGTTTAAAGCACGGGTAGAACGGCTACCAAAATCTAACCATTCACGCGAGTTGACATCGGATGTGTCATAATATAACCAGATCACTGGTTTTTCCATTCCTTTTTCTAGAAGATGTTTATCAAGGAATGGATTATTTTTGATAAGGTCTTTAGAGAAAAAGAAGGCATAGATGAATGCCACTGTCAATAATAAGACAAGAATCAAAAGAAGAATTTCAAATGGACCCATGTCACCCTATCACTTCATTTGAATTCTTTTACGAAGGATTTGGATGTAGCCCCTCGTAATGCCCATACACTAGAAGCAGTACCTTTGAAATATTCCTCAATTCTCTGTTTGTGTTCAGCTTCTTCCTGTTGTTTACGTTTCTCATATGCAGCAATGGCTTCTAGATCACGATCTAACTCGGTCGTATAAACCATATCGCGTTCTTTGAGAAGATCTTCAAATGTTCGTATGTTCTCTTGATAAACAGGTACTTTATCAAAGACCGTACTCTCGGAAGTATAGGCATCGTGAAGATCAGTATATTCAGGACGTTCTTCAGGTTCCGATGTAAAAGAATGACCCGTGGAGGGAATAATCGATGCTCCGCGAGTGGAACCGGATACAAATGCCATTTGATCGGGATGAAGGATCAATGAAGTGGGTTCAGGTTTTCCAAGTTTTACATTCGATTCAAACATTTGATTCCACTGAGTTACATCCACTTCAATCGGAACCGATTCTTTTTCTTCCTCATGGGAACGAAGCCAATCCTCATATCCACGTTCATTTTCACGTACATGCGCTTTTTCAAATTGCTCATTAAAGTCTTTTAAAAATGCGGAATGATCGGTTGAATCTACATGATCAAATACATCACTCACGAGGTTATTCAATTCGTTAGTAAATTGTTCGTCGCGAGCTTGCCGAACATCAAATACATTCAGAACTCGGAATCCATCACGCCCACCCGTCATGCGTTTTAATGTAGTAGAAAGATGAACATAGGATGCTAAAATCGCCTCGAAATCATTCTCTGAACCACCTTTGTCAGGATGTGAATTGACCACTGCGGTCTTGAAGGCTTTCTTCAATGTGTCGGATGTGACCTCATCCATAGAAGAAAACCCTAATGTTGTAAGTGCCTCCTCCATATATGTTACTGATACTGTGAAATGATTTAGGTAGGACAAATCTGAGACATCACTAGAATGGCAACCCCGAATGGAGCACAATGGATCACGTTAAATGATACAACCATCCCTATTTCATCCATTATGAGTATTGATATGACATCAGAAAAAGGTGAATACTATTTCATGGTACACTGTACGAATCAAAAAGTATACAAAGTAAATCTTCAAGCAACCGGTGGAAAGTGGTTGTATATGGTATGTCATGATGGTCTGAAGGAAGCACAACGAGGTGGAACAAGATATCATCATATTGAAGATTAGTAACCAATTTTTTTCTGGTTTAAATCTACTCCATCGGTAATAACCATCTGTTTCATGCGATCATGATATTGCTGGTTTTTCATATGCATTTCCGCGCGTCGTCGTTCACGCATTTCATCTGCCTGTGCTTGACGATTCTCAAAATCACGAATACTATGAAGTTCAGATTGGTTGAATTGTTCAGGAGCTTTTTCACGGGAAGCACGGTATTGTTCAAAAGTTCGATCATGAACCGCTACGTTTGCCACTTTATCAGAAATGGTGGATTCAGAGGTATAGGCACCACGAAGATCTGTGAATTGAAAACGTGAATTGGGAGCCGCCGTATAACTATCAGGACGTTCACCAACGAGGTCCACTCCGCTGGTAGGATTGAGCGTGAGTGCCATTTGACCTGGATGAACCATGAGTGCGCTGGATGGTTTCGAACCTTTGCGGGCTTCATCTTCAAACATGCGGTTGAATACATCACGATTGAATTCTCCTTTGAATTTCTGTCCACTACTTTGAGAATCACCTGATTTGAGCCAATCACCATATCCATCGGAATCAGGATCGGGCATATGAGTTTGTTCGAACAATTTATTGAAGGCATTCATATCAAGATTCTTCGCATTGAGACGAACTGGTTCACCGCCATAATCCCATTTCTTGGCTTCGGCCTCTCGACTTTGTTGGGCCTGGGACATGTGACTCGCATCGACACGTGCTCCTGTATCTCGTTTACCGCCTTTCATGAATTTGAGAATTTCGGCCAAGTAGGCATAGGCACGAGTAACGGCTTCAAAGTATTCTTCTGAACCACCCTTATCAGGATGAGATCTCAATGCCATTTTCTTATAGGCCAATTTAAGAGATTCTTCAGTAAGGGCAACTTCTTCTTGAATATTGAGTACTTCAAGACATGACGCAAAGTAAGAGATCGCTTTTTGTTTTGGTGTTTCGGTAATGACTTTCCAGCTAGGTTCAGTGGATTGATGAACAGTAAGCTGTTGTTGACCATAAGAACGTGTTGGCTGTTGCGCAGGTTGTTGATAGGTTGATGCATTAGGAGCATTCAGCAAGGATGGATGAGTTGCCCCGATTCCTGCTACAAAATTGGGCTGTACACTGCGAGGAAGAGCAGGTTGTTGAGAAGGATAGGCGGATGCGTGCGATGGTTGAATTGGTTGTTCTCCCGGAAGTAATGGTGGTTGTCCTCCCGCTTGAACAGTGGATAGGTAATGAAGAAGATAGCTATAGATCCCACATCGTTTGGCCGAATTAACATATTCCATAGATGCCATACAGGTATTAATAATTTGAATGCGCCTAGATGGATCTTTAATTTGAATCATATTGGAATACATGCGAACATGTACAGGATCGACCGCAGACTGGTTGTTCCCCATCTATCCTCTTCATGATAATCGTTTATATCATTTGTTACGCAAATAGTAGATGTTCAAGTTCATTTCACTTGGATATGCCACATTTATGGCATTTATTGATGTGGTAGTACTGGGATGGATGAAAGATTATTCATTGGGCGATTTATCGTCGTATTATGTTCCGTTGGGTATGTTTCTTTATGGACTTCAACCCGCAATCTTCTTACGTTCGTTACATTACGAAACCATGACGGTGATGAATATTCTTTGGGATCTGATTAGTGATGTACTCGTTACGGCAACTGGATTGTTGTATTTTAAAGAAAAAGTAACACCAATTAAACAACTTGCGCTCGTATTGGCTTTTATTGCGATTATTTTGTTTTCTTATGATGATTGGTCATCTGAATCTTTTTCTAAGAAAAAGTAGAATCATGTCATCATCGTTTATCCCTCATCATCGAAAGAAATCATCTGAAAAGAAATATGGCGTGGTTGGATCTTTTTTTAAAAATACATTAAAAAATCTACAGAAATCAAAACGAAATGAACAAATTAAAGAATATGAGAAGAAACGTCAAGAAAGAGAAAATAAGAGAGCGAAAGAAGATTCAAAATCAGGTCCTCCCGTCTTTCTTGGTGGAAAGAGAAAAACGCGTAAACGTAGAACATTTTCTAAACGAAAGTAGGAATGTCCGATTCTCCTGTAAGTTGTACTTCAGCTTCAAATGGTTCGGTGAGTCCGATAAATGTCGTTCCGTCTGTTCTTACAGCAGAACAAGAGAAAGCAGTTACATTATTGTATGATGACGCAAAAGAGATTATTAAGACAATTATGGATGCTCCGACTACAAATATTGTAGTCACGGTATCTAAAATCATTGGTGAAGTGATTACTTTAGTAGAAGCAATTTCAGCCACTAAAACGAGTCTATCAGGTGCGGATAAGAAAGTAGTAGTCATAGATGTGATTCAAAAGATTTTGAACGATGTCATCTCAGATGAAGCATTAAAAGAGAAGATCATTGCTATATTTAACGAAATCGTCGATTCGACAATCGATATTATGATTTCTGTATCACATGGTCTTCAAGCAGTAAAAAAAGTAGAAGTAGAAATTGTCGATAAAGTAGAATCAACTTGTTGCTCATTTGTATCTAAAAATTGAAGTTTATGACATATTATGTATCTATCAACCATGATTCTTGCGTATCGATATATCCCACGTGTACATCTTATTACCCCACAGCTTCCATTTGTTACGTTTGAGGATACCATACATAGTAAAAATCTATCCACAATATCAATGGACGTAATTGAAACATTATGGAATAAAAATCAATGTATTACAATTGTATTAGACGATGAGAACATGGAAATCTATTACTTTCTTCTTCCTCATACACTATACTATCCAAATACCAATCAATATCGACGCCTTGAATTAGAAGTTATGGAGTCTGCGCTGGACCATCGTTGTGATTATTATGCCAAAATGATTATTCGTCCATTTGTTGTACGATTGAATTGCCGGCTCCGAACACGTAATTATATTAAACTTGTTGAAAAGAAGATTCCATTTCCTCGTACGGAGCTTGGATATCATCAACAATTCATAGAAAAGCTTCGTATTGAATCCATAGAAAGTAGTCAATACGAAACTATACTTCTTCTCAATCTTCTTCGTGAATCAGAAGAAATTGTAAAAGAAGAACAAGAATATCGTCCTGAGGGTGAGGGATATTATGAAGTAAAACAAGATTTTGAAGAGCTAGCTCTTCTTACTACACCCATCTTTACGAAACAATTTGTTTCAGCTCATAAATGCTAGGAAGAGGAATCATGGACTCACACTCCCAGAAGAATCGTTTTCCCATAGATTCAAAGGAATAGACAGACGGATAAAACTGTGGTGCCAGGGAAGGGAATTTGCGCTCTTTACAGGGTGGAATCAATGACCAACTTTCAAGAGGGAGCACCAAGGCGAGTTGTTCCACGGGTCGAATATCTTGTGCACGAACCATTACTGAATTAGGAAACGATGGAAGAGGAGCTTCCCGCAATGATTCCCATAGAGGGGGTAGAGAAAATGGATAATACCAATTATAACAGATTTGATCCATTTTACCCGTATAATATGCCCAAATCCACTGAATTCCATACAAATATTGTTCAATTGAACGTGAATAACCCGAAAAGAGTGTCTTGTATTTTTCTTTCCAGTTAGGCGCTAAAGCTCGCTTTTGTGAATCCAATAATACTTCTTCTTCAACATGATGAAGGGGCCAGTTATTCTCGCCAAGCCCAGTCTGTTCGGCTCCTCGGGCAAACATTTGTTTTTTACCGATGCTTCGCTGAATTCGCTGTTCTTCTTTTCCAGATAATACTTGAAATAGACCATGGAGGCCTTCGAGTGAGATCTCTTGGGTAGTGGGATAAATTAATGGAATATGCTTGCTATGCATATCATTGAGAATCGTAAGGAGTTCGTTATGACCATCATCTCGCATTTTAAGACCAAGTGAAGAAGGTAGAAAATCATTGCCAAGAATGGACATAGCAAATCCATAATCAAGAAGAAAAGAGTGTTTATCATGAGCACCTTTTGTAATCCATTCACGTAAGGTATCGATTGAAAACCATTCCATGTGTTCTTCACCTGTCTCATCATACGCAATCTTTCCCATTTCAATTTCTTCACGGAAAAGCCAAACTGGTTGTTGTAGAGTAAGTTGTCCGAGAAGAGACAAAACGATTAAATCTGCATCCAATCCATATACCGCAACCGGTCCTGTAAACTGCCCTGCTCGCCACGCGGCTGTGATTTTATGCTCACCTTCACCTGGTTCATCACTGGAACTTAATCGCCAGGTTCCTTTTCCTTTCTCTCGAATCATTTTCTCAAGACCGGTGTGTAGTTTTTTCATAAAGAGCGTTCCAGGTGTAATCGCATTGGTATCCCATTTGACTTCGCCTTTCTTTTCTTGTGTCTGGAGCCATACGGATTTAAAACGACGAAGACGTTGCTGACGCATTTTGGCCATGGGAACAACACCATCAATGGCGAGTAAGACACCCACTTTCGGATCCACTTGACGAATCACTTTCAAACAATATCGTACAATACACTCGATAAATTGTGATTCCCAGTCCTCTTTTTGATGATCTCCTGGATAAGCGGGAGTATCCGCACGATGAAGACAGTGATAAATTAGACAATTAAAATCCATAAACAGCCAATCAATGTTTCCATCAGGATGACTTCGTTTAATGAGACTGGGAAGGACAGTTACTAATTTTTTATAATACGATGGGATACCCATATTATTATAAATAGCACGACGATTCTTTATGTCATACGGGAATAGAGATGGCAACCAATGCGAAATCAAATGCAGCAAACACAGGCTCATCATTTGATTGGGTTCCAAAAATAAAAGAATTAATTGGTGGTACTGTTGTGGGAACCATTGCCGAAATGTATAACTTAATGCCCGATTCAGTTTTGTTTGGTTCACTTGTTTTATATTTTTTGACCCAAAATATAGCGTATGGAATCTTTTCCGCATTTATCATTGAATTGACGATAAGTCATCGCTTGATTGCGTGGCTCGTTTCACAAACGGTTGGGTCTCCGGATACGCAAAAGCCAATTGCCTGCCGAGCAGGGTACAAAACCCCTCAAATGGATGTCAGTCGCATGTTTAATCATGATCCTTATCCATCTTATGGTATCTTCTCCATGGTATCCATGGCCACCTATCTTGGATTTGCTACCAATGAGTTCTCTGCGGTTCTGACATCGATGGGTGAGAATTGGAAGACACGTAGCACGATTGCTTATACCTTCATGGGGCTTATTGTTCTTACCTTTATTTTAGCTCGTCTATTCTTATCTGGATGCGATGATACATTGGGTGAAATTATTATGGCGACAGGTCTGGCAGTTATGGTAGGATATCTCTTTTTCTATCTGAATAAGATGATCTTTGGACAAGAGTCTATGAATTTTCTAGGATTGCCTGTATTATCATCAAAAGGTACAGATTGTAATGGAAATCCAAATAATATCTATATCTGCGCATCGGTGTAATACAAATAAAATAAGATGTAAATAGAATGGATTCCTTACGAGGGATTATATCAGACCTTCATGTTTTCCTGTACGGTGGTATGCGAACCTTGCCGATCACTCTCGCAGGAGCCATGGTTATTTTGGGTCTCTTTACCGCCAATTATGCAATGATGTTTTTTCTAGCGGGGTTTATGATTGCTACCCCTATTGCTTCTGGAATCTTAAATAAAATCGCAGATTATCTTGTTGCTACGTTCGATTTGGATATGTTCAAAGCCAAAACATCCGATATTTGTAAAGTTGTGATTCCTTATTCTACCATGACTAATCCATCCAAAGTAGAAAATACATCGATCTTCTGTACCACATCGTATGCGATGATCTGTTTCTTCCTAGGATACATGCTGACCAATGCGATCGCATTGTATAAACAACCCGTGGAAGATGGCGCGGATCCGACCAAGGTATCAAACCGCACGTCTCATGCAGTATTGGCAATTGCATCCATTATTGTTTTTGGATTAATCTGTATTGGATTTCGTGTGTATGCTGGGTGCGAACCAACGGTGGGTCTCGTCATTGGACTAATCGCATTTGGAGCACTTGGATATGGTTGGTATAATATGCTGAGTAAACCAAGCGCAGGGCGCCTAGCGGATTTGTTTGGTATTTCCAATCGTATTTTACCTGCGAGTGCTACATCAGACAAGCCAATGGCCTGTATTGTGGACCATTCTGCCTAGTTAGGCAGAGTATACGTTTCTATGAAACAGGACCCTTCTGCCTAGAAGTATGCGTAAATGATATAGCTACATTAAACATGTAAAAAATTAAATGTCTAATGTTTCTAGATATGACATTACTCTACCGAAATGTTTTATCATATGAAGATCTTGATTATTTGAATCATCATCCTGAAGTACTTGATACTAAAAATCGTCGAACTGGTCATTTTTCGATTGAACTCACAGATTCCATTCGTGCTGCGTTAGTGCCTCTTGGAGTGGATCTTACCAATGTGTCTCGCCTTCCGATGAGATGGATGGAAGGTGATACGGTAGAACATGTAGATACAGGATCGAATGAGTTTACAAAAACCATCCTTGTTTATGTAACAAGTAGTACAGGTCAATTTATTGTAGGCGATACATCGTATCTTATTAGTGCGAATACAGGATTTGTATTTAATGAAGGCACTCCGCACAGAACAGTGGGAACAGAACCACGTCTATTGATTGGTCCAATGAGTGAAACCGCAGAACCAGTAGGTCTGCCATTTACCCCTCAGTCGATGAACTATTTTCCAACACAAATCGATGCGCAAAATATCACCAATCTGATCTATCAATCAAGTGCATTCTATGTTCGAAATCTGTCTCAAGACCCTGGTGGTTTTCCAGAGACTTATGCTGCCTGGATGGTGGATCCGACCAATACCATTAGTACAGGATATAATAGCACACCCTATACACTAGGAGAGGATTTGCCAACGGATGGTTATACTTCTGGTGATGGGTTTGGGCAGTATTATTTGTATCCTGCTTTCTTAGTGTATTATGGATCACTGAATGATCTACATTACGATATCAATCAACTTAGTAATTCAACAACGTCATATACATTGAACACCATAGGCAGTATAAGTCATTGGTTGATTCACTCGAGTAGCACGGGTACGTCACCTCAAGGTACGATCTATGCGTCGGGTACCACATTAGCCACAGGCGGAACCTACTTTCTCTATCCTGCCCCTGATATTGTCTATTATCCCACTCAAGCGGATGCCCTCGCAGGAACCAATTCGATTGGTAGCAGTAGCACCTATACCGTGGCGACCAC
>Ga0164296_1001995_pt1 | contig 20850 bp, 19 predicted proteins | sample GEODES057metaG_FD_113533 | JGI IMG/M metagenome (GOLD analysis project Ga0164296, IMG submission 113533) | Dystrophic lake water microbial communities from Trout Bog Lake, Wisconsin, USA - GEODES057 metaG | ecosystem: Environmental > Aquatic > Freshwater > Lake | place: USA: Trout Bog Lake...
AGGCGGGCGTGGTTGCGGCGCAATTGGCCAAGCGGGGATTCACCGGTATCACCGAGGTTCTGGAAGCGGGCTATGGCGGTTTTTTGAGTTCCCTGTCCGGCAAGCCCAACCCATCTCGCCTGACCGATGGTCTGGGCAGCATCTGGGAAACCGGCCTTGTCGGGTTCAAGCTGTATCCCAGCGTGACCAGCATCCACACAGCCTTGGACGCCCTGGACCATATCATGACCGAGCATGGTCTGACGGCCGCTCATATCGAGGCGATCGAGACGGGTTGCAGCCACATGACCTATGTCCACACGGCATGGCCCTACAAGCCGGCGGGGGTGACGGCGGCGCAGATGAATTTGTTCTTCGGCCAGGCGGTGGTGGCGCTGTATCGCGATGCCTCGGTCCGCCAGTATACCGAGGATCGGCTCGCTAATCCAGACATCCTCTCTTTTATCAACCGCATAACGGCGTATGAGGATGCCGCGATCGAGGGGATGGGCGCCGCTTTCCGTCATGCCGCCCGTGTGCGTGTGCGGACCCGATCCGGCCAAATTTTCGAGCACGAACGCTTGGCACGCCGCGGTAGCCCGGATGATCCGGTCGCGGCATCGGCGATCGAGCGGAAGTATTTCGACAGTGTGGCGGATATCCTGCCCGACGCGGATGCGGTGGCCTTGCGGGATCGCGTGGCGGGGCTTGAGACTCTGGAGAAAGCGGAGCCCATTCTGGCGCTTTTACGGCGGTAGGTGGGCAGACAGGGGCGATTCCGGCAAGGCGTCCAAGGGGGCGCCTTTGTCGCGTCGACTCTCTCCAAATGCCGGAAATTGGTCGGAGCGGCGGGATTCGAACCCACGACCCCCAGTCCCCCAGACTGATGCGCTACCAGGCTGCGCTACGCTCCGACCGAACGGGCCGGTCCTTTAACAGCCCACGCTAGGCTCGGCAATCCATTTCCTCAGGCCATTTGCTCTGGTGTTTCAGCACATCTGCCCCAACATTCCTCTGCATGATTGCCTTTGCCACACTGCTGGAGCGGCTGCTTTTCACCCCGTCGCGCACGGCCAAGATCGCCCTGCTAGGCCGCTATTTCGTCACCCAGCCTGATCCGGATCGAGGCATCGGTCTTGCCGCGCTGACCGGTGCCTTGCGGTTGACCGCCGCTAAGCCGGGTCTGATCCGGGATCTCGCCGCGCGCCGCTTGGATCCCACGCTGTTCGCGTTGTCTTATGATTATGTCGGCGATCTTGCGGAAACCGTCGCACTTATGTGGCCCGATCCGGCGCCAGCCGCGACCGTGCAGGTGCCACAAACGCCGACACCAATGCCAAGTGCGGCGCCGACGCTCGCGCAGGTGGTGCAGGCGCTAGAGCAGACCCCCAAAGCCGCACTGCCCGATCTGGTTGCCGGCTGGCTCGATCGGCTCGATGCCGCCACCCGCCTCGCCGTCCTCAAGCTGATCACCGGTGGCTTGCGGGTCGGCGTTTCCGCCCGCCTCGCCAAGATCGCCTTGGCCGACATGGGCGGCGTCCCGCCGGATGCGGTGGAGGAAGTGTGGCACGGCCTGGTTCCACCCTATGAAACGCTTTTTGCGTGGCTACAGGGGCGCGGCGATAAGCCGGACCCCGCCGGCGCCCCGGTCTTTCGCGCGCCGATGCTGGCCCATCCGTTGGAACCCGCCGATCTTGCAGCGCTGCAACCCGCCGATTGGCGGGCGGAATGGAAATGGGACGGTATCCGCGTGCAACTCGTCGCCACGCCGGCCGGCGCCCGGTTGTATTCCCGCGGCGCCGAGGACATCTCGGCCGCCTTTCCCGAAATCTTAGCCGCGATGAATTTTCACGCCGTGCTGGATGGGGAGCTTTTGGTCATTCGTGATGGGAGCGTCGCGCCCTTCGCTGATTTGCAACAACGTCTGAACCGCAAAACCGTCACCGCTCGATTGACCGAACGCTTTCCGGTCGCCGTGCGTTTGTATGATCTGCTGTTCGAGGACGGGCAGGATATGCGGGCCATGCCGTTTGATGCGCGCCGCGCACGCCTGGAAGCGTGGTTCGCCCGGACGCAGCCGGCGCGGATGGATGTTTCGCCGCTGATCCCTTTCCAGACGATGGAGGCGCTGGCCAGGCTTCGGGACGGTGCGCGTGCCGCCTCCATCGAGGGACTAATGCTGAAACGCGCCGATAGCACCTATGTCGCCGGACGGGTCAAAGGATTGTGGTGGAAGTGGAAGCGCGATCCGCTGACCGTCGATGCCGTGCTGATGTATGCCCAGCGCGGTCATGGCAAGCGCAGCAGCTTCTACTCCGATTACACGTTCGGACTGTGGCGCGGGCAGGAACTGGTGCCGGTCGGGAAGGCGTATTTTGGCTTTACCGACCAGGAACTCGCGTTTCTGGATCGGTGGATCCGCACACACACGACGGGGCGTTTCGGTCCTGTGCGGGAAGTGGAAAAAGCCATGGTGCTCGAGGTCGCATTCGACGCCGTCCAACGCTCCAACCGCCATAAATCTGGCGTCGCCATGCGTTTCCCCCGTCTGGCCCGCATCCGCACCGATAAACCGGCGGCCGAGGCGGATCGTCTGGAAACGCTGGAAGCCTTTATCGACGTGGCGGAGGTGACAGCCTCGGTCGATCGGGCTGGACGGGCAAGCTCGGATTGACCCTATGCGCATGGCATGCTGCCCTGCCGTCCAACAAAGGGGGAAATACGTATGGCACTGTTCAAGAATACGACACGCCAACGCCTGAAGGACGGGAAGATGGCCCTGGGCTTCGGCGTTCACCACCTGCGCACTGCCGCGACACCCATGCTGGCCGCCGCGACCGGTCATGACTGGTTGTTCATCGATGGGGAACATGGCGCGTTCAGCACACAGGAAATGACCCAACTGTGCATCGCCGCCCTGCCGACCGGCGTGACGCCGATCGTGCGCGTTTGCGCCGGGGCCCTGGATGAGGCGACACGCGCCCTGGATAACGGCGCCTTGGGCATCGTCGTGCCCCATGTCGATACCGCGGCACAGGCCAAACGGATTGCAGATGCTTTTCACTATCCGCCAATGGGACACCGCAGTTGGGGCGGCCCGCCGGCGGTCTACGGTTATGTCGCGCCTTCAACGGCCGAGGCGCAGGCATCGATTAACAGTGAAATCCTGACCATCGTCATGATCGAAAGCCCGGAGGCCGTTGCCAATGCCGACGCAATCGCGGCGGTAGAGGGGGTGGATGTGCTGTTTATCGGCACGTCCGATCTGACCGCCGAGTTGGGCATTTCCGGCCAGATGGGCCATCCCAAGGTTGTCGATGCTTATCGGACCGTTGGCGAGGCTTGCCAGCGTCATGGTAAAACACTTGGCATGGGCGGTGTCTACGATCAGGAGCACGCGTCCCGTTATGTCGCCATGGGCGCACGCTTCCTGCTGACAGGGGCCGATCACCTCTACATCGTTAGCGGCGCGCAGCAGCGTATCGACTTCTTCCGCGGATTGCCCGGAGCACCTGCCGGCTGAACGGCTGAACGGCTGAACGGCGCCGGCCAATCTGCGCGGCGCCGTTGATGGGCGGTTTCAGAGGCGTGCCACGTTGCCGCTGCGCACGGGAATACCAGTCTGTTCATAACAGACACGTGCCAATTCCGCGACGCCATCTCGGATCGTCTTCTTGTCGGGCATGGCAAAGCAGAGCCGCAGACTGTTGAAGGAGTTGTCGGCGCTGACAGCCCATTCAGGCCCGGGATTGAACACGATCCCGGCTGCGGCCGCCGGTTTGATCAATGTGCGGACATCGACCGTTTCCGGTAGCTTGATCCATAGGAAAATGCCGCCTTTTGGATACCAGCATTCGGCGGCCGATCCGAACTCCCGCCCCACGGCTTCCATCATGGTATCCAGCTTGTCTTTCAAGACACCATTCAGCTTCGTCATATGACGATCGAAATAATGGGTGAAGTATTCGGCGGCGACCATCTGATCCAGTGCACCGGTGCCACTATCGCCCTTCAACGGCAGAAGGCGGCTCATGATGTCCCAGGGCGCGATGATGTAGCCAAGGCGCAGGGCAGGGGCGAGTGATTTTGAAAACGATCCCAGATGGATCACACAGCCAGGGTCCAACGCGTAAAGCGCCGGCGGCGCTTCGATCCCATCCCACAAAAGGTCCGCGTAGCACTCGTCTTCGAAAATCGCGATGTTGTAGGCGCGTGCCAGTTTCAACAGCGCAAGGCGCCGCTCCAGCGGCAGGATACTGGCGGTGGGATTTTGGATCGTCGGGATGGTGTAGATGAATTTCGGCAGCGTTCCCTTCGCCTTCAACGCCGCGAGTTGTTGTTCCAACGCGTCGATGACGATGCCATCGCCGTCGAGCTTCATGCCAGCCAGGGTGGCGCCCAGCTTGCGGAATCGGTTCATTGCGCCTTGGTAGCAGAACTCCTCGGTCAGGATGAGATCGCCGGGGTTGATCAGCAACTTGCTGATCATGTCGATCCCCTGACCCGAGCCGGTGGTGATCGTGATATCGCCGATCGGCGCCTCGATACCGCGAAGCCGTTTGCATTTGTCGGCGACGAATTGCCGGAGCGCCGGGTAACCTTGCGGACCCAGGCCCAGATTATAGATCGCCAGCTTATCGCCGTCGCGTTTGAGCACCGAAGCGCAGGCTTGAATCAGCCCATCGACAGGGATCTGCTCGGGGTCGTTGTTGCCGCCGACGAAGTAGTATTTCGGAAACGGCGCCCACCGCGGCGCCGGGTCGGGCAGGCCATCGCCGTAAAGTTTACCGTAGTCGATCAACGTGGCGCTCATGCTGCCGCTTCCCCTGGGTTATTATGTCCGGAAGTCTAACACAGCAACCGAGCGCCACGAAGCCCGACGCTACATCGTCACCTGCATATCGGCGTCGACGCTGATGGCTTGGCCGCTGATCGTGGTGCCGAACGGGCTGGCGAGATAGAGTGCCATATTGGCGATGTCTTGCTGCGTGACGAAGCATTTCAGGCTGGTGGTGCTGACCGTGCGCTCGGTCATCTCGTTTTCGGAAATGCCGGCGGCTTCGGCTTTGGCCTTTATAACGGCGCGGATGCGCGGCCCGTCCACCGGGCCGGGCAGGATGGCGTTCACACGCACGCCATCCGGCCCCAGTTCGATCGACAACGACTTGGTAAAGCCGACCACACCCCATTTTGCCGCGGCGTATGGCGCTCGCAGCGGAAAGCCGAAGCGTCCGGCGGCCGAGGATAGATTGATGATGGCGCCGCCGCCGTTGGCGCGTAGCGCCGGGATTGCCCGCCGAGCCATGTGGAACATCGATGCCAAGTCGATCTTCAGGGTCGCGTCGATTTCTTCGGGCGTGACAAGTTCGACCGGTTTGGTCGGACCGGCAATGCCGGCATTGTTCACCAGTACATCGAGGCCACCCAGATGGGCGACGGCACGATCGATGAAAGCCTCGCACTGCGCGGGGTCGCCGGCGTCGGCTTTCATGCCCTCATGCCCGCAAGCGGCCAGGGCGGCGTCATCGACATCGCTGACAAAGACGCGAGCACCGCAATAGGCGAAACTGTGCGCCATCACGCGACCAATGCCGTTGGCGCCGGCCGAGATGGCGACGCGATAGCCTGTCAGATCAACCGTTAGAGGGCTGTTGGCTCCGGTGACCATGTGATTTCCCCAATGCTGTTTGTTGCTGCGTGTTGGTATGCGGCGCAAAGACCGCCTGAAAGGACGGATAGGCTGCGATGTTCATCGCGCTGAAACGGTGAGGCGGCAAGGTATAGATTATTCTCTCGCTCGGCCTAAGACCCGTCGCTGCCCGAGACCCTGGGTGGTTCGGCGGAAATCTCCCTAAAACATGATATTTTCGGCATGCGGGATGGATTGATCGTCGCGACCGGTTACGATGGCCGCCATACCATTCCGCGGTGGCGCGGATGACAAAAATAACGGAGGAAGCCGCATGAAAATCGGATTTATTGGCCTTGGCATGATGGGCAAGGGCATGGCGTCGAATTTGCAAAAGGCGGGATTCGATCTGATGGTCCATGACCTGACCCGTCAGGCGGCATCTGCCCATTTGAACGCCGGCGCAACCTGGGCCGAATCCCCGAAGGCGTTGGCCGAGGCATGCGACGTCATCTTCACGTCCCTGCCTACGCCAGCAGATGTGCAGAGAGTTGGCACCGGGGAGAATGGCTTGATCGAGGGCTTCCGCAAGGGCGCTGCATGGTTCGATCTTTCCACCAATTCGGTCGATGTGGTGCGCGCCCTGCACGCCCAATTCGCCGAGGTTGGCGTGGATTTCCTGGATGCGCCGGTCAGTGGCGGGCCGAAGGGGGCTAACAGCGGCCGTCTGGCGATCTGGGTCGGCGGCGAAGAGGCGGTCTATGACAAATATCTCGCCGCACTGACGGCAATGGGTGATCAGGCCGCGTATATCGGACCGATTGGTGCTGGCTCGATCGCCAAACTGGTGCACAATGCCACCTCTGCAGCCGTGAATGTGGTTTTGTCCGAGGTGTTTAGCATGGGTATCAAAGCCGGCGTTGACGCCTTGTCACTCTTCAAGGCGGTCCGTCAGGGTGCGACAGGCCGCGCGCGCGTCTTCGATCGCTTATCCGACCATTTTTTGACCGGCAGCTATGACCCGGCCGATTTCGCACTGCGCCTGATCCACAAGGATGTGTCTCTGGCGTGCCAGCTTGCGCGCGATGTGGGCGTGCCGATGCGCCTGACCAACATGGCCCTGATGGAACTGACCGAGGCGGTCAATCGCGGCTGGGGCCAGCGCGATTCCCGGGTCGGTGCCTTGCTGCAGTTGGAACGGGCCGGCATTCCGCCGATTGCGATTCCGCCGGAGCAAATCAAGGCCGTGCTCGATTCAGACAAGAAATAAGGAGGCTTCGTGATGCAGTTCGGCGTACTCAATCCCTTCACCGTCGTCGGTTATGACCCGACGCTGGTGCGTGACTACGCGCTTCAGCTCGAAGCGATGGGTGTCGATTTTTTGGAAATCCCCGACCATGTGCTGGATGGCAATCCTGCGACGGTGCCATCGCCGTATAGCCGGGTTGGGAAACCCAACCCGGCCTATCACGACCCGTTCGTGTTGATCAGTTTCCTCGCCAGTGCCGCCAAGAAACTCAGTTTTTCCACCGGCGTTTTGATCCTGCCGCAGCGCCAAACCGCGCTGGTCGCGAAGCAGGCGGCGTGTGTCGATGTGCTGACCGAGGGGCGGCTGCGGCTTGGCATCGGCGTCGGTTGGCAGGAACTGGAATTCACCGGCCTGAATGAAAATTTCAAAAACCGCGGCAAACGGTCCGAGGAACAGGTTCAGGTGATGCGCGCACTCTGGGCCAACGAATTCGTCACCTTCAAGGGACGATACCACACGATAGAAGATGCCGGGATCAGTCCGCGCCCGGCGTCCGGTCATATCCCGCTCTGGTATGGCGGTCATCATGAGCACACGCTGCCGCGCATCGCCAAATGGGGCGATGGCTGGATTCCCAATGCCTACCCGCCAGATCAAGCCGCGCTGGATATCTTTGATCAGTTACGCCGCCTGACCGATCAGGCGGGACGCGACCCGGCGCAGATGGGGATCGAGGTCTGGACGTCCTGCGGCGAAGGTCAGGAGGACGACTGGCGCAAGGAAATCGCCTTCTGGAAGAAAGCGGGCGTGACCCACATCTGCCTGACGACAACGTTCAACCGCCGCCATCACAAGGCAATCGCCGGCCGTTCGGCCGACGTGCATATGGCGGCGACAAAACGCTATTTCGACGCCGTGGCCGATCTGCTCTGAGGCAACAAAAAGGGCGGAGGCCGTGCTCGCGCTGCCTCCGCCCGTCGGGATGGCTGATCCGGTTAGCGCAGCGTGGCGAAGATTTCACCAAGCCGCTTGATCGATGCCAGCGTCTTGTCCTGCTCCAGTCCCGGCCACTGCGTGCGCATAATGAAGTGGTCGCAGCCCAGGCGCTCCTGGTACTTCAGGATCTCGTCTTTCACCGATTCCTTATCGCCGATGATGAAACGTTCCTTGGCGAAGTCTTCCAGCGATGTGTTTGCCAGCGGGCTGGTCATGCCCCAGGCGGCATAGGCGGCATATTTGTATTCCAGCGCTTGGCGCACTTCCGCGAACGCTGTCTTGTGGTTGGCACCGACATAGCATTCCCGGGCGATGGGGAATTCCAACGGCGGCCGGTTGTACTCGGCGATCGCAGCGCGGTAGACTTTCATGCCAGGCTCGATTTCGGCCAACGACGTCGCGTTGGCGATCAGCCACGCATCACCAATCCGTGCCGCCCGCTTGATCGCGGCGTCAACCAAGCCGGCGACATAGATCGGCGGCCCGCCGGGACGGATGGGCTTGAGACTGATGCCGGCATCGCGCACGGTGAAATGCTTGCCCTCATGCGTGATGCGCTCCCCAGTCCAGAGCTTGCGCATCAGCGTCACGGCCTCAGAGAATCGGCTTGAGCGATCGGCCAATGGCACGTCGAACGCCGTGAACTCCGGCTCGCGGTATCCAAGACCCGCGCCCAGGATGTAGTTGCCACCGGTCAGCACATCCATCGTCGCTGCTTCTTCCGCCACATGCATCGGGTTCATGGGCGGGAGGATCAGAATATTCGGGCCGAACATCATGCCCTCGCCAGCTGCGGCCAGATAAGCCATCGCGGGCATAATCTGCAGCATCTGCATTGGCGCGGTCAGCCAGTGATGAGGGAAGAAAATCGAGCTGAACCCGGCATCCTTGCAGACCCGAACCTGCTCCACCAGCGCCGGGATTTGCGCCGCCACGTTCGTTTCTTCCGGCCATTGCGTGTTGATGAATAGACCGACCTTCATGATACCTCTTCCCCTTGTAATCCGGCGATACTAACCCTGCGCTTGAACCGCGGCCAGAGGCGGGCCACTTTCCGTGTCATGAAGAATCGTCAGCCTCCCGAGTTAGACATGACGCTGGATGGGGAGTTCGTTGCCCCGCCGCGCCAACCGGTCGGATCGCGCGTCATGATCTGGGCCATCATCGTCACCGCTCTGGCAGGCACCTTGGCCATTGCGGCTTTTGCCTTGTGGCTGCTGCTGATGATCCTGCCGATCATCATCGGCGCTGGTGCCATTGCTTATGCTATTTACCGGGTTCAGCTCTGGCTTGCCGGCGGATCAGTCCGCGGCCAGCGGAATATCTGGCGTCCCTAAGCCGAACTCCCGCGCCAGTAACGTATAGGAGCGGCGCCGAGCCTCGGGATCGTGTAGTGTTGTGAGGATAGCGATCTCCGATACGCCGTGGGCTTGCGCCAATGTGCGCAGTTTTCCGCCGACCACATCTGGTGTCCCATAGAAGGCGTTGGCCCGCAGACGCTCGATCCGTGCCATATCGCCATCCGAATATGAACGGGCTGCCGCCTCCTCGGGCGAGGAGAGGGCCTGGTAGACGCCTCGGTCGCGATTGAGCCGCCAGAGTTCACGCGAGCGGAAAAGCCACGCCGCATCGTCCTGAGTTTCTGCGGTCATTGCCCAGACGCAGATGGCCGCGTAGGGCGCTGCCAGGGTCGCGCTGGGCCGGAAGGTGCTGCGATAGGCTGCCAAGGCCTGCTCCATCCCGCGGCCGTCGGAGATGAAATGGGCATAGCAGAAGGGCAGGCCGAAAAAGGCGGCGACCTGCGCGCCATAGTCTGAACTGCCGAGGATCCAGACGTCGGGCTTGGTTGGCCCGCCGGGCTGCGCGCGCACGTCGCGGAATGGGTGCCCCTCCATCAACGGCTCACCGGACGCCCACGCGATAAGGTCTCGGACATCTGCCGGGAAACTATCCGCCGCCTGATCCGCCCTCGGGTTGAGCGCATAGGCCGTTCGCCCATCGGATCCCGGTGCTCGGCCCAATCCTAGATCGATACGGCCTGGCGCAATCGCGTCCAGCACACGGAACTGTTCGGCCACTTTCAGTGGCGCATAATGCGGCAGCATCACACCCGCCGACCCGACGCGGATCGTCCGCGTCGTGGCCGCAATGGCCGCAATCAGGATTTCGGGGGCGGTGCCTGCCTGACTTTCGGAATTATGATGTTCAGCGCACCAATAGCGGCTGTAGCCAAGCGCTTCGCAATGCTGCGCCAGACGGATGCTCTCCCGAATGGAGGTGTCCGGCGATCTGCCAGTCACCACCGTCGATTGATCCAGGACCGTAAGCCGCAGCATGTCGCCTCCTATAAGAAACCCCGTCTCAGAACGTGGTGTGGCCGAACAGCGTGTCCAGTAGGACGAACAGCAAACCACCAATCAGGAACCCGACAATGGTTCCGTTCATGCGGATATATTGCAAGTCTCGCCCAATCCGTAGTTCCAGCCGATCAACCAGGGTCGCTGTGTCCCAATGACCCAGAACATTGCCGACAAATGCCGCGATCTGCATTTGCGCACTAGGCATCAGAGATTGAACGATCGTTTCCGCCGCTGCCTGCAGACGCGCCCGAGCACCCGGATCGGCTTCGATGACAGCACCCAGATTGGCCAGTGCGCCTTCGATATAGGCCGTTGTTCGACCGTTCGGGCGCGTAAGGTCGGCTTCTAGCGCTAGGCGCATCCGCGACCAGACATCCCACATCCAGGTCTGCACCGTATCATGGGCGACCACCCGCCGAATGGCTGCGCCGATTTCCGCCGCGCGGGCGGGGTCTGTTTCCATGCGGGTGATTTCGCGACGCACCCATTCATCGAAAGCCAACCGCAATTCCGATCCGTCCGGGCTCATGCGATCGAGTTCGGCATTGATCTGCGTTAGCACGCGCCGCGCAATCGAAGCACCCAGCGCCCAACCGACCAGGCGGCCCCCTTGTTCGCGCACACGCTCCTCAATTGCGGCGCGCAGCGCGTCCTCCCGGCCGGCGAGAGCGTTTTTCAGGTGGATCAGTACGAAGCCGAACACCTCTTGATGCCGGCCACCGTCAACCAAGCCGTGCATCGCGCGGGCAACAACGTACCCTGCGCCCTGTCCGCCGACGACGCGGGGCACGATGCGTGCCAGCACGCGCCGCGCCCGTCCGTCTTCGACGGCCGCCAGAATGCGCGGCAGGAGCCCGGCAAGCGTTATCGCCGCAGGGCGAGCCGCGACGGGATCCGCTAGGAAACGGTGAAGGATCAGCGGTAAGTCGAGTTTCGCCAGGACGGCGGAAATTTCCTGACTGGTGAAGACATGATTGGCGACGAAGCGGCCCAACGCCTGGCCGAGACGCTCGCGTTGGTTCGGAATGATCGCCGTGTGCGGGATCGGTAGACCAAGTGGATGGCGGAATAACGCCGTCACCGCAAACCAGTCGGCGATGCCGCCTACGAAACCCGCCTTAGCTGCCGATTGCAGCAAGCCGCTCCACCATGTCTGCGGGATTGCGTAACTGACGGCGGTCAGCGCCGCCATCAGAAACAGTAGTCCTGTTGCCAACAGACGATGGCGACGCAGCGAGCGACGCGCGAGAAGGTCCGGATCGGTGGAATTCATCGATATGCTTTTTAGGCGCAGCGCCTGCCTTCCGTCCAACCGAATGTAATGTTATATAGTAACCATGATTGACCCGTTGTCACCGACCGCTGGTGCCCTGTCTCGCCTTGTTCTGGCAAGCGCGGTGCTGTCCCTGGTTTGGTTGTTGGTGCTATGGGCGCTGTGACACCGATCATTTTCCGCAATGTTGAATTACGCCAGGCCGGTCAGGTGGTGCTGCGGGAATTGTCCGGTATCCTAGCGCCCGGTAGCCTGACGGCGGTGGTCGGCCCGAATGGTGCAGGCAAGACGACACTGCTGCGCGCGATCGCCGGGTTGCATCCGGTCAGTGTCGGCGCGATCGACCGGGCGGGTTTACGTGCCCGTGATGTTGCACTGCTTGCGCAGGGCAGCCACCTAGACCGCTCTTTCCCGGTGACATGCCTCGACGTCATCGCTCTGGCCGTGCCGCGCGTCGGTCTCCTTCGGACGGTGGGACGCGATAGTCTCGCCGCAGCGCGTGAGGCATTGGCGCGGGTGGGGCTGCCGGGTTTTGAGCGGCGGCCGATCCAGGCTCTCTCCGCAGGCCAGTTTCAGCGCGTGCTCTTCGCACGCACGATCGTTCAGGACGCATCGCTGATCCTACTGGATGAGCCTTTTACAAACGTCGATGCGGAGACGACCGACGTTCTGCTGTCTGTTCTTGCGCAATGGCACGCGCAAGGTCGCACGGTCGTCGCGGTGCTGCACGATCTGCAAATGGCGCGTCGCCATTTTCGCCAGATCCTCTGTTTGCAGGATGCGCGCGCCCGTTGGATCACCGACCCGCCGGACCATCTGCAGGCGGCCTGATGCTGGAATTTCTGTCGGAGCCCTTTGCGCTTGGCTTCATGCGCCGAGCACTTGCTGGATGCTTGGCACTGTCGGTGGCCGCCCCTCCGTTGGGCGTGTTCCTGGTGTTGCGGCGCATGAGCCTGATGAGCGACGTGTTACAGCACGGCGTCCTTCCGGGCATTGCATTCGGTGCGATTTTCGCCGGCCTGTCGATCTGGGCAATGGGACTGGGTGGCATTATCGCCGGGCTTGCCGTCGCTATTATTGCCGGATGGCTTGCTCGGCGGACAGGCGGCAAAGAGGACAGCCAACTGGCCGGCATGTATCTGATCGCGCTAGCGAGCGGTGTTGCCATGATCTCCATGCAGCATGGGATCGACCTGACGCATCTGCTGTTCGGCAATGTTTTGGCCGTGGATAATGCGGCGCTGTTCGCGATGGCTGCGGTCACCACGATCACGCTGCCGGTTCTGTCGTTGATCTGGCGTCCGCTGGTGTTGGAGAGCCTGGATCCTGGGTTCATGGCCGCAACCGGTGGGCGCGGCGGCCTGTGGCACCTCGTGTTTCTGACCCTGGTTGTCCTGTGCGTGGTGTCAGGCTTCGTCGCGCTTGGCACATTGATGGCCGTCGGCCTGATGATGCTGCCGGCCATTGCCGCTCGGCATTGGTCTGGGGCGTTATCCGGTCAGGTGCGCGGGGCGGTGCTGATCGCCTGCCTCTCCTCGCTAGGCGGCTTGATCGTTTCCTATCACCTCGATATCCCTGCCGGCCCGGCCATCGTGCTGGTTGCTGGCGGGTTTTGGTTACTAAGCCTCGTTTTCGGGCCGCATGCCGGATTGTGGCGGCAAGCCATACCTGAAGCCTAATCTTGCCTTTTTGTGGCGGCAAAGTCTCGCCATCGCTAAGGAAAGTGCCATGGACTGGAATCGTCGCAAAGTCTTCGTCACTGGAGGAGCCGGGTTCCTCGGCTCGAACCTCTGTCACGCGCTGGCGCAACGCGGTGCGCGCGTTGTGGCGTTGGATGGATTTTTATTCGGCGGCGGTGCCAATCCCCGCAATCTCGATGGCGCGGAGGTCGATTTCGTCCGCGGCGACATTCGCGAAATCGACCTCCGCCCATTGGCGGAAGGCGCTGCGGTTATTTTCAACCTAGCGGCGCAGACCAGCCACATGGGCGGGCAGGCGGACCCTCTGGCGGATATCGACATCAATGCCGTCGCCCAAGTGCGCTTGATACAAGCGGCGCGCGAGGCTGCGCCGGACGCGATCGTCGTCCACGCCTCTACGCGCCAGTTCTATGGCAGGGTGGAGCGGTTGCCGGTCGACGAAACGCAGCCCGTCGCGCCGCCCGATGCCAATGGCGTATCGAAATTTGCCGGTGAGCAGTATTGGATGCTGGAGCACCGCGTGCGCAACCGTCCGGTGGTGTCCCTGCGCTTGACCAATTGCTATGGCCCCCGCCTGCGCATCCGAGACGCGCGTCAGACCTTCTTGGGTATCTGGATCCGCTGTGTCTTGGAGGGGCGTCCGTTCGAGGTCTGGGGGGGGGAGCAACTTCGGGACATGACCTATGTCGACGATGTGACGGCCGCGTTTATCGCTGCCGCCGAGGCTCCGGCGTGTCATGGGCAGATATTCAACATCGGCGGTTCGCCGCCCGCCACGCTGCACGACTTGGCCGAGTTGATGGTGAAAGTCTCAGGCGGCGATGGCAAATATATAACCAAGGAGTTCCCCGCGGACCGCGCCCGGATCGATATTGGCAGCTACCATGCCGATGACACGGCGTTCCGGACGGCGAGTGGCTGGAGGCCCGAGGTCGGCCTGGAGGAAGGGATCAGCCGGACCTTGGATTGGTACCGCATCCGGTTGGGAGACTATCTATGATACCGCAAGCCAATCCAGGCGCGGGCTATCGTGCGCTGAAGACCGAGATCGATGCTGCGGTCAGCCGAGCGCTGGGTTCTGGATGGTATATTCTAGGCGGAGAATTGAAGGCGTTTGAGGCTGAGTTCGCTGCTTGGCTTGGCATGCCGTTCGCCATCGGTTGCGGCAATGGCACAGATGCCATCGCCCTGGCGCTGCGCGGCCTGGGTATTGGCCCGCAGAGCACGGTTGTGACCGTCTCCCACACCGCTGTTGCCACCGTTGCCGCGATTGAAATGGCCGGGGCTACGCCGCTGTTGGTCGATATCGACCCGGTACACTACACGCTGGACCCCGATGCGCTCGAGTCCGTGCTGCGCAGCCCGCCGCCGGGCATGCCGCCCATTCGTGCCGTGGTTGCCGTGCATCTTTATGGCCAACCTGTCGATCTGGATCGCATCGTTCCCCTCTGTCAGCGCCACGGCATCAAACTGATCGAGGATTGTGCCCAGGCCCACGGTGCCAAGCTGAATGGTCAGCGCGTCGGCACGTTTGGCGATGCCGCGACGTTCAGTTTCTACCCGACCAAAAACCTCGGCGCGCTCGGGGATGGCGGCGCGGTCGCTGTCAAAGACCCCGAGCTTGCCGCGCGGATTGCCGCGCTACGCCAGTATGGATGGCGGCAGCACTACATCAGCACCGAGGTTGGGGTGAATACGCGTCTTGATGAGATCCAGGCTGCCATTCTGCGCGTGAAACTGCCGCATCTGGACGCGCAGAACGCTCGGCGGGCAGCCATCGCCGCGGCCTACACAGATGCGATGCCGCCGGGATTGGTGCCGCCGGTCATCCGCGACTCGGCCGATCACGTGTTTCATCTCTATGTGCTGCGTTCGGCAAGCCGCGACGCCGTTCAGGCGGAACTGCGTGGCATGGGGATTGGCACGGGTATCCACTACCCGGTGCCTGTGCATTTGCAGCCTGCTTACAAGGATCGTTTGCGCCTCTGGGACGGATGCCGGGAGACAGAGCGTGCATCGGCGGAAATCCTCAGCCTGCCGCTCTACCCCGAACTACAGGATACCGAGGTGCAAGCCGTTTGCGATGCGCTGAGACGTATTGGTGATGGGCGATAATGCCGTCGTGAGGCGGTAACATTCGGCTATTGCAGGTCATGACAACGGGTGCGACCGCCGGCGGGCATCGTGTCGAGATCATGACGCAAAGATTTCTTGACGAAACAGCCAGGCTTCCTTAACCGCCATCGGCGGGTCACGTCCCCCCACCGGGACGCTTCTCTTCTGAAAGGGAGAGCCGAAATGGCAAAGCCTGCGAAACCGGACTCGCGTCCGTCAAACCCCAATTTCTCGTCTGGTCCCTGCGCTAAGCGTCCTGGTTTTTCCTTGGATTCGCTGTCTGGTGCGCTGTTGGGGCGAAGCCATCGGGCGTCTGGCCCCAAGGCCCGTCTCGCCGAGGTGATCGATCTCTCCCGCTCTATTTTGGGAATGCCGGCCGACTGGCGCCTTGGCATCGTGCCAGGGTCCGATACGGGTGCCGTTGAAATGGCGCTTTGGTCGCTGCTGGGTGCGCGCGGCGTCGATATCGTTTCGTTCGAGAGTTTTGGCGAAGGCTGGGCGGCCGACGTTACCAAACATCTCAAACTTGCTGACGTTCGCACGATCTCTGCGCCTTACGGGCAACTCCCCGACCTGTCTCAGGTCGACCCGGCGCGCGACGTGGTGTTCACCTGGAACGGGACCACCTCCGGCGTGCGCGTGCCCAATGCCGATTGGATTGCAGCGGATCGTGGTGGGTTGGCCATTTGCGATGCGACCTCCGCGGCGTTCGCGATGAAACTCGACTGGGCGAAGCTCGATGTCGTCACATGGTCTTGGCAAAAAGTGCTGGGCGGAGAAGCGGCGCATGGCATGCTTGCCTTGTCACCGCGCGCTGTGCAGCGGTTGGAAACCTACGTGCCGGCTTGGCCTCTGCCGAAGGTTTTCCGTTTGACGTCGAAGGGTAAACTTGTCGAAGGCGTCTTCAAGGGCGAAACGATCAACACCCCGTCGATGCTGTGCGTGGAAGACGCGGTCGACGGCCTGCGCTGGGCGCAGTCGATTGGTGGCCTGCCGGGATTGATGTCCCGTTCGGAAGCGAATCTGGCCGCTGTTGCTGACTGGGTGGCGCGGTCTGACTGGGCCGCTTTCCTGGCCGATGATCCGGCGGTCCGGTCCTCGACGTCTATTTGTCTGAAGATCGTCGCGCCCTGGTTCGCCGCGCTGCCTGCCGAGGGGCAGGCGAAGGCCGCCAAGCAATTGGCGGGCCTGCTGGAAAAGGAAGGCGTTGCTTTCGATATCGCTGCCTATCGCGATGCACCGCCGGGTCTGCGGATCTGGGGCGGCGCGACGGTCGAAACCGCCGATATCAGTGCGTTGCTGCCCTGGCTTGATTGGGCTGTGGCTCAGGTTGCCGCCGAATTCGTACCGGCCCACGCATAAGGGACCTATGTCATGACGAAAGTTCTGATCAGCGATAAGCTGTCGCCTGCTGCTGTCGAAATTTTTCGCAGCCGCGGCATCGATGTCGACCTCAAGCCTGGTCTTTCCCCGGCTGATCTGCGCGCCATTATTGGTGACTATGACGGTCTCGCGATCCGTTCCGCGACCAAGGTGACGAAAGAGTTGCTTGATGTTGCAACGAACCTGAAAGTTGTCGGCCGAGCCGGCATCGGTGTCGACAATGTCGATGTGAAATCTGCGACGGCGCGCGGCGTCGTGGTGATGAACACGCCGTTGGGCAATACCATCACGACGGCCGAACACGCGATCGCCATGATGTTCGCGCTGGCGCGTCAGATCCCCGAAGCATCCGCCTCCACCCGGGCGGGCAAGTGGGAAAAGAACCGTTTTATGGGGGTCGAACTCACCGCGAAAACACTCGGCCTGGTGGGCTGCGGCAACATCGGCTCGATCGTGGCGGAGCGCGCGGCGGCGCTAAAAATGCGGGTATTGGCGTATGACCCGTATCTTTCCGAAAAGCGTGCTCTGGAACTCGGTGTCGAAAAGACGGACCTTGATACGTTGCTGGCGCGGGCTGATTTTATCACGCTGCACGTGCCGCTGACGGAAGCGACCAAGAATATCCTCTCGCGGGAGGCGTTGGCGAAGACCCGCAAGGGCGTGCGCATCATCAATTGTGCCCGTGGCGGCCTTGTTGATGAGGTTGCGTTGGCCGATGCGATAAAGTCCGGTCATGTCGCCGGGGCGGCGCTCGATGTGTTTGAGGTTGAGCCCGCCACCGAGTCGCCGCTGTTCGGGTTGGATGATGTCGTTTGCACCCCGCATCTGGGGGCTGCAACGGCCGAGGCGCAAGAAAACGTCGCGCTGCAGGTGGCCGAGCAGATGAGCGATTTCTTGCTGACGGGGGCGGTGACGAATGCGCTGAATATGGCGTCGGTTTCGGCGGAGGATGCGCCGCGGATCAAGCCGTATCTGGAACTTTGCCGCCACCTCGGTGCCTTTGCCGGACAGTTGACCCAGGCGCGTGAGGGGGCCTTCAGCAAGGTGACCTTCGAATACGAAGGGCATGTCGCCAAGCTGAACACGCGCCCGTTGAGTGCGGCGATGCTTGCTGGCCTGCTTTCGCCGTTGATGGACGGCGTGAATATGATCAACGCCCCGGTGATCGCGCGCGACCACGGGATCGATGTTGCCGAGACCGTGCATGATCGGCCCAGTGCCTACCAGACGCTGGTGCGTCTGACGGTGGAGACGGAGGGCGTCGCCCGCTCGGTTGCCGGCACGCTGTTTGCCGGCTCGCTGCCGCGGATCGTCGAAATCAAGGGCATCAAGGTCGAGGCTGATTTCGCGCCGCACATGCTTTACGTCACGAACCAGGACAAGCCGGGATTCATCGGCCGATTCGGCGCCACACTGGCAGGTGCAGGGATCAATATCGCCACCTTCCATCTCGGACGCGCGGAGCAGGGCGGTGATGCGATCTGCCTTGTCTCGGTCGATGAGCCCGTTCCGGAAGAGGTTCTGGCCATGGTGCGAACGCTACCTTTGGTCGTGCAGGCGACGGCACTGGCATTTTGATGTTCGGCCCCGTTCGGCTTAGGCGTTTGCTTTGTTAGACAAATCTCTGCTCCGCCAGCCAAAGCCGGTGACGTCGCCGAGCCGCGGTTGCCGCTTTGCCGGGGTGACATGCGCAAGTCTCTGAGCTGCAAACAAAATTCGGCACGTTTCGTGGTTGACAGGCGCGCCAACGCAGTTATAACGCCCGCTCTCCGCCGGCAGGGTTCGCATGTGCTCTGCTTGGCTAGCATTGTTATGTATCGAAAGTTGTAGCTCATGTTCGCTGTCATCCGCACGGGCGGAAAACAGTATCGCGTTGCACCGAACGCGGTTCTGAAGGTCGAAAAGCTGGACGCGGAAGCGGGCGGCACCGTGACCTTTACCGATGTCCTCGCCGTGGGCGTCGACGGTAACTTGACCATCGGCGCGCCCACCGTCGCCGATGCCAGCGTCACCGCCACCGTGATCGCCCAGGACCGCCTGGACAAGATCATTATTTTCAAGAAGCGCCGCCGGCAGAACAGCCGCCGTCGTAACGGCCATCGCCAGCATGTCACCGTGCTGCGGGTGTCCGGTATCAACGCCAATGGCCAGACCTACACGGCGCCCGCCGCGTCGGTCGAAGCGGCCGCGCAGGAGTAACCCCAGATGGCTCATAAAAAAGCAGGTGGTTCATCGCGTAACGGGCGCGATACCGAAGGCCGCCGCCTCGGCATTAAGAAGTTCGGCGGCGAAGCTGTCATTGCCGGCAATATCCTGGTGCGCCAGCGCGGCACCAAGTGGTATCCGGGCACCAATGTCGGCCTGGGTCGTGATCACACGATTTTCGCTTTGGTCGATGGTAAGGTGAAGTTTACCCGCAAGGCTGAGGGAAAGGTTCACGTCTCCGTAGAGCCTTTGCCGCTCGCGGCTGAGTAAGCCGGCCCATAATCTGTTATACAGGCGGGGGTCGGCATGTGCCGGCCCCCGTTGTGTTTTGGTGACCCAGTATGAAGTTCCTCGACCAGGCCAAGATCTATCTGCGCTCCGGCGACGGCGGTGACGGCGTGGTGGCCTTCCGCCGTGAGAAGTATATCGAGTTCGGCGGACCGGATGGCGGCAGCGGCGGCAAGGGCGGTGATATCATCTTTGTCGCCGAAGCCAATCTGAACACGCTGATCGATTTTCGCTACACGCAGCACTTCCGCGCCCCGAAGGGAGGCAACGGCGCTGGGTCGGACCGGACCGGCGCGGGCGCGCCGCCGGTTGTGATCACGGTGCCGATCGGGACGCAGATCATCGACGACGATCAGGAAACGCTACTTGCCGACCTCGATAAACCTGGCAAACGGGTCACGCTATTGCGCGGCGGTGACGGCGGCTTCGGCAATGCGCATTTCAAGACCTCGACCAATCGCGCGCCACGCAAGGCGACGAAGGGATGGCCAGGGGAGGAGCGTTGGGTCTGGCTGCGCCTGAAGCTTATAGCTGATGCTGGCTTGGTCGGATTGCCCAATGCCGGGAAATCGACCTTCTTATCAGTCGTCTCCGCTGCCCGTCCGAAGATCGCCGATTATCCCTTCACCACGTTGCACCCGCAACTCGGCGTCATCCGCTTGTCCATGAGCGAAGAATTCGTCCTTGCCGATATTCCGGGGCTGATCGAGGGCGCGCATGAAGGTGCTGGCCTGGGTGATCGCTTCCTTGGCCATGTGGAGCGGTGCGCCGTGTTGCTGCACCTGATCGATGGTGCTGCTGGCGAGGTTGTGAAGGCCTACCGGACCGTGCGCGACGAAATGGAAGCCTATGGCGGTGGTTTGGCGGATAAGCCTGAGATCATCGGCCTGAACAAGGCGGACGCCATGACCAAGCGGGAAGCCTCGGCCCGTATGGCCGCTTTGCGCAAGGCGTCCGGTGGCCGGCCGGTCTTCCTGCTGTCCGGTGCGATTGGAGAGGGCGTGCCAGAAGTGCTTCGGGCATTGCAGAATACGATCCACCTAACCCGCCAGGAGGCGGCTGCTTGATACCCTCGATTGCCAACGCCCAGCGCATTGTCGTGAAAATCGGCAGTGCTCTGGTCGTCGATGAGAAGCACGCCGCACCGCGCGCTGCGTGGCTGGATAGCGTGGCCGCCGATATCCAGGATATGCGGGCGCGTGGGACGGATGTGATCGTCGTGTCCTCGGGGGCGATCGCCCTGGCCCGCCGCTCCCTAGGCTTGACCCAGCGCCGGCTGCGATTGGAGGAAAAACAGGCCGCTGCTGCGGTTGGCCAAATCCGCTTGGCACAGGCGTGGACGCAGGTTTTGTCGGCGCGCGGTCTGACCGCGGCGCAGTTGTTGTTGACGCTTGACGATACGGAAGACCGGCGCCGCTATTTGAACGCCCGGTCGACTTTGAACACGCTGCTGGCGTTGCAGTGCATCCCAGTGATCAACGAGAATGACACCGTTGCCACAGCGGAAATTCGCTTCGGCGATAACGACCGACTGGCCGCGCGGGTGGCGGAGATGGTGCAGGCCGATCAGTTGATCCTGCTATCCGATATTGATGGTCTCTATACCGCCGATCCGCGACGAGATCCGGATGCCCAACATCTGCCAGTGGTCGAGACCATCACGCCCGAGATCG
>Ga0164296_1002003_pt1 | contig 20796 bp, 21 predicted proteins | sample GEODES057metaG_FD_113533 | JGI IMG/M metagenome (GOLD analysis project Ga0164296, IMG submission 113533) | Dystrophic lake water microbial communities from Trout Bog Lake, Wisconsin, USA - GEODES057 metaG | ecosystem: Environmental > Aquatic > Freshwater > Lake | place: USA: Trout Bog Lake...
AAAGACAACAATATATGAGAGAAGCATCAAATAAATTTAATAAAGATTTTTCTATTGTTATGATACAAGTTAAGGATTCTATTAATAAAATTGCTAATGAGAGAAAAAAGCAAGAAGAAAATAAAGAATTTAGTATTAGTAATAATTTGAATTCAGGTAGTGGTGGTGGTCCAGCATCAAGAATAGAAAATTTTTCTGAAGAAAGAAATTCAGATATAACACCTAGTTGTTTCGGTGGTTTTTGTAATAATCCATTTAGAGAATCACTTACACCATAATAATTTATATTTTATTGAAAAATCGTTCAATAAAATGAATAATAATAATAATAATAATTAGTTATTAAATGTCAAGTAAAACAATAAAAATAAATACAGAATATTTTAATAATATTGGAAGTAAAACAAGAAAGAATAGAGAAAAACCATCAAAACCTATAATACAAAAACCAATTATAAATCCTAATTCTCTCAAAAGACATTTATTAAATCGTATAAAAGAGCATAAAAACAAAGAGAAAATGGAAAAAGATGAAATAAAAGAAGCTGAACAGAAAGGAGGAACAAAAACAGAAGCTACTACAGAATTTAGCGATGAATTTTATGATTCTATAAATTATTTAAGTACTTTATCAAAAAAACATAAAGAGGATAGTGATAAGAAGAAATACGAAAAAGAAGTAGAAAAAAGACGAGAACAAGTATTTGCAAATAAAACAGTTAAAAATTTTAATTCTACATATGATAATTTATTACCTCATGTTGAATTAGAATTACCAGACGAATTAAAAGAACCAATAACACAAATTGTAGCATCAACTTTAGAGCCACCAATAAATATTAATTATAAAATAAATGATTCAGTACCTTATGGTTGTTTAAAAGGAGGTTTAAAACCAACCTTTAGAAGTTTTAATAATACAACAAGGCGAAATTATAGTGAACAAACACAACCACAAATGCAAACAAATCAACAAATTATTATGCCTGTTCCTATACAACAAACACCAATAACAGATAGAGGAAAACGATTAGAATTATTAAAGCAAAAATTAAAAAAACATGAAGAAATGAATTTATCACAACAAGCAACATCAATACAAGAACCACCTAAAATATTAATGCAAGAACCAATTCATGTAAATACTGAAACAAACCAAATAATTCCAAATTTAACGCCAATTTTTGGAGGTAAAAAAATAGTTGAAGAGAGAAAGGAAGAAGAACCAACCAAAAAATTCATTAAGAAAACTATAAAACGTAAATATACATTAGGTAAATCAAAAATTTATAAGAAAGTTGGAATACTTATTAAAGATAATAATACACGTAAGAATGTAGTAAAAGCACAGAAGGAACTAAAGAAAAAACCTATAAATGAGGTTAAAAATTATTTAAAAAGTCATGGATTACTGAAAGTTGGAAGTAATGCACCACCAGATGTACTGCGTAAAACTTATGAAAGTGCAATGTTAGCAGGAGATGTTGTTAATACAAATAAAGATACATTACTACATAATTTTATGAATGATACTAATGATAATTAAAAATATAACTGGTTTTATTGTCTAATGTTAAAATAAGTATGGAAACAACTAAAAATAAATTACCAGAAAAAGTAGAAAAATTTTTTATAAATTTAAGCGAATATTTGGATACTAAAATACTTTATTATGGAAGTGTTCAAAGACCAGATTATTTTGAAGGAATGAGTGATATTGATGTTGATATTTTTACTGATAATACAAATAGTATGATTAATAAATTACAACATTTTTTGAATGTTTCAAAGGATAAATTTAAAAATATAGTTTGGAGATTAAATTATAATAATCAAGTTGTATATGGACACAAAGTATTTTATAAATCTCCTTCTAAGGATTTTCAAGTAGAATTTTCTATTTATGATGAAAAATATAAAAAGGGTGTATTAAAAGAACATTTGAGAAAAACAGTTTTACCCTTTTATGCAATATGGTTGCTTACTATCTTGAAATTTATATATTATCAATTGAATTTATTAGATAAAAAGAGTTTTACTTATTTAAAGAAAAAAATTATGACACTTGGGATTGGTTTACCCGACGATGATTTTGTTGTATTGGAATCATTATGAAAAATTATATTTATAAATTATATTAAAGAGTTGAATAACTATTATAATATACAAACCATATTATAATGGCATTAGTAAAGGATTATTTTGAGAAAACAAAATATTATAAAGAGGAATACGGAGAGAAGACGCTTGTTTTAATGCAAGTTGGATCTTTCTTTGAAGTTTATGGAATTCAAGACCCAATAACATCTGAAATATCAGGTAGTAATATTTGTGATTTTTCAAAAATATGTGACCTTAATATTGCAGAAAAAAATATTTGTGTTGGAAATCAAAATGTAATTATGGCTGGATTTTCTCTCTCTATGATTGATAAATATTTAAAGAAGCTACAAGATGCAAGTTATACAGTTGCAGTTTATACTCAAGATGAACAAGCTAAAAATACTACCAGAAGTTTATCTGGAATATTCTCTCCAGGCACATATTTTTCAACTGAGACTACAAGCATAACAAATAATATTACATGTATATGGGTTCATAAGATAGATTTGAAAGGGTCATCTTCTCTCTTGACTAAGATTTTAAATCCTAAAAAGAGTGATTCAAATCAAATGATTTATATTGGAATTGCAAATATTGATATATATACTGGCACCTCTTCTATATTTGAATTTTATGAGAATTATATAAAAAATCCAACAACATTTGATGAATTAGAGAGATTTACTTCTATTTATCGTCCAAGTGAAGTTGTGTTAGTTGGCAATATGTCAGAAGAAGAATTAGAAATGATTTTAAATTATGCAAATATTTTGTGTAATAGTGTGCATTTAATAAGTTTACAAGAAGTTAGCGAAAAAGTAAATAATAATATTGTAAAACAAGCACATAATTGTGAAAAACAAATATATCAAAAAGAAGTATTAAACAAATTTTTTGTTGATAAATATAATTCTGATTATTTGTCAGAGTTTTATCAAAAAGTATATGCAACACAAGCATATTGTTTTTTGTTGGATTTTGTATATCAGCATAATCCAGGGTTAGTAAATAAAATTAAAGAGCCAACTTTTGAGAATTATAGTGACAGATTAGTTCTAGCAAATCATTCACTTAAGCAATTGAATATTATTGATGATGATAATGATTATAGTGGTAAATTTTCTTCAGTTGAGAAGATGTTGAATCATTGTATTAGTCCTATGGGTAAGCGTAAGTTCTCTCATTTGTTTTTGAATCCAACTACAAATGCATCATATTTACAAAAAGAATATGATATTATTGAACATATATTGGGTTTACCAGAATCCTTATTCATAGAGAAAGTAAGACAAAAGATGACTGGAATAAAAGATATTGATAAAGCAAATCGTCAAATTATAATGAAAAAAATTTCACCCAAAACAATTTTTCAAGTATTTAATAATTTATATAGAGTTCAAGAAATATATGAATGTTTGAAAACAGATGAGAAATTAATGAATTATTTGGATAATAGAAATAGTTCTCTTCATTGTCAAACATTAATTGATTTTTTGATGAAAAATTTAAATATGGAGCTTTGTTCAAGTATAGAAACTACTCAACAATTTGATGTAAATTTTATTCAACCAGGTATAAATGTTGAGCTGGATAGAAATATGAATTTATTAACAGATTCTTTTGCAATATTAAAAGCAATTAGTGATTATTTTAATTCTTTAATAAGTAAAACAGAAAAATCAAAATCAAAAACAACAGATTTTGTGAAATTACATGAAACGGAAAAAAATAGTTTTAGTTTGGTTGCAACAAAACGAAGATGTTTAATTTTGAAAGAATCAATGAAAAATAATATAAATAATATTATTGAATTAGAATTTAAAGAAAATGTCAATAAATTTGAGTTGAATTTTAGTAAAGAAACAATTACATTTACAAATCAGAGTGCAAGTAATGACAGTATAACAAGTAGTCAAATAAATGGATTATGTAAAAATATTACTACTATAAAGATAAAAATGAAGGATATGATTACTAGTGTTTATGGAGGAATATTAAGTGTTCTAGAAAATTATAAAACAGAAATTGATTCAATTATTAGGTTTATTAGTGATGTAGATGTTATTTTTTCCAAGGCATTTATTGCAAAGAAATATAATTATTGCAAGCCAAATTTATCTTTAGAATCATCAAAATCTTTTGTAAATGCAAGTGGTTTGCGTCATTGTTTAATAGAGAAAATTCAACAAAATGAAATATATGTAACAAATAATATATTTCTAGGGGATGATTTAAACAAAGATGGTATGCTCTTGTATGGGACAAATGCTGTTGGTAAGACAAGTTTAATAAGAGCACTTGGAATAGCTGTTGTAATGGCTCAAGCAGGTCTTTATGTACCTTGTCTTCAGTTTTTCTTTAAGCCATATAAATATATATTTACACGTATTATTGGGAATGATAATATATTCAAGGGTCTCTCTACTTTTGCTGTAGAAATGTCGGAATTACGTACTATATTGAATTTAGCTGACCAAGATAGTTTAATTTTAGGAGATGAGTTGTGTTCAGGAACAGAAAGCATATCCGCTCAGAGCATTTTTGTAGCAGGAATAAAACAACTTTGTACAAAGAAAAGCACATTCATATTTGCTACACATTTGCATGAGATAGTGAATTATGATGAAATAAAAGAGCTGGATGGACAAATTTCACTGAATCATATGGAGGTTATTTATGATAAAGCCAATGATTTATTGATATACGACCGCAAACTTAAAGATGGTCCAGGAACAAATATGTATGGACTTGAGGTATGTAGGTCATTAAATTTACCAGAAGATTTCTTGGAATCTGCGCATCAAATAAGGATGAAATATCATCCTGAGGTTTCTTCTCTCCTTGAACAAAAAACATCACACTTTAATGCAAGGAAAATAATGGGAAAATGCGAACAATGTCATGATTCAATCGGTTCAGAGGTACATCATTTGCAGCATCAAAATGAGGCGGACAAGGATGGTTATATTCGTAAATCAGATGGAACTGTATTTCACAAGAATCATCCCGCAAATTTGATGACGCTTTGTGAAAAATGTCATCAGATGATGCATAATGAAAAGGATGTACAACATAAGAAGGTAAAGACAAGTAAAGGGTGTAAAAATGTTAAATTAACAATTGAAAATTAGTATAATTAGAATATAAATTATAATAATAATTTTAATTATAATTTTAATTATAATTTTAATTATAATTTTGTTTATTAATATGGACGATTTTTGCAATATTGCTAAGTATTTTATTTTGTAATTTATCATCTTCTTCATTATCTGCACCTCCTGTACATTTAAGGCGAATGCCTACATATTGGTCATGTTTTTTAGTATTTATGTCTTTTGCTTCTGGATATTTTTCTATCCATTCTTTTACTTGTCTGTAGTTTCGTGTTCCAATATTTTGAATTGCTTTTTTAACTTTAACATTATCTTCATCTTTATGCCATACATCATTATCTTTAATATATATGACTTCTCTCTTCAAATCACTGCAATGAATTGGACGCTTATGGATGTCCATTTCTTTTAATCCTCTTATAACAATATCAGTAATTCCTTTGACATAACCATCTCTCCCGGTGTTTTCCAAGTCTTCCAATGTTAATGGAAGCGAATTCACAAACTCCCCAATATTCAGAGCATCTTTACACTGTTCATTTAAGAAGATAGTCATGTTAAAACTTTGATTATTGTTAGTAGTATTATGGTTATTATTAACAATAACTGTTTTCTCTTTACATAATTCAATTACTTGTTTTTGTAGTTCCATATTTTGTTGAAGTATGAGCATTATTGTGTTCTTATCAAGAGTAAAATTGGATGAATTCATAGTTTCATCTGTTTTTTGTTGACATTTTTGCTTATGTTTCCATAAACCAGAATTGGTGTTAAAACTTTTATTGCATTTACAAATATATGACGATGGGGTACTTTCAGGGTGTTCCGGATCTTTCCAACCATTTCCATTTTGGTGTTTTGTGTGTTTTGCTGTGGTTAAATGACGGTCATATAACGATTTTTTAGACCATTTACCATCACATAAACTGCATTCCCAAATTTGGGAACTTTTTGGGAACTTTTTTATTTCCATTTTGTCCATATATTGGAAATAGAAAAAGATCCTAAATTGTTTGTGCAAAATATATAAAAAATTTATGCTCACACTTTTTTCAACAAAAAAATGAAATTTAGAGCATTTAGGTCACAAGTGATTTTTTTAGTTTTTTTTTGAAAGTCCAAATCCCCTTTTCAAAAATGGACATTTTTTCTTGTCCATTTTTCGAACCCCAAAATACTTTATAGAATGAAAAAACTAGGTTTTTTAGAATTTAAGGTGTGATTTTTATTTGCTGTTTATGAAAAATATGCATGAATATGATTTGAAATTTTTCATTTGTAATAATATATTTTAGACGTTGTTTTAAGCGGACTTAATATATATTTGGAAAAGGCAATTTAAAGAAAGCGGAATAATATATTTGAAAAGGCAATTTAAAGAAAGTTGAATTAAAATATATATTTGAAAAGGCAATTTAAAGAAGCGGAATAATATATTTACACTTTGTTTAATTTTTTTCCACCAAATATGTTTTGAATTTGTCATAATCAACTGATTTACTATTTTGTAAAGATAATGCAGTTTCTTTTTGAATAATTTCGTTTCGGTTTTTTTCAACTAATAATATTCGCTGGTTTGTTTTTATTGCGAAGCGTGTGATTTTGGTAATTTTTCAAAAGGATTATTTAAACTGCATAATGATACAAAACATACAACTATCTAATAGAACAATTCTACAATTTCTATCGTTTTTTCTGTAGGATTATCTATCCAGTATTGGATTTGATGTTTTAATACTTCAATTCGTTCCTCCCATTCTTTTTGTTTTGTTTTTGTAATTTGCATCACACCTAACTTATTTAACTTCCAACAGGATTTTACTAATATTCCTTCTTTATAATCATTACTTTTATATTTCATAAAAATTATATATATATAATATACAATGAAAAATAGTAAATATTATTTTAAATATATTTTATTAATTACTCTATTAGCTGTGTTATATTTATTAATTTACAAAAAAATATTGATGTATTTATTATTTAATGATTTTTTTACAAAACAAGATAAATGTGATTTTATAAACAAAACATATAAAATTAATAAATTTTATATTAATAAATATGAATCATTTTTTAATAAATATAATTATTGTAATAATAAAAATTTTTCAGAAATACCATATTTAACCAAAGATGAATTAATTGAATATAATGATGATATTATTACTCCTCCTTATAAAAAATGTAACCTTAAATGTATAAGTAGTTGTATTAATGACCCTTTATGGTATGATAATAATTGTTCAATTGGTCAATCTACTGGTGGAACAAGTGGAAAAAGCACATTTGTTTGGATGAATAAATACAACGCATATATATATATACATTTATGACATCATTTAAAAAAAATGGTTATACTTATGGTGATAAAATTATGGTATTTTATCCATCTAATTCATATTTTACAAATGAATATGAAAAAAGCAATTATTATTTATTATTTATGAATGTATTTTTTCTATCATTTAATAAAATTGATAAGGAAAAAACATTGGAATTTGTAAATTCAATTAATACAAATACTCCTGATTTATTAGTTATTTTTCCATTCGTATTACTACAATTATGTATAAATATAAATAAATATAATATAAAATTAACACATTATCCAAAAAATATAAATTTATCGGGAGAGTTTTTATTAAATTGTAGTTTAAAGTTTTGCCAAAAAACATTTATTTATTCAAATATTGAAAATACATATGGTGCAGTAGAATTTGGTGAAATAGCACATCAAGTTAATGACGATAAAAATACATTTGAAGTATTTAATCAATTTTGTTATTTGGAAAATAAAGATGATAAAATAGTAGTTACGTCATTAATAAATGATACATTTCCAATAATTAGATACATAATGGAAGATATTGGAAAAATTGTAAATAAAAATGGAAAACAATACATAACAAATTTAATTGGAAAAAATACAAATCAAATTATAATAAATGAAAATAAATTTACATCATTAGATGTAGATAAATTAATAGATTTTGTAAATATATCTGATAATATTATTTCAATTGTAATTGAATATGATAATCATTCTATTGATATTAATTATATAATCTATAATGTATATAATAGAAAAGAACAAGAAATAATAATTGATAATACATATTATTTTATGAGCAATTATTTTTATAGAATGAAATATAATATTAATTTTTTAGAAAAATACACACACGATTATTTAAAAAAATTTAAAATAATTGTTAAAAAAGATGATACAGATGATGAACCAGTTGGAGGTTTTTTTAAATATTAAATTATGCGTTTGAAATGTAAAAAGGTGTAAACGCCTATTTTATAAAAATATATTTATATTATATGAGTGAATACACATTCCCATTTAATACTTGCGAAAAACCAAAAAAAAATGGAATAGCACAACCATATTCAGCATTATTTAATTTAATAAACTGCGTAATTATATTTTATTTTTTATTGAAGACGAAACAAAAATACACATTCATATTATTGTTTTCAATATTATGCTTTGAATTGTTTCACGCGTTTTCTCATATACTTCATATTCAAGGTTCTATTCAAATAAATATAACACATTCACTTACATATTTTATGAACTTTGCATTTTTCTATGTCTTTTATTGTTATACAAATAAATTGCCCAGTTATGAGTTTATTTTTTATTTAGTAGCATTAATATGTTTTGATATATATTCTATTTTTAATTTAACTATAATTTATTATTTGTTAAGTCAATCAGTTATTTTTATTTCACTATTAATATATTACTTTCCATTATTACCAAAATTTATTCAAACTAGTATATATCAAATCACATTTTTTGTTTGCATTATTATACTTTTATTTTTGAATGAAAAATATAATTGTGAAAAAATGCTAAAATTTTATCCATATTTTCCTTATCACATTTTTATTGAAACAATTGGCATATTATTATTTTATATCATTTGTAGTAATTTTTATAAATTATAATATTCTCATGTAAAATGTCCAAAGGTGTAAATAAGAAAAGGTGTAAAAGGCAATTTAAAGAAGCAGACTTAATATATTTAAAAAGTCAATTTAAAGAAAGCGAACTTAATATATTTAAAAGTCAATTTAAAGAAAGCGAACTATAAATATATTTAAAAAGGCAATTTAAAGAAAGCGAACTATAAATATATTTAAAAAGGCAATTTAAAGAAAGCGAACTATAAATATATTTAAAAAGTCAATTTAAAGAAGCAAATATTTACAAATAAATGTTATAGTAATATAATATGAATTTTATAACACAAATTTTATTATTTGCAAGTCTTATGTTTTTTTTAATTATTATTTTTGAAATATTAAATATAGATTTAAACTCAAACCAAGGAGAGAAGAAGGTATTATTAGGTAGTGCAACAATTGAAGCAATGGAATCAAGAAGATTAATTGGTCCAAATCCAGATTTAGCAATTGATATGACAGAGTTTTCTAATGAAATGAAATTAGAAGATAGTTTTTGTAGTGCAAATACAGATGATTTAAATAATTTAGAGAGTCAATGTAATAAATTAACTAAAGAGAATTGTTCAAAGGTATCATGTTGTGGTTATTTGAATGGTTCTAAATGTGTAAATGGTAACAGAATTGGACCAAATTTTATGACAGATAATGATGGGAATCCTATTACAGTGGAGAGTTATTATTATATGAATGAATGCATTGGACCAAATTGTCATTCATAAATTTTTAATAATTTGTCAATAATATAGAGAATGTTATCATCTTTTCACAGTTTTTGTAACTATATTTATGAAAAATTTGAAAATTTATACTCAATAAATAAAAATATTTTAGAACATGAAAACAATCAATATTGTAGAATGCAAGATGGTGATTTTCCAATAAATATAACAAAAAAGGAAAATATTTTAGTAAGAGATAATTGTATACAAGAAAACATTGAAAAAATAAACAAAAAAATAAAAATTAGAATGGAATCTTATAGAAAATAAAAAAATTGATTTAAAAATAAGAATATAAAAAAGTTGTATAATATAAGAGATAGGATGATTATACCCATTAAATGCTTTACATGTGGAAAAGTTATAGCAAATAAATATCGCTATTATTGTGAAGAAGTAAGAAAACGCAAATTAGCACGAGATATGGATGTGGAAAAAGTAATCTATTTAACAAAAGAATTCAGAGATAAGACACCCGAAGGAGAGGTTTTGGATGAGTTGAATATGATTAAAATGTGTTGTAGAAGGCATTTCTTAACACATGTGGATATTGATTAATGCGTAATAACAATAACTACAATTGCTTCAATAAAAATATTTTTATTTCTTGTAATAATATATAATGAAAACAAGAAATAATAATAAATGTGGTGGAAAATCTAGTAAAAATAAACAAAAATTATGGAAACAGATGGGATGTTCAAAAAGAAAATTAAGGAGTTATAAAATGAAAGGAGGATGTGGTTGTGGATTACCAGTTCAAACAGGTGGTTCTTCAGGTTTACCTGCAGTACCAACATCATTTCAAGGTTCTTCCTGGGGTTCTAATGTAAGTCAATGGCCTGGAGTAGGTGGAAATCCACATAATGGAAGTTGGTTATCTTATAATAATCAGAAATTTAACCCGCAAACTGAAGGAATTGTTCAAGAAAATCTAATATCTAACCAATTCACTGATGGAAAACCAAATCCTCATTTTATGAAAGGTGGTTCTTCAAGAAAATATAGAAAAAAAAATACAAGACATAGCAGGAAGAAGACCCAAAAAGCACAACAAAAAAGAAGAAGAAATAAAATGAAAGGTGGTAGTTTATTAGGAAATTTAACTCAAAATATTAAATTTGGTGTTGGTAGCGCATGGAATACTATTGGAGGTTACCCTGCGCCAGTAAATCCTGCTCCATATGAACAACCTAAAATGTTGAGTAAATCATTATTATAAATATATTTTCTCTCATTATATCATAATGTCTCCACTACCTAAAAGACTTAAGGATCTTTGTAGTCCTGCTTTATTTTATTTTGTAATTTCTATGCTTGGTTTAGTCGCATCTGCTTGGCAAAATATGGGCAGAAGAAATATCTATATTTTAGGAGGAATGACAAGACGCGTTCCTAGCACTGCTCTAGTTTTTCTTGTTAAAATAATTTATGTCCTTTTCTGGACATGGATTTTGAATTTAATCTGCAAGGATGGTCATACTGGAATTTCTTGGTTTCTTGTTCTTATTCCTTTTATTCTTCTTTTCTCTGTTGTTATTCTACTTATGATAAGTCCTGTTCAAGAAGGATTAGAAAAGAAACCTATGAGCAAACAAGTAAATGATTTAAGTGCCCAAGCTTTGGGTGGAATGCCTCTTTAAGAAATTCAAGTAATTAAATAAATTCACATAATTAAATAAATTGATAATTGATAATTGATATAATGTATTTTTCTTATATTATATCATATGGCTCGCTTCCCAAAGTCGTTGAAAGATTTATGTAGTCCTGCATTCATTTACTTTGTAATTTCAATGATTGGTTTGATTATTTTAGTCATTACAAATCTAGGAAATACTACTAAATTTAATTTAGGTTTATTTTCCTTGAATGTTCCAAATGTTTTATTTGTATTTATTTTACAATTTATTTATGTTTTATTCTGGACATGGATTTTAAATTTAATTTGCAAGGATGGACATTCTGGAATTTCTTGGTTTTTAGTGCTTCTTCCTTTTATTCTTTATTTTGCTATTTTGGCACTTTTAGCATTAAAAGGAGCTTCAAGAAAGAGGAATTGAATATATAAAAGTGAAAAATTTTATTAATTATAATAATAAAAACAAAAAGTACATAATATAAAAATAAATAAAAATAAATTATTGTTACAATAATATGATTAAATGTTTACTAATAATATTATTCATTTAAAATAATATTATATAAAAATATATAATTATTATAAGGTAATGGAAAACATATCTTGGAAACTGATTGACACATATTTTAGAGATAATCCATCAAGTTTAGTTGCACATCATTTAGAATCATATAATGATTTTTTTAATTCTGGAATAAACCAGATTTTCAAAGAAAATAACCCAATTCGTTATATTGATAGAGAAGAAGATGATAAATCAAATACTAATACAAGGAAACAAATGTTATTGTATTTAGGTGGTAAAAATGGAGATAAGATTTATTTTGGTAAGCCAATAATTTACGATGATGAAAGAACACATTATATGTATCCGAATGATGCAAGACTAAGAAATATGACTTATGGAATGACAATTCATTATGATGTAGACGTGGATATAATTTATTTTGAAGGTAGTGAGAGAAAGGAATATAATATTACTTTGAATCAAATTTACTTGGGAAAGTTTCCAATTATGCTTCAATCAAACATGTGTATTTTGAAAGATTTGGCAGCAGAAGTTCGTTTTAATATGGGTGAATGTCTAAATGATTATGGTGGATATTTTATTATTGATGGTAAAGAGAAAGTAATAATTCCTCAAGAGAAATTTGCAGATAATATGATTTATATTAGAAAAAACAAGGCAGATGATATTTATAGTTATTCAGCAGAAGTTCGTTCGGTTTCAGAGGACCCTTCAAAACCACAACGTACTGTAGCAATAAAAATTATTGCACCTAGTACAATTCTCTCTAATAATCAAATTGTAGTAGCTGTACCAAATGTGAAAAAACCAGTTCCACTCTTTATTTTGATGCGTGCTTTGGGTGTAATATCTGACAAAGAAATTATTGAATATTGTTTGCTAGATCTTGAGAGAAATAACCAATATGTTGATTATTTTATACCTTGTGTTCATGATGCGAATCGTATATTTACACAAGAAACAGCATTAAAATATATTGCATCTTTTACAAAACGTAGGACAATTACAGGGGTATTAGATATTTTAATGAATTATTTTTTGCCTCATATTGGTACAAATAATTATTTGGATAAAGCTTATTTTGTAGGATTTATGGTTGCAAAAATGTTGAGAGTTTTTTCAGGTGAGGAAAAAGCAACGGATAGAGATAACTTCAAATATAAGCGAATTGAATTGACAGGTTCACTTATTTACGACCTTTTTCGCGAATATTATTTGATACAGAAGAGAGAAATAGCATTAAAATTAGATTCAGAGTATTATTATCACAAAGACAAATATGATAATAACTTCTTTAGTTTAATTGAAGATAACTATCCAGAATTCTTCAAAGAGAGAAACATAGAAAAAGGTTTTAAAAAAGCATTTAAAGGGAATTGGGGATCAGAAGCGAGGACGAAGCGTATTGGAGTGATTCAAGATGTGAATCGTCTTTCTTGGAATTCATTCATCTCTCAACTGCGTAAACTGAATCTTCCATTAGATTCAAGTGCAAAGATCGTTGGACCTCGTTTATTAAACAGTTCGCAATGGGGATATATTGATCCATTGGATACACCTGATGGTGGAAATATTGGAATACATAAACATCTGACAATTGGTGCGAGAATATCAAGCGGTTATTCATGTGCTCCATTAATAAAATGGTTGCGTGCAAAAACAGATCTAAAATTATTACAAGAATGCAATCCAAAAATGTTATCTGATAATACAAAGGTAATTGTAAATGGAGTATGGATTGGTGCAATTGAAAATCCAATCCAAACATTGAAAATGTTGAAATTATTTAAAAGGAATGGAATATTACCAGTTTATACAAGTATTTCATTTAACTATGAAAATAATGAGATGTATATTTATAGTGATTCTGGAAGATTAGAACGAATAATTTATTATATAGACGATGATAATTCAAAACCAAGTTTTGAGAGAGAAAATATGAATTCTTTATTTGAGAGAAATGAAATAAGCTGGGAGGAAATAATTTCTGGATTAAAAGAGAAAGATGGAGATAAATATTTTAATACAAAAAGAAATAAAATTTATGATTTAGATGAATTATATCCTTCTTTTAAAGGTAAGAGTTTGAATGAGATTGAATCTGAACTAAGGAAATCAAGTGCAATAGTTGATTATATAGATGTTGCAGAAGAAGAAGGTCTTTTGATTGCTAGTAGTAATGAAAATATAAAAAATAATAGATTTTATACAAATATTGAAATAGACCCAAGCTTGATTTTAGGTGTATTAGGTAATTTAATTATTTACCCAGAACATAATCCTTTACCTCGTGATGCATTTTCATGTGGTCAAAGTAAGCAAGCAGTTTCTGTTTATCATACTAATTATCAAATGCGTATAGATAAGATGTCAGTAATATTGAGTTATGGTCAGACGCCTCTTTTAAAGTCGCGTTATCTAGATTATTTCAATAAAGAACAACAGCCTTATGGAGTAAATGCAATTGTTGCAACCATGTGTTATACAGGTTATAATGTAGAAGATGCAATTTTAATAAACGAAGGATCTTTAAAAAGAGGTATATTCAGAACATCATATTTTACAATGTATGAAGGGAGAGAAGAAAGTGATAAAGTTGGTGATTCCACTAGTTCAACATTTATTACTAATTTGGAAGGAAAAAATGTGGTTGGTATTAAAGAAGGGTTTGATTATAGTCAACTAGATTCACATGGTCTCATAAAAGAAAATACAGCAATTGATGATAAGACTGTATTAATTGGAATGGTAAATTCAAACTCTGAAAATTCAGATGTGTTCCAAGATTCTTCTGTTTTTCCAAAGAAAGGACAGCTAGGATATGTAGATAAAGTTTTTATAACTGAAGGAGAGCAAGGTTTTAGATTATCAAAGATTCGTGTAAGAGAGGAGCGTGTTCCAGCAATTGGTGACAAGATGGCTTCAAGATGTGGACAAAAGGGTACTTTAGGTCTTATTATTCCTGAGGAAAACATGCCATTTACTGCAGATGGTTTAAGACCCGATTTAATAATTAATCCGCATGCAATACCATCACGTATGACAATTGGTCAATTAGTAGAATGTCTTTTTGGTAAGGTATGTACTTATTATGGTGCTTATGGAGATTGTACAGCATTTGCAACAAAGGGTCCAAATACAGAAATATATGGTAAGGCACTAGTGAATGCAGGGTTTCATTCAAGTGGTAACCAAATATTATATAATGGAACAACAGGAGAGCAAATTTATTCAGAGATATTTGTGGGTCCAAATTATTATATGCGTTTGAAACAATTAGTGAAGGATAAGATAAATTATCGTGCAAGAGGACCGAGAACCATGTTAACAAGACAGACGGTTCAAGGACGTGCAAATGATGGTGGTCTAAGAATTGGTGAAATGGAACGTGATGGAATTATGGCACATGGTGCTTCTGCATTTTTGAATGATGCTTATATGAATCGCGGAGATGAATATTATATGGCAGTTTGTAATAAGACAGGTTGTATTGCAATTTATAATCCATCAATAAATCTTTTTTTAAGTCCATTTGTGGATGGCCCAATAAAATTTACAGATACATTGGATGGTAAAAAGAATATAGATAATGTAAGTAGATTTGGAAGGTCATTTAGTATTGTAAGAATACCTTATGCATTGAAATTATTAATGCAAGAACTACAAGTAATGAATGTTCAAATGAGAATAATAACAGAGGATAATATTGACCAATTAATGAGTATGTCATATTCAGATAACATTTATAAACTATTAAAACAAGAAAATGATGGTAAGTTGGTTGAAACAGTAGAAAAATATAAGAAAGATATTATCATGGGAATGAATAAAATAAGAATAGAAGAAACAAAAAAACCAAAGAAACAAGAAGAAGAAAATGAATTGCCAGATTTTGAAGAAAAATATAAAGATGAAAAACGAGTGAAATTGAAATTTAAGGACCCTGCAAAACTTGCTGAATATGAAGCACTTCCATTAAAAGACCAACTTCTTTTTGAAAAATATGTTTTAAGAATGAAACAACTTAAAGAAGAAGAGACACCAAGCGATAAAACTGTAAGTGAAGAATCTCCATCAACTCAAAATATAGACTCTGAAAATAGTTATATTATCAATGGTAAATTTTCAACAGAAACACCATCTGATTACAATCAAGGCAATACACCTCAATATAATCCTAATAGCCCAGAATATGCACCAGGTAGCCCAGCATATTTTCCTGAAACTCCTCCTGATTACAATCAAGGTAATACGCCTCAATATAATCCAAATAGCCCATCATACCCATCTGGTAGCCCAGCATATTTTCCTGAAACTCCTCCTGATTACAATCAAGGTAATACACCTCAATATAATCCAAATAGCCCATCATACCCATCTGGTAGTTCAGAAGAAGATATAAAACCAATAACATCTGATAATATTTTGGAATTAAAAGAAGAAAAGAAAGAAGAAAAAGAACAATCTGGAGGAAATGGTACAGTAAAAAAAATAATTAGTTTTGATTTAAAACCAGATATAATAAAATTGCCATAGAAATAAAACTAAAATATAAAATTGAATTAAAAACAAAATGATATTATTATAGTATAATATAGCAAATGGCATCGCAAAATTCAAGCAGTCTAATCTCATCTATTTATAAATCAAGAAAAACTATTTTAGAGCTAATGAATGCTCAAGGTTATGATGTGGATGAATACAATAATTTTAGTATAAATGAAGTGAATACTATGTTTAATAATAAGCAATCGGATATGCTTCTCAAGAAGAAAGTGGATAATGAATCTACTGGAAAACCAGATAAAATTTATATAAGATATTATTTAGGAAAAAGTTTAAGACCTCAAAATGTTCAAGAAATGATAGATGATTTGTTCAATTTGGAAGAAATTTTGGAAAAACAAGATACTCTTATGATAATTACAAAAGAGGATATGAATGAAAGTTTGAGTATTTTGTTGAAACATATTTGGGAACAAGATGGAATTATGATAGTTATTCAGTCTATCAAAAGATTACAAACAAATATTTTGGAACATGTATTAGTTCCTTCTCATAGAGTGTTATCTATGGATGAAAGTAATGAATTAAAAAGGAAATATAATATTGAGAATAATTCTCAGTTTCCTGAAATTTCAAGATTTGACGCAGTCTCTCAAGTAATAGGATTAAGACCTGGACAAATTTGTGAAATTATTCGTCCAAGCAAAACTGCGATTACAACAAAATATTATAGAATATGTGTATAAATTTTATTCAGTATAATATATAATGAGCTTATCACAACAATATTATAATAAATTAAATACAATATCTGAAAAATATCCAGGAATTTTAGATGAATTTAAAAGCAATTATATTATTTATAATCAACATCCAAACATACAAGAATATAGTAATGTTTTTTCTTCTATTAAAAGTGCATTATCTGGTTTAAATAAAGATTTATTTATTTTAACAAATGATGTTGAACAAGACATTAGTCAATTAAATGCACAAAATGAACAGCTTACTATTGAATTAGATGATTTGAAAAAAATGAATGAACAATTAAAAAAACGATTAGCAAAATCAAGTAGCACAAATAATGGTGCAGATGAAATGAATGATGATGCTAAAGAACAATATAAATATCAATATATTCAAAATGTAACATTATTTGTTGGTAATTTATTATTAATTGGAGCTATGTATAAGTTAGTAAAAAAATAAATATATTTAATTTTAAATGATTTAAATATATTTATTGAAAAAAAATATGAGTGTTGATTTATTGAAGTTAATAAAAGATATATCATTTAGAAAAGTGACAAAGAATAATTTATTTAAAAATAAAAATAATTTTTATTGGAATCAACCAGGATATCTTGAGAAGAAGCAAAAGGAAAATACAGAATATTTAAATAAAACTACAAGAGAATTAATTGAAGCTCAAAGAGAGAAAGAAAAAAGCAATAATAAGTTAATTATTAAAAATGAAATGATTGATTCATTAGATACAAATATAAATTATAATTTTTACAATGGAATACTTTTAGGTGTTATCTTTGGTTTTGGTGTATCAATAATATTTTATAATAACAAAATAACAAAATTTGCATATTATTAAAATAATTTAGTTTTTAAGGGTTTCTTAAATTATCTCTTGTTTGTTTTATCAAATCATACCAGGACCATTCATCAGAAGTAATTCTAACATAATCAGCTTCTAATTGTTTTTTAATTTTTTCTTGTTGATGAGTTAAAGGAGCACCATTTTCTTCTAATTTTTCTAATTCATCAATTATATTTTTTACTTTATGATATGCTAAATTATGTTGTGGCATAAAGTTTGTACCTGATTCATGAGGAGCTAAGTCAAAGCTCCATGATTGTGGATTTCTTGGACGTTCTCTCTGTGTTGTATCTAATGGAAATTTATCTTCTATCTCTTTTTGTTGTCTTGCAGCTTTTTCAGAAGCAAGTCTTTGTCTTTCAGTTTCCTCAGCAGCAATTCTTTTTCTTTCAGTTTCCTCAGCTGCTTTTTTCAGTCTCTCAGATTCCTCAGCTGCTTTTCGCTGCCTCTCAAGTTCTTGAGCAGCAAGTCTTTGTCTTTGAGCTTCTTGAGAAGCAAGTCTTTTTCTTTCAGTTTCCTCAGCTGCTTTTTGCAGTCTCTCAAGTTCTTGAGCAGCAAGTCTTTCTTTCTTAGCTTCCTCATGTGCTTTTCGCTGCCTCTCAGATTCTTCAGCTGACTTCTTTTGTTTTTCTTTTTTTGTTTTTTCCTTCTTCTTCTCTTTTTCTTCATCTGCAATTAATTCTTTTGCAAATTTATCTGCTTCTTCTTGTTGCTTTCTTATCAGTTCTTCTTGTTCCTTTATTTTCGCTTCTTTTAGTATTTTTATTTCTTCTAAAATATTATTCATTTTATTTTCAGAAGCAATTATTAATTTTTCAAATTCATCTAACCTATCTTTAATTATTGAAATTTCTTCATTTAGATATTCTAAATATTGTACAGCTGATGAAAACATGTCAGCGTTCTCCGGAAGACGATTTGCCATTTCAATAATTGTAACCTCATGGTTTTTTTTTTCTTCTTGTTTTTGTTTTAGTTTATCTTTATAAGCATGTAAATGTCCCATCCAATTATATCTTTGAGATTCCTCTGCACCAAGCTGTTGTTCTAGATCTTCTAATCTACCACCACCTCTTAATATATATAAATTTTTAGATTTATTAGATTTATTAGATTTTTTAGATTTTTTAGATTTCTTTTTAGTATTAATTTTTTTATATTTTCTAGTATATTTTTTCATTTATAAAATATTATATTATTTTTATTTTTTATAAAAATAAATTATAATAATATAATATTATAATAATTGTTAATGTCAAATAATTTAAAAGTTGATAAAATAGATTCATCTATATTAACTTTACAATCACTTGAAACAGAATTCAATTTAGTAATGATACAATATAAACAAGCTTATACAGATTATATTAATTCATTAAAAACAAAAATAACAGAAAAAAGAAATAAGAGAGAGTTCACTGTTACACAAGGACAAAGATATTGGGGAACTTCTGGAATAAGAAATGTTGTTGTAAATAAAGTAGAAGAATGCGAAGCAGCTTGTGCAGGAGATGAAAAATGCACTGGGGCAACTTTCAATGCATCAAGTGGTTTTTGTTGGGTTCGTTCAGGTTCAGGTTCAGTAACTGTTAGCAATAATAATAATGAATATGCAATAATGCCAGTTATATCACAAAATATAAATAATTTAAAAGAGTTAAATGATAAACTTGTAGATTTAAATGAGAAAATAATTGCAGAGTTAAATAAAACTCAACCTGTTGTTTTAAATGATATAGAAAATAAAGATATTAAAAAAGTTGAAATGGAAGAGGTAAATACAAAATTAATGAAAGAGAGAAAAGAAATATATGAATTATTAGACCAACATACAGATTTAAATGCACAATATGATGAGAATTCTTTATATGTAAATCAATCAAATGCAAGTTATATTTTATGGTCAATGTTTGCTATTATTATGATTATATTAGTAGTAAGAGTAACAGTAATGCCAGATACAAAAATATCAGACCATATAAAATTCATATTTATCGTAATAATATTTTTTGTATTTTTAATAATATTGACGAAAATGTATAATCCAACAGGATTTTTATTTTTTGGTTTATTTATATTATTAATTATTATTGTTATTATGGGAAAAATAAATAAAAGTCAAACAACTTCTAATTAAAAATAAATAATTTTACACCTTTTCTCATTTAAAACGCCCATTTTATATGAGAACTTATAAATAATTCTTCTTGATTTTTCGTGTATTGTTTTTCTTGGATATATATTTTTCTGGTCTTTCATAAGCACCCTTAATTATATTCCTGTATTTTTCCTTTGGTATATTCAGTATAGTTTTGGTTATATTTTCCTTTAATTCTGGGTGTGTTAATCCATCTAATTTTTGTAATCGTGATTTCAACATACTAAAATAATTTTCTATGGAATTAGTAAAATGTTGATACGGAACAGCATATAATAAATACATTTTATGCCTACAATGAATAAAGGGTTAAGGAAATTAATTCATAAGAAATATGATACAATTACCATAAATGAATGTAATACAAGTAAGAAATGTTGTGATTGTAATAATGATTTGGAATATTATAAGGATAAAGAAAAGA
>Ga0164296_1002005_pt1 | contig 20777 bp, 26 predicted proteins | sample GEODES057metaG_FD_113533 | JGI IMG/M metagenome (GOLD analysis project Ga0164296, IMG submission 113533) | Dystrophic lake water microbial communities from Trout Bog Lake, Wisconsin, USA - GEODES057 metaG | ecosystem: Environmental > Aquatic > Freshwater > Lake | place: USA: Trout Bog Lake...
AAAAAACCTGGTGTTAGATTAGAACCCCTGGGGCCTAGATCTCGAGACCTTTTTTATATTGTAGCAAATTTTTTAGCTACTATATAGACCGGGCCCTAAAAAACTTTCTTCAAAAACAGATTTCGGGGTCTAAAAATTTTTTTGACAAATTTTTTTATCTGTGCTATACTTTTTCCATGACTAGATTATATGGCTTTATTTCCCGTAAGTATGCAGATTCAGAGTGGTTAGCCAACAAATTAGCTTGGCCCATAGTTATCTGTGTTATAGTAGTGTATATGACCGTATATCTATTATTCGGCCCAATCGGTCTTTATATATTAACTTTCTTAATCTTGTTTACCATATGGCTAATCATCATGCTGTTAACTCTACACTTTATTCGAAATGTATATAGATATATATGTAAGTTATTTCTTGATCTTAGGTCTTAAGTACCCGAATATCTACCTGGTGGTTCCCAATACTCTGCACTGCCCGGGCCAGTAGGAAATTTTACTGGATGATATACTTCGTTCCAAATACTATGTAAGTTAACTTCTACAGGAAATACCTCTTGGCCATTTACACTATTTTGACCATATAAGTCTTTGGCATATTGTTGCCATGTTGAATAATCACGAAAGGAATCTTTATTAGTTTGTAAAAAATCCTTTAAGTCATTATATAATTGTCTAGTCCACTGTGTATATAGTTTACGCTGTTGACTACGATTTGACATAATTTTTTTACCAGCTTCACCCTTAAGATTTAATGGTGTGCCCTTATAGTCGGGATTTGGCTTAGGATCATATTGTCCTTCACCTAACTTTTTCTCGTGATTTTCATAAAAGTCACTGGGATCTGTCATACTGGGAAAACTTAACTGTTTAGGATCACGTTTTTTACTATAATAACTAGTTCTGGGTCTTGTAGGACCCAGACCCATTTCGGGATCTTTATTAACTGGGTTTGTAGTAGTAGAGGGTTTATTAGTATCAGCTAGTCTTTTTCTTTCTCTATCCCAAAGATCTTGTATTTCACTGGGATTAATTACTTGGTTAATATCCGGGAATTTTTTATTAGCATAATTTAAGAAATTAGCCTTGTTCAATCTAGGTTTACGTGAATCCCAAGCACGCTGCATTAAAGATCTTAAATCTCTAATTATAGTCATGCGACGACTAGCTTTGGGCTGTCTTAGATCTAGTTTACGCTGTTTAACAGTGGGTTCTACTTGTGTAGCTGTTTGGCTTTCTGCATAGCGTTTTTCTGTACGTGGTTTACCCGGGTACCAACCGCGGTTATAAGCGTTAACAGCCATAGCAGCACGCTGCTCGGGATTTAAGTGAGCTATACGCGGATTAGTGCTGTTAACAAAATAATCAATACACTGTTGTTGGCTCCAGCCTCGTGGAGGCTGGCTAAGATGTTTTCTTAACTCTTGTGGTGTGGGAGTTTCAAACCCTTCCACTATATGACTTAATATTTCGCTATCTTTGGTTATTTGATTAATACGCATGATTAATTATTTATCCTATGCTTAAAATCTTTTTACCGTTTTTGCGCTTTGCGCTCCGCGGGTAGAATAAATAAGCATATAATAGGATTTCTGTATGGCCAAACTACTTACACAACTTTTTGATTCGGTCAAAACTAATTTAGAACGAGATTTCGGACGTGTGAAGAAATCTTCTATACAAGCAGTTAATGATGTTAAATCGGCTCAAGCAGAGTTACGAGCATCCATTGAACGTGCCGCGATTCTAGCCGAAGAAGCTAGGGTAGCTGCTGAACTAGCAGCCAATGACGCTGCTCAGCGTGCACTTGAGCTTAGTCAAGAAGCCAAGGCTGCTGCCGAACGTGCTGAATATCATAGACACTTATTAACTATTATTTTAGATTAGCTTGAAATACCTGTTCAAGTTCGGCTAGAACTTGAGTAAAATCTCGACCTGTAACTTTAATAGCTTGACCACCAACTGCGGCCCATTCTTGACAATTACTAGTACGATCGTCTACTAGAATATCACCTGGCTGGCAGTGTAGATGTTTCTCATGACCATGGGGACCAAATCTTACAGTTATGTCGGGATAATAATTATTCACCCACATAACTTTGTCATAAAATGCATCGGGTACATCGTCTTTTTTGGGTACAGCAGTTAGAAAATAAAGATTCCAACCTAGTTCAGTTCTAAATTTTCTAGCAAGAGCTATTAAACTATCAGCTTGGGGCATTTTGTTCAAACCAGCGTATAGATTAGGCACCGCCTTTAATATCTGCCATTCTTCTGTAGTCCATTTGTCTATTTGATTTTCTGTTTTTGGTTTATCTAGCACAGTAGTAGCAAAGTCCGTAAAATCGGCTACCACGCCGTCCATGTCGATATAAAGTGTTCGCATATTAGATACTTAGTTTTTTACTATGTAAACGATCTATTAAATGAGTAATACCTTTTAAGGTATCGTCATTCCTTAGGCTTTTGTAGACCAAATTAGGTATGCTGAATTCTCCATCAGCTGACGAGTGCAGGCCTAATTTTCTATATCTACGTAGTAATTGTACACTATTTCTCATGGTTTGTAAATCACCAGTTTTAATTGCGTGTTTTAAAACTGTATGCCAAACTGAAATCATGTGTTCCAATTTTTCTTTGTCAATCTTGTATTTTTTAGTTTTGGGTTTTTGAATCCACTGGTCATGCAAGATGCTATAGCTAGCAGTAACCGCAGGGTGATCTTTGTCTTCTACGTAAAGTTCTATTGGTATATTGCTTATGGATAAGTCATATTTGTAACGGTATAATAGTCTTTTGGTATCAAATAGTTCTGCTACTTCTCGATCGCAATCGACTGTAGTGAAGTCTGTTATAATATGTAGATCTATATCGCTTTTATTTGTATAGGTATAATTTGCATTACCACCAGCTATAACAATGTCTACGACCTTAACTGGTACTTCCACAAAATCTATAAAGTCTTCGGCTATGCGTAATAAAGCTCCGCGCACTGAGCTTTTCAAACGGTTATGATCCCATAGTTTAGGATTTAGTACAGGATGCTGGCCAATTGGCAATGAAAATTCCGTTAAATTCATGGTAATGTTATTTATTGTATTAAATACTTTACAATATGAAGTATGCAGGTAATTTGTTAATAGCTAATCCCAGCAATCCGCAAGACGAATTCAGCCGCAGTGTTATTTTATTAGTTACACACACTGATAATGTAGCTGTAGGTTTACAAGTAAATCTAGAACATACCGAAACTGACCTCAGCACAGTAGCGCATAATATCGGTATTCCTTTACGCACAAACGATCCATTATATTTTGGTGGTAATCAAAGTGTTAATAAGATTCACGTTATACATAGTTTGGATTGGAAGGGTATAAGCACAGTAGCACTTAATAAAGAAATAGGCATAACCAATGACATTTCTATATTAGCTGCTATTGCCGATGGACAAGGTCCTATGTATTATAAAGCCTGTGCGGGTTATTGGTTTTGGGGCGATGGTAGATTGGATCACCAGTTAAACCCTCGCGGTCGAGAAATGTATGAACCACACAAATGGGAACTTATACCTGCAACTATCGACAATGTGTTTGAAGACTCTGTAGAAGATATGTGGGCCAAGGGTCTTAAGTCTGTGGCCCGTCAAAAGATAGCAGCTTGGTTCTAAAAATTAATCCTTTTCTGGATTTAGGTTACTCAACATACTGCGAATAGCCGGCGCTGCTGTTTTGCTTTTAATCTTACTGATACTAATACCTTGTGTAGGATCTACAGTAGTTTCTGTAGTAGATACCATACTAGTACGTTTCAATCCCGCCATGATACTGCTAGTACCAGATTGTGTTTTTTGTTGACTCAAACTAGTTTCTTCTTCTTCACCTAGGTCCGAAATACGCAAAGTATCTAAATTAAATTCTAATTCAACTTTTTGTCCTACACCACTGCTAGAACGTGTTTTCATAAACTGTATTTGATATCTACCACGTTCTTTCATAGCCCTACTAGTAAAGATACCTATAACGTTATCAGCTGTCATAATCTTACTCAAACCGCCTGAAATATGACTATGATCGAACTCAATTTCTTCAACTGCTGCGCGATTCAACTGACTAGCTGTAACAGTTATACATTGTGTTTCCATAGCTAAGTTTCTAATCTCTTCCGACACATATTTGTCTTTTACAAACAAATCGCTGGGCGATACCTTCACTGATAAAGGCATCATCAAATCGAGATAATCTATTAATAAAACGTCGGGTTTTACACCTTTTTTGACCTGATATTCCTTCAAATAGGCTCGAATATCGTTGCAATTTTTTCCGCTGGGCATATACTTGATTTGTATGCTTCCGGCGCTTTTTCCAGCCATTTTAACTTTAAGCTCTACATCGTCCAAATTACGGAATATCTCGCGTGTACCGATGCCTGTAATCATACTATCCAATCGCATGGCCACTAGATTTTCACTTAACTCAAAAGTTAAGTAAACAACATTCAAGCCCATCATAGCCCAGTTTATTCCCATATTAGCCAAGAATAAACTCTTACCACCGCCAGATGCTGCTGCAAAAATATTCAATTCACCGCGGTTAAATCCACCATAAAGTTTCTTGTCCACAGTGGGCCAACCAGTGCTAATTTGTCCATTGCTGTTTTTCAGCATGGTCAATCTACTTCTGGGATCTTCAAAATAATCTGTACCCATATCTTTATTCAAACTGATTTGTATTGCATCTTTAATCAGTTTTTCTACTGGACCATAGTCTCCAGCTTCCAATAAATCACTGCTTTTAATAATAGCTCGTTCTAGCCCCTTATGACGACTAAAATTTTCAAATTCATCCATTAGCCATTCATAATTTTCTTTGGGCAATGTTACTGGATTAAAATCACTATTAGTTGACGCATTAACAATACTAGCCTCGGGCATAACTTTATATTCATCTACATAATCATGAATAAATTTTGCTGCTGCTTGTAATTTTTGATTAAAGTTTTCCGGGTCAAATATATTTTGGCAACGTATAAAAGTTTCTGCATCTGAAAGAAACATTTCCAAATATAATTTTTGTATATCATAATTGTAGTTTGTTTTATTCATGTAATCCCCTTAACTTTTTCATCAACAAATTAATTTTAATCTCGCCGCTAACTCTATAATGTAATATAGTAGTTAGTGTATATAGCCGACCGTATCTTTTTACTGCATCGGCTACGTCTTTAATATCATCTTCCCAAGGTGGCACACTAACTGACCAATTATTTTCCAATGCAGCCTTTAACATTTTTGCACCGGCAGCATCTCGATCTGGAACAACAATAACTTCACGACCTAATGCGTTTATTCTAGCGCATTGTGTTTCATTTGGATCATTATGTGATATTGCACAACCATCTATACTGATAGCGTCAAATTGACCTTCAACAACTATTATATATGCTCTTGAATCTGATTGCCTATCTAAATTGAAAACATAGCCGGGCTGAGTATCTGTAAGATATTTTGGTTTACCATTAGTAATTTTTCTACCGGTATATCCCACAATCTTTCCATTATGGTAAAATGGTATAATCACTCGATCTCTATAGCCCGGTGTCGAACTCCAATACCAAGTATACCATTCCCATTTCATTTGTCTTTGACTAACAATGTATTCAATTACAGATAAGAGATCTGGATCTTTGCATCCTTCATCAATCCATTGATCTATGGGCATACAGTTATCTGGTAATTCTTTTTCTTCTAATTCAAACTGTAATTCTTTTTTAGTTACAGGCTGGTTATCTCTAAGTTTAAGAGCAATTAACCCTAGTTTTCCTAAATCATTTTCACTTAATCCTAACCATGTGAATAGTTTTTTAGTATTGGCGCTGATTAAATGTCCGGGTGTCCAACCTGCTTTGAAATTGCAGTTAAAACAATGATATTGAAATCCGCCATTGGGATTAACTAATATACCACCACGTTTTTTAGTATCACGATTTTCGCCATTATTATGACAACAGACAGCATTGAAACTTATCCATCCGCTAGGAGTGGATTTACGTTTACCTGGAAGTAAAGATAATAATGCTGATTGTATTTCGTTCACTAAGCTAGTTTAGCTTCTATATAACACAAAGTCAAATGAACCGTAATATCCAGGATTATCATTAGTACTACCACCTGGAGCAACTGCTGGAACATACATCACGCTAACATAAGTGAATACGCCATTAAAATTGACATAATCTACTCCACTAAAGCCATTGTAAGTTAATGTTGCCAGTGTTGCATATTTTCCAAAACTATCGGGTTCATTACTTAGGGTTCCTAATATATAAACAGTACCATAAAATGGACCGCTGGCTCCCATATACAATGCCATAGTATGTAAAGCAGTAGGACTATCATATTCTGGGTAAGCATAAGTGTTACCGCTTTTCCATTCATAAAGATTAGTTGATGCATTATAGCTTTGAAGGAATGAAGTAATTGTTTGACTAGGTTGTAATTGCGGGTATACTTGATCATTCAAATATATAGTTCCGGCAATATCATAATAGGTATTAGCATATGCAACTTCGTATGTACCATCTGTAGGATCTTGATAAGTTACAGAATATTGATATGGACCACGATCTAAATTTATAGTATCGTTTTCCAAGAAAGTTAATTGTCCTACACCACGCAATGATAATGTATTAAAAGTTAAACTAGTAGCCGAAGTAACTACCAAAGTAGTAGAATTATTAAGGGTTACTGTACCAAATGGACTATCGTAATTAGTTATAATAGTGTTAGGTGGAATACCAAATCCAGAAACAGTTTGACCAATAGAAATACCTGTAGCAGTAGTAGAAACTAGTAAAATATTGCTAGCAGTAGTTTGATCTTGTACTTGATTTAAAACTACAGTATCATCCAATATTTGTAGCTGCTTTTGCAAAACCAATTTTTGGCTGCTAGGATCAAACATATTAAAAACATATGTGCTAGTACTAGGAATGGGCAAGCGTTTTTGATCGCTATTTTTGAATTGAATGTTAATTTTATTCTTAACACCCTTTTGTATTTTTAAATCTCGTTGATACATAACCTCGTTAACTCCTAGTACATCCGGATCCAAATCTAGTATAACATCGAGAGAGTTTGGATATAAATAGATTGGTAGACTTTGCATAATAGCTATTTATTGATAAAGATGTCCAAAAATACTGAGTTTCAAAAAAATCACCCGTTTATATCATGTATAAAATCTAATGATATTGAATATGTGGGTATAATCATTAATTACGACAATTATATTGCCAGTATCTACGATATTTCCAAAATAAACACCGACAAAGAAAAGAGGTTTTTTCTAGAATTAGGAGAAACTTGGTGGTGGGAATCTAATCGTAAATTACCCATTAATATCTTCCTTAAAAACCAAATGCAGGTGTTTAGATATGCTATCAAAACATTCAACAGTAAAGATGTTGAACTAGTATTTGGGCCAACTGTTAATTTAAGTGAGATTGCAGAAAAACGAATTAAACGTAAATCAATACAGTTGGTTAGATCTGTGAAGAGTATTCGAAGTTAAGTTTTTCACATAATAAGTTCATGTGTACTACCACAACCATTGCGTAACTGATGGCGTGTGCTTTCTTAAAATAGTACTCATCATTGTCAGGTTTCGTCCAAACCTCGTTCATAATCGTCGTCCAATCCTTCCCAATCAAATAGCGTTTTGCCGGTCTGATCATAGCTAGGACTGCACCTAATTGTTCCACGGAAGTAGGGCAAGTCTGTTTCAGTACATCCAGGTGCCCGTTCAAATGAAATAACAGATTTACAAATTCTTCTTCCAAAAGTAGATTCCATAAGGGCTCCTGTTCAAGTAATTTATTTAAATGTTTTTCGTTTTTAATGTCTTGATATATACTTACATTGAGGAAATCTATCTTAAAATAACCTCTATCTTCTGCGGTTTTGTAATCAAGACTAGCATTTCCAGTTAAAGGATTGACTGGAATTTTATGACAATAAACACCAGTATTATGTCTACGTCCATCTTCTAATGTTGCTGGAACACTCTTAATAATTTCAAGTATTTTTTTTCTATCAGCAAAGTCAATATCAATATCAGGCATTAGCGATTTCTTCTAAGGTTGGGGCATAGTTACCACGATGTTGTACGGTGATACTTGCTGCTTTATTAGCAAATACTATAGCATCGTCTATTGAATTTGTCATTAAGAATTGATAGGTTAATGCAGATAAAAATGTATCTCCGCACCCACAAACATCTACAGGTTCTACGGTATTTCCGCTAAACATTTTCTTAGTTTCGTGTTCCAAATACATTGCACCGTTGCCACCTAAAGTAACAATAGTTTTTTCACCGTTGCTCCATCGATTATTATATTCGGTTTCATTAATTTTAAGATAGCATCCATAAAATTTATGTAATTCTTTTTTCTTAGTATCAACAAATATTGGGCCTTTGTATTTTTGAAGAATCATTTCTATATGCGAATCTGTAATAAAGCCTTTATTATAATCGGAAATTACAACAGCAGTATAATTTTCCCAATTACCTTTAATTTTTCCATTCCAAGGTTTAATAGTAGATTCTTTATCAACCCGTAACAAATGTTGTCCAGATCTTTTATCAATGTATCGAGTCTTAATAATGGATTCTCTGTTAGAGATAAAATCTACTTCACAATTTAGTTTTTTTAAATTATCTAAAACATTTTCAGCCATACCAACAGCAGTATACTGTTCGGCTATTTTCATAATAGGAACAGGGGCTTCGGGATTTAACCTATCACAGGTTCCTATAATATATTCATCGGTACAACGATCACCGATTAATAATATTTTGAATGATGTTAGTTGTTGAGTATCCATATATCCTTTCAAAAAAAACAATTTTCTTACAAACTTCTTCGCCTACAATAGGTTTACCTTGATAATCGCTGCCTTTGACCATTATATCACACATACTAACTAATCTAATAAGTTCATTATCGTTGTTGAAAATAACTACTTCATCGACTGCTTTTAAATTTTTTAACATTAACCATCGGTCATATTCACGAGTAATTGGCCTATCGGGTCCTTTTAATGTTTTAATTCTTCGATCGCTGTCTATGCCTACTATTAATTGATCGCCAAGACTTTTAGCATAATTTAACAGTTCAATATGTCCGGTATGTAAAATATCAAACGTACCGTTTACAAAAACTTTAATCATACAGGATAATATTTTCTTAATTTTTCTAAATTAGCACATGTATATGTTTGATATTGAGCTTTTACATTATCTGGCATAGGAATATATTCTATTCGAGCATTATATTGTTGAGCAATTTCTTGTGCAACATCTTGAAACGATTTTGCTACACCTGTACCGATATTCCAAATTCCAGAATCCATGACATTGAAAAATGTTTTATGTACATCAATTACTCTTTCCACTGGTACAAAATCTCTCAAATACTTGTCCGATCCTTCGAACAGTTTTATAACTCCGTCGTTTTTTGCTTGTTGCGTAAATTTGTAGTATGGGCTTGCTTGATCGCCTTTGTGATCTTCATAAGGTCCATATACATTAAAATATCGAAATCCTTGTATACGGCATTTCCATTTTCCAGTAAAACCTCTAATATATCTTTCAAAAAGATATTTACTCCAAGCATATGGACTGCGAGGATCTACTGGAGCATCTTCTCTAAAATCATTTTTTAATCCATATACACTTGCTGAACTTGCAAATTGAAAATTAACAGAAAATTTATGACATTCACCTAAAATCCATCTGCTAAAATCATAATTTTGTCCGATAACCTTTTCTACATCAGTTTCAGTAGTTGAACTTACTGCACCTAGATGTATTACTAAATCTAAACCTTCGACATTAGGAATAGGATCGTTCCAATCGAAGAATCGTAGGTCGTGATCTTTAAGAGCAGCAACCATGTTTTGACCAATAAAACCTTTATGGCCGGTAATTAATATTTTCATTTTTGACTATCGCCTTTACCTACTCGGTAATTATCTTCTACACTATCAGGTGTGCTAACTTCGATTACTGTGCCAGCAACTAAACATTCTAATTGATGGGGAAGCAATGGCGGATTATGCCAAACATCGCCTTCTTTCAAGGTTTTTGCATGAATACTAGCATCTTTAGTATCAATCCATCGAACAATAAATTCACCAGATGACACATACCATGTTTCGTCTTTTTCAGAATGGAAATGCATACTGAATTTTGCACCTTGATTGAAAGACATCATTTTGCCACAATATTTTTCGTTTGTGGCCCAAATTAATTCATGTCCCCAACCTTTTTTTACAAATCCTTCTAATCTCATAATTTCCTCATTATTTTATACCTGTTTCTCGGCAAATCTCATTTATTAATGCTATATCTGACGGAACTTCCTTGAATCGTTTTGTCCAAAAAGCAACATCAAATGCAGGAGCGATCATATTCAATTGTTCGTCACTCATATTGTTTATCATAGTTTTTCCACTGGTACAGTTTAATATGAGCCAAGGACTTATTCGTCCATTTAATATATCGTGCACTGCTTTATTTAGACTGACATAGTTAAAGTAATGTGCAAATTCGGCATTGTGTTCGTCAGCCCATTCCATCATGGTTTGAATACTTCTTTGTACAGCAGATTCCACAGGTTCTTGTTTAATCATTTCATAAAGATAAGTTTCATATAATTCATCTCTACACCAATGATCCAATTTTACGCCACTTTTGATTACAAAATCTACAAACTTATCTGGATATAAAGGATTAACATTATTAAGAAAACTACCAAATTTTACAAATGCGTTGTAATATGCTGTATCGCAAAATTCTTCATAAGTTTTGTTCTTTTTACCATTTTGGGCTAATTTCCAAAATCTATTAAAAGCCATAAAACCAGCTTGTACACGTTTTTCGTCTTTTTGTAATGCACGTCGTTTTCTTTCACACATATGGGCCACTAGAGTTTTTTCTTTCATAAAACTCTTACCACAATGTACACAATTAAACGGTTGGTCCACTAAATCAATCATTGCATCTCTTTGTAAAAACTTAACGCATATCTTTTATGCGAAATTGGTCCTAAATGGTATCCATCTAGTGCTTTATCAACTTGTGTCAAATTAACATTTAATTTCAAATTCTTTATATTTAAATACTCAGGTATGTCTTGTACAAGCTCTGGATCTATAACAAAACTAAAGTTTTTTATGTCTAAACTATTTAGATATAATTCAGCATGATTCATATAAAACAATGATCTTATTTTTAAATCAATATTAGAATGAGCCATAGCCCAATCATTAAAAATTTTTGATTTATTCCAAGTACCTATCCTTTCATAGTTTTTTGCATCTTTAAAAATTAAATCTCTAAAATAAAAAGTCCATAAAATAACAACAACATCATTTTTTTGAAAATCGAAATTTAAAATACGATAAAGTATTTCAAAGTTGCTAACTGACGGATATCCATTATTAACTACTTCTTTTTCTAAAAGTTCTCCAAGCAAAAATGGCCATGATAATTTACTGGGGCTATCACCATATGATCCATTTACGTAGCAATCTTCTAAACCTTGACCGTAAGTGTTAGAACAACCAAATGCTATTAATCTACTCATAAGCCTTGCGTTGTTTTTTATCAAATCCCATTTTATCAAATAGTTCTTCTTTATCTTTTTCATCCATCAAGGAAGCCCACATTTTAATGTCAGACATTTTCATTGCTGGATGTATTTCTGCTAATAATTTTTCAATTTTATTAGCTTTTTCTTTCTTGCCAGTAGCAAGATACTGGTATCTTACATTCATACCTGTACCAGTTGCTGCGGATAATTTCCATAGCAAATCTTTATCATTTTTACTTAAATCCCAATGATTTTTATTAACAAATTCATTAGTTCTTTCTATAGCCCATTCCTGTAAATCACTATCGCCTTGTGGATTACTAATGTAGCGCATAAAAACATAAGCGTTGAATGTTTTGGCTTCGTCCTCGGGCAATTTATCTAAGAAATCATAATCTCTTCGATTAACACCATCTAATTCTCTTTTAATATCAAGTGCCATGCTCTTTACCTGTGTAATATATTAGTTTAGCATGATCCAAGGCTTTTTGTAAAGCAGGATTATTCTCAGCCTCTTTTCTTATGTTTTTCCATAATTCGATTTCTTGTTGTTCTTTCATCAAATCTTTTGCACTTTGACTATATCCAACTAGTGTTCTAAAAGGTGATCCGGGTTCTCTAGAATATACTGTGTTCCCTCCATCGGGGCTTTCATAAATTAATCGAACACCTGGTTTCAAATTTCCCATATTACCAGCATTTACTATAATTGATTATTTCACTTTGTCGAGAAACTTCTTTGACAAAATAAGCACAGGTAGGATTAAGACCATTGTGCAACGGAGTACATAATAGTTGACCTGGACGCATTTTAGGAAAATACCATTTAACATCTTGGTACACATCAATAATATCAATATCTAAAAAATCTGGTCTAAATCCACTCAATGGATTAAAACAAAATGTTTTAAATCCTCGATCGTTAAGGCTAGTTAATGGCAATACTTCCATGTCTGGGCCTTCAGGATCTCCTACTACTGCACACCAATCTAATGGCATAGTTAATTCATATTTTCCAATTTTTAATACTACAGCAGGACCTGTAAAACTTTCTAAAAATATTAATGGAACAAAAAAATGATCAGGGTTTTGATTATCACTGTTATCTAAAACAGCAAATCTTAAATCCTCATCTATTTCATCTGGTAGATCATTTAGTGAGAATGTTTTATTTTCTAATGTTAAAATCTGCATTATTGATATTTTACCTTTTCTATATTAAATGGATATTTGGCTTCTTTATAAAACCTTTTACGTTCTGTTAGATGCCGTTTAGCATACTTAGTTGCAGCAGTTATATCCCATATCTGCACAAAATCTTTATCTTCGGCCTTGCGAATACCGCGACCAATACTTTGAATAACCCTAACAAAGCTCTTTCCGGGTTCAAGAAGAACTAAGTTAAAGATTCGAGGTATATTAATTCCTACAGCAGCCACGCCATACGTTGCTACAATAATTTTGTTATCACTAGTTTTGATTTCATCATATTCTTCCTTACGATCCTTGGTTTTTACTTTTCCTGATACAAATACCGCTTCTGGTATTTGATCTACAATAAACTTACCAGATTCAATTCTACCGACTAATACTAATGTGTTACCACTTTCACTAATTTTTCGTATAACGTTGCTAATGTATGTCATTCTTGTTTCATCAGTAACAAGATAATTTAATTCTTCTGCATACCCTCCGAATTCTTTCCATTCGCCGGTTTGAACAATTTTTACATGGCAATTACTTAGTACTCCTGAGTCCTGAAGTGTATGAGCAAATACATGGTTTGTTACTTCGCCTAAACTAGCTTTAATGCTTTGAAATTCATGGTCTGCCTTGGGTATAGTTCCAGTCAACCCCCATCGAATTGGAGCATTTGCTAAATTGCGTGTTAGAAGATTTTTTAACACATCTGCCTTGGCCATATGAACTTCGTCAACTATAATTGTTTTTACATTTTCTAATAGTAATTCTAATTTTGCCGAAGCTGCGTCATCCCAATTTTTACTATTTTTGTCTAAAACATTAAGACTTTGCCAAGTACAAATTGTATGTGTTCGATCTAAATCTTTTCTATCTCCATAATAAACTCCGACATCTAATCCGCAGTTTATAAAATCTTCTTCTGTTTGTTCCACTAAAGATTTATTAGGAACAACGGTTATAGTTCGACCATATTTTTCACAAATTTTGCTCAAAGTTGCGGTGGTAATAGTTTTACCAAACCCTGTGGCAATTTCTTGGATACTTTGTGGATGTTTAAGAAATATGTTAATAACTTCAACTTGATCTTCTCTTAATCTAATAGGTTGACCAGCAAAGCGATGTCCCACAGGCCATGTTTTTTCTCCCCAAAAATCTTCAGAAATTTCATCAAAATTTAAGTCAATTGGAATTCGTTGATCTTCAAGTTCAATATAGAAATTTTTACTTTCTAAATATTCTAATACGGCAGGAAGCATACTCAAATAGGTAGTTCCTCCTAAACCAAAAAAACTTACAGTTCCGTCCCAACGACCTAATTTATATGCTGGTCTAAACCGTGCTGTAGGATCTTCGTATTTGAATTTTCTGACCAAAGCCTTGCGTGTGTCAAGATCTAAATTTTCTATCTTGACATTAACTTCGTCTTTAATTATGACTTTACAGTGGTGCAAATCTGAATTCCTTTTGTAATGATTGATTAGTATAAATTATCAAATTTTCATGATTTTCTATAAAATTTTTAATGACACGATGATCGTTTTTTCCACCTAAATTAACAATGGAGTTAAATTTTATTTGAGATTTTAATAATGGTTTAGGTAGTTTACCATTAATAAAAGCTACTTGAATATTTTCGTTTATTAAATTATTTAAATTTTGATTTTTCACAAAAATATTGAAATTTTTATCGGTTTCTGAGGGTAATCTAAACATCACACTCATTTGCTCATTGCTAATGCCAATGCTGTTTAAGAAATTTACAGATTTTTGTAAATCTTCTAATTGATTACCATTTGGAATAACAAACAAACATGGACTTAGATATTTTATGATATCAGTTAGTTGAGAAAAATCCGTTTTTTCTGAATTTATATAAAAATTTTCAGAAGGATCGGTCTTTAAAAATTCTTTAATTACAGGAATAGCATCGCATTGGTCTAACAATCCAGCTAATACATCATCGTGACTAAAAATTCCATATTTTCTTGCTGTAAAAAATGCTTCCAAAATATTATTGGTCGAAAAATCAGGTATTTTTTCAGAAATATTCTTAAATTTTATAGTTGTGCCGTCTAACGTTAGCATAGGCACAATATTTTCTATATTTTTTATTACTTCCACAATTTGATCAAAGTACATTTTCAATTCATTGCTAATTTGAAAATTTTCTGTGTTGGCAAAATCCATTAAAAATCTTAAATTCTTCTCGCTAAGTGAAAAAAACCAAGATTTTTCATCGGGATTCCAAATAGCCTTATCGAGCTTGTTTTTATTTTGTCTAATTTTTGTTATATATGTTTCATTATAAGGAAATTGTACTTTGACCTCCTTATTAAAAATTCCAGTTTGAACAATTGACATTATTTTTTGATTAATTGATGTTCTTATTGGAAATTTAAAAAGAGGATTTTCAAAAAAATCACCAACATATAATTTTAATTCGGTGTTTAAATGATTTTTGTATTTTTTTAAAATCTTCAAGGCTAATGTTGCTTGTTTTTCTGTAAATCCAACATTGCGAGCAATTTGTTCAGAAAAACTAAAGATGATTTTTTGATCATAATTGTTAATTGATACTTTTGAATTATATATAGTATATGATAATTTAACAATTAAATTTTCTACAGTAATCATAAGGTTATTATACACTCAAAGTGTGATATCTTCAAGACCTGCGGCACGTAGTTTAATAATATTACTTAGTTGCCATTGCTTAATGTCTAATGCTTTGATAATACCTAACCATTGATTTCGCAGCATAGCAAATTCGTTGATAATTTTTTCCATATCAACAACATCTGCTTCACCTTCGACGTATTTTTCACAATCTCTACTGCTTAACGCACGCTGATAGTTTTCCAAATACTTTTTAAAGGCTTTGGATTTTGTACGGCGTAATTCTATATTTAGGTATTCAAGAACAGCTTCGATTTCTTGTAATTGATTAAATCTATGTTCAACGATGCCGGGCAAGGACGCCGAAGCTTTTTCCACGTTACCGTGAATTTTAACTTCGGTTCGTGCCTTGTCCAGTTCGTTATAGAAATAATCTAAACATTGAGGAAGATGTGCTATGTCTTTACTGACCTTAGCATACCAACTCATTAGTATTCCTCGTCATCTTCGTCGGAATCCCAATTATTCTCATCTTCATCATCATCTTCGTAATCGTCATCTTCCTTGAGAGCAAGATTAATAGCAGCATCCATATGAGGATCGTATCCTGTAACACTACCTAATACAGATAAACCTACATCACGCCCTAACAAGAAATCAACATAATGACTAGCAGCGACTTCTCTATTTTTTTCTGGAATATATTCTTTAAATACATCCCACATATCAATAATCATATCTTCTTCTATCATGATTCCTCTTCCGTTTCTGTTTGTGTTGTTAATAGTACAGCATTAGCATCCCACTGTTTCATAATTAACTGTAATTTATCTTCAGTCCAGTTTTTGCGGAACTCTGCGATAATTTCGCCAGTATCTTTATCAGTATATGCTAACTTATTTCCTACTTTAGATAATATATTCATTTTTTCAAACATGTCAACCAATCCTGAGGTCGGGCTCATTCCTGTTGTATAAGGAATTTCTACCTGTACACTTTCAAATGGTTTAGCATACCGAGTTTTCATAATTTTACAAGCACTACGAATTCCATGTACTTCGGAAGTTTTGTTTCCATCTGCGTCTGTTTTTAATTTTAACTTACGCATAGCAACTACAATAGAACTTGCATAAATGAATCCTTGTCCGCCACTGATTTTGTCATCTGGATCAAACATATCTTGACTAGCGTATGTATGATTAGTACAAACTAATCCAACATTCCAACTACCAAACATATTGACACAGTTTCGAACCAATGCTGTTAATGCTTTAGGTTTACGACCCATGTCACCTTTTAAGTCACCTGCTTCAAACTGATTTAAATCAGTTGGAGTCATTAACATTCCAAGACTATCAATTACAAAAAGAATTTTTGGTCGTTCCTCTTCGGGCATACCTTTGTATTCTTTCATAAACTCACTAATGGTTTTTGCCACATCGTCGATCATTGCCATGTTTAATTTTAGCAATTTTTCTTCTGATGTATCAACACCAAGAGCGTGTAACCATGCTTCGTCCAACGCATTTTCACTGTCAATTAATATGACAAAGATACCTTGTTCTTGAGCATTTTTGATAATATTACCTGAGCAAATATAACTTTTACCTGCACCAGATTCTCCAGCAAATACCGTAACTTTACCGAGAGGGACTCCTCGAAAGAAGTCCCCACTGATAAGATAGTTAAGTGCATAGTTGCCAGTTGAGATCCAATCTGTTGGATCGTTAAAACCAATTCCTAGTCCGTCAATCGATTTAGTAATAGATTTACGGAACTTCGAAATATCGAAGGCCTTTCCCATAATCTATCTCCTATTATTGTGCTTGACGTTTACGAATCATTGAGATAATATCAGCAGCACGACTGCTAGCATCATTACCTGTTGATTCAGTTACAGTTACTTTTGTTTTTGTAGTAGCAACTACTTCTTCATCTGCATCAACATCATCGCTGGCTGTTGATTTTGAAGAAGTTGTAGATCCAGTTGCCTGACCGCTACCACCAAATCCTGCTGGCTTAAAGTATTGACCCCAACGATCACCATCATATGCTTCACCTTCTACTGATGCTTCAAACATTTCTTTGATAACTTTGAGTTCAACAGCACCTGGCTTCTTAGGTAAAAATTCAGATAAGTTAAATAATCCATATTGCTTAATTGCTGCTTGTTCTTCATCACTTAATGCGCGTTCACGACGTGCCCAGCTTGATGTAGTATAGTCAGCAAATCCGCCCTTACTGGTTTTAACAATCTTAAAATCTAGACCACGAACATAATCTGTTGGTAATTCATCGATCTCACTATCCATAAGTGCATTCTTAACAATGTTAAAAATTTGTGCGCTCATAATAAAACGACGAATTGGATTTTCAGGAACTCGATCTTCTTGTAGTTTACTGTCAACTACAAAGCCTTGGAATAAGTACGAACGTTTCTTCCAATACTTACGACCCATATCTTCTAAACTCTTATCCTTAAACCATGGACGAACTTCTGTTAAGATTGGGCAAGTTTCTCCCCACATTTCCATACAAGGAACTTGTACAGTTACAGGTTTGCTGTTAGTTTCACCTTTAATTCCAGCAAACGGCAATTTAATCATTGCTCGTTCAATCCAGAAAAAAGTGTTATTTGGATCAGCATCTGGAAGGAAACGAACTGTTGCAGTTGCACCTTCTGAGATATTCCAATGTGGGAAAATGGCGTTATCACCGCCGTTTGATTGATTACTTGTTTGTTGTGCGCTTGCTTGAAGCTTTGCGCGGATTTCTGCTAATGAGGCCATAATTGTTCTCCTAATGTTGCCTTTGTTATGCCATTTTCTTAAAGCCGACTGACTAAAAGAAAAAACTGTGCATAGTTTTAACTATACACAGTTTTATTTAGCAAGTCAATGATTTTTTTAAAAATTTATAAGCCAGATAATCTTTTCATTTCGTCAATGTCAAAATCGTCGCTAGGACTCCAATCATGTTCTCCGCGTAAAGCCAAATTAATGTCTTCTATTGAAGGAGCAGATTTTCCATATTTACGTTGTAACATTATTAATATATCGTGTGGATCATTGCCTTGTGACGCCAAATCTAAAATTTCAACTTGTGCATCTGTAGAATGACCTTCTAACACATTTTTAAGATCTTCTTTAATGCCGGATAATTTTAATATTTCTGCCATTTCTTTTATACTTGGATCAGTTAATTTGTCTAGTTTTGGACTAAGTTTTTTGCCTTTTTTATCTGCATCACGAAAAACCGCAGGTTCATCATAATCAGTACGATCTACTGGTTTGGTTTCACCTTTTTTAATTCTATCAATTGTTGGTTCTTTATATTTTAAATAATCTTTTTCGCCTATTCCTTCAACTTTTTGTTTAACGTTATCTAATAATTCTTTTAATCTTGCTAACCCGTCTGTATCATCAACTGGATGAGTTTTGCCATGTAAATGTTGCCATTCATTGGTTAATTTTTCCATGAATTTTTCTGCTAACTTTGCTGCCTGGTTGCCTGCCTTATCGCCGAATTTTTCTGATATTGATTTTTTAACATCTATAATAATGCCTTCATGACCACGAAATGGTCCTACTTTTGGGTTATCTTTATTATAAAAACTCTTTACAATTTTTGCTACTTCTTTAATCATGTCTTTTGGATCATGACCTTCTTTTGGCATCATAGTATTAGTAAATTTCATTTCGTCATTTTCTGCTGACATGATATTAGTTGATTGCGGAGTATCGCTATCTGGATGTGTTGCTTCAGCAGTAGCTTGTTGTGGAGCAGATGCAGGTGCAGGCGCTGCTTGTGGAGCAGGTGCTGGTTCTGGTTCGTTGCTAATACCTAATTTAGCAGCAACATCCGGAGCATACTCTACAGCATATAAAGCAAACGCATCTAACGCATTAGATTCGTCATTTAGTTTTGCCGCTGCTTGTAGTTTTTCTACTAATTCTGGATCATCTAGTCCAAATTCAGCAAAGAATTGTATAGCTGTATTACCTTCTGGTCCTAATTCTAACATTGGGGCATTATCTGGGCCTTGAGGTAATTCACTTAATGCTTGTTTTAATGCATTAATTTCATCATCGGTTAGTGTACCTGATTCAACAGCTTCGGCCCACATTTCAAATGAATGTTCTGGATTATTTGAATCTTCTTTTGTCATTTTATCATCGGCTGTATTTTCAGTTACTTCCTCTGATACAATATCTTCTAATTCAACTTTGTTTGATTCTCTCATGATTTTATGCAACAAAGGAAAATAACTAGCTAATTCTTCTTGGAATGACGTTTGTGTAAATTTAGATTTATAATTTTCCATAGTTACAGCATCTAATTCTATGTTATCATCTAACACAGGACTACTATTAAATTCCATTACCCAATTTTCATAATGATGGCGCTTACCTAAGGCATGCACTTTTGATTTTAATTCGTTCAATCTAGCCAATGCGCGTTCGGTAATATTGTGCGCATCATCATGTAAACTTGCACGATGAATTTTACGTTGAAATTCTTGTAATTTGGCGATTTCTTCACTCATTTGAATAATTGCTTTACCAGCATGATCGTGTGGAATTCCACCGTGATCTACGTGCTGTGCCATAGCAAATGCACCAGCTGGATGAATAAATGGATACTTATATCTTTCACCGTCTGCATTTTGGATGAAGATTGCTTTAATATTATTTTTTTGACTACGTGCACCAGGATATGTTTCCTCAACTGGTTTTGCATGACGTACAATAACTTCGGTACGACCTTTTACTGCTCGACTTGTTTTACGGGAATTTTTTCCATCCCAGCGTGATTCATTCATAGTCATTTCCTTTTTTTCTACTGATTCTGTATAATCTCGATCTATTGATGGCACTTTAGGTTTAGGTTTTAAAGGTTTTTCTATTTCTTTTGCCTGTTTTGCAGCATCAACATCTATGTCATTAATTGATTTTTTAGAAATTTTATCATTCAATGCTTGGAATCTTCTTTCTTGATCCATATTTGCTTGATGTAATTCACTATATTCGTTTGATAATTTTTCTAATTCTTTATCTTGCCGATCAATATGTTTTTCTTGTCTTACAATATATTTTATTAAGGCTTGTAAATCATTTTGTGCTCTTCCGCCTGCTAGGCTACGAACCTTGGCATTGAATGATTTAATTTCAGGATCTAACCCCGAATAGTTGAATGCATCGTCAGGTGTTAAATTTTGTTGATTCGGTTGAGGAGCAAAGTCTTTAGTTACTTTATCGGAATCTTTATTGTTGACATTTTTATCATTATCCTCCGCCACACCTTGCT
>Ga0164296_1002007_pt1 | contig 20772 bp, 24 predicted proteins | sample GEODES057metaG_FD_113533 | JGI IMG/M metagenome (GOLD analysis project Ga0164296, IMG submission 113533) | Dystrophic lake water microbial communities from Trout Bog Lake, Wisconsin, USA - GEODES057 metaG | ecosystem: Environmental > Aquatic > Freshwater > Lake | place: USA: Trout Bog Lake...
ACGCGAGCACATTTTGCTAGCGCGCCAAGTGGGTGTGCCTTACATCATCGTGTTTTTGAACAAATGCGACATGGTCGACGACGCAGAGTTGTTGGAATTGGTCGAGATGGAAGTGCGCGAGTTGCTCTCCAAGTATGACTTCCCCGGCGACGACACACCGATCATCAAGGGTTCTGCCAAATTGGCAATGGAAGGCGACAAGGGCGACCTAGGCGAGCAAGCGATTTTCCGCTTGGCCGAGGCCTTGGACAGCTACATCCCCACGCCTGAGCGTGCCGTTGACGGCGCGTTCTTGATGCCTGTGGAAGATGTGTTCTCGATTTCAGGTCGTGGTACTGTGGTGACAGGCCGTATCGAGCGCGGCATCGTCAAAGTGGGCGAAGAGATTGAAATCGTCGGTATCAAGGACACCTTGAAGACGACTTGTACAGGCGTTGAGATGTTCAGAAAACTGCTCGACCAAGGTCAAGCGGGTGATAACGTGGGTATTCTCTTGCGCGGCACTAAGCGTGAAGAGGTTGAGCGTGGCCAAGTGCTCTGTAAGCCTGGATCCATCAAGCCCCACACCCACTTCACAGCCGAGGTGTATGTGCTCTCCAAAGACGAAGGCGGTCGTCACACACCGTTCTTTAACAACTACCGTCCACAGTTTTACTTCAGAACGACAGACGTGACCGGAGCCATTGAGTTGCCAGAAGGCAAAGAGATGGTGATGCCTGGTGACAACGTGTCGATCACAGTCAAGCTCATCCACCCCATTGCGATGGAAGAGGGTCTACGTTTTGCGATCCGCGAAGGTGGCAAGACCGTGGGCGCTGGTGTTGTGGCCAAGGTTTTGGAGTAAACAGCATGACAACCAAACAAAAAATTCGCATTCGCCTCAAAGCATTTGACTACAAACTCATCGACCAATCGGCCGCTGAGATTGTGGACACAGCCAAGCGCACGGGCGCCATCGTGAAGGGTCCAGTGCCCTTGCCCACACGCATGAAGCGTTTTGATATTTTGCGCTCACCACACGTGAACAAAAGCTCACGTGACCAGTTGGAAATCCGTACTCATCAGCGTTTAATGGACATTGTCGATCCTACCGACAAGACCGTAGATGCCTTGATGAAACTCGATTTACCCGCTGGTGTGGATGTGGAAATCAAGTTGCAATAAAAAAACACTTTGCCCCCGTTTATTCGGGGGCAACGGATTAAAGAGATTCCTAGATTGCTTTTTGGTCCGTGAGCGAGTTATAATCTAAGGCTCTAGTAAAAACTAGAAATTTATCAACCGTCTCTCACATACAAAACACAATTGCCAATTGCAGTGATTGTGGTGGGAGTTTTGGAGAAAAAAATGAGTCAAAGCACCCGTTTGGGTTTGCTTGGACGCAAGGTGGGCATGATGCGCCTATTCACCGACGAAGGCGACGCAGTGCCTGTCACGGTGGTGGACGTGTCCAACAACCGAGTGTCTCAAGTTAAAACGCAAGAAAACGATGGATATGTGGCCCTACAGGTCACGTTTGGTGAGAAAAAAGCTTCTCGCGTCACCAAACCCGTAGCCGGACACCTTGCCAAGGCAGGCGTACAAGCTGGCGAAATCATCCAAGAATTCCGAGTCACACCTGAATTGGCCGCAAAATATGCAGCCGGTACCTCAGTGCCCGTGACCGATGTTTTTACAGTGGGCCAAAAAGTGGACGTGCAAGGCACCTCCATTGGTAAGGGTTTCGCTGGAACCATCAAACGCCACAATTTCCACTCACAAAGAGCGTCACACGGTAACAGCCGTTCGCACAATGTGCCTGGCTCAATCTCCATGGCGCAAGATCCTGGTCGTGTTTTTCCTGGCAAGCGCATGTCTGGCCACATGGGTGACATCACCGTGACCACTCAAAATTTGGATGTGTTTCGCATTGACGAATCACGCCAATTGCTCTTGATCAAGGGCGCCATTCCTGGCTCAGCCGGTGGCTTTGTGACCATTAGACCAGCTGTCAAAGCCAAAGATAAGGGAGCGAACTGATGCAGCTCGAACTCTTGAACGAACAAGGACAAGCGTCCTCAAAATTTGATGCACCTGAGACCGTGTTTGGTCGCGCCTACAACGAAGATTTGGTTCACCAAATCGTTGTGGCTTACCAAGCCAATGCACGTCAAGGCACTCGCGCTCAAAAAGACCGCGAACAAGTCAAGCACTCTACTAAAAAGCCTTTTAAACAAAAAGGAACTGGACGTGCTCGTGCTGGTATGACCTCATCGCCCTTGTGGCGTGGAGGCGGTCGCATATTTCCTAATATGCCCGATGAGAATTTCACACAAAAGATCAACAAAAAAATGTACCGCGCTGGAATGGCGTCCATTTTTTCTCAGTTGGCACGCGAAGGTCGTTTGGCAGTCGTGGACTCACTCACTGTAGAAGCTCCGAAAACCAAGCTGTTGGCTGCGAAGTTCAAAGCCATGAATTTGCATTCGGTGTTGGTGATCTCTGACCAAGTGGATGACAATTTGTATTTGGCCTCGCGCAACTTGCCCAATGTGTTGGTGGTTGAGCCCCGTTATGCAGATCCTTTGTCCTTGGTGCATTACAAAAAAGTATTGGTCACCAAAGCGGCCATCGATCAATTGAAGGAGATGTTCGCATGAGCGCACACAAATTTGATGAAGGTCGTTTGATGCAAGTCTTGGTTGCACCCATTATTTCTGAGAAAGCCACAATGGTTTCTGAGAAAAACAATGCGGTCACTTTCAAGGTGTTGCAAGACGCGACCAAGCCAGAAATCAAGGCTGCCGTTGAGTTGATGTTCAAAGTCTCTGTCAAGGGTATCTCTGTTGTGAACACCAAAGGCAAGGCCAAGCGCTTTGGCCGCTCAATGGGTCGACGCGACAATGTGAGAAAAGCGTATGTCACGCTCATGCCTGGTCAAGAGCTCAATTTGTCTGGGGAGGCCGCGTAATCATGGCTGTTATTAAAATGAAACCCACTTCACCTGGCCAACGTGCCGTGGTGAAGGTCACGCGTGACCACTTGCACAAAGGTGAGGGCTATGCGCCTTTGCTTGAGCCGCAATTTCAAAAAGCTGGCCGTAACAATAACGGTCACATTACCACACGCCATAAAGGTGGTGGTCACAAGCATCATTACCGTGTTGTTGACTTCAAACGCAACAAAGACGGTATTGCCGCCAAAGTTGAGCGTATTGAGTACGACCCCAACCGCACGGCCCACATCGCTTTGGTGTGTTACGCTGACGGTGAGCGTCGCTACATCATTGCACCTCGCGGCTTGGAAGTCGGCGCAACTCTCATGAGTGGCTCTGAGGCTCCCATTCGCGCAGGCAACACTTTACCGATTCGCAATATTCCTGTGGGTTCCACGATCCACTGCATTGAGTTGCAAATCGGCAAGGGCGCCCAAATCGCTCGTTCTGCAGGTACCTCTGCCACGTTGCTGGCCCGTGAAGGTACTTACGCTCAGGTGCGTATGCGTTCTGGTGAAGTGCGCAAAATTCATATCGAATGCCGTGCAACCATTGGCGAAGTGGCCAATGAAGAACACAGTTTGCGCCAATTAGGCAAAGCCGGTGTCAAGCGCTGGATGGGTATTCGACCCACTGTTCGCGGTGTGGCCATGAACCCAGTTGATCACCCACACGGTGGTGGCGAGGGACGCACAGGCGAAGGCCGTGTACCAGTGGATCCTTGGGGCAATATGACCAAGGGATACCGTACCCGCAACAACAAGCGCACACAAGTGATGATTGTGTCACGTCGTAAGAAATAAGGGGTAGCCAATGACACGTTCACTCAAAAAGGGACCCTTTGTTGATCATCATTTGATGGTCAAAGTCGACAAAGCCGTCGCCATTAAAGACAAAAAACCAATCAAAACATGGTCACGTCGTTCAATGATTCTTCCAGAATTCATTGGATTGACCATTGCTGTTCACAACGGCAAGCAACATGTTCCCGTCTACATCACTGACCAGATGGTCGGTCACAAACTCGGTGAGTTTGCTTTGACCCGTACCTTCAAAGGTCACCCAGCGGACAAAAAAGTCCAAAAGAAATAAGGAGAGACCTATGGAAACACGTGCAGTCCTCCGTGGCGTTCGTTTGTCAGTTGACAAAGGTCGTTTGGTTGCAGACTTGATCCGCGGTAAAAAAGTGGATCAAGCATTGAACATTCTGACTTTTACGCAAAAAAAGGCAGCCGGTATTGTTAAAAAAGTACTCGAGTCTGCCATCGCCAACGCAGAACACAATGATGGTGCTGACATTGATGAACTCAAAGTCAAGACCATATATGTTGAGCAAGGCGCAACGCTCAAGCGTTTTACAGCCCGCGCCAAGGGCCGTGGTAACCGTATCAGCAAACCCACGTGCCATGTGTACGTGACGGTTGGCAACTGAAAGGCCTCAGAACATGGGACAAAAAATACATCCAACCGGTTTTCGTTTGTCAGTGAGTCGCAATTGGGCGAGTCGTTGGTACGCGAGTAACCGTGAGTTTGCAGGCATGTTGTCTGAAGACATCAAGGTGCGCGAGTACCTCAAAGCCAAATTGAAAAATGCGGCTGTCTCCAGAGTGCTGATTGAGCGACCAGCCAAGAACGCCAGGATCACCATTTTTTCTGCTCGCCCAGGTGTGGTGATCGGTAAAAAAGGCGAAGACATTGAGAACTTGAAAAAAGAATTGGCCACCCGTTTGGGCGTGCCCGTCGCGGTCAATATCGAAGAAGTTCGTAAGCCCGAGATCGATGCTCAACTGATTGCGGACAGCATCACGCAACAGTTGGAAAAACGCATCATGTTCCGTCGTGCCATGAAACGCGCTATGCAAAACGCTATGCGTTTGGGCGCCCAAGGCATCAAGATCATGTCCTCAGGTCGTTTGAACGGCATTGAGATTGCTCGTACTGAGTGGTATCGTGAAGGACGTGTGCCTCTTCATACCTTGAGAGCTGATATTGATTATGGTACTTCTGAGGCCAAAACCACCTATGGGGTGATTGGTGTCAAGGTTTGGGTGTACAAAGGCGACACATTGGGTCGCAATGATGCACCTCAAGCCATTGAGCCCAAGGCTGAGGAAGAAAGACGTCCACGCGGACCACGTCGTGACGCTCGCCCCACGGGAGATCGTCCGCCCGCAAGAACTGGGTCCAAGCGTCCCACAGGAACCAATGCCGCACCGGTTGATGGAAGCGATAAACCCGCTCAAGCCACCGATGCCCCTAAAACCACCGTCAAGCGCGTCCGCAAGGTGAGCGCGCCCGCATCCACTGGCACGGCTGCGGACGGTCAAGGAGAATAAGCATGCTGCAACCAGCACGCCGTAAATATCGCAAAGAACAAAAAGGCCGCAACACCGGGATTGCAACTCGAGGAAACTCAGTTGCGTTTGGTGATTTCGGTCTAAAGTCTACCGATCGTGGACGCTTAACGGCGCGTCAAATCGAATCTGCTCGTCGAGCCATTTCACGTCACGTCAAACGTGGCGGACGCATTTGGATTCGCGTGTTTCCTGACAAACCAATTTCTCAAAAACCTGCTGAAGTTCGTATGGGTAACGGCAAGGGAAATCCTGAGTACTACGTGGCTGAGATTCAGCCCGGCAAGGTGCTCTACGAGATTGTGGGTGTTCCAGAGGAATTGGCAAGAGAAGCCTTCCGTTTGGCAGCAGCCAAGTTGCCATTGCGCACCACCTTTGTGACCCGCATGTTGGGCCAATGATCAGGAGATATGACAATGAACACTGCTGAACTCAGAAACAAAGACATTCCTGCTCTTGAGGCGGAAGTCAAGGAATTGCAAAAAGCACACTTCGGTATGCGCATGCAAAAAGCCACTCAAAATTTGGGCAACACTGCACAACTTCGTTTGACCCGAAGAAGCATTGCGCGCGCAAAGACCATTCTTGCTCAAAAGCAAGCCAAAGCATAAAGAGGCGCCACCATGACAGAAATCAAAAAATCTCTCAAGCGCACTTTGGTGGGCAAAGTGGTGAGCGACAAACGAGCCAAAACCGTCACGGTTTTGATCGAGCGTCGAGTCAAGCACGCTTTGTACGGCAAGATTGTCGGTAAGTCCAGTAAATACCATGCTCATGACGAACATGGTCAGTACCACGTTGGTGACGTGATTGAAATCACGGAAAGCCGTCCGATCTCTAAAACCAAGAATTGGGTTGCGACCCGCTTGGTTGAAAAGGCTGTGACTGCTTAAAAAGACCCTATGCCTAGGCATTGAATCTTCACCTCGAACGGCCCGCTTGCGGGCCGTTTGTTATGATGCACCTTGTTTGTTGTTGAGAGACAATTTTTTTATTACCAATCGTAAAGGGAAAAAGCCATGATCAAAGTCGGAGACGCACTGCCAGCATTAACATTGACAGAATTCTTCCATGAAGAAAAAGACGGATGCGCATTGGGCCCCAATCCAGTCGATGTGGCCAAAGCCACTGCCGGTAAAACCATCGCCTTGTTTGCTGTTCCTGGTGCTTTCACGCCGACTTGTTCAGCCAAACACGTGCCTGGTTACTTGGAGCATTACAACGACTTCAAGGCCGCCGGTGTGGATGAGATTTGGTGTTTGAGCGTTAATGATGCGTTTGTCATGGGCGCTTGGGCCGAGAACCAACAAGCCAAAGGCCGTGTGCGTTTCTTGGCCGATGGCAGTGCTGAGTTCGCCAAGGCGACAGGTCTTACATTGGACTTGACGGCAAGGGGCTTGGGCCTTCGCAGTAATCGTTACTCCATGTTGGTCAAGGACGGCAAAGTTGTCACCTTGAATAACGAAGGACCTGGCAAATTCGAAGTCAGTGATGCGGCCACTTTGTTGGCACAAGCCAAAGCTTAATTCATCAGTTTTTTGGCCTTTTTTGAGGCCTTTGAGGCTTATGAGGACGTGCAAGCGCTAAGTTTGCACGTCTTTTTATTTGGACGCCTTAAAGCTTGAACGTGGTGAACACTGCACTACACAGTGCGAGGATGAGGATAAGTGCTGCAATGCGTAACCCAAGCGTGTCCTTGGACTCTACCAACTCCTTATTTTGATCGCTCGTCTCCCAGTCCTTGTCTCCGGTGATCATGGGCGTGATCAAGTCCTCCATTAGTCGCCAACGGTAATACAACACCACCAGAACGTGCAGTGTGAGGAGTACCCATATCAAAGGTTGTCCAATCTCGCTGTGATACCAAGTGGCGCGCTCCACCCAGTCCGAAGACAGGTATTGAGTCAATGGGCCCGACAACCCAGCCTCGTCATCGCTGCACATTCCCGTGAGGGCTTGCAGTGAAAAAGAAAGCAACATAATCACCACGGACCAGGCACCCATCGGATTGTGACCAATACTAGGTACTCTTACGCCCGCACTGTGATTTTGTAGAGTTTGCCAAGCAGCTTTGGGATGCTCAACAAAGTGTTTGAACCTGGACCAGTGTCCGCCCACGAACCCCCAGACCAGCCTCCAAAGAAGAAGGCTCAGTAAAAATAGACCAATCCGTGCGTGCCATTGCATCAACTCATCACTGAAATAGACCGTGAAAAGAGACCCCATGATCCCCAAGATCAAGAGCACATGAAAGACTCGGGTGGGTAAATCCCAAACTCGGATACGTTTAATGCTCATGGAAGGTTCTCGGTTGACAGGGGCAAAATGGTGCCCCATGTAAAAAAGAAATGAATGTTAGAACTTTTGCTGAAAAATGGCCAGAAAAAAGAAAAAACAACAGGAATATTGAAAAAAAGGTGTTCGCACACAAGTTTAAATTTTAGGCTAGGATACGCTTGGGAATGTCAAAGCTTTCATTGTTTTAAACGACACTCGTTGCTAGGGGTGCCGCTCAATGAGGGCTCCAGAGCGACCACACCTATAACGCTTTAATTCCTAGCCTAAAAAAACCATTTTTTCACGTCAAAATCTCCATTCTTTAGAAAGAAAGTTCTATGTTTATTAAACAAATCACCCGCGTGCTTGGTGTTTGCGCCTTGCTCAGTGCGATATGCGCTCATGCTCAATTTGCAAAACCCGAAGATGCCATCAAATACCGCAAAGCGGCCATGACCATCATGAATACGCATTTTGGAAGAATTGCAGCGATGGCCCAAGGTAAGATTCCTTTTGATGCCAAAGTGGCACAAGACAATGAAGAGGTTTTTGCCACAGTCTCCAAATTGCCTTGGAGTGCTTTTGGAGAAGGCACGGACAAGGGGGACACCAAGGCTAAAGGGGAGGTCTGGAGTGATGCAGCTAAATTCAAGGCGGCTCAAGACAAGTTGCTCTCAGAGGCGTTAAAGCTCAATGCAGCCGTTAAGACCGGTAAATTGGATGACTTGAATGTTGCCTTCAAAGGTGTCGGTGGTGCTTGTAAGGGCTGCCATGACAACTTCAAGGACAAATAAAGACTAAATTGCCCCTTGATGGATAAGAGCGTCCGCTTTATGGGGCGCTCACCACCTCTGTGCAATTTAAACGCTGTCGATCAAAAAGGGATTCAAAACCCTGAGGAGTCCAGGTTGTAGCCGGGGCTCCCTTTTTTTTGGGAAAAGAAGATTTGTATGACCCACGCAATCAGACCCAAGGGGCACAGTTTTTGGCATGCTTGTGCCTTACTCAGCGCCTTGTTTAGCGCCTTGCTTGTCTCTTGCTCACCCAGCATGAATTGGCGCGAGGTGCGCTTTGAGGGCGACGAGTTTATGGCCTTGATGCCTTGTAAGCCTGAGGAGGCGACGCGTCAGGTGACGCTACTCTTAGAAGAGTCAACCCAAGAGAGCCCATCTGCTAGCGCACACCCAACACAGCCTCTTAAAGGCCAAGCTTCTACTCAAACATCCGCACAGCCTCTTCAGATGCAATTGAGTTTGAAGGCTTGCAAAGCCCAAGGGATGCAATTCACCTTTGCAAAACTAAGTGCGGTTGAAACTGCTGAGCCCAACAGGGCAATACAAAATTCAACCCAAACCCCATCAGAGACCCACACAAAAGCGGTAAGGTCAGCATGGCAGCAAGCAAGCATCGCGTCATTTTTGCAAGCAAGGGGCGAGTCAACGGTAGCGCCTGAACCCACCACAAAAACTGAGCCGTTAGTGCCCAGAGCAGCATTTAACGGCCAGCTCATTGATGCACACAACGCCTCAGGCATGCGAGCACAGTGGTTATGGCGCGAGAGCTCAGGGGCGTGGTACCAAGCGGGTGTTTACGCCTCTCAGGCCAAGGAGTTCAATGTTCAAGACGCACAAACCTACTTTGAGTCTTTGCGCTGAGCATCTCTTGTGATCCATGTTTGGCGTTTAAACTTGGGGTTTTGAATACAAGTGGTCGTGCTCACCCCCCTCTCTCTGTCTTTTGTGTGCTTATAGGCTCAACCACTTTTTAGATTCATCCCCCTCATGACATGACCCTCAAGTCCTTCAGTTCACCAGGCCCAAGTCCCCAGCAAGCCGCCAAAGCTCCGAGCGCTTACAACACAGCGTTGATTTTTGCGGTCTTTGCCTACGCCTATTTTCTATCGACCTTGATGAGGGCCATCACGGCCACTTTGTCGCCCAATTTGGTCTCCGAATTTGCGCTCAATGCTGGAGACTTGGGGCTTTTGGCTGGGGGTTATTTTTTGGGTTTTGCCATCACCCAAATCCCAATGGGTTACTACTTGGACCGTTTAGGGCCAAAACGCATTGAGTTGTGGCTATTGAGTTTGGGAGTGCTGGGGTGCGTGTGTTTCTCCCAAGCCCATTCCTTTGAAACGCTGTGGCTCTCGAGACTGCTCACGGGCATTGGGTTGAGTGCTTGTTTGATGGCGCCTTTGACAGGCTATCGGCGCTGGTTTGCTAGCGATATCCAGATGAGAACGAGCTCTTGGATGTTGACAGCAGGTTCAAGCGGGGTATTGGCCTCGACATTGCCCGTGCAGTGGATGCTGCCTTTGTGGGGCTGGAGAGCGGTCTTTCTCGCGTTGGCCTTGGCCTTGGGCTTGGCCATGATCCTTGTTGGGTGGTTGATTCCGCGCTGGGAGACAAGCCATGCGGCGAATCCTGACAAAGGCCATGATGCTCTTAAAGACGTGGGACATGAGGGAAAAGAGCCCATGCCCCCATCCAGGCAAGAGCAAGTCAATGCACAAAGCGCAGAGGAGTCTTCAGGGCTTAAGGGCTACCTGGCCCTTTGTTTACGACCTGCGTTTGTAAGATTTGCCGCGATGGGCTGCTTGGGGTATGGTGGCCTTATTGCCATGCAAACGTTGTGGGCGGGACCCTGGTTGGTCAAGGTGAGTGGCATGGCGGCGGATCAAGCGGCGGGGGGTTTATTTGCAATGAATTTGGGCTTGATGGGGTCATACTTTACTTGGGGTTGGGTTTTTCCAATCCTCAACGCCCGGGGCGTACGGGCCTCTCAGGTGATCACATATGTATATCCCTTGAGTCTATTGGTGCAGTTGTATTTGATTGTGTTCTCCGCGCACACGAGTGCTTGGACTTGGGTGCTTTTTGCGGTCACCAGCTCTTGTGTTTCTTTGTCCCAAGCTGCTGTGGGCTTGGCCTTCGAATCTAAGTGGGCAGGGCGAGTCCTCTCGGCATTCAATTTGGTGATTTTTTTGGGGGTGTTTTGTATTCAATGGCTCTTTGGTGCAATCTTGGATGCACTGAGTGCCAGAGGTTTGGGCGTTCACGAGTCCTATCCAGCCGCCATGGGTGTGTTTTTTGTCATGACGTTCACAGCGTACGTCTTTTTCGTCTGGCACACCAGGCATGATCATCAAAATGGGCATAATGATGGCGTTGACCACAGACCTTCATGAGCAATAAAATTTTGATCATCGCGCACGCGCCCCTGGCCCATGCGCTCAAAGCTTGTGCCTTGCACGTCTTCCCAGACTGCGGGGGCTCACTCTTGGCCTTGGATGTGCACCCCAATACCGCGCCAGAAGAGTCACTCTCGAGTGCAAAAATCATGATCTCCCTGTCCCAGGGCCAAGGCTTACTGGTGCTCACGGACATCTTTGGTGCAACCCCCTCCAATGTCGCTCAACGGCTCGTGCAAGGCACGCATGCCAAACTGGTGGCGGGGGTGAATTTGCCCATGTTGCTTCGCACGGTGAGTTACTGCAACGAGAGCTTGGAGATGCTGGTGGGACGTGCCTTGGCGGGTGGAGCCCAAGGCGTCATGCAAGTGGCCAACACCGCTCCTCAAAACCAATCCAAAAAACAACATGATCCAGACCCAAACGACCATCAGCAATAAACTCGGGCTCCACGCCAGGGCCTCTGCCAAGCTCACTAAATTGGCCAGTGCGTATCCCTGTGAGGTGTGGCTTACGCGCGGTGAGCGCCGCGTGAACGCCAAAAGCATCATGGGTGTCATGATGCTTGCGGCCGCCCAAGGCACCACCTTGCAACTCGAGACCGAGGGTGAGCAAGCCCAAGAGGCCATGGACGCCTTGTTGGCCCTCATTGCCAACAAATTCGACGAAGGCGAATAGCATGACCTTCTCCATCCACGGATTTGCAGTTGCCAGGGGGATTGCCATTGGGCGTGCCGTCTTGGTGGCTTCGAGTCGCGTGGACGTGGCGCACTATTTGATTGCGCCCGATCAGGTCAAGAGTGAGATTGCCCGAGTCGCCAGCGCACGAGACGAGGTGGTCAAAGAGATCGTGGCCTTGCAGCGCAGCATGCCCAAGGACTCACCGGTTGAGCTCACCGCCATGCTGGACGTGCATTTAATGCTCTTGCAAGATGAAATGCTCTCCGAGGGAATCAAGCACTGGATTAGCGAGAGGCTTTATAACGCAGAGTGGGCACTCACCTCACAGCTTGAAGTCGTGGCTCGTCAATTTGATGAGATGACGGACCCTTATTTGAGAGAGCGCAAAGCCGACTTGGAGCAAGTGGTGGAGAGGCTTCTTCGCCACATGAAGGGCTTGCCCAATACCCTCCCCGTTCAACCCCAAGCGCGCCCGGGCAGTTCACGCCAACAAGAGCTTTTACTCGATGATGAGGTGGACGTGCCGTTGGTGTTGGTGGCCCATGATTTGTCACCGGCCGACATGATTCAATTCAAGCAAAGTGTCTTTGCCGGTTTTGTCACGGATGTGGGGGGCAGAACCTCACACACAGCCATTGTGGCGAGAAGCTTGGATATCCCAGCGGTGGTTGGCGCCAGAGGGGCCAGTCACTGGGTGCAACAAGACGATTGGGTCATCATTGACGGTGATCAAGGGGTGTTGATTGTTGATCCGTCGGCCATCATCTTGGCCGAGTATGGTTTTAAGCAGCGCCATGCGCAACTCGAGCGCGAGCGACTCTCACGCTTGAGGCATACCCCGGCACTGAGCCTTGATGGTCAACGCGTTGAGCTTTTGGCCAATATTGAGTTGCCCGAAGACACCGCGCAAGCCATCACTGTGGGTGCAGTGGGGGTGGGCTTATTCCGAAGTGAGTTTTTATTCATGGGGCGAGAGGGTGAGTTGCCCAACGAGGAGCAGCAGTTTGAGGCTTATTTGAAGGCGGTTGAGGGTATGAAGGGCTTACCGGTCACGATCCGTACGATTGATATCGGCGCCGATAAGCCATTGGACCGCTCTCAAAAAGAAGATCAATACTTGAACCCCGCCTTGGGGCTCAGGGCCATCCGCTGGAGCTTGTCCGAGCCAGCGATGTTTTTAACGCAGCTGCGGGCGATCTTGCGAGCCTCCTCACACGGACAGGTGAATTTACTCATCCCCATGCTCGCTCATGCCCGGGAGATCAAACAAACCTTGGCGCTCTTGGGTCAGGCCCGGGCTGAGCTTGATGCACGCGGTATCCCCTATGGTCCCTTGAAGCTGGGAGCGATGATTGAGGTGCCTGCAGCAGCACTGACTTTGCCGTTATTTTTAAAGCACTTTGATTTTCTCTCCATCGGTACGAATGATCTCATTCAGTACACCTTGGCCATTGACCGTGCTGATGAGTCGGTGGCGCATTTGTACGATCCTTTGCATCCAGCGGTCTTGGGCCTCATTGAGCGCACCATCCAAGCATGCCACGCCGCGGGCAAAGGGGTCAGCGTATGCGGAGAGATGGCGGGAGATGCAACGATGACGCGTTTGTTGCTCGGGCTTGGGTTGAGGAGTTTTTCGATGCACCCCACGCAAATTTTGACCGTGAAGCAAGAAATCTTGCGCACCGACATCTCCAAACTCACGGCTTGGGCGCAAGAGGTGATTCATTCCAATGAGCCGCAACAGTTGATGCAGCCGCACACCAGCCGCTAAGATCTGTAAAAACAGTAAAACCTAGAAAAACTGACCAAGGCTCAATATTGGCAAGACTCCTCAAGGCTCGAGAAGCCTGGATAAGCCTGGATAAGCAACGCATTTTTCCAAGTTACCTGCGATCATCGATCAGTCATTAGTTATCAGCCGCCCGCCACTCGCCATTAACGATCAACCATCAACCATCAACCATCAACCATCCCCTTAAGCACAGTTGCCCCATTGCTCAGACCGAGAGTCAACTGGAGTCCCCTTTTCCTTAGGATTGTTCCCCATGCCCCAATTTGCTGCCAATCTCACGATGTTGTACCCAGAGCTTGGAATGCTGGAGCGTATGCGCGCCGCAAGCCTTGACGGTTTTGGTGCTGTTGAGTGCCTATTTCCCTATGCCCATGAGCCCCAAGATTGGGTCCAAGGGCTTCAGTCTTGTGGTCTCGTCCAAGCTCTTTTTAATGCGCCACCCGGCGGGTTTGAGCCCCAACACGCGCAATTGGCGTGGGACAAGGGTGAGCGTGGGGTTGCGTGTTTACCGGGACGTGAGCAGGAGTTTGAGGCGGGTGTGCGCATGGCCTTGGCGTATGCCAAGGTGGTGGGGTGCCGGCAAATTCACCTGATGGCGGGTTGTGTGCCGTCTGAGTTTTGGCATCTTGACCCCAGTCTCCAGTTCACCTTTGGTATCCCAGAGCAAGGGACTGCCCGCACTCACCACCATTATGCAAGTGTGGACAGCGTGCTCATGCAGACCTATTTGAAAAATCTCGCCAAAGCGGCCGACTGGGCCCTTGATGAAGGGGTTGATCTCTTGATCGAGCCGATCAATGCCAGAGACATGCCCCATTACTTTCTTAATCTACAAGAGCAAGCCCATGCGGTAGTCCAGGCGTTAGGGCGTCCTAATGTGAAAGTTCAAATGGATTTGTACCATGCCCAAGTCGCACAAGGCGATCTCACGCGCCTACTTGAGCGCTATTTGCCCACCCAGCGTGTCGCTCACCTACAAATCGCAGGTGTTCCGTCTCGCCATGAGCCCAATACGGGAGAGGTGAACTATGGGGAGATTTTTGCGCTCCTTGACCGACTCGACTCAAACGGGGAATGGAGTGGGTTTGTGGGCTGCGAGTATAGGCCTCGAGAGGGACTGACCCCTGGGGGTACACAACGTGGATTGGCGTGGATGGCGCCCTATCGGGATGCGCAAATGACTCAAAATAAAACTTGAGGTGATAAAACGCTAAGTTTTTGCCAAACCGTTACTGGGACTTTTAAAAACCAAACTAAGCGTTCCCCCAAAGGGTGAGGGCCACCAAGGAGGCTGTTTCAGCTCTGAGCACACGTGGCCCCAAGGAGCTGGGCTCAAAACCTAGGCTTTGTAGCGCCAACTCTTCCGCTTCAGTGAGCCCCCCCTCAGGGCCACTCACCACTTGAATGGCATGGGCGCTGGCCAGGGCTGTGGTTGGCCCGAAGGTGTCGCAATGGTGGGCTCCTGAGCTCTCAAGTAATCGGGTAGAGAGCATTTTTTTGAGCACAGGTAAGTTCTCAGGTGTCTCCTCTCGCCTTGGGGCAGTAGATGCCAAGTGGTCGGGGAGGGTTTCAGTGAGAGGGTTGAGGGAACGCTTGGACAGCGTTGTGTCCTTGGCGGTCTCGCCAAGACTTGCGCACCATGCCTCCAAGCTCAGGGGTGCATCGATCAAAGGAATGGTGTTGCGGGCACTTTGCGCACAGGCCCCCAACGCAATGCCGCGCCAGTGCAATTGTTTTTTCTGTGCACGCTCGCCACTCAAACGCAGCACAGAGCGGCTTGTCATCACCGGGGTGATGCGGTGAACACCAAGCTCTGTGGCTTTTTCAACCAACCAATCCATGCGCTCATTGGCGGGCATGCCCACGATCAGGTGAACTTGGTGCTTATTTTCACGCTCAATGGGGTCAAAATTTTGCACCTCCACGCACACCGATTGGCGACCCATCTCTATCACCCGAGCTTGGTACTCGCCACCAAAGCCGTCAAACAACGTCAAGTGGTCTTGGGGTTGAAGGCGTAAGACCTGACAGTGCTTGGCTGCATCAGTGGGTAAGTCCAGCGTTGCGTGTTGACTCAGTCGTGTGGAGCAGTAGATGCGGGGCATGACAGGGCGTAGGGTTGGGTTCGAGGCTTGGCGTGGGGGATAGGTTTGAGATGAACTTAGAACTAAGCCCAGGCGCTTTGGGGGAGATCAAGCACGGCCATAAGACCAGCCGCTCACCTCTTGGATTTGCTCCACTTGGTCGATGATTTTGAGCAAAGGCCCAAGCTCACGGTAGCGTGTGCAGGTCTGGCGAATGTAGTTGATAAAGCGTGGGGTATCGGCCAAGTATTTGGGTTTATGGTCACGAAGCCCAAGCCGCGCAAAAATTCCCGCCACCTTCAAATGTCGCTGTAACGACATCCATTCGATCTCTCGGTAAAAGGCACCAAAGTCTCCCCACAACCCTTGAGCATCCAAGAGTCCTTGTTGACGCGCTTTTTCCCAATAGCGGATGCTAATGTCCAAGATAAACTCTTCGGGCCAAGAGATGAACGCATCTCGCATTAAGCTTGCGATGTCGTAGGTGATGGGCCCATAAACGCTGTCTTGGAAATCCAGCACTCCCACCCGAGGATGCTCGGGGTCTTGGGGCATCATTAAATTTCGGGTCATGAAATCACGGTGCACAAAGACCTTTGGGGTACTGAGGTTGTGCTTCACGATCAGCGCAAAATGAGGCTCTAGCATCTCGCTCCAGGTTTGCGCTTGGGGATCGGTGGTGAGGCCTTTGTGGGCGACCAAATACCATTGATCAAAGAGCGAGAGCTCGCGCCGCAGCAGTGCCTCGTTATAGTCTGGGAGAACATCCGGGCGAGAGCTCAACTGCCAAGCCAACAAGGCTTCAAGTGAAAGCGTAAAAAGCCGCCTTGTCTCCTCGGTGGGTAAGCTCACCGTGTTCTCTAAGGCGTTGTAGCCCGCTTGAGTGGCCAAATCAAAGGATTGCATCAACGTTTGCTCACCCAGGTCACTCAAGAGTAAAAAGCCCCGTTCTTCATTCCACTCCAGTACGCGGGGGGTATGAACCTGGGCCTTTGCAAAGAGCTCAGCGATGCGTACAAAGGGCTTGGCATCTTCTTTGTCAGGGGGTGAGTCCATGATAATCAGGCTACCGGTGGGCTTAGCGCGCACATTGACACGGAAATACCGTCTGAAGCTGGCATCGGCTGAGGCCAAACGAAGACTCTCGCTCTCAAGATCGTGGCGAGTGCAGACCTCAGTAAACCACTGCTCGAAATGACTTTTTCGGGCTTCATCACTCCAAACTGGGGGCACTCCAACGCTTGGGGTTGGGTTTTGTGGGGCAATGGGCGTGCTGACGCTTTGCTCTGGAGGGTTTGGGGTGGGCAAGGTGTCGATGGTCATGGATAATCCAAATTCTACAAAGCTTTGAGCGCCAGAAAGATTAAGAGTGAATATAAGAGTAAAAAAACGCACCTTCGTGCGTTCAACCCGCACCGTCTTGGCGTCCAGCCAAAAGTTGGTTGTTGGGAGCTTTTATGCCTGCGTTCCAAGTCAGCCGTGTTGGGTATGGGTGAATTGAATTGAAATTTTTCTTCATTTTTTGCTGGGTGATGGTGGCGTCTCGAGTGTGCGCTCAAGCGCTGGCAAGCCCGCCTGAGCCCCCAATGCCCCCAATGTCCCCAATGTCCCCAACTCCCCCCGCGTCACTAGCTTCCTCGCCAACCTCCACGCCAGCCTCAACACCGGCCTTAAAGCCAGCCTCAAAGCCGACCCCTTTGCAGCCCGCACTGGTCTTCAAAGCCAGCTCTCTCTTGCAAGAAAAAGTCTCCGACCCTGCCAAACGCTCACAACCCTCATTTGTCCAAGCCAACACCATGAGTGGACAAACCAATTTAAACACCCACTTGGGCGGCGATGTCGACTTTAGGCGTGGGGACATGCATTTGCGAGCCGATGAGGTCGATTATGACCAGGCCCAAGACTATTTGAAGGCCCAAGGAGGTGTGCGCATCAACAAAGCGGGGAACGTGTACGAGGGCCCCTTGCTGGAGCTTAAGGTGGACGCGTTTGAAGGGTTTTTTACCCAGCCTCATTTCCGCTTGATTCGCAACGATGCCTACGGAGAGGCTTCGGGTATGCGTTTCTTAGACGAACAACATGCACAAGTCCAAAACGCCACTTTCACAACTTGTCAAATCAAGCCAGGGCCGAGTTGGATGCCGGACTGGATTTTGAAGGCCAACAAAATCGACATCAACAGTGAGACCAACGAGGGCTTGGCCAGTGGCGCCATTTTGAGCTTCAAAGGCATGCCCTTCTTGCCTGTTCCAGAGCTGAGTTTTCCCTTGAGCTCCGATCGAAAGTCCGGTCTCTTACCTCCCACCATCGGGCTCGACAGCATCGGGGGCTTGGAGTACACCCAGCCCTATTATTGGAACATTGCGCCTAATCGGGATGCCACCATGCAGCTCACCACCTGGAGTAAACGAGGCATTGAATTGGGGGGCGAGTTTCGTTACCTCGAGCAAGTCAATCCGGAGGAAAAGGGCATGGTGCACTTGGACTACATGGAGCATGATTCGCTCAGAAATTCTGCACGCTGGGGGTTTTCTCAAACCCACCAAGGTGCCATGGATGTGCTTGGGGAGCGGGTGGGTCTGAATTTGAACATCAAGCGAGTGAGTGATGATAACTATTGGAGAGATTTCTCTCAAATGACCAACCCCTTGAGCCAACGTTTGTTGCCCACCGATGTGTCGATGAATTGGGCCAGTGGATCTTGGAGCTCATCGCTTAGAAGCTTGAAGTGGCAAACCCTGCAAGATCTCACAGCTCCCATCACCCCGCCTTTTGATCGTTTACCGCAATGGATCACACGCTACAACCCACAGTGGGAGGGATGGAATGTGGGTGTGCAGACCGACATCACCAAATTTCAAGCGAACCGGGTTTTGGCCTGCCAGACCGGGACCATCGACTGTCAACCCAATGGAGCTCGCGCCTTGGTGGCGGCCAAGGCGAGCTACCCCATCGACTTGGGCTATGCGACCCTCACACCCAAAATCAGTCTTCTCAGTCGTGCCTATGACTTTGATACTCCCCTCCTCTCCAATGGACTCACCCAGGCCAATGTGACCGTGCCCACCTTTAGCTTGGATGCAAGTACAGTGCTGGAGAGAAACATCAATTGGTCGGGTCGCGACTATATCCAGACCTTGGAGCCCAGGGTCTTTTTTGTCAATACGCCTTATCGAAACCAAAATTTCTTGCCGGTCTACGACACAGGACGCAATGACTTTAACTTCTCCACGGTCTACACCGAGAATGCTTTCTCGGGCTATGACCGCGTCTCCGATGACCGCTTACTCACCGTGGGCACGACTTCTAGGCTCATTGCGCCTCAAACGGGCGAGGAGATGGCACGTTTTGGGGTAGCTCAGCGTTTTCGCTTGAGTAACACCCAGGTGGTTTTGCCCAGTGATGTGAATGTTCTCAATAAAGGGGTGTCCGATTTGTTATTGGGTGCGAGTGTGAATATGCAAAAAAACCTCTCGGCTGACTCCACCTTGCAATACAACCCGGATACCCATGAGTCCATGCAAACCAAGGTGGGCGCGCGTTACTTCCCCTCTAACTATCGATTGTTCAGCGCTTATTACAGTTTTCAAAGAGACGTCAATAGTGAGCTCATTGACACGGCTTGGCAGTGGCCGATGAGTGATTTGTGGGGTGGTCATGCTGTGGATTTGGGTGCAGGCCAAGGCATGGGGGAGAATCAGTGGTACACCGTGGGTCGGTTAAACTTTGACCTTCAGCAGCACACCGTGGTCAATTCGATTGTGGGTTTCGAGTACGATGCAGGGTGTTGGCTGGGTCGGGTGGTCTTTGAGCGGTTGCAAGTGGGGGCCAACCAAATGAACCAGCGAATCATGTTTCAATTGGAGTTGGTGGGTTTTACGCGGGTTGGAATCAATCCGCTACAAACGCTCAAAGACAATATCCCTCGCTATCAAAATCTCAGAGACCCTTTTCACTCTCCCAGTCGTTTTGGCAATTATGAATAAAGTGGATTCTTCGATGCGTTTGAGCTCAATTGGGAGGTGTTGGTCATTGGTGCTTTGGTGCTTGTGCGCTCAATGCGTGATGGCCCAAGGCCTCAAGCCCAGCGTCAGCGCTGGGGGAGGCGGTATGGCGGGCAAATTGGGCTCGTCGCTGGCCAGTCCACTCGACTCTAAAGCCTCGGTACAAGCGCGTTCGGGTGTGGGGCCTGGCGCCACACTGTCCTCGGACTATATTGTTGCCTTGGTTGACAGTGACCCCATCACCAACCAAGAGGTCAACGCACAAGTGCAACAAGTGCTGGCTCAACTCACCGTCAACAAAGGCCCAACACCGCCGCGGCAAGAATTAAGTAAACAAGTCTTGGAGCGAGTGATTTCTGAGCGAGCCCAACTCGAATGGGCCCGTGAGCAAGGCATCAAAGTGCCCGCCTCCGAGGTCAAACAAGCAGAGATCACGCTGGCTTCTCGAAATGATTTGAGCGTTGAAGAATTTCGTCGTAAGTTGTCCTCATCTGGGATCAACCCAGAGCGCTTTGCCGATGACCTACGAAGCCAATTGATTTTGCAGCGTTTGCGTGAAAAGGAAGTCACCCCCCGCATCAAAGTCAGTGAGGCCGAGGTGGACCAGTACTTGAAGGAGCAGACCCAAGATTTGAGTAAAACGGTTTCCAAACTTGAGTTGGCGCAAATTTTTCTGCCCCTCCCCGAAGAGGCCAAACCCGAGGAGATTCAAGCGGCTTTGTCAGAGATGTCAACCCTCCAAGCTCGTCTAAAGGGGGGAGAAGACTTTTTGGAGTTGGCCAAAATCGCCTCCAAAGGACCTGAGCGTACCTTGGGCGGCTTGATGGGGGACAAACCCCCACAGCGCTATCCGGAACTTTTTTTACAAGCCGTGCAGCTCGCCCAGGTCGGCGACGTGGTGGGCCCATTGCGTTCACCCGCAGGCCTGCATTTGATCAAACTTGTCTCCAAAACGGCATCAGACAATTCGGTCTTCACGTCCAATCAGACGCATGTGAGGCATATTTTGCTCAGACCCTCCTCCCAAGTTGGGGTGAACGCGCTCAGGGCTCGTTTGTACGGTTTAAAGCAGCAAATGGACCGCTCTGAGCTAGAGTTCTCAGCCGTGGCCAAAGAAATCTCCCAAGACGGCACCGCCCCCAATGGAGGTGACTTGGGCTGGGCTGGGGTAGGAGTCTTTGTGCCTGAATTTGAAGAAGTCATGAATCATTTGGCCCCTGGCGAGATCTCTGACCCTGTGGTGTCTCGTTTCGGGGTTCATTTGATCCAGGTTTTGGAGCGTCGTAAAAACAGCATGTCGCCAAAGGAGCAACGCGAGATGGCTAAAAATATTTTGCGCGAGAGCAAATACGACCAAACCTATGCTGAGTGGGCCCAAGAGGTGCGAGGGCGCGCTTTCATCGAGTACCGAGACGC
>Ga0164296_1002012_pt1 | contig 20729 bp, 18 predicted proteins | sample GEODES057metaG_FD_113533 | JGI IMG/M metagenome (GOLD analysis project Ga0164296, IMG submission 113533) | Dystrophic lake water microbial communities from Trout Bog Lake, Wisconsin, USA - GEODES057 metaG | ecosystem: Environmental > Aquatic > Freshwater > Lake | place: USA: Trout Bog Lake...
CACTCCTGAGTTGGCGATTGACCTCAGGTGACGTGCCTCGGGTCATCATCGCGCCGGTGAGAGCCCTGGCCCAGATTGTCAGTCCGTCAACTGCGACGCCGCTGGTGATGGCCCGCGGTGGCGAATACGACCGCGAAGAGTTCCTGCACACTCTGGTGGCCTTGGGTTATCGACGCGAGCACCTCGTCGAACACCGAGCCGAGTTCGCAGTGCGTGGTGGCATCGTCGACGTCTGGCCCGCCCACACGAACGAGCCGGTGCGTTTCGACTTCTTCGGTGACGAAGTCGATCGACTCACGGCCTTCGACATCGCCAACCAGCGATCAATCCACGAGCTCGATGAGGTCATCATTGGTCCAGCACGCGAGTGGATTCCCTCCCCCGCCGACCGCGCTCGCGCCGAAGTACTGCGCAGTGAAGCGCCGTGGGGTCGAGACGTCTTTGATCGCATCGCCTCCGGCCAGCTCTTCGACGGCATGGAAGGGTGGATGTCGCTCTTCGTCGACCAACCCGAGACGGTGCTCGACCTCGTACCCTCGGTCTCGGTGGCCGTCGTCGAACCGGCCCGCGTGGCCAGTCGATTGGCCGACTTGCTTGACGAAGAGCGCGACCTCGCTACGGCGGTTGCCGCGACGTGGCAGGCCGACCGGGAGATCCCGCTCCTGCACGTGACCTACGACGAGGTGCTGTCTAGTCGAGGCGATCTCCTCCTCGATGGCGGTGGCGACGACGCGAACTCGTCGTTCCAGCTGACCTCGCCACCGGTCGTGCAAGGCGACGCTTCACGCATCGGGGCCCACGTCCGAGGATGGGCGCCGGCACAGCGTGGCGTGGTACTCACGTCGAATGCCGCAGCCGTGGCCCGAATGGCCGAGCAGCTGCGTGGCGAGGGAATCGATGTCACGACCGATCCAACGCGCGTACTGGACGTTCGACTCACCGTCTTGACGTCGACGCTGCCGGCAGGATTCTCGCTCGCGTCACCGGCCATCGTGGTGTGGAGTGAGGCGGACCTCACGGGTCGCCGCAGCGCGCACCGCGTGGCCCGAACGAGAACTCGCAATGTTGATGGGTTCTTCGACGACCTGGCCATTGGCTCGTACGTGGTCCACCGACAGCACGGGGTCGCGAAGTTCTCGGGCACCACGACCCGCGCTATCAACGGTACGACGCGCGACTACCTCATCTTGGAGTTCAAAGATGGGCGCAGTTACTGGCCAACCGAACAGATTGACGCGCTCACTCCCTATTCGGGCGGGGATGCCCCGACGCTCTCGCGCATGGGCGGCGCCGAGTGGCAAAAGACCCGGGCCAAGGCCCGAGCGGCAGCCTTTTTGGTGGCGCAGGAACTCGTCGACCTCTATCGCCAACGGACCGTGGCCACGGGGCACGCCTTTAGTCCCGACACCGAGTGGCAGCGGGAAATGGAAGAACTCTTCCCCTACGAATTGACGCCGGACCAGGCCGACGCCGTGGCTGCCATTAAGGCCGACATGGAGGCGCCCCGTCCCATGGACCGCCTGGTCGTCGCCGACGTCGGTTTCGGCAAGACGGAGATTGCTATTCGCGCCGTCTTCAAAGCTGTGCAGGACAATAAGCAGGCCACCGTGCTGGTGCCGACCACGTTGCTGGCCTCTCAGCACTTCACCACCATTAGCGAACGCTTCGCGGGTTTCCCCGTCAAGGTGGCGCTCCTGAGTCGCTTCGTTGACGATGCTGAGACCAAGGCCACGTTGGCTGGTCTCGCGGATGGCTCCATTGACGTTGTGGTGGGCACGCACCGACTGCTCTCCCCGTCAGTGGTCTTCAAAGACCTCGGCCTGCTGGTCGTCGACGAAGAGCAGCGCTTTGGCGTCACCCACAAAGAAGCCATTAAGACGCGAAGCGTCGGCGTTGACGTATTGACGCTGTCGGCAAGCCCCATTCCTCGAACCCTAGAAATGGCCTTCGCCGGTATTCGCGACCTTTCAATGGTCACCACGCCGCCCGCTGATCGCCGCCCGATTCTGACCCACGTGGGGGAGTACGACGAAGCGGCGATTACCGAGGCCATTCGCCGCGAGTTGTTGCGCGAGGGCCAAGTCTTCTTCGTTCACAACCGGATTAGCGACATTGACGAGGTCGCCCGGCGGCTGGCTCAACTCGTACCCGACGCCCGCATCGTCGTGGCGCACGGCCAGATGGACGAAGGCACCCTCGAGCGCGTCATGATTGATTTCTGGGAGCGCCGTTTCGACGTACTGGTGTGCACCACCATTGTCGAGTCCGGTATTGACCTCCCGTCGGTGAACACGATGATCGTCGACCGAGCTGAGCGACTGGGACTTGGTCAACTTCACCAGCTCCGTGGGCGAGTCGGGCGCAGTGGACAGCGGGCCTACGCCTACCTCTTTCACCCCGCCGACAAGACGCTGTCAGAAACGGCCTTCGAGCGTCTGCGCACCATTGGTGACAACACGGCGCTGGGCAGTGGCTTCAAGATCGCCATGCGGGACCTCGAAATTCGAGGGGCCGGTAATTTGCTCGGCCACGACCAGTCCGGCCCGGTCGCGGCCGTCGGGTACGACCTCTACGTCCAACTCGTCGCCGAAGCGGTGGCCGAGGCCAAGGGCATCGTGGCCCCAGACGTCGTTACCATCACGCTCGATATCCCCGGTGAAGCCAACCTCCCCAAGGAGTACGTCGAGGCCGACGACGCGCGGCTCGAGGCCTATCGCCGCCTCGCCACGGTGTCGTCGATGGAGGAGCTGGCCGACCTGCGCGACGAGTGGGTCGACCGCTACGGCGCCCTGCCGAAGCCGGCCGAGGGTCTCCTCGAGCTGGCCGAGCTGCGCTTGCTCTGTCTGGCTCTGGGGGTGCAAACGCTCCAGGTGCTCCCGGCCAAGGTCGGCGTACGCTCCAAGCCGGTCATCAAGATGTCGCCGCTGCGTCTCACGATGAGCCAACAGATGCGGGTGCGCCGCCGCTTCGGCTCCTACGCCTACGACGACACCACGACCGAACTCAAGGTCGAGGTTGCGCCAGCCGACGCGAGCGTGACCGCCGTCATCACACTGCTCAAGGAACTGACCGCCGCGAGTGCCTGACTAGGATTTGACCGTGCGCCGCGTTCTCCTCCTCCTCGTTGTTGCCCTCGTCACCGCCGGTCTCTACGGCGACCACGCTCGTTCACCGGCAATTTCTGCCGACGGGATGACGGTGTCGACCCCGGCGATTACCGCTGAAATCAGCGCGATCGCTCATACGCCGGTCCTGCAGTGCTACCTCGGCGCGCTGGCGCAGAACGGCTTTGTCTCGGGCGCCGGTGCCGACACGGTCTCGCAGTCCGCAGTGGCGGCGTGGACCAATCTTCGCGTTGAGGGATTGGTCATCGGTGCCTACGTGCACAAGCGCTACAAGTACGTTCCCACTAACGCCGCTCTGGCCCAGGCCACCACCGCCTTCGATGACGAAATGACGGCCGCGGCCCACCAGTACTCACTGACCTGCCCCGGAACGGCGGTCCAGGCGCTCTCGGCCATGCCGGCGGAACTGCGCCACGCTGAAATTCTCGACCAGGCCAACTCGCTGTTCTTGTTGACGCAGCTCAAGTCGACGGTGCCACTGACGTTGGCCTCGATGAAGAACTACTACAACAAGCACCAGTCGAGCTTCCGTTCGACCTGTGTCTCGTTGGCACTGGTGCCGCGCGCCAAGGTTCCCGCCTTCACGGCGGCGCTGCATCGCGGTGAGAGTGTCTCGGCACTGGCTCGTAAGTACTCCGCCGACGCGTCGGCCAAGAAGGGTGGCGCGTACGGTTGCTACAACGCAACGAGCTCCTCGTACTCGGCCGTTGAGCACGACATTAAGGGCGTGCCCCTCAACCACTACGGCAGCGAAATCTCCTACGACGGTGGTCTCTACGGCCTCTACGTCGCGCCGACGAGGATCACGTTGGCGAGCTTCTCGAGCGTTGCGGCCACGATCTTGAACGATCTGCGTACGGCCAACGCGACGGCCGCCAACAAGGTGACCCAGACCCTGCTCTACTACTCGGCCGTGAGTATCGACCCGTCACTGGGCATCTGGGCGCAGACGTCAACGGGCGTTGGGGTCTCGGCCGCCATCGTGCCCTCGACGACTGACGTTGCGGCGTCGACGTTGCTCGCTGGGACGACCGCCCCCATCTACCGGTGAGTCTGCCCCTCGTTCGGGTAGTCGGCCTGGGGCCCGGGGACGAGTCCCACGTCACCAGACGAACCTGGGAACTATTGACGACGGCACCGGTCGCGCGACTGCGGACACGCGTGCACCCAGCGGCGGCGAACCTCACGCTGGCTAGCTACGACGAGTGGTACGAGAGCGCCGACTCTTTTGAGACGCTCTATCAGCGGATTGTTGATGATCTCGTCGAGCTCGCCACCACCTCGCCCACGGGCGAAGTGCTCTACGCCGTGCCGGGCTCGCCACTGGTGGCCGAACACACGGTGGAGCTACTGCGCACCCGAGAGGAAATTCGCGTCGTCTGTGAGCCGGCGGTCTCGGTTATTGACGTGGCCTGTGCCGCGGTGGGGGTTGATCCAATGACCGCCGGGCTGCGCGTGGTCGATGCGCTCGACGGCACGGAGCCCTTCCGGGGGCCGGGGCCACTACTGATCTTGCAGACCTACGCCCCCGAGGTGCTGGCCACCGTGGCCGATCGTCTGGACCCCACGACCACCGTCCTCGTGGTGCACCACTGCGGACTCGAAGATGAACAGGTGCTCGAAATGACCGCCCGGGACCTTCCTCGCTTTGAGGCGGCCGATCATCTCACGTCGCTCTGGGTGCCGGGCCTGCGCACCGCCGGTGAAGCCACCGAAGATCTCGTGGCCTTCACTCATCGCCTCCGAGAAGAGTGCCCCTGGGACCAGGAGCAGACGCACGCCTCCCTCACTCGCCACCTGGTGGAGGAGGCCTACGAAGCACTCGACGCTCTCGAGAATCTGGCCGCCATGATTGAACGGGGCGAGGAGGACGAGGTCATCGTGGCCCACGCCGAAGAGGAGCTCGGTGACCTCCTCTTCCAAATTCTGTTCCACGCGGAATTGGGGGCCGAAGAAGATCGCTTTACGTTCGCCACGATTGCCGATGGCGTGCGCGACAAATTGACGGTGCGTCACCCCCACGTCTTTGGTGACGTGCAGGTGTCGTCATCGGATGAAGTTGCCGTGAACTGGGAAGCCATCAAGCAAAAGGAGAAGGGCCGCACCAGTGCCCTCGACGGCATTGCCTGGCAACTGCCGTCACTCGCGCTGTACCAAAAGGTCGCGAAGAAGGCCCAACGCCTCGGCGTCGACGAGGCCGCCCTCGAGCAACGATTGGCCACCAGTGGCGACGACGGCGTGGTCGGGGAGCTCATCGAGCTGGTGCGACGGGGCACCGCCGAGGGCATTGACTTAGAGGGCGCCCTGCGCGGCTACGTTCTCGCCATGCGCGACGCGATTCGCGCTATCGAGAAAACGTCCGAAAAGAGTTAACCTTCGCGTTGTAACCTTGGGGTATCAATCCCCCCAAGGAGTTACGCGATGAGCGCAATTGAAGTTGTCCTAGGCCGCCAGATTCTCGACTCCCGTGGTAATCCCACGGTCGAAGCCGAAGTGCACCTCGCTTCTGGTGCGTACGGTCGCGCGGTTTCGCCCTCGGGCGCCTCGACCGGTATCCACGAGGCCGTGGAGCTTCGCGATGGCGGTTCGGAGTGGATGGGTAAGGGCGTGACCAACGCCGTCGCCTTCGTCAATGGCGAGATCAACGATGCCCTCGAGGGCTACGAGGCCGACGACCAGCGCGCCGTCGACCAGGCCATGATTGACCTTGACGGCACCCCCAACAAGGGCCGCCTCGGCGCCAACGCCATCTTGGCCGTTTCCCTCGCCACCGCCAAGGCCGCCGCCATGGAAGCGGAACTGCCCTTCTACCAGTACGTCGGTGGCGTGAACGCCCACGTGCTGCCCGTGCCGATGCTCAACGTCATCAACGGTGGCGCCCACGCTAAGAACTCCATTGACTTCCAGGAGTTCATGGTGATGCCCATCGGTGCGTCGAGCTTCTCCGAAGCGCTGCGCTGGGGTACCGAGACCTACCACGCCCTGAAGTCGGTGCTGACCAAGCGTCACCTGGCCACCGGTGTGGGCGACGAGGGTGGCTTCGCCCCCGACCTCGAGAACAACGAAGAGGCCGTCAAGATCTTGATCGAGGCCATCGAGTCGACCGGCCGCGAACCGGGCAAGGACATTGCCATCGCGCTGGACCCGGCCACCTCGGAAATCTTCAAGGATGGCAAGTACCAGCTGGCCGGTGAGAACCGCGTGCTAACCCCGGCCGAGATGGTGGACTACTGGGTCGACCTCTGCGACCGTTACCCGATCGTGTCGATTGAAGACGGTATGGCCGAGGAAGACTGGGACGGCTGGGCACTGATGACTGAGAAGCTCGGCAAGCGCATCCAGCTCGTCGGCGACGACCTCTTCGTGACCAACTCGTCGCTGCTGCAGAAGGGCATCGACCGCGGCGTGGCCAACTCCATCTTGGTGAAGTTGAACCAGATTGGCACCCTGACCGAGACCCTCGACGCCGTTCGTCTCGCCAACCTCCACTCCTACAGCGCCGTTATTTCGCACCGTTCGGGCGAAACCGAGGACGTCACGATTGCCGACCTGGCCGTTGCCACCAACGCCGGTCAAATTAAGACGGGTGCCCCGGCGCGTTCGGACAGAGTCGCGAAGTACAATCAGTTGTTGCGTCTAGAAGAGCAGCTCGGGGATTCAGCGCGTTTCCTCGGTGCCACGTCATTGTCGGGAGCAGCGGGTGTCGGTTACACACGGTAGTTTTTCGCGAGAGCAGCGGGGGCTCTTTCCCGTCGCGTGCGTCCTAGCGCTCCTACTCGTCGTAGCCGTCTTCCCATTCTCGAGCCTGTGGCGTCAGCAGACTGAACTCGACGCCACCTCGAACGCGATTGCGCTGCTGCAGCAGCAGTCAGCCAATCTCCAGCGTCAAGCGCAGGCCACCTCGTCGAGGTCGGCCGCGCTGGCGTTGGCCCGTCAGCAGTACCAACTTGTCCTGCCGGGACAGAGCCTCATCCAGATTCTTCCGGGGGCTGGTGCTGGTGCGTCGAGCGCCCTTAGTGGTGACCCCGGCTTCCAGCCGTTGGTGAGCCCCCAGAACGCCCAGCTCGGTGGTCTGGCCACGCCAACACTGCCGACTCCCCACGCCGGTTCAAACTTCCTCGTCCGGTTCGTCCGGACCCTCGAGTTTTGGCGTTGAGCACTTTTAGAGACGCCTCGCCCGAGGACATCGCAACTATTGAAGCACTGATCGGACGCCCGCTGGGTGGTCGGTGTGCGGTGGTAGTGCGACGTCTCGATGGGCGCCCCGTCGTCATCGAGAACGAACCACATATGCGCGACGGCACACCCATGCCCACCCTCTACTGGCTCATCGACGACGAACTGACCGACGAAGTAAGCCGGCTCGAGGGCAATGGTGGTGTGCACCGGTTCGAAGAACTGATTGACGCCGCGGCCATCGAGGCGACCCACGAGGACTACCGTCGCCGGCGCGAGGCCGCGACGGTTCGTCGAGACGGCGCACAGCCCAGTGGCGGCGTCGGTGGCACGCGAACTGGCCTGAAGTGTCTCCACGCCCATTTGGCCAATTTCTTGGCCGGGAACGTCGATCCGGTGGGGGCTCTGGTGGCCGACACCATCGGGTTGCCACCCCTCACGGTGGAGAACGTGCGTGACTAACGTCGCCGCGGTGGACTGCGGGAGTAACTCCACGCGCCTGCTCATCATCGACGTGGACGGTCGGGCGCTCCATCGCGATATGCGTATCACCCGCTTAAGCCAGGGGGTGGACGCCTCCGGCGCCCTCACGCCCGAGGCTATTGCGCGATCCGTGGCGGTGCTCGCCGACTACCGAGCGGAAATGGACCGCTTCGGCGTCACCCGTGGGTTAGTCGTCGCCACGTCGGCCGTGCGTGACGCCGTCAACGGGGACGTCTTTTTGCGGGCCGCCGCCGAGACCACCGGTCTCGAAGCCCGCTGCCTGCGCGGTGAAGAAGAAGCGCGCTACTCGCTGCTGGGTGCTACCGCCGGTCTTGCTGACGTCGACGAACCAACGATGGTCGTCGACATTGGCGGTGGGTCAACGGAGCTCGCCGCGCTTATCGACGGTCGACTCGAAGCCTTCTCGATGCAACTGGGTTGCGTGCGCGTCACCGAACGGGCCCTCGGCAGTGGGATCCTCGCCGAACCTCGTCGCGAGGCGGCCCTAGTCATGATTGAGGCCGAACTCGATCGGGCCTTTGCGGCCACACCGGCATTCAACCACGTAGTGGGACATGTTCGTCTCGTTGGCGTCGCCGGTACGGTGGCGACGTTGGCGCAGTTGGTAACTGGTCAACCCACTTACGTTCGCGAGGCGGTGCACCACCAAACGCTGCGCCGCAGCGACGTCCAGCACTGGATTGGCGAGTTAGGGGCCCGCACGCCAGCCGAGCGCCTCGAACTGCCGGGCATGGTGTCGGGGCGCGAAGACGTGCTGGTGGCTGGTTTACTGGTACTCGACCGCGTGCTGGAGCGCTTTGGCGTGTCCACCTTTTTGACTAGTGAAGATGACATTCTGGATGGTGTAGCGGCAGCCGTGCGAACCAGCGGAGACTCCCCACAATGAATCGACGAGAACGGCAACGGCCATGGTGACCCTTCGACAGACCACGAGCGCGCTGACCCTGCACGGACGGCGTATCCAACTGCGGACCTTGACCGAGAATGACTACGAGGGGTGGGTCGAGGTTCGCCAGCGCTGCCGTGACTGGTTGCTGAAGTGGGAGCCTCGTTCGGCCCACGCCGCGCACCTGGCCGAAGACCGGCGCAGCTTTGCGAGTCGCTGCGGCATTCGCGAACGGGAGCGTCAGCTCGGCACGGGTTTTGGATTCGGGATCTTTTTCGAAGGCCGATTCGTCGGCGAAATTACCCTCAGCTCGATTCAGCGTGGACCTTTGCAGTCGGCCTTTATCGGGTACTGGATTGACGAGGCCGTCGCCGGTCAGGGGTTGATGCCCGAAGCCGTCGTGATGGTGATGCAGTACGCCTTTGACTCACTGCGCCTGCACCGCATCGAAATCAACATCATTCCTCGCAACGGCGCCTCGCGCCGAGTGGTCGAAAAGCTAGGACTGCGTTTCGAAGGGGTAGCTGAGCGGTACCTCGAAATCGACGGCGTCTGGGAAGACCACGCACACTTCGCCATGACGTCCGAGGAGTGGGTGGAACGGGCCCCCGAACTCGTGACGAACTGGCTCCTACCGCTGCACGACTAAACGGCGTCGAAGGTGACGCCCCGCAGTGCGGTCGGCGTCATCGTGGTGACGGTGCCACCTAACGTCTCGGCCACGGCGATGGCGTTAATGCCGCCGTCGCGAGGAAAGAGCACGACGTCGCTCTCACCACGACGAGCGACCACCAGACCGCGTTGACGCACGGCCACGGCGGCCTGCTTCACGTCAGCCACCGCTACGCCCGAGGTGAGCGTGACCGCGGGCACGGCGTAGGAGGCCTTGGTGATGCCGCGTAAGTCGCGGAGAATGGCGCGCGCGCCACCGGCGCGCACCGTCGTGCCCGAGACGTCGTCCCAGGTCACGGGCACGGGCGTGATAGGCAGCGCGAGCTGTTCGGCGAGGTAGAAAAGTTCGGCGTCGTAGGCGAAGCCGTCAATCAGGCCGAATATGCCCAGGGCGCGGGCGGCGCCGAGTTGGAGACCCTTGCAGCCACACTGGGTGTCGCGAAAGCCGGTGTCGGCGTAGTGGGCTACGACCTTGTGGAAGAGGGAGCCGGCGAGGGTGCGCTGCCAAGAGTCGTAGCGAATCGTGCCGTTGAGGGCTCGCGATCCGGGGGCGAATGCCGACGAGTCGAGAGCCTCGTCGATAGCGGGGAAGTGTTCGGGGCGAATCGCCATATCGGCGTCGGCCGTTATGACGTGGGCCCCCTTCGCTGAGGCCCAGCCGAGGCGCACCGCGGCGCCCTTGCCCATATTGGCGGGCTGTTGAATGACTTTGAGGTGGGGCAAGTGGCCGTAGACGCGAGCGACCGCCTGCAGCGTGCCGTCCGTCGAGCCGTCATCCACGACCACGATTTCGGTGGTGTCGTGACCCCACGCCTCGAGGACCGGCGCGAGTCGCTCGTATCCGGCGGCGAGACGATTGGCCTCGTTAAAGGCCGGCAGCACTACTGAACGAACGACGGTCATAACTAGGGGCGAGCCGCGCCAATCAGACCAAAGGTGAAGATTGGTGCCAGGGAAATATTGGTGCCCGTGTGGGCGGCGGCGATGATGGTGCTGGTGCCCCAGGGGCCCGAACCGGCGTACATAACGACGTGGTCCACGGCGTTGTCGCCGTCGAGGTTGTAGTAGAAAATCAGGTCACCGGGCTGGAGATCGTGCATCGAGACGTGGGGGAGGGCGGCCCACTGTTCCTCCGTCGTGCGGGGAATGGAGATGCCGGCTTTGGCCCAGGCCCACTGCACGAGACCGGAGCAGTCAAAGCCCTGCCCGGCCGTCTCGCCGCCCCAGACGTAGGGGACGCCGATTTGTGATTCGGCGGCGTGGAGCGCGGCTTCGCCCTGCGCCGATCCGGCCGGCGTGCCGTAGCTCACCGGTGGGGTGTTAGCGCGAATAGCTTCGATGACCTGGTTGGCGGCGGCCTGCCCACCGACCTGGCTGGCGGCGTTGACGGCCTGTTCCTCAGCGTAGGTATCGCGGTTCTTGGCGGCGGCGGCGCCAGCGGCGACCTCGTAGGCAATGATTTGCGTCCGCAGCGAAGCCGTGACCACATTGAGTGTGTGCTGGGTCTGATTCTGCGCCGCAATGTTCTGGGCCAGCAGGTCCTGCATCTGGGTAGCTTGCGCCTTGGCTTGCTCACGCGTCGAGGCGACCGATTTTATTGAGCGATTGAGTGCCTTGTTTTCACGCTCGAGCCGCGCCTGGATTTTGTTGACGTTGCCAACGACCAGGGTGGAAAATACCCCCCGGGCGTCGCTGGACGTCACGCTTTGATTAAAAAGGGCCTCGACCTGGGCGGCTGACGCCCCATCGACGAAGGAACGCACGAGGTCAGTCACGAGCACCTTTTTGGTGGCGGCAATCTGGGCCTGCTTGGCCCGAATGCGACCCTGGAGAATCTTGACGTCGTTAGAAAGCTGGCCAAATCGTGCTTCGACGGCGTCGTACTGGTTGGCCGTTACTTCGCTGCGCTTCGTTTCGGCGTTCAATTGGGCGGACAGGGCGGCAATTTCGGCCCGGGTTTGAGCAATGCTCTGGGCGCCGGCCCCCGCAGACAAGCCAATTGGGGCGATGGCCCCGAGCACAACCAGTGTCGCGACGACTACGGAGCGACGGCGTGGGGGGAATGCCATTAGCCCAGCCTAGTAATGCAATATAAGAATTGTGGGTAAGTCTGGGAAGAGTTTGCGTTAGCGTAGTGCCACCGCAGAACGTGGGGGCGTAGCCCAATTGGCAGAGGCAGGGCGCTTAAACCGCCTCCAGTGAGGGTTCGAGTCCCTCCGCCCCTACGTTTTCGGGGGAGTACTCGCGCATTTCTAGTAGCGTAGACCCCGTGGCTAAGAGCGCAACTGGAAAAATGGTAAGCAAGGTCGGCGCGTCAGGCGGCGGCAAGGCGTACAAGAAGAATCGTCCGATCAACTACTACGGCGCCCTCGCCGTCATTGTGGTGCTGGGCATGGCCTCGGTCATCCTCGCCCGCTACGACTACCAGAACCCCGTCGCCGCTTCCGCCGGCACGCCGCCGGCCATCGGCACCACCTGGTTCTCCGTCGTGAACTTCGACATTTGTGGCGTCAATGAGTCGCTGCTCCAGTCCGACCCGACCTACAAGGGTGGCTTCACGGTCGCCGCAGACGACGTCATCCGTATTTCGCCGGTCTCGGCCGCCGACGCCGGTAACAACGCCACGGTGGGACAGTTCGCCCTCGAGTACCCGGGTCTGGTTGCTAGTTCATCGCAGCTCGCCATTCCGCTCAAGAATGGCGTCGCCACTGCGGCTTCGACCTACCACAACGGTGAACTCTGCCCGAAGGGCTCGGCCTACGCCAACAAGCCTGGTCAGATTGAGTACGCCTACTGGCGCACCTTCGCCCAGTCGACGCCGACCATCACCACGAACCCGTCAACCATCAAGTTCTCGAACGAGATGGAACTGACCATGGCCTTCGTACCGAAGGGCGTCACCCCCGCTCGTCCGACCTCGCAGCAAGTGTCGGCCATGGTGCTCGCGAACACCGCGTCCGCCGTGACCACCACAACCACGGCCTCGAGCGTGACCACGACGACGACGCCGTCCAGCACCACGAGCACGACTTCTTCGACAACGACAACGACGACCCCTAAGGGCTAGTCGTGCAGGCGATCATCCTCGTCGGCGGCGAAGGCACGCGCCTTCGCCCGCTGACGTATGAGATGCCGAAGCAGATGTTGCCGCTCCTCGGTGCGCCGATGATCGAGCACGTCTTTACGTCGATGGCGCAGCACGGAGTGACCGAAATCATCCTCAGTCTGGGCTATCTGCCCGACCGATTCGTCGAGGCCTATCCCGATGGTCGTATTGGTGACGTCAAGATCACCTACGTCACGGAACCGGCCCCGCTGGACACCGCTGGTGCTATCCGCTTCGCGGCACGCCAGGCCGGGGTGGTCAACACCTTCTTCGTCGTCAATGGTGATGTGCTCACCGACCTCGATCTGACTGCACTGCTGGCTTTTCACCGGGACCGCAATGCCGAGGCGACCATTGCGTTGCACCCCGTCGAGGACCCCTCACGCTTCGGTGTCGTGCCGACGGACGAGAACGGTCGCGTTCTCGCTTTCGTCGAGAAGCCACCGCGCGATGAAGCACCGACCAACCTGATTAACGCCGGCACCTACATTTTTGAGCCTTCGGTGCTGGACCGCATTGCCCCCGAAGGACGCGTCAGCGTCGAGCGTGTCACCTTCCCAGCGCTGGCCGCCGACGGCGTCCTCTACGCGATGCCAGACAATGCCTACTGGCTCGACACTGGTACGCCCACAGCCTTCTTGCAGGCCAACACGGACTTACTGGCCCGGGGCGCCGACGGCGTGGACAACGGTAACTGGATCCACCCCGACGCCACCGTCCACCCCGACGCGCTCGTGGAGCGCAGCGTGATTGATCGCGGCTGCGTTCTGGAGGCGGGGGCCGTCGTGCGCGAGAGCGTCCTGCTCCCGAATGTCACCGTTGCCACCGGCGCCCTCGTCGCCAACGCACTCGTTGGTCGCGGCGCCACCATCGGTGCGGGTGCCCGCCTGGGCGCGACCTGCGTGGTTGACTGCGACTTTGTCGTTGAGGCTGACGTCAGCTTCGACGGCGATACGCGGTTGAGTAACCGCTAGCGGAAGAGATCGCCCGAGGGCGATCGCACGACATCCCCGACGACCGAACCGTTGCCGAAGAAGGCCGGATTGAGCCCGCGAACGACCGCGAAGGGCGTGGCTGCGTCCTTGGCCAGCACGAGATTTGCCGCTCCCGCAATTTCGTCCACGATGGCGACTTCGGTTACGTCGAGGCGTCGACCGGTCGCGTCGAGTGTTCCACGAAGGTCAAGAATCGCTACCAGTCCCGCCGCCCCGAGGGCCACATCAGTAACGCCGTTGCGCCACGTGCGCCCGAAGGTGTCGGTGATAATCACACCCACGTTGACGCCTCGGGCCCGCTGGACGGCGCCGCGAAAGCGCCGGGCCGTGCGGTCGGGATCAAGGGGGAGAAGGACGGCGGTGTCGGGTGCGGTATTGGAGTGGTCGATGCCGGCGTTAGCGTTCACGAAGCCGTGGGGGGTCTCGGTAATCCGAAGGGGGCCTCGTCGACGAAGGATTCGCGTCGACTCTTGCGCAATGAGCGCTTCACGCTGCTCGTCGCTGCCGTCAAAGGGGACCACGCGGCCCTCGGCCTTGGAGACGACCTTGGAGGTGACGATAATTACGTCGTTATCGCGAACGTCGTCACCCTGGGCCTCGAGCGCGTCGAGGAAGAGGGAGACGAGGTCATCGTCGGCGCGGACGTCGCCCACCCCGTGGACCGCGAACAGTTCGAGTCGGCTCACGCGAGGACAGCCTCGGCGAGGGCGCGGTCGTGATCAGGTGTGCCCATAATCGTTGGTGCGATGCGCACCGCGCAGCCGGTGGCCCGGACGTCATCGGCCAAGGCGGCGTCCTGCTCGTCAATGACCAGCGTGCCAAGAAGTCCTTGGTAGTACTGGGCCACGCCGACGCAGCTCACGGGAAAGCCCTGCTCGGCGAGGAGGCGATCAGCGGGGCCCTTGAGTGCGGCGCCATTGATAATTGGCGACACCGCAATCACGTCGTCGCGGCGCTCGCGGAGGAGTTCCCGAACGCCGGTAATGGCGAGCATTGGCCCGATGGAGATGAGGGGATTCGAGGGGGCGATGATGATGCGCTCGGCCGTCGTTAACGCGTCGCGAACTGCCGCGGTCATCGATGCCTGCTCGGATCCCTCGAAGCGCACGGTGTCAACGCGGACACCGTGGTGGTGCTTCACGAAGTACTCCTGAAACGTGAGGGGACCAACTTCCGTGTCGAACATCGTCGCGAGGTAGTCGTCGGTAACCGGTAGGAGCGAGATGTCGAGTCCGAGCGTCTGGCCGAGTTCGGCCGTGACTTGGGTCTTGGTCGCCCCCTGGGAGAGACGCTGGGAACGATAGAGGTGCGTCGCGAGGTCGAGGTCACCGAGACTGAACCACGCCTCGCCTCCGAGGGCGGCCAGTTGGTCGCGAACGCGCCACGTTTCCCCCTCGAGACCCCAGCCCAAGATTTCGTTATTACGACCCGTCACGGTGTAGGTGATGGTGTCGAGGTCGGGGCAGATGGTGAGCCCGTGCATCACCAGGTCGTCACCCACGTTGACAACGGCCTGCAGCGTGGAGGGGTCGACGTGCTGGCGTAAAACGCGTAAGAGGCGGGCGGCGCCGACGCCACCACTGAGAACGGTAATCACCCGCTAAATCATACGGCGCCTCGGTAGAATGAAACCGTGACGACCGATCTGCTGGCCCAGGGGTGGCCCGGCCAGCCGGCCATTGTCGTCGGCCAGGTGCGTGGTGGTGAACTGACCATTCTCCGCTCAAGCGGAGACCTCGAAGAACGCCGCCCGTGGGCGTCAGTGTCCAAGCTCTGCGCCGGGGTCGCCGCGTTGCGGGCCGTAGAAGCGGGCGAGCACTCGCTCGACGAACCGGCGGGACCCGAGGGTTCGACGTTGGCGCACCTGTTGTCGCACGCCAGCGGACTGGGATTTGAACTCGAAGACCGTGTGGTGCCGGTTGGTACGCGGCGGGTCTACTCCAACGCTGGCATCGACCTGATGGGCACTCTGTTGGCGCCCGGTGACCCGGCCGCGTGGGTGCGGTCCACAGTGCTCGAACCCCTGGGGCTCATTACGGCAACCCTGGATGGTCGCATTTCGGCCGACGTCGTGGGGTCAACATTGGACATGGTGACCCTGGCCCAGGAGTTGCTCGCCCCCAGTCTTCTCACACCGGCCATGAACGAAACGATGCGTACGCCGTTTCTCCCTGAGTTGGCCGGCATCACGCCGCCCTTTGGTCGACAGGTTCCTAACTGGTGGGGACTCGGCCCGGAACTAAAGGGGACGAAGGAGCACTGGATGGGGCACTGGCCGGCCGCCTCCTTCGGGCACTTTGGGCGCAGCGGCTCGATGCTGTTGGTCGACCCCACCACGGGGCTCTTCATCTGCGCCACCAGCACCGAAGACTTCGGCCCATGGGCCGTGGCGCTGTGGCCCACCTGGGTGGACGACGTACGAGCATTGGTGTTGCCGTGACGATTCGTGTGGCGCTCGACCTCGACGGCTCACTGGAGTCGTTGCGGAATTCGATGACCGAGTTGGCAGCCGCCCTTCGTCGACGCTCCGACTGTGAACTCGTGGCTTTTCGATCGCAGTCGGCGGCTACGGCGGCCGACGAAATCGCCCTGCGGGGTCGGCACCTCTGGGGGCCACTCTGGCGACGCAGTCTGGGGCCGACCATTGTGAAGCAGCTCGGGGCGCCGGACGTGGTGCACGTGGCCGGACTGGCCACACCGCCAACGGGGTCAACTCCGCTCATCATCTCCGTTGACGATATGCGACCATTCCGCGATGACGCCCGCACACAGCACCGCGTCCAGCAGTTGCGCCGGGCGGTGGGCCACGGTGCGCGCATTGTGGCGTCGAGCCGCACGGCGGCGCACGAGGTGCAGGATGTCCTCGGGCTCGAGCGAACCCAGATTGCCGTCGTGCGACCACCCGTCGGTTCAATTGAGCGAACTGTCGAGGGACGACGGTTAGTCATTTCCGTCACGGGTCAAGCGGAGCGCTTCTTCTTTCTCGCGCCCCAACTCCTGGCCTTTGCAGCTTCGGTGCACACCGACCTCGTCGTCGTTGGTTCGTCGGGCCTCGCGTCGCGACTCCGCAGCGCCAACACGCCGGTGACTTTTTTGCACCGTCGCAATGCCACCCAGGCGCTGGCGCAAGCTCGCGTGGTGATCTCCATGAGTGACGGAGCCCGGTTCCCGTCACTGGCCATCGCTGCCCTCGGGGCCGGCATTCCCACCATGGCTCGAGCGACCGAAATTAATCGCGAACTCCTCAGTGGCGCGGCCGCCCTCATCTTCGAAGACGAGGAGATCCTGCCCACGCTGCACGATCTTTGGGAGAACGAGTCTCGCCGGGCCATTGCCATTGCGGCCGGTCTGGCTCGGGCCAATGACTTCGCACCGGCGGAAGTGGCATCGATATACGCCGCGCTCTACGCTGACGTGGCGAGGGGAGTTCTGTGAGTCGCTCGGTTGTTGTCAGTGTTGATCAGCTTTCTCGCCCCCAGCCCGGTGGCATCGCTTCGTACGTGCGCGGTCTCCTGCGTGGTCTCAGTGAGCTCGATGAGGACATCGCCGTAACGGCCTTGGGGCCTGAGTCGGCGCTCACGCTGCTCGGTGAGCCGGTGGCCCGCGCCCTCGTGCCGGTGTCGGCGCGCTTAACGCCGCAAATCTGGCGCTACCGAGCGCTGGGTGTACCCCGCGGCGTCGATGTGGTGCACGCGACGTCGATGGCGGGGCCCTTTGGTGGAGCCCATCAGCGCCAGACCGTGGCGCTACACGACCTGCTCTGGCGCGATGAGCCCCAGGCCACTACTGCTCGGGGAGCGCGATTTCACGAGAATCGACTGCAATACCTGTTACGACGTGACGACATTCGATTGCTGACGTCCTCGCCCTTGCTCCCACCGCGGCTCGAGGCGCTCGGCGTTGATCCGTCGCGTATTTTTCCGATTCGCTTGGGCGTCGACGATGCCGGGGTAATTCCGGCACCTTCTCCAGCTGTCCACCACCTTCTCGCTACCGCCGGCGTCCGGGGTCCCTTCACCCTGCACGCCGGAACCCGTGAACCCCGCAAGAACACGGCCGCGCTCGTGGCGGCTCATCGACTCGCGCGAGCGCAAGAGCCAGCACTGGGCCCGCTGGTCTTCGTCGGTCCCGACGGGTGGGGTGCGGCACCAACCGGCGACGCCGTAGTCCTTGGTGCGGTGTCGCGGGAACTGCTCTTGGGCCTCTACCGCGAGGCCACGATTGTTGCGTACGTCCCGCGCGCCGAAGGATTTGGCCTCCCCCCAGTAGAAGCGTTGCGAGCGGGTACTCGCGTCGTTGCCTCGACGACCTGCCCGAGTGTGGCGACCAATCTCGAGGTAGTCCGCGTCGATCCGCTCGACGTCGACGCCATTGCTGATGGCCTCGTCACGGCGGTCCATCTGCACACCGACGAACACGCCGCTCTGCGACGCCAAGCGTCGGTCGCGGACCTGACGTGGCGCAACTGCGCACTGGACCACCTGGCGGCCTGGTCGTGAGAGTAGCCCTCGACGTTTCGGCGATGCCCCCACGTCTCGCGGGCGCGGGTCGCTACGTCGCCGAACTGGCCCAGCGTCTGCCCCAGTCGACTGATGTCACGTTGGTCACTCGTCGTGGTGACGCTGAACGGTGGCGGTCTCTATCGTCGGCCTCAGTGGTCTCACCGGTGCCCGACGGCCGCGCCTCGCGCCTAGCCTACGAAGCCCTCCTGCTCGGTCGTAGTGCGGCGGCCCGGGGAGCGGACGTGTGGCACGCGCCGCACTACACCATGCCCCGCACGGGCAACACGCCCACGGTGGTAACAATTCACGACCTGACGTTTTTCACCAATCCCGAGTGGCACGAAGCCAGCAAAGTCGCCTTCTTCAAGCGGGCTATTTCTTACGCCAGCACTCACGCCGACGTGGTGGTCTGCGTCAGTGATTACACCAAGACGCAGCTAGCCCAATGGGCCCCCACCGCTCGTCCGGTGGTGGTGGCGCCGCACGGGGCGGACCTCACTCGATTTCGGCCCGACGCCTTGGGGGTCTCGTCGACCGAGGCACTGCCCTCGACCGCTCCGTTCATTCTTTTCGTGGGCACCTTCGAGCCTCGCAAGGGAATCGACGTCCTGCTCGAGGCCTTTACGCACGTTGCCGAGAAGCACCTCGACGTTGAACTCTGGCTCGCCGGACAGTCAGGCTGGGGCATGGCCGACGCCGAGCAGCAGTTAGCTCAGCACCCTTTCGCATCCCGCATTCGCCGACTGGGTTTTGTTAGCGACGAACTTTTGCCCGAGCTCTATCGACGAGCCAGTGTGGTGGCCTACCCATCGCGGGGGGAGGGGTTCGGGCTGCCCGTCCTCGAGGCCATGGCCTGCGGGGCCGTGGTGGTCACCTCAAGTGACACCGTCATGGCCGAAGTCGCCGGAGCAGCTGCGCTCTACGCACCCGTGGGAAGTAGTGAGGGGGTCGCTGCGGCAATCGAATCAGCACTCACCGCCTCTGACGAGCAGCGCAGCCACTGGCGCGCGGCGGCCGTTACGCAAGCCTCGACGTTCACCTGGGAACGCTCGATTGCCCAACACCTCGAGGCCTATGACATGGCGGCGAACGCATGAGTCGACGGGTGTTCGTCACCGGGGCAACGGGATTCGTCGGACCCCACTTGCGGGCGCACCTAGTGACCCGGGGCGACCACGACGTCACCCCCGCCGAACGTGTCGACGTGACGGACCGAGCGGGCCTCGTGGCATCCTTCGCCCAAGACCGCCCCGAGGTCATCTTCCATTTGGCCGCCCGTTCGAGCGTGGCCGAGTCGTGGCGTGATCCCGGTGAGTTCACGAGGGTGAACGTGCTAGGGACCATGAACGTGCTCGAGGCAGCGCGGGAGGTTGTGCCCGAGGCCACCGTGTTGATCGTTTCGACCTCGGAGGTTTACGGGCAGCAAGAGCCCGAGGCACTTCCGGTCGGCGAGCACTACCGCGTGGCTCCGCTAAGCCCCTACGCGACCTCAAAGGCCGAGGCCGAACACGCCGCCCTGGAGTCCTTTTTCACCACCCGCCAACGAGTGATTGTGGCTCGACCCTTCACCCACATTGGACCGGGCCAGTCGTCGAACTTCGTGGTCCCGGCGCTAACGCAGCGCCTGCTGCTCGCCGAGGGGCCACAGGCCGCCATTTCGGTGGGCAACCTCGCCGCCCGTCGCGATATCTGTGACGTTCGGGATACGGTGCGGGCCTACGACCTCCTGACCCGTTTCGGCCAGCCCGGCGAGATTTATAACGTGGCCAGCGGTCACGACGTCGGCATTGACGAAATCGCGGAATGGTTACGGGCCGGCATTGCCTCCGACGCACGGTTTGCCCCCGACGAGACGCTCCAGCGGCCCCTCGATGTGCCGGTGACCCGAGGCGACGCCAGCAAACTGCACGACGCCACGGGGTGGGAGCCCACCTATACGTTGACGCAAACGCTCGACGACGTCGTGGCCTACTGGCGAGCCCAGCTCCCGGCCACCTCGCTCTAGAACCCAATGATTGCAAGGGGTTTGAACCAAGTGGCGCACGCCAAGAGGGCGTCCTTAGTAGCCTTGACGTACTAATGGAAACTCGTGCCCCGGCAGTTGTCGCCGTTGTCGTTACCACTGGTTCGGCCCCGGGCCTCGAAGCCACGCTGGCTTCGCTGACCGCGCAGAACTATGAGGAACTAAGCCTGCTCGTTCTGGCGAACGGGGCGGACGAAAACGTCGCCGCGCGGGTCGCCGCGGTGGCGCCACTGGCCTTCGTTAAGGTCCTCGAGGAGAACCGCGGTTACGCCGCGGCCTGCAACGAAGCGGCCGTGATGGTCGAGGGTTCGGCCTTCTTTTTCTTCTGTCACGACGACGTTAAGCTCGACCCCGACGCCGTGGCGATCATGGTGGAAGCGGCTTTTCGCACGAACGCCGGTGTCGTCACCCCCAAATTCGTCTCCTACGAGGACCCGATGGTGCTGCTGCACGTTGGTCAGACCTGTGACCGATTCGGTGTCGTACGGGAACGAGTTGAAGTTGGTGAAATTGACCACGGCCAACAGGACCTCGAGCGTGACGTCTTCGTTGCCCCCGGTGGTGCCACCCTGGTCCGCAGTGACCTCTTCGCCACCTTGCGAGGCTTCGACCCACTCATTCCCGCCCTCGGCGAGGACTTGGACTTCTGCTGGCGAGCCCAGTCGGCCGGCGCACGTATCGTTGTCGCGCCCGCCGCACGAGTGGCGCACCGTGAAACTATCGCCACCAACGAGCGACCG